>ERZ808258.4-NODE-4-length-325893-cov-18.494988_pt1 | contig 325893 bp, 225 predicted proteins | sample MGYA00521280_ERZ808258 | MGnify/ENA primary metagenome ERZ808258 (study PRJEB31516, sample SAMN03275585) | gut metagenome | biome: mammalia-associated habitat; material: feces | host: Papio cynocephalus | place: Kenya | collected 2012-07-19 ...
CAATCCTCCTGCATCATGGGCGTGAGCACGAAGCGGAGCTGTCCCGCGCCGTCATAAACGAAGTAGGTGTCGTTGCCGCCCGCCCTGCGCTCGAGTATCTTCCGCCCCCACGGGTCGGTGAACGCCTCGAGCGTCCTGCCGTCCTCGTCCGCGCTTTTCTCCCTGCGCAGCGTCCCCGTCGCCCACACGCCGTCTTCCGACAGACCGCCGCCGACACCGATGCGGTATCTCCTGACCTGCCGCCCATCCGAAGTGTTGAAGCCGTACTCCACGGAGGTGCGTCTGCCGTCCCACTCCTGACCCGGACCGCGCACCGACACGGTGCGGCCGTATGCGTCATGCGCGTAAGACGTGAAAGGCACGCTGTCCCCGCCTTGGCTGGCTATGGAAAGACCGCGGACCGCATCCGCGCCCCTGTGCACAAGCACGCCGCCCTGGCCGTCAATGCCGGGAAGCCACTCCCTCACCGTGCGCCCCAGTGCGTCATGCTCCCTAAGCCCCCGCGCCACCGTGCCGTCTGGGCTGAGTCCGTCGGTGGAGGAGACAGTCGGGCGGCCGAGGCCGTCGAACCACTGCACCGAAGTTGTCCTGTGCCGCCCGAGGCTGTCAAGATACGTGTCGCAACGGACGAAGTTCTCACGGACATCCTGACCCGAGGCACGATGAGGGAAAACCGGAAGGAGGAATGAAAGAAGAGGGGCAAGAAAGGGGACGGCGGATGCGGAAGAGACGGCGCGGGTCAGAGACCGCAGAAGACATGCCGCAATGCAGGAGGCAGACGTGGGTAACACGGCGGGCATGCCCCGCCACAGCCGTACCCTTGTGAATATGTGCCTGTCTCTCATGCCGCTGTGTTTCTGTGTACCTCTACAAATTTAGGTGTTGTCCACCAAATGGCAAAGCCCGGCAGCAACTTTTTTGCCCCAAGCGACAAAAAACCGCACAAGTTTTGGGAGGCGCGGGCGCCCCGTTGCTGACAAAACCGCACAACCCCTTGTCAGCCAGCGTTTTCTCCCCAAACCGCACGCCTTTTATAACTTTCTGGAAAACAACGTACTGCAACCGCCAAAAAAAGGTCTGATGTAGTTTAAATTATATCAGACATAATTTTTCCTATGTCCTATGTAGTTTTTCCCACATCAAATGTGGTTTTCCCTGCATCAAATGTATTTTTCGGAGTGTTTGGAAAAGGAAGTGCGATTTTGGTTTTGCGGAAATCGTAGGGGCGGTGGCAACCGCCCTAAATGCCACCGCATGAACCGCATCCCAACCCACCGCCACAACTATTGCAAATCCGCGCAATTCAGGGCGTATGCAATACGCCCCCTACAGCGATATAAATCACTGATTATCTGTTGTTTGCGCAATCATGCGGCGCACCGCATACGCCCTGTGCGCTGCTTGTCATTTTTTCTTTTTCATAAGACATTCCGCCACCGCGCTGCGCAAGCCGCCCTCCTCATTGTCATCGGCATACTCCCAATACATTCCTCCGCGCAACCTATTACCTATTATATAATGGCATTTGGCGGCAATCGATTTCTTGTTCTCAAAACCCAAAACCATGTTTCCATCGCCATCTTCCATATAAGGCACTTGCGACTCCTCGCTCCACTTCTCCGTAACGCCCTCCAGCGCACGCGGGTTCTTGACATAAGCCTGATATGGCTTGGCACCCCTGCCGTAAAAAGGCATCCCCACAACAAGTTTGTCCGACGGCACACCTTTTTCCAAATGACTCCGCACCGCCTGAGCCGTGGTCATCCAGCCCGAGATGGCGGAATGGTATAACGCCGAATGGTGCTTGGGCGGGGAGGCCATGTCGTAAGACATCACATTAACGAAGTCAAGATATTTTATACAGTTCTTGAAATCCACATAATCCCCACTCGCTATGGTTGCACAGGTAACGAGCCGCTTTCTTCCCATTGCCTTTCTAAGTTCGCGCATAAGCAGGGTGAAATTTTCAGTGTCGTCGGGCGAGCACGATATGCCCGCACTTTTCTGTGTGGGGTACTCCCAGTCTATGTCTATGCCGTCAAGTCCGTACTCCTCCACAAGCCGTCTGCAGTCCTTGGCAAAGTTTCTCCTGCAAACCTCGTCCGCCGCCATCTCGCTGAAATTCCCCGCCCCCCAGCCGCCGACCGACAGCAGTACTTTCAGTTTCGGATTTGCCCGCTTCAGTTCCGAAATTCTCCTCAAGCGGGCGGGATTGTCAACGTTCACGCCGTCAAAAGTTCCGTTCACCTTGCCAAAGGCATAGTTTATATGCGTCATCAGCGCAGGGTCGGGCATTACGCTTGTCCACGAAGTTACATACGCCACAACAACATATCCCCTGCCCTTTGCAAAGCAAACACCCGCCCCCAAAAGCAAAGACAGCACTATTGAACAAAAACAACGCAACTTGTCATTCATATTCTCAAATCTTGTTTTTCTTACTATTCACCGTGAAGCCGGCATCCCCACTACCTGTAAAAATACACTGCGCCGTCATGCCTGACCAGTAACACGAAAGACATTTCCTGCGGGAACACAATTATATTATCGGCGGCGGGAAACCAAATGTCGTCAAAATGCCGCGAAAAATCCTGCAAGCTCATTATGTCTATCGTTTCAAAATTGTCCCAGCACACATATATAATATCTGCCGTTACTTTCAAACAAGCAAAAAGTTCTGAAACGTTAAAGCCGTCCTGAAGCGCGTTGAAATTCTCCATAAAAGTGCCCTTGCGCTCCAAATAACCAACAGCCGGCATTTCCAGCTTGGGTATTTGCATCTTGCCACAGAACCGGCGGCACAGCACTGCGCACTCCCTCTTGTCAAGAGTGCGAAAATCGGGAAAAGCTTTCCCCGTTTCCTTTTCAAACAGCTCTATTTTGAACGCATCCATGCTTCATAAGAATTTTTGTCGCAGAAATTTCTTTAGTTTTTTCGCAGACAGTCAAAACATCTATTTAATATTTCTGCACTCACAATGTAAAATTAGCGCAAATTCATCACCTATAAATGATAAAATCGAAAAAAAATCAATTTTGCCACTTATAAGTGATAAAATTTCAAGACACTTCCAAATAACGCACTGACTGTCTGCGCCATTTTCCCAATTCTGTCAATCTTTTTAGTTTTCTGGGAAACAACGTGTTGCAAAGCGGCAAAAAAAGGTCTGATGTAGTTTGAATTATGTCTGATATAATTTAAACAACATAGGACACAGTTTTTCCTGCATCCGATGTAGTTTTCCCGATTTTGGTTTTGCGGAAATTGTAGGGGCATATTGCATACGTCCTTCGCACCACCGCTTGAACCGCATCGCGAACCATTGTCGCAACATTGCAAATCCGCGCAATTCCGGGTGTATACAATACGCCCCTACGGAGGTGCAATTTCCTGAATGATTGATTACAGCGTATTTGTGCAACGCATGGCACACGCCATATACACTGCCGCACAATCCGCATCAGCGAACACCGCAAAAGCGGCGCACTTCGGGCGTATGCCATACGCCCCTACAGCAGCGCAATTTACCTACTTATAAATCAATGCGTACCCGCAAGAGCGCATTTCCAAAACTTTATTTCACGCCTTTGCTATTCCGCAGCTTTGGTCGCGAGTGTGAAATCCTTGTAGGTAACAGTCCGTCTGCCATCCTGAAAAGCTATTCTGAAGCTCACTTCCCCATCCCTCAGCCTCGGCGACGCCACGACGTTTGCCGTATATGCCACCGCCTTGCCGGGAGCAAGGTTTCCGATTATCGCCGTTGGCGATACGCTTATCCTTTTCGGTTCGCTACACGACACCACCGGCGTGATGTTGTATAGCGTGGCGTTTCCCGCGTTGTGTATCTCGAACAGGATTTTCGCGTGTTCGCCGGCATCAATTGTCTGGTTGCGGTTCTCGTCAACAAAGCGAATGTTCTCCACTTGCAGTCCGTCGATGCCCGACACATATGGCGCCTCCCCGCCGTTGCGCGGATTGCGGCGCGAGGGGGGAAGGTTGCAACTGTCGTCGCAGTCGTCAATGTTGGTGCTTCCCTTGCGGTTTTTCTGGCTTGTTACGGCGTTGCCCACCACCGCGCCCACCGCCATGCCGAGGGCTGTGCCGGCATCGCTGCCGCGAGGCCCGCCCATAAGTCCGCCGATGCTCGAGCCGAATATCGCACCGAGAGAGCCTCCCGCCATTGTACCCTGCATCTGGCGGTCAGTGCAGCCGGCCAGAAACATTGCCCCGGCACATACGGCAACTGTAAATCTGTTTGCTTTCATTATTTCCAACTTTTTATCTTATCCAAGCCGTCAGCTTACACGGCAAAATTAGCGCAAAAACAAATATGTTGCAATTGCGCCGCCGTGTTTTTTGCCCTATGCCTGTTCTTTCCCCGCCTCTGCCATTATTGCGAGCATATTCCACAGTTTGCCGGCGGGCACCGGGGCTTCAACGCATATCTGTTTGTGGGAGACGGGATGTTCGAACTCCAGCTTTCTGGCGAGCAGCGAAATGCTGCCGTCGGGATTGCTTCTCGGTGCGCCGTATTTCAGGTCGCCCTTTATCGGGCATCCCATTGCGGCGAGCTGGCAGCGTATCTGGTGGTGGCGGCCCGTGAGCAGTTTCACCTCAAGCAGCCAGTAGCGGTCGCTGTGAGCCACAACGCGGTAGTCGAGCGCGGCGAGCTTCGCGTCTTTCGCCCCCTCACGCGCCACGTATGTCTTGTTGTTCTTGGGGTTTCTCACAAGATACTGCTCCAAATGGTCAGCGTCCTTTGGCGGACGGTTTGAAACCACAGCCCAATAGGTTTTGTGAATCCTGTCCTTATCCCTGAACATCTCGTTGAGCCGCGAAAGGGCCTTGCTTGTGCGGGCGAAAATCACAAGTCCCATGGCCGGGCGGTCAAGACGGTGGACCACGCCGAGAAACACCGCCCCAGGCTTGGCATACGCCTCCTTGACATACGCCTTCACGTCCTCGCTCAGCGGACGGTCGCCGGTGCTGTCGCCCTGCACTATCTCGCCCGCCGCCTTGCTGACTATAATTATATGGTTGTCCTCGTAAACAACTTGCATAATGCTTTCCTATAAACAGGGCCGCACGGTTTTTCCCCTGCGGCCCCGGATTTTTGTTTTCCTGCGGTTTCTATTACATATTCATGCCGCCGTCAACCTGGATAACCTGTCCCGAAACGTAGCTCGACATATCGGAGGCGAGGAAGGTTGCGACGTTCGCGATGTCCTCCACCTTTCCGCCACGGCGGAGGGGGATCTTGTTTGTCCACTCCTTGCGGATGTCCTCGGGAAGTGCGGCAGTCATCGCCGTCTCTATGAAACCGGGGGCGATAGCATTGGCGCGTATTCCGCGAGAGCCCATTTCCTGCGCTATGGACTTGGCCAAGGCGATTAGCCCCGCCTTTGAGGCTGCGTAGTTGCTCTGTCCGGCGTTACCGTGAACGCCCACAACCGACGCCATGTTGATTATGCTGCCCTTGCGCTGGCGCATCATTATGGGCGTGCAGGCGTGAATGAAGTTGAAAGCCGATTTCAGGTTCACGGCAATCACTGCGTCCCACTGCTGCTCTGTCATGCGCATCATCAGACCGTCCTTGGTAATGCCGGCATTGTTCACAAGAATGTCGATAGAGCCGAAATCGTCCTTCACCTGTCCGACAACCTTTGCCGTCTCCTCGAAGTTTGCGGCGTTCGAGGCATATCCTTTCGCCTTTACGCCGAGGGCTGCGATTTCCTCTTCGGTCTGCTTGCCGTTTTCGTCAATCACAAGGTCGGTGAAGGCGATGTTTGCGCCCTCTGCCGCGAAACGCAGGGCTATGGCCTTGCCAATGCCGCGTGCCGCACCCGTAATAAGTGCTGTTTTTCCTGTTAGTAATCCCATTTTCTGTTATTTGGTTTTGTTTATAATCCGTCTGTCATCTCAGCGGCCCCATTCCGAGGGCGCGGCGCACGAGTCCCGCCACTATGGGGCGCGAAATCGCCTCCTTCATGCCGTTGCCGAGGCGGCCGTATATATAAGGCACTTCAAGCCCTTTGAGCGTGTAGTGCATTATGTCGGCCATGAGGCGCACGTCCTCAATGAAGAACTTGCCGTTGTCGCGCCCCTCCTTGAGCACATTGTAGAAAACCTCCTGCTCGGCGGTGTCGAACTGCTTCCTTACCTTTTCCACCATCCAGATGTTGCGGAAAAACTCGGCGCGCAGGTTTCCGTTTCTCACCACAGCTTCCTTTATCATGTTGAGGTGGGTGTATATAAGGAGTATGACCTTCTGCTCCGGCTCTATGTCCATTGCCTCCACCTCGTCCATGCGGTCGCTCAGGCGTTCAAGCTCCGTCTGGATTACGGCGTAGTATATCTCCTCCTTGTTCTTGAAATAAGTATATAGGGTGCGCCTTCCCTTTTGCGAGGCCTCGGCAATCATGTTCATGGTTGTGGCTTCGAGACCGTTCTGCGCAAAAAGCTGGCGGGCTACATCTACAAGTTTCTGACGTGTCTTTGCTACTGACATATTAATATTAGGCTTGGCGTGCCCTTATTCACATTGCACGCCGTTTTCCTTGTGTGCAAAGATAGCTGTTTTGCGCAACATGGCTGTAAAAAAGCACCACAAATCATGCAAAACTGCGCAAGTCCGGGCTCGGGGACTTATGAAAATCGGGCAATATCGCGCGGCTTTGCCATATATTCCCGGCGGTTTGCCTTGTAGTGCGATGCGTTTCATGTTGCAGCGTAAAGGGCGTATGCAATACGCCCCTACAATTTCCGCAAAGCCCAAGTCGGGAATACTACATTTGATGTGGGAAAAACTACATAGGACATAGGAAAAATTATGTCTGATATAATTTAAACTACATCAGACCTTTTTTCGCCGCCCTCTATCCTCCGCTGCCGTCTTGACCACCCACGGAAAACACTTGCAGGAAACCTTAAAAACCTCTTTCAAAAAAAATATTTCGCACCGCCTGCATTTTTCTTTCTTAAAAACACCGCACAAATCAAAAATAAACTAAATTTGTAGCCGTTAGATTTATGAAGAGTTTTTACGCCCGGCGGCGCACCATTCGCCAAGGGCATTGCCATTATTGAAACATTCTACGACATGAGAACAATAAAGAAACTACTGACCTGCATTGCAACGGCTGCCGTTTGCGCAACGCTCGGCGCTTTGTCAAGCTGCTCCGACAGCGTTGACAGCTCGAACCTCTACACATTCAAGGGGGACATGATAACCGGCTATCTGCAAAAAAGCGACAGCTTCCAGCTCTACTCATACGTATTGCGCAAGGTGAAGCTGAGCGCAAAGTCGAAGTCCACGTTCTCCGACCTTTTGTCGGCACGCGGGAACTACACCGTTTTCGCCCCCACCGATCAGGCGATGCACCATTTGCTCGACTCCATCTACAACCAGAAGGATTTCCCGATAGAGCAGGTGGGCGACTCCGTTGCAGAGCGGATAGTGAGATGCAGCATACTCGACAGCAAGGACGGCGACGCTTACCGCATTGCCGACCTCAGCGAAGGCACGATGCCCATCACCAACGCCGACGACCGCTATATGACAATACGTTTCGACACCATAAACGGCAAGGCGGTAACCGTGATAAACAGCGACGCACGCGTGATTTCGCGCGACCACGAGCTTGAAAACGGGTACATACACGTGGTTGACCGCGTTGTGCTGCTGTCGAACGCATACATCGGCAACATGATCGAGAACGCCGCCAACGCGAGGGTTTTCTCCATGCTGCTTCAAAAAACCGGCTGGGCGGCAAAGCTCACAAAATACCGCGATGAGGAATACGAGAAGCGCGACCTGCCCGAGAAGTACTCCAAAACATATGACTGGGGAACTGACATAATCCCCCAGCACCGGTATTTCGGATATACAGTGCTGCTTGAGACCGACAGCGTGTTCAACGAGAAATGGGGCATCGAAATGCCCGTTGTTGAAGGCGGCGTTATCGTGAACGAGGAGCGGATTTTGGAGCAAATCAAAACCAAGTGCGCCGAAGCCTATCCCTCCGCCCACGGCACGGAACTCACCGACACCACAAACGCCGTGAACGAATTTATGGCATACCACCTTCTCCCCTCGCGCATACCATACAACTGGCTTGTGGTTCACCGCACAGAATACGGTTTCTCATACAAGAACCCCTCGCGCCTTTCGATAAACTGCGACAACTTCTGGGAAAGCATGTCGCCCTCGCACCGCAGGATGATCAAGATGACCGAAGGCCCGAGCACGGACGGAATACGCATCAACCGCTACTCGACCTACGACCCCGACACCTACACCGAGACACTCGTTGAGATACCCGGCATAGGCGTGAGGTCGAACAACGGCGACTACGACAACAACGCGCTCAACGGCTTCTACTACCCCATTGACGACATACTTGTTTACAGCAGCGACGTTCCCGGCAAAGTGCTCAACCAGCGCATCCGCATGGATCTCTCCACGTACTATCCCGAACTTATTACAAACGGCCTTTTCATAAAGGAGGGCCAGAACGGCATCTACCTGCCCAAGGGATATATTGACTACCTCACGCTCAACGCAGAGGGGACAGACTACCACTACCTCACAGGCTACAACTGCGGCTGGAACGACATGTACTGCGACGAGCACAACATCACGGGGCAGTATGACTTCACCCTGCGCCTGCCGCCCGTTCCGTTTGAGGGCTCGTGGGAAGTGCGCCTTGTTTACTCCTACTCGGCAAACCGTGGAATGGCGCAGCTGTACTTCGGCACGGACAAGAACAACCTGCAAGCCGAAGGGCTTCCCATTGACGAGCGCATACAGGTTACGAACCCACTTATCGGCTGGGCGCTCTACGACGGCGAAGACCCGGACCTCAACCGCGAGCGCGACCGCAATATGCGCAACCACGGCTATATGATGGGCTGCAAGCACGAAGGCCCGTCCACGGGCGGAGTTGTGAACACAACGCTCTACAACGTGCGCTCCGAGCACCGCCTGCGCAAGATTTTCCACACGGGCAACCTGTATCCCGACCAGACATATTACATACGTTTCAAGAGCGTGCTTGCCAACACAGCTACGATGTTCGTACTCGACTATGTTGAGTTTGCGCCCAAGAACGTTTACAACGGCCTCACGCCCGAGGACGCCTGGTAAAGCCTTTTCTTTCCATAAAATAACAATTCGAATCCCCGCCGCACGATGTGCGGCGGGGATTTTTCATACCACCCAATCGTGCGTAATTCATGCGGTGGCATACAGGGCGTATGCAATATGCCCCTACTAATGACGCAAAACCAATACCGCTAAAACTACATCTGGTGCAGGAAAAACTACATAGGACATAGGAAAAATTATATCAGACATAAAAAATTCTACATCAGACCTTTTTTCACCCATTTGCAATACACTGAAAAACAAATCGTTACACAAAACATCCACAACAAGGGCATTCTCTTACAAATCAACGCATTACGCAATTTTGGGCGGCATCGGGAATTTTACACCGACGCTTGCTTAAACGCAAAGGCTTCCGCACCCGTCCATGTCCCCTTACAGAGCAAAAGCAAACCGCCGTCTCTGTTTTTTGCACAAAAACTTGGCTGTTTGGTGTCATAATGTTACTTTTGCACCATGAAGAATATAAACACCTCCGCCAATATACTCATCATTTATACAGGCGGAACAATAGGAATGATAGAAAACCGGCATACCGGGGCGTTGGAAAGCTACGACTTCGCCCATGTGCGCCGCTGGATCCCCGAGCTTGAGGATTTTGACTACAACATCCACTCCTACGCCTTCAACCCGCCGATAGACTCCAGCGACATGGAGCCGTCAAACTGGCAGGCCATCGTCAAGGTGATAGCCGACAACTACGACAACTACGACGGCTTTGTAGTTCTTCACGGCACCGACACCATGTCGTACACCGCGTCCGCGCTCAGTTTCATGCTGCAAGGGCTTACAAAGCCCGTAATCCTCACAGGCTCACAACTGCCAATCAGCATGCTCCGCACCGACGGGCGCGAGAACCTGCTCACGTCAATCGAGATAGCCGCCGCAAAGGACGCGGAGGGCAACGCCATGGTGCCGGAAGTGTGCGTTTTCTTCGAGAACCGCCTGCTGCGCGGAAACCGCACCACGAAAATCAACGCCGAAGGCTTCAACGCGTTCCGCTCATACAACTTCCCCTGGCTCGCACACGCCGGAATACACATAAAATACAACCACGCGATAATCCGCCGCCCGCAAAAGGGCAACGTGTTCAAGCCGCACTACGTGATGGACAGCAACGTGGTTGTGATAACGCTTTTCCCCGGAATACGCCGCGAGATAATATCCTCCATAGTCAACATCCCCGGACTGCGCGCCGTGGTGCTGCGCACATACGGCTCGGGCAACGCCCCCCAGAAGAAATGGCTGATAGAGCTTCTGAAAGAGGCCGAGGCAAAGGGCATAATCGTGGTGAACGTTACGCAGTGCAGCGAAGGCTCGATAGAGATGAGCCGCTACCGCACAGGACTCCAGCTGCTCGAAACAGGAGTGGTGAACGGGCACGACGCAACCGTGGAAAGCACCATAACGAAACTAATGTTCCTCGTGGGGCACAATCTGTCGAACGAAAGAATACGCCAGCTTATGGACTGCGACCTGCGCGGGGAGATTACCATAAGATAACAGCAGCATGACACATATTTGAAGCGGCTCGGCGCATTTTCGGCGCCAGGCCGCTTTTACCCTGATTAACGCCGCACGGCAGCACCGCGCTTGCAAACAAATTGCTAACTTTGCCGTTGAAATACCAGAACATAGCAAACAAATAAAAGTATGAAATCCAGAAATCTTACAATCCTTGCTTTCTGCGCCCTGACAATGACCGCGTCATTCGCCTCGCGTGGGAAAGGAAAGAAAATCAAGGTGCCGAAAGACCAGTTCATAACCGAGCTGATGGGAAAGATGACACTTGACGAGAAAATCGGGCAGCTCGTACTCCCCGACGGACACGAGGCAAACACCGGCGTGTCGGAAAAGACCGACATCTACGGCGACATAAAAAAAGGTCTCGTGGGTTCGGTGCTGAATGTGAGCGACCCCAAGGCAATCCGCGAGCTGCAAAAAGTCGCGGTGAACGAATCGCGCCTCGGAATACCCCTTCTCGTAGGGCTTGACGTAATCCACGGTTTCCGCACAATATTCCCAATCCCTCTTGCACAGTCATGCTCGTGGGACACGACGCTTGTGCGCAAGGCTGCACGCATTGCCGCAATAGAAGCCTCGGCATACGGCGTAAACTGGACCTATTCGCCCATGGTTGACGTGGCGCACGACGCACGCTGGGGCAGAATTGCCGAAGGCAACGGCGAAGATCCGTTCCTGAGTGCCTGCATGGCGAAATCGCTCGTTTACGGCTATCAGGAGGATATGAAGAAAAACACAAACATCGCCGCCTGTCTGAAACACTACGCCCTTTACGGGGCTGTGGAGTCGGGTCTCGACTACAACTTTGTTGACATGAGCCGCATCAGGATGTTCAACGAGTACATGCTTCCCTATCAGGCCGCCGTCGAGGCGGGAGTGAGGAGCGTGATGTCCTCGTTCAACGTAATCGACTTCATGCCTGCGTCGGGCAACAAATGGCTCATTGACGACGTGCTGCGCAAAAAGTGGGGCTTCAAGGGATTCACCGTTACCGACTACAACGGAATTGCCGAAATGACCTCACACGGAATTGACAAGCAGGAACGCTGCACCGAACTTGCCGCAGACGCGGGCATCGACATCGACATGTGCTCGCAGGCATACCTTAAACACCTTCACAAGTTAGTGAGCGACGGAAAGGTGAACGAGGAGACGATAAACACCATGTGCCGCCGCGTGCTCGAGGCCAAGTGGGAGCTCGGCCTGTTTGAGGACGCAAACCGCGGGCACTCCGAAAAGGAAGTTACCACCGCCGTGCGCAAAAAGGAGTTCATCGACATTGCGCGCCAGCTTGCCGGGGAAAGCATCGTGCTGCTCAAGAACGAGGGCAACATACTGCCGCTCAAGAAGCAGGGCAAGATTGCCGTGATAGGCCCGCTCGGCAAATCTGGGCGCAACCTTTACGGCTGCTGGACGGGCAACGGCTCGTCGCAGCCCAACCTCGGCATATACGATGCCATAAAGGAGGCTGTGGGCAGCAACGGCGAGGTGGTTTACGCTCGCGGAAGCAACGTGTTCGCCAACCCCGACTACGAGGCTGCCGGACAGATTAAGAATTTTGACGTAGGGCGCGACCCGCGCTCCGCAGAGGACATGGTGAAGGAAGCCGTTGAGGTTGCCAAAAACAGCGACGTTGTGGTTGCCGCGCTTGGCGAGCTTACCGACATGACCGGCGAAAGCCAAAGCCGCACAGACCTTGAAATGCCCGACGTGCAGCGCGAACTTTTCAAGGCGCTCCTCAAAACCGGCAAACCTGTCGTCCTGCTCTACATCACGGGCCGCCCCGTGGCAATGCGCTGGGAAAAGGCCAACGCCCCGGTTATCGTGGAGACATGGCACGGCGGTACAGAAGCCGCGCACGCAATCGCGGACGTTGTGTTCGGCGACCGCAACCCGAGCGGAAAGCTCACCACCACGTTCCCGCAGGTTACAGGCCAACTGCCGCTCACATACGCACGCTACAGAGGCGGACGTCCTGTTGACCCCAACTCGAAGTTCATCAAGTACGCCCAGAACTACATGGACGTAACCATGGCCCCGGCATATCCTTTCGGCTACGGAATAAGCTACACCACATACGAATACGGCAAGCTCTCGCTCAGCGCAAGCTCAATGGGCAAGGACGGCAAAGTAACCGCTTCGCTGACCGTTAAAAACACGGGAAACCGCGCCGGAGACGAGGTCGTGCAGCTCTACATCCACGACATCGCGGCTTCCATAATCCGCCCCGTGAAAGAGCTGAAAGGCTTCAAGCGCGTACACCTTGAAGCCGGCGAAAGCAAGACAGTAGAGTTTGAGATAAACGAGCCGATGCTCAAGTTCTACAACGCAGACCTGCAATTCGCAAGCGAGCCGGGAGACTTTGAAGTAATGGTGGGACCGAACAGCAGCGACGTGCAGACAGTAAAACTGACACTAAACTGACAAAAAGCATAACGCAAACGCACAAAGGGACACGCCGTAATGGTGTGTCCCTTTGCTTTTCTCCCGCCCTTGCCCACCGCAAACACGTAGTATGTTTATCCAAAAAATTGCGCCTCCGTAGGGGCGTATTGCATACGCCCTGAATTGCGCGGACTTACCGTGTCGCAATGCCGGTTTGCGGCGCGGCTCATGCGGTGGCGTAAAGGGCGTATGCAATACGCCCCTACAAACGGCGCAATACGAACACCGCCAAAACTACATGGGACATGGGAAAAACTACATAGGACTTAGGAAATATTACATCAGACATAATTCAAACTACATCAGACCTTTTTCCGCCCGCTTGCAACACACTGAAAACCAAACGCTTGCAAGATTTTTACAAATAAGGGCAAACTGCTGTAAACCAGCTTTTTGCAACTGTGCGACCATTTGCCGGAACGGCTGCCGCAAACGCAAAACTGCGCAAATGCCCAGATGCGCCACCCGCCGCAAAAGCGTGACGCCCACAACGGCTTGCCGCCATGCCGATGTGATGTCCACGTTCGCCAAAGTTTCCCCGCGCTTCAGCGTGGGTGCAAATGTTTTTTTATTTAACTTTGTAACCCAAAGAATTTTACAAAATCCAAGAAAACAATATGAACAAGAAGAGACTTTTTCTCCTGTCTGCCGCCGCACTGTCGCTATGCGCACCGGCACAGACCGGCAAAGAGTGGGACGATGTGGGCATTTTCCAAGTGAACCGCGAGAAGGCGCACACGCTTGCGATACCTGTGGCCGGCGTGAAGGCGGCAATGGAGAACAATATGGAAGACTCGCCATACTACCTCTCGCTCAACGGCGTGTGGAAGTTCAAATGGGCCGCCAATCCCGACAGCAAGCCCAAGGGGTTCGAGGCTTCCGACTACAACGACGGCAAGTGGGACGACATCTCCGTACCCGCCACATGGCAGGTTTACGGCGTGAGGCACAACAAGGACTGGGACAAACCCTTATACACAAACGCCGCCTACCCGTTCACCTACAACCCGGAAACTTTCAGCGTGATGGCCCCGCGCCCGGCAGACTGGCAGTATAACGACAACATGAAAAACCCCGTGGGAAGCTACCGCCGCAAATTCATCGTGCCCGCCAACTGGGAAGGGCGCGAGGTTTACGTGCGCTTCAACGGAGCGGGACACGGATATTACGTCTGGGTGAACGGAAAATTCACAGGCTATGCCGAGGACTCCTACCTGCCGTCGGAGTTCAGGATAACCGACTACCTGCAAAAGGGCGAGAACACCATAGCCGTGCAGGTTTACCGCTTCACAAGCGGCTCGTTTCTCGAAGACCAGGACTACTACAGGCTCACGGGCATAACCCGCGACGTGTTCCTGTGGTCAGCCCCCAAGGTTCAGATACGCGACTATTTCGCGACCACTAAAATAGGACAGGAGGCAAAAAGCGCGACAGTAAGAATACAGGCAAATGTGCAGGTCGCGCCCAAGACCAAGGCAGGAAAAGACCTCACTCTCACGGCTGAGGTTTGGGACAACGGCAAAAAGGTGGGCGAAAAATCTTGCGGAATAAATCCGCAAAACACAAACGCCGCAGAAATGGAGCTTGCCGTGAGCAACCCCAAGCTGTGGAACGCCGAGCAGCCCAATCTCTATGACCTTGTGCTGAAGCTCACGCAGAAAGGAAAGACAATCGACGTGCGCGGCAGCAAGCTCGGCATACGCGAAGTGGGAGTTGACGAAAAGGGCTCGATAACCATAAACGGCACGCCCATCAAGATACACGGCGTGAACCGCCACGACTTCAGCAACGTGAACGGGCGCACCGTTTCGAAAGAGGAAATGGAGCGCGACATTATGCTCATGAAGCGGCTCAACATAAACGCCGTGCGCACGAGCCACTACCCGAACAACCCCTACTTCTACGACCTTTGCGACAAATACGGGATGTACGTGCTTGCCGAAGCCAACGTGGAATGCCACGGCAACTTCTCGCTGTCGCACAACGCCAAATTCCTCGAGCCGATGGTGGAGAGAAACGTGAACCACGTGCTTTGGATGCGCAACCACCCCAGTATCTTCATCTGGAGCTTCGGCAACGAGAGTGGCAACGGCGGCAACTTCGAAAAAGTGGCGCAGGCGATAAACGCACTCGACCAGACCCGCCTCACGCACTACGAGCAAAACTCCACCTGGTGTTCCACCACCAGCACCATGTATGCAAGCGTTGACAGGATAAAGAGCATAGGCGAGGAACGCGAGGCGCAATACAAGAAAGGAGAAAAGCCGCGCCCCCACATACAATGCGAAAACACCCACGCAATGGGCAACTCCATGGGCAACCAAAGGGAATACTACGACCTTTACGAGCGTTACCCCGCGCTTGCCGGCGAGTTTATCTGGGACTGGAAAGACCAGGGGCTTAATATGCCCGTACCCGGAAAAGGCAACAAGGTTTACTGGGCATACGGCGGCGACTTCGGCGACAAGCCCAACGACGGCAACTTCTGCACAAACGGCGTGATATTCCCCGACTACACATATTCGGCAAAAGCCATTAACGTGAAGAAAATCTACCAGCCCGCCGACTTCGCGATGACCGACAGCATTAAAGGCACATTCGTAATAAAGAACAAACTGGCGTTTGCAAACCTCAGCAATTACGACATAAGCTGCCAGATTCTCGAAGACGGAATTGCCATAAGTAAAAAGGAGATACCCGGATGCGACATAGCCGGCGGCGCAAGCAAGGAAATAACCCTCGGCAACCTGATTCCCGACAACGCAAAAGCGGGGGCGGACTATTACGTGCGCTTCAGCGTCAGGCAGAAAGCCAGCACCGCATGGGCGGAAGCCGGATACGAGGTGGCGGCAGAGCAGTTCCTGCTGCGCAAAGCCGCAGACAGACCGGCGTACAAGGCAGCCTGCAACGGCGAAATCAGGACAAGCACCGAGGGCAACGGCGACCTGACCGTAGAAGGCACGGACTTCCGCGCCACATTCTCCGCCGCGACAGGCCAGATAGCCAAGTACGAATACAAGGGCAAGCTCCTGCTCGACAGCCTGCACTTCAACGCCTTCCGCGCCCCCACCGACAACGACCACAGCCACATGACAACGTGGGACAACCTGGGCTTGCGAAACCTGAAGCCGCAGCCCGGGAAATGGAGCATGAAAAAGGAAAAAGACGGCAGCGTAACCCTTTGGATTACCAACCGATATTCGAGCAACAGCACGGCGAGCTTCACAACCCAAATGGGATACCGCGTGCTTTCCGACGGGGCAATTTCGATTTCAAGCAAGATAGAGCCTTGGCGCAACGGCATTGTTGTCCCCAAGACAGGCTACCGCTTCTTTATGCCCGAAGGCTACGAAAACTTCGACTGGTACGGACGCGGCCCGTGGGACAACTACCGCGACCGCAAGGAGTCGTGCTTCCCCGGACTGTACCACAGCACCGTGAACGAGCAATGGACGGGGTTTGCTAAGCCGCAGGAAAACGGCAACAAGGAGAACGTGCGCTACATAGCCCTGACCGACAACGGCGGCAACGGACTTATGGTTGCCAGCTCCACGGAAATGTCGGCAACGGTGGGACACTGGCGCGCCGAGGACATTTACACCGACCAAAGACACAGGAAGCTCCACCCCTACGAAGTGCCTATGGTGAAAGAGAACGTGGTCTGCATTGACGCGGCCAACCGTGCGCTCGGCAACAACAGTTGCGGCCCGGACGTTCTGCCGAAATACGAACTCCTGACCAAGCCCATGACGATGAGCTTCACCATAATTCCGCTTGAGAACGCAAACACGAAGGAGCAGATAGCCGAAAGGGGACGCACAAAGGGCATTGTCTGCGCACCGGTGGAAATGAAAAGCAACAAGGACGGCAGCATTACTTTGGGCTGCGCCACCGAGAACGCGACCATATTCTACAGCGTAAACGGCAAAGGCTACAAGGAATATTCCTCGCCAATTCCCGCCCGAGGTGGAACGATAAGCGCATACGCCACATCAAAAGACCTTCTGCCGGGCATGGTTGTTGAAAACGACATAACGGTGAACGTGGACAAAACACTGTGGAAAGTCGTTAGTTTCAGCAGCGACCAAGGCACGGCATGGGAAAGCGCGGCAAATGCCATAGATGGCAAGCCAAGCACAATATGGCACACAAAATACACGCCCGAGGAAGTAAAGTTCCCGCACGAAATAGTCGTGGACATGGGCAAGACCTATAATGTTAGCGCGTTCATCTACACCCCGCGCAACGACATGGACAACGGCTGGGTGAAAGACTACGAGGTTTACTTCAGCAACGACGCGAAGACGTGGGGCAAGCCAGCGTGCCAAGGTGCTTTCGAGGCAAATTCCTGCGAGAAAATCGTGAAACCGGCCAAGCCGGTGAAGGCGCGCTACTTCCGTTTCGTGGCAAAATCCGAAGCTTTCGGGCGCAACTACGCCTCGGCAGCCGAATTTGACATAATAGCGAAATAACCATGCGGTAAAGCCAAACCGCCCTGTCCGATGCAGCCGTGCCGCAATGCGGAAACCAGACTGCGGCGGGCAGGGATTTTCTTTTCCATATAAAACAAATCCGTAATAATAATGAACAAAAGAACAATGGCTGCGGCGCTGCTTTGCGGCGTATGCCTGTCGGTGGCGGCGCAAGTTGACCTCCGCAAGTCCACCTACGAGGCGATGCTCGGCGCAAGGCAGGAAATCCCGACCACACAAAAGGAAGACAAGGACGGCATCATGAGCGAGGCCTACTGGAAGCGGTGGGACAAGAAGGTGCAAAAGAAGATTGACGCCGACATCGAGAAGAACCGCAAGACTGACGCTGTTGTTGAAATTCCCGACGCAAAGCCCGGCACGGCAGTGAAGATACGCCAGACGACAAGCGATTTCTGGTACGGCTCTCACATATTCAATTACAACCAGCTCGGCAACCACGAGTCAAACGAGAAATACAAATCACTGTTCGGCAACCTTTTCAATTCCGCAACCGTTGCCTTTTACTGGAAAAACTGGGAAAACGAAAAGGGCCGCCAACGTTTCCGCGAGGAGGTTTGGGACACCGAGGAATGGTGGAACAAGCAGGAAGACCCCTACCAATACAGCCACTGGCGCCGCCCTGCCAGCGACCCCGTGGTGAATTTTCTGCGAGAGCGCAAACTGCGCGTGCAGGGCCACCCGCTTGTGTGGGGAAACCGCAAATGGCAGATGCCGCTGTGGACCATAGAGGAAATGCTCTCGCCCGAAGAACAGAAAACATACGCAAGGCTCGTGAGCAAATCCCCCTACTTCAAGGACAACCGCGAGGACAACACCCACTTTAAGAAGGAATACCACGACATGAGCGTGGAACAACTGGAAAAAGCCTTCCCGCAGCTTGCGGAGAACTACCAGAAATATTTCGACCGCCACATACGCGACATCGCGGAATACTACGGCGACAAGATTGAAAGCTGGGATGTTGTGAACGAGAGTGCGCAGGACTACAAAAGCGGCGCACTGCAGCGCAGCAAGAAGCTGTGCAAGTCGGCATACGGAATAATGCCCGGCGACTTCACCTGCAAATCGTTCAAAACCGCCGACTCGGCATTTCCCAAAAGCGTGAAGCTGAACATAAACGACTGGCTCACCGAAAAAAGCTATGCCGACCAAACCGCCGACCTTCTGAAGCGCGGATGCCGCATTGACCTTTTGGGAATGCAGATGCACCTTTTCAACCCCAAGCAATGCGCCGACATCGCCGCCGGGGCGGCAATAGAGACCCCCGAAAGCGAATGGGAAAAAACCGCCGTGCTTTCACAGGCGGGGCTTCCCATCCACGTCAGCGAAATAACAATCACCGCGCCATCGGACGATGAGAAAGGCAGGAAGATACAGGCAATAATCGCCCGCAACCTCTACCGCCTTTGGTTCAGCTCCGCACCCGTGGCGGGGATAACATGGTGGAACGTTGTTGACAACTGCGGGGCGAAAGGCGAACCCTCCACTTCGGGACTTTTCACCCGCGAAATGAAACCCAAGGCGGTGTTCTTCGCGCTCGACAGGCTCATCAACCATGAATGGCGCACCGAAACGGAGGCAAAGACAGGCAAGGACGGCAAACTGCGCTTTCGCGGTTTCCGTGGCAACTACGAGCTGACCTACACCGACAACGCCGGAAATGTGAAAACCATGATGTACCACGCGAAATAAGCCACCTGCCCCAAGTTCATATTGTCCAAAATTACACGGTAGGCTGAATTTCAAAAGAAAAACGTTACAGGGAACAATCTCTGTAACGGTTTGTTTTTCCGCACGTTGCAAGTGGGCGGAAAAAGGTCTGATGTAGTTTGAATTATGTCTGATATAATTTTTTCTACATAGGACATAGTTTTTCCTGCATCAAATATAGTTTTGGCGATATTGGTTTTGCGCCATTTGTAGGGGCGTATTGCATCTGCCTTATACATCACCGCATGAACCGTACCGCAAGCCAAACAAAATCGGGGCGGCATCCAACGGACACCGCCCCGAAACCAATTATGAAAGATTTTATCCTTTTCTAAGATTACATCATTCCGCCGCCCATTCCGGGATTAGGCATAGGCGCGGGAGCGTCCTCCTTCTTGTCGCAAATCACGCACTCGGTCGTGAGGAACATACCGGCTACGGAAGCTGCATTCTCAAGAGCCACGCGGGTAACCTTTGCGGGGTCAACCACGCCCTGCTCGCGCAAGTCGCCGTACTGCTCGGTCTTGGCGTTGAAGCCGAAGTTACCCTCGCCCTCGCGAACCTTGTTCACAACAACAGCACCCTCGATACCTGCGTTAGAGCAAATCTGGCGCAAAGGCTCCTCGATTGCACGGCGCACAATGGCAATGCCGGTTGTCTCGTCGGCGTTGTCGCCTGTCATGCCGTCAAGAGCTTTCTGCGCACGGATGTAAGCCACACCGCCGCCGGTTACGATGCCTTCCTCAATGGCGGCACGCGTTGCGCAAAGAGCGTCGTCGCAACGGTCTTTCTTCTCCTTCTGCTCAGTTTCGGAAGCCGCGCCGACTTCGAGCACGCATACGCCGCCCGAAAGTTTTGCAAGACGCTCCTGAAGTTTCTCCTTGTCGTATGTGGAGGTGGTGTTCTCTATCTCGTTCTTGAGCTGCCCGATGCGGTCCTGGATGTTCTGCTTGTCGCCGCCGCCGTTCACGATGGTGGTGTTGTCCTTGGTTACGGTAACCTTCTCTGCCGAACCGAGCATTTCGATTGTAGCCTGTTCGAGCTTCAAGCCCTTGTCCTCGCTGATGACAACGCCGCCTGTGAGGATTGCGATGTCTTCGAGCATTGCCTTGCGGCGGTCGCCGAAGCCCGGAGCCTTGATGGCGCAAATCTTAAGCTGCGCACGCAGACGGTTCACAACCAAAGTGGTGAGTGCCTCGGAATCCACGTCTTCTGCAATCACGAGCAAAGGACGTCCGCTCTGCACCGCGCTGTTCAGGATAGGCAGGAAATCCTTGAGGTTTGAAATCTTCTTGTCGTAGATAAGGATGTAGGGCTTCTCCATTACGCACTCCATTTTCTCGGGTTCGGTGATGAAGTAAGGCGAGAGGTAGCCACGGTCGAACTGCATTCCCTCAACGGTCTTGAGCACGGTGTCGCGCCCTTTGGCGTCCTCGATGGTGATTACGCCGTTAACGCTCACGGCACGCATACCGTCGGCGATGAGCTTGCCGATTTCGGGGTCGTTGTTGCCCGAAATTGTCGCAACCTGCTCTATCTTGTCATAGCTGTTCTCTATTTTCTCGGCCTGACTCTTTATTTCCTCAACAACCTTGGCGACTGCCTTGTCAATTCCGCGCTTGATGTCGAGCGGGTTTGCGCCGGCTGCCACGTTCTTCATGCCCTCGGTGAGGATTGCCTGTGTCAGCACGGTTGCCGTTGTCGTTCCGTCGCCAGCGTCATCGCCGGTCTTGCTTGCCACGCTCTTCACGAGCTGCGCCCCAGCATTCTGGAAAGAGTCTTCAAGCTCTATCTCCTTTGCCACGGTAACGCCGTCCTTGGTTATGCGCGGTGCGCCGAACTTTTTGTCGATTACAACATTGCGTCCCTTGGGGCCCAGAGTTGTCTTCACTGCGTTTGCAAGCGCGTCAGCACCTTCCTTGAGGAGTTCACGTGCCTCTACATTATATCTTACGTCTTTAGCTGCCATAATTCTTCAGTATTTTATTGTTAAACATATTTACGCCAACACTGCGAGAACGTCGCTCTGGCGCATGATGAGGTATTTGTCATCACCAACCTCGATTTCGGTGCCGGCATATTTGCCGAAAAGCACTGTGTCGCCGGCCTTCAGCACCATTTTTTCGTCCTTGGTGCCTTCGCCAACTGCCACAACCTCACCCTTCAAGGGCTTTTCCTTTGCCGTGTCGGGAATGATGATACCTGCCACTGTCTTTTCCTCCGCTTTCGCGGGATTAATCAGAACCCTGTCTGCTAACGGTTTAATGTTCATGATTTTATTCTTTAATTGTTTATTGTTTTAGTGATATTCTTGCGGAGACTGCCTTTCCGGGCAATGCCCCACCCCTTGTTATGCCAAAAGCGTGCCAAACTTCAGGCACAACTTGCAAAACCGTAATAATATTTTACGAAAGTTCTGTATTAGAGACTTTTGAAGTCTTTATAAGATTGCGCAGTTTTGCCATATTGCCGCGACAGTTTGCTTTTTTGTGCAACAAGTTTTCAGTGGTGATGCACACCGCGTAGCAATAATCAATTAATCAAGGAATTGCACCGCCGTAGGGGCGTATGGCATACGCCCGGATTGCGCCACATTTGCAATGTTGTGGCGGTGGTTTGCAATGCGGTTCATACGGTGGCGTACAGGGCGTATGCAATACGCCCCTACAAATCCCGTAAAACCAACACCGCTAAGCCTACATTTGATGCAGGAAAAACTATGTCCTATGCAGGAAAAATTATATCAGATATAATTTAAATTACATCAGACCTTTTTTCGCCACTTTCAAACCCCTAAAAGACAACAAGTTACAAAGAATAACTCTTGTTTGGGTATTTTATTGTCAATCAACGTTTTACACAATCCACAACACTCTTAGCACAGAACAACTGCGTCTTTCATTATTTTCTGTCCAGAACGGGGCACATTTTGCTTCATGCCATGACAAACTTTGCGCGATGCGAAAAATTATGAAAATTTGCCCCACACCCCGCACGCATGGGCAAAAAAACCCCCCGCCACTTCACAGCGGCGGGGATTGAAAAAAATATTGGACGATTACTTATTCCTTAACAACCTTCCAGGCTTCCTTGCCGTTGTATGTGGTCTTTTCCGACTTGTAGCCCTCGGCAACAAAATTGGTGTGCTCACCCTCCGAAGCGTTGTCGGCAGGGTTGAAGCCTACAAACGTGCCGCCGTAAACCTTAATCGCACATACGCCTCTGTCATTATCGTTTATGTTCAACAGATATTGGGGATTATCTGCTTCGAATACGCCACCATATATATTTGCAGTTGCCTTGGTCTTGCTGTCGCTGCTGCTCACATATATACAAGGGTTGGGATTTCCGTTTTTGTCTAGTCCCACATGGAATGATCCGTTGTAAATATTGACTGTACCATTGTTAAGCCACACTGCGCTGTTTACAGAAGCACCTTTGCCCCCCTCGACTGTAACATTATCCCAAATGTTCAAAGTGCCGTTCTCAACCATCAATGCAGTTGAGCCAAAAGTGGCTGTAGAGTTGTCCGTACCCGTAATTTTACCTTGTCCGTAAACATCAAGAACTCCATTACGAATTACTTTAATTGCCATAGACCTGTCCGAATTTGCCTTAATCTCGGCATCTTTTGCAATGGAAAGGACAACCTCTTTATTCAGAGTTGTATATTCGTTTATTTCAAGGTTTCCGTTTACAGCAATCACGTTGCCGGCCACCTTAAACGCATTTTTAAGTTCTGCATTTGTTACAGGAGTCGCCTCTATTTTCTTCACGGTCCACGCATCCCTGCCTTCGTATGTTGTCCTGACCGACACATAGCCTGGCGCGAGGAAGTTTGTGTGTGCGCCCTCGGCGTAGCAGTCGGCGGGATTGAAACCGATGAACGTGCCGCCCGTAACGATTATCTTGGCTGTGCCGTTGGCGCGGTTCGCGTCATAGCAGTTCAAGACATACTCGTCTGCTATCGAAGCGTTGGGGTATTTCTGCTGCACCTCGAACACGCCGCCCTTGATTTCGGCAAGACCTTCAAGGACATACACCGCATGGATGTTGCCGATGTAATGTCCGCCCTCGATGACAAGGTGTCCGCCGTCCTGAACGTCGGCCGCGTAGCAGTCGTTCTCCTTTGCCTTCACCGTGCCGTCGCCCTTGAGCACGAGAGTGCCGCCGTGTGTGCTGAACAAAGACCACTGGTCGGAGTTGTCTTTCCACAAATCATTTTCATTTTCAACTTTCTTTCCGTTCAGGTCAACAACAAGGCTCTTTCCCTCGCCGACAACAACGTTGGTGTCTTCATTTATGGTTATGTCGCTTCCGAGCGAAACCACACCGCCGTTTTCGGCAACCTGTCGCAGGCCCGCCCACGCGGTAACGGCGTTCTCTATAACGCCCGTGTAGCCCATGCTTATCAGAGGCATCACAATCCAGTCGCACCTTCTCACGGTGTTCTCCGCCTCGCTGGTGAAGCTGTCAACCACCTTGCCGTTGTTCTTTATATATATTGTGCATCCCTTGTACGTTCCCACGGGGACCGGCATATAGAAGTGTATCTCCTTGCTCTCGGTGGTGAGCCCGAACTTGAACGAAACGGAGTCAACGGTGTTCTCCCTCGCCGAAGCGTAAGGGTTGCTCTTGTCCGTGGCGTCAACGGTGAAGTCGCCGGTTACGCCGCTGTTCATCTTCACCGTGAACTCGTCGATGTATGCGGGAACGTCGATGTCCCACTCAATCACGCCGCCCACGTGGCGGAACACGAACTGCTTCTCGCCCTGCGCGAAAAACGCCGCCATCGGGTCGCTCACGCTCATGCTGTCCTTGTTGTAGTCGGTGCAGTAGTTGTCGTAAACGCTCGGATAGTTAACCGTCAGCACGCCGCCGTCATAGCTTTTCGCCGCGCCCACCGGGAACACCGCAACGTCCGTTGGCTTTCCGCCCACAACAGCCCCGTACGAAGCCTTGTCGGTGCCTGCGCCGCCCACCATCTTCATCGTCTTGAAGCCGAGGGCAGAGCCGTTGTTCGTAACCCAGGCCGCGATGTCGTCGCCCGCAGCCCATTTGAACGCGCCGTTAATGTTGCTGTACGAGCGCGACTCCACACCCTTCTCGATAACGGCGGTGTACTCTCCGTTTTGTTTTGCCAGGAACTGCTCGTCCTGACTGCAGCCGGCAAAAGCCACAGCCCCAAGCCCGATAAGGGCCAAGCTCATCTTGTTCATGAAATTGCATTTATTTTGTTGGTTCAACTGTCTCTCATTTCCACAACGGGCTCTTCTCGTCCTCTTCCTCGTACTTCCACTCCTCGTTCTCGCGGGAGAGGTTGCCCGGACGGCGGCTGTAGTTCTCCATAAGCGTAACCGAGGCGCGGTACACCCCAATCTGCGGCTCCCTGTAAGGTTTCAATTTCTTCTTTTCCATACCGATATGTTTTATTGAATTATACTGTTGTCTGTCCTTATTTACGACGCATCCTTTGGCGGGAGACGTGCAAAACCCATTTTACCGGCGCAAATATACGGCAAATTCTTAACAAAAAAAAAAAAACGCTAATTTTCTCCAATAAAATTGCGAACACCTTTCCGAATTGATTTTTTGGCATTTATACAGCGCATTTTCGGCGGCAAAAAATTTGCGGACTGCACTTTTTTCCGCCCGCCGTCGGCACAGCGCAGTTCCGCCAACAAAACATTGCAAAATTGGCGATGCCGCAAACTTTCCCGCATTTGGATTTGGAATATCGCGCCGCCGTAGGGGCGTATGGCATACGCCCAGAATTGCGCGGACTCGCCGTGTCGCAATGTCGGTTTGCGGCGCGGCTCATGCGGTGGCGTAAAGGGCGTATGCAATACGCCCCTACAAACGGCGCAACACGAACACCGCCAAAACCACATGGGACATGGGAAAAACTACATAGGACTTAGAAAAAATTACATCAGACATAATTCAAACTACATCAGACCTTTTTTCCGCCGTTGCAAACATCTGAAAAGCAACAACTTGCATCGCTATCGCAAAATCAATTAAATTTCTTGATTATCAAATTGTTACAAAAATTCCTCCCTTTCCCGCCGCCACACGTACTGACCTGACGCTTCCTCCGCCCCACCCCGCCGAGGATGAAACCATTCGATTTGAAACAGATTGATTTGAAATCGTTTTATTTCAAATCAAATTATTACATATTGCCATACTCCAAAGAAAAAGGTTGTACCTTTGCGCCCCGATACGTACTGACGCAAATTCTTGACATGAGCGGAAACGAAATGCACCAATACAGGGAACTCATTAAAACAGGAACGCCCATTATCATAGGGCAGCTCGGCACAATTGTGCTCGGCTTTGCCGACACGCTGATGATTGGGCGCCACAGCACTGACGAGCTCGCCGCCGCAGGGTTGGTGAACAATGTTTTCGGGCTTGTGCTGCTTTTTTATCTCGGCTTTTCCTATGGGCTGACACCTATCGTGGGGCGGCTTTTCGGCACAGGCAGGAAAAAGGAGATAGGGGTGAAGCTGAAAAACGCCATACCCGCGAGCCTGCTTGTGGGACTGCTGCTGACGGCGGCAATGACCGCGCTATATTTCAACCTTTCGCGCATTGGGCAGCCCGAAGAGCTGCTGCCGCTGATACGCCCCTACTTCATCGTGAACCTGATAAGCGTTCCGTTTGTTGGGATGTTCAACACGCTGAAGCAGTTCTTCGACGGCACAACTCGCACCGCCGTGCCAATGTGGGTGATGATAGGCGGAAACCTGCTCAACATACTCTTCAACTGGCTGCTTATATACGGCGAGGGCGGCTTCCCCGAGCTGGGGCTGCTCGGCGCTGGGATTTCCACAATGGGCTCGCGCATCGCCATGACAGCAGCCCTGTGCGCCATACTGCTTTGGGGGAAAGCCAACAGCATATACCGCTGCGGCATGAGGGAGGGGCGGCTCAACAAGTCCGACTTCATGGAAATGAACCGCCTTGGCTGGCCCGTGGCTCTGCAACTGGGAATGGAGACCGCCGCTTTCAGCCTCAGCAGCATAATGGTGGGATGGCTGGGAACGGCGCAGCTCGCCGCGCATCAGGTTATGATAACGACCTCGCAGCTTTTCTACCTCATACTGTCGGGCATGGCGGCTGCGGCATCCATACGCATAAGCCTCTTTGCGGGACAGGGGAACTTCGCGGCTGTGCGGCGCACAGCCGCCGACGGCTTCCGCCTGAACCTGCTCATATCGTTCGCGATGTCCGTGCCGCTGCTGATTTTCCGCCACCGGCTCGGGGGACTTTTCACCGACAACGCGGAGGTGGGGCAAATGGTGGCGGCGCTCTGCATTGCGCTTGTGGCCTACCAGTTCGGCGACGGGCTGCAATACACATTCGCCAACGCCCTGAGGGGAATAGCCTGCGTGAGGCCCATGGTGCTTTACGCCTTCATTGCGTACTTTGTGGTAAACCTGCCGTTGGGATACATTCTCGGCTTTTCCCTGAAGCTCGGCATCACAGGCATATGGGCGGCGTTCCCGTTCGGGCTTACGGTGGCGGGGGTGCTGTTCTGGCGGAAATTCCGCCGCGAACTCAGGAAAATGGAAGCGTCACGCGCAAACGCATGAGGCATACAAAAGCGTATGTCGGGGATTTTTAGTATTTTCGCAACGTCATGAAACGTCTGCTCATATATATAACGGCCGCCATACTGTATGCGGCGGGGGCGGAAGCCCAGAACATGGAAAAACTGTTTGCCGAAATGCCCGACAGCATAGTCCCCGTGATGTCGAAGACAAACCGGCTCGACTGCATTGACTTCTTCAAAAGCAAGATGACAGGCAACGTGCAGAACATATTCAACGGCAGGAGCAGCATATCCGACCTTGACGAAAACTATCTCCTCCTGAAGCCCACGTCCCGCTCGCTGGTGGAAATGAGGCTTTACGGCGCGGGGGCGGAAACAAAAATCATAGCCGTGGCATACACCTACATGGCTCCGGCAAGGGAGACGGCGCTCGCGTTCTACACCACAAAATGGGAAAAGCTGGAGACCGCCGACTTCATAAGCCTTCCGCAGAAAAAAGACTTCATCAAGGAAAGCGGCGCTACCGGCGCCGAAAATCTTGAAAAGGCAAAGGGGATACTGGCTGACGCTTTCGTTTTCGCCACAATCGGCAAGGAGAGCGGCGAAATAAGTTTCGCGCTGTCAACCGACGCACTGACGGAAACCGACCTCAAACAAGCCTCACCGTATATGGCGCAACCGCCGAAATATTCGTGGAACGGCAAAAAATTCGCAAGACAATAGGCATACGCCACGCATTGCCGGCACGATGCAATGCGCAGTTTATAGTTTCAAGCCCGCAAGTTTAATTAGCATTAAAAATGCGCCGCAACCGCAAAGCGGCATCCAAAATTCCATTCCAGCCACAGACGCATTGCGAAAGAATAATTACCTTTGCGATGAAAATAAATAATTTGCATATCAAATATCCAAAACATTAAGATTATGGTAAACTACAAAGAACTCGGCTTGGTCAACACCCGCGATATGTTCAGCAGGGCGGTGAAAAGCGGTTGGGCCGTTCCGGCTTTCAACTTCAACAACCTTGAACAGCTCCAGGCCATCATCACAGCATCTTCAGAACTCCGCTCGCCGGTTATTCTCCAGGTTTCAAAGGGTGCGCGCAAATACGCCAACGCAACCCTCCTCCGCTATATGGCAGAAGGCGCAGTGCAGTTCGCAAAGGAACTCGGCTGCAATCATCCTGAAATCGTCCTCCACCTTGACCACGGCGACAGCTTCGAGCTTTGCAAGAGCTGCGTTGACCTTGGTTTCTCGTCAGTGATGATTGACGGAAGCTCACTTCCCTATGAGGAGAACATCGCCCTCACGAAGAAGGTAGTGGACTACGCCCACCAGTACGACGTAACCGTGGAAGGCGAACTCGGAGTGCTTGCCGGCGTCGAGGACGAGGTAGCTTCCGAAGAAAGCCACTATACACGCCCCGAAGAGGTTATCGACTTCTCAACCCGCTCCGGCGTTGACTCGCTCGCCATCTCAATCGGCACATCCCACGGCGCATACAAGTTCAAGCCCGAACAGTGCACACGCGACCCGAAGACAGGCCGCCTTGTTCCTCCCCCATTGGCATTCGACATTCTTGCCGAGATCGAGAAAAAGCTTCCCGGTTTCCCCATCGTGCTTCACGGTTCATCTTCCGTTCCGCAGGAATATGTTGACATCATCAACAAATACGGCGGCCACCTGCCCGATGCAGTCGGAATTCCCGAGGACCAGCTCCGCAAGGCATCGCAGAGCGCGGTTTGCAAAATCAACATCGACTCCGACTCACGTCTTGCATTCACCGCCGGTGTGCGCGAGACTTTCGCACTTCACCCCGAGTATTTCGATCCCCGTCAGTACTGCGGCAAGGCACGCGAATACATGGTGGAACTCTACAAGCACAAAATCACAGATGTGCTCGGTTCTGACCACAAGCTCGCAAACTGCGACTAATCCGCAGGTGATATACAACATAAAAGGGGCTTCGTCAATGCGGCGGAGCCCCTTTTGTTTTTGCCGGTGTCGTATATGGCAATGTAATTTGCTGACTAATCGCATATCGTATATTTGCAGGGGCGTATTGCATACGCCCAAAATTGCGCCGATTTGCAATGTTGTGGCGGAGGCTTGCGATGCGGTTTGGGCGGTGGTGTACAGGGCGTATGCCATACGCCCCTACAAATGGCGCAAAACCAATACCCCGAAAATTACATTTGACGTAGGAAAAACTATGTCCGATGTAGAAAAAATTATGTCTGATATAATTCAAACTACATCAGACCTTTTTTCGCCGCTTGCAAACATCTGAAAAACAAAAACTTACAGCAAATATTTCTTTTACGGTTATCTTTTTGGAAACCAATATTTTACGCAATTATTGCTCGGCTATCCTGCGTTTGAGGAAGAACTTGCGCGTGGCGGCAAAGAACAGCAGCACGCCCACGGCGTTCACCGCCCAGTTCATCCAGAACGCCGCCGTGTATCCGCAGCTTCCGCTCACCACGCCGCCAAGCAGGATGCCTATTCCCATGCCGACTCCCCACGAAACAAGTATTGACGAATTTGCCGTGCCGCGTTCGTTATGGTGCGCCATGCCAACAAACATATTCAGGAACGCGGGATAAAGATGCCCGTTTCCCAACCCGAGCAGCAACGCCGAAGCGTAATAGGTGAGCATGGAGGGAAAGGCGATGAACATGAAATACGCCACAAGCGATATGCACATCCCCTCCGCCGCGTTCTGCGTCAGCTTCCCCTGCCTCAAAGCCTTCGCGCCCTGAAGCCGCGACGCCATAAGCCCTGTCGAGATTAGCATGAAAAACGTTCCCGTGCCGCCCGTTATGCCAAGCACATTCTTGCTGTAAAGGGCGATGTATGAGCTTATCATCCCCCATGAAAAGGCGAAGAAAGCGATGTTGAAACTCAGAAGCCATGCGCGGGTGAGGAAGAAACGGTCGAGCGACACCGGGCGTTTGGCAATTTTCAGCTCGCGTTTGGGAAGGCCTATCCTCGACGCGACGAAAAGCGCACCCGCCGCAATGAAGAACGAAAGCCAGAAGAGAAGCTCGAAACTGTTCACCCACTTGTAGATGAACACTCCCGCACTCGGGGCGATTGCCATAGAAAGGTTGTTGCTCAAGCCGTAGAAGCCCAGCCCCTCGTTGCGGCGCGACGACGGGAGAACGTCTATCGCCGCCGTGCTGTTTGCCACCGTTACCGCGCCGAACGGCAAGCCGTGGAGCGTGCGCACTATGGCGAACATGAGGAGCGTTCCGGCAATGGGATAGCCCGCGAAGAACACGAAAAACAGCGACAGGCTCCAAAGCAAAACGCCCCTGCGGTCGAAGCTGTCAACCACATAGCCGCTGAAAAGCCTCGCAACAATCTCGGCAACCACATAGCCCGAAAGCACAATGCCAATCATGCTGTTCGACGCGCCGAACTCCTCGCTCAGATACAGGGGCAGCAGCGGCGTGAGCAAATAAAACGCGAAATACATCATGAAGTTCACGAGCATGACGCGCAGATAGTTCCTGTTCCAGAGTTTCTCCATATCTCCTGCAAAGTTACCGCTTTAACGGCAAAGCGCACAGCCCTGCGCGGATTTTAGCAAAACTTAAACATACGCCGCGCAAACGCGCCAAGACAAAGAAATCCGCACGGAACAAGCCGTGCGGATTTCCCAACCCACGCCGAAAAAGGTCAGTTGACAAAATCGTCAAAATTGACCTCGCCGTTGTCTCTTTTCTTTTTCTTCTTCTCCGCCGCAGGTTCGGAGCCGCCTGGCTCACCTGCCTCGCCGTGTCCCTCATCCAAGTGTTCGTCAAGGGTTATGTCGAACTCAAGGCTGTCCTTTGCCGCCTGGATGGAATCGCGCCTTGCCTTTGAGCGCGGAACATAGTTGCAGGAGTAACAGGATGACGGTATGGCCTCCTTTGCCGCGCCGAACTTTCGCTGGTACTTGGAGAACTGCGAATCTCCGAACACAGACTGCATGAAATATCCCACAATCGGCAGCGCGGTGCGGCTGCCCTGTCCCAAAGCCCCGGTGCGGAAATGTATCGAGCGGTATTCCCCGCCGACCCATGCGCCGGCCACGAGTCCCGGGGTTACACCCACGAACCACGCGTCGCTGTGGTTGTTGCTCGTTCCCGTTTTCCCGCCGAAGTCGGTGCTTTTGCGGTAAGGCCCCACATAGCCCCCGAGCGGCATTGAAGTGCCGCCGGCAAGATTCAGTCCGCCCTGGAGCATTTTCTGCATGAGGAAAGCCGAGCGGTAAGGTATAGCCTGGTGGCTTTCATCGGGCGCGGTGTAAATCACGTTGCCTTGGCGGTCAACTATCTTTGTTACCAGCACCGGGTCGCGCTGGCGGCCGTCGTCGGCTATGGTGGAGTATGCGTCAACAAGCTCGAGAAGGTTCACGTCCGAAGCGCCGAGGGCGAGCGAGGGCGTATCGTCGAGCGGCGACTTTATGCCCATTGCGTGCGCTGTCTTTATGATGTTCGAAATGCCCACTTCCTGCCCCAGGCGCACTGCGATGCTGTTTATGCTCTGCGCGAAGGCCGAGAGCAGCGGCACGCTGTCGCCCGAGAAGTTGCCGTTGGCGTTTGTCGGCGCCCAGCGGACCATCTCCTGTTTTTTGCTGTCGTAAACGTCCATTGCGAAGTATTCGTCGCGGCGCCGGTCGCAGGGCGTAATGCCACGGTTCATCGCCTCGGTGTAAACGAAAAGCTTGAAAGTTGAACCGGGCTGGCGCATGGCTGTTACCTTGTCGTATTTCCACGACTTGAAGTCGATGTCGCCCACCCAAGCCTTGACGTGTCCGTTCTGCGGCTCCATGGCCACAAGTCCCGCGTGCATGAATTTCACCATGTAGCGTATGGAGTCCATGGTTGACATTTCCTGCTCCTTCTCGCCGTCATAGTCGAAAAGCCTCACCTTGTGCTTTTGGTTGAGGTAGTAGTTTATGGAGTCGGTGTTTGCGCCGAATTTCTGTTCAAGCTCCTTGTACTGCGCCGTGCGCTTGGCGAGGTTCTCGATGAAGTTTGGTATCACGTTGTGCTTCTCATCGCGCCAAGGGTCTTCGTTCCCCCAATGGTTGCGGAAGTTGCGCTGCACATTCTTCATCTGCCTGACGAGAGCCTTCTCGGCGTATTCCTGCATCTTCATGTTGAGGGTTGAATATATCTTGAGCCCCGCGCTGTAGAGGTCGATGCCGTTGTCCTTGCACCACTGTTTAAGATAATCCGCCACGGCCTCGCGGAAATACAGAGCCTTGCCGTCGTAGGCGGTCTCCACCTTGAAGTTAAGCTCTGTGGGGACTTTCTTCAGGGCCTCGCACTCCGCATCGCCCAGATGCCCGTGCGTGCGCATATTGTCGAGCACGACGTTGCGGCGTTTGAAGCTGTTGTTGGGGTTGGTGCGAGGGTTGTAGTAGCTCGTTGCCTTGAGCAGCCCCACAAGCACCGCCGACTGGACGGCGGTCAGTTCCTTGGGGGTGGTGTTGAAGTAGGTTTTTGCGGCGGTCTTTATGCCGTAGGCGTTCGAACCGAAGTCCACCGTGTTGGCGTACATTGTGAGTATCTCGTCCTTGTCGTAGAACATCTCAAGCTCCACGGCAAGCACCCACTCCTTGCTTTTCATTATCAGTATGCGCAGACCGGGGATGTAGCCGAGCAAGCCTGTGGAATACTGCGTGCGCACGCGGAACATATTCTTCACCAACTGCTGCGTTATGGTGGACGCTCCGCGCGCATGACCGCGCATCATGTCCTTCACCGCCGCGAATATGCCCTTGAAGTCTATGCCGTGGTGGTGGTAGAACCGTTCGTCCTCCGTGTCGATGAGGGCATGGAAGAACACAGGGCTTATCTCGCCGTATTTTACCGGCGTTCGGTTTTCGTTGAAGTACTTTCCTATAAGCTGTCCGTCCTCGCTGTAAAGTTCCGAGGCCTGCGAGGTCTCGGGGTGCATTATGCTGTGGATTGTGGGAGACTTGCCGAAAAGCCACAGGAAGTTGAGGTTCACGGCCGTGAAATAGACAATGAGGAACACAAAAAACGAAACAACGCCGGCGATGGCTTTATACCACCACGGACGTCCCTTGAACTGCCCCTTGTACCAGCGTCCCAACTGCGAGAGTTTCCCTTTGAGGAACAATAAAAAGGGCTTTATTTTACTGACCTGTTTTTTGCTCATTTACGTTTGTTTTATGCCGTGAATTTCACAGCGTTCAATATGCAAAAGTAGTAATTTAAGCATTGCCGAAAGTTTGTTTGCCCATTAAAATTTGACAAAGCCCGCCGCCATTTTCGGCATTTTCACGCAACACGCTGAAACACAAATTCTTATACCGTTTTTGCAACAACTGCATAAGACATTGTTTTTCAGGGGATTGAAATGGGTGAAAAAAGGTCTGATGTAGTCTGGATTATATCAGACATAATTTTTCCTACGTCCTATGTAGTTTTTCCTATATCAAACGTAGTTTTCGGGATGTTGGGAATATGGAGTTTTTCCAAGTTCAGGAAACGGTGCGGACTTGGCTGTTTTTGATATAATCCACGATGCCGTCGTAATCTTCGGGACTGAACCACGCCATTTCCTCATCGCGCCTGTACCACGTGAGCTGCTTCTTGGCATAGACGCGGGTGTTCTTCTTCATCCTCTCTATGGCAACGGGCAGGGTCAGTTCGCCGTCAAAATATCTGAACATTTCGCTATAGCCCACCGTGTTCAACGCCGTAAGCTCCCGCAGGGGGTACAGCCCACGCGCCTCCTCCACAAGCCCGGCGGCAATCATTTTGTCAACGCGCCTGTTTATCCTGTCGAAAAGCTGCGGGCGCGGAATGTCCAGCCCTATCTTTATCACGCTGAAAGGGCGCGGCTTGGGCGCACGCACGCGGAACGACGTGTAGGTTTTGCCTGTGGAATGGCATATTTCAAGGGCGTGCAGCACGCGGCGCGGGTTTTTCAGGTCGGCAATGGAGTGGTATTCGGGGTCGAGCCTTTGAAGTTCCGCGCAAAGGGCTTCCAGACCCTCCGCCTCCAAACGCCGCTTCATTCCGGCGCGTATGTCACCGGGCACGGCGGGGATGTCGTCAATCCCCTTGACCACGGCATCGACATACATCATGCTTCCGCCCGAAAGTATCACATACTCCTTAGTCTTGAACAGTTCGGAGAGGAGCCGCAGGGCATCCTGCTCGTAACGCGCCGCACTGTAGTATTCCCTCACCGACAGGCTGCCGGTGAAATAAAACTCCGCCTTGGAAAGTTCCTCCTCATCGGGGCGTGCCGTACCTATCCTCATTTCGCGGTATATCTGCCGCGAGTCGGCGTTGACTATTGGTGCGCCAAACAATTGGGCAAGGCGGATGCACAAATCCGTCTTGCCCACTGCTGTCGGTCCTGTTATGACAATAAGTTTCCCCAAAGCCGGCAAATCAATAGCGGCTGTCATCCCCCGCGTCGGCCGGGGCATCGCTTATGTCAAGCCCCTCGTTGCTTAAATCGTCGTCGTTGAAGCCCTCGGAGCCGTAAAAACTCTCGTCCGTGAAGTTTTCGTCAGCCTGTTGCGCCTTGCCGCCTTTTTTGGCGGGCTTCTCCTCGACCACAATCTGTTCGGGGGCGTCGCCTATTGAGCGCGAAACCTGCGCCTTCTTCAGGTTCATGCCCGGAACCATTTCCTTGAGCTCTATATAGAACGCACGGTTGTTGAACGTGTCGAAAATGAACTTCATGCGCATGGGGACATCGTCGAGAAGGCTGCGCAAGGATGTCTGATCCATTGTGTAAACGTCTTCGTCGTATGGCGAGAAACCCATGTCCTCACGCGTTACCTCGCACTGCTTCTCCCAATCGTCATTGGTTATGTAGAAACTCGTTATCTGGTCGTCTGAGTAGTTGCACGAGGCGAGTATGGCCTCGCACAAATCAAGGAACGTCGCGTCTGCGTCAATCCTTATCTCGCGGAAAAAGTCGTCAGCCTCGTCGCTTATTATTGTGAAACGGAATATCATAACTGTAATCTTCTGTCCTCCCCTGCCGCCTTACTTTATTATGCCGCGCTTTGCGGTCTCGACAAAGTTTATGATGTAAACAATCTCTTTCGACATGGGCAGGGTATTCCTTATTTCCTCCAGGCTCTCGGAGCGGAGCTTCCCGCTCTGGTAAAGCATACGGTAGGCCTCGTGTATGTTACCTATCGTCTCGTTTGAGAAGCCGTGGCGGCGCAAGCCCACAATGTTAAGCCCTTGGTACGCCGCCGGCTCGCGTGCCACCATTACGTACGGGGGGATGTCCTGGCTGAAGCGCGTGCCCCCGCCAATCATCACATAGCCGCCCACGTGGCAGAACTGGTGGATGAGCACCGACGCGCTTATCACCGCATAGTCGTCGATGATTACCTCGCCGGCTATCTTGGTGGAGTTGCCTATTATGCAGCCGCTGCCAAGAGTTACGTCGTGAGCCACGTGAACGCCCTCCATGAGCAGGTTGTCAGAGCCGACTATTGTCCTTCCCTTGGCGGCTGTGCCACGGTTTACAGTAACATTCTCGCGGATTTTGTTGTTGTCGCCTATGATTGCTGTCGTCTCCTCGCCACGGAACTTCAAGTCCTGCGGAACGGCGCTTATCACCGCTCCGGGGAAAATTGTGTTGCCGTTGCCTATTCGCGCCCCGCCAAGAACGGTTACGCTGTTCATGAGTACGTTGTTGTCGCCTATCTCCACATTCTTGTCGATGAAACAGAATGCTCCTATCTCGCAGTTCTTTCCTATCTTCGCTTCGGGGTCAACAAACGCCAAAGGACTTATCTTGCTCATTTATGCCTTGAATTTGGATTGGACTCTGTTTTTACTTGTTCTTAACAATCTGCGCCGTGAACGTTGCCTCGCAGGCTATCTGCTCGCCCACGAAGACAAAACCCTTCATGGAGGAAACCCCGTGGCGCACCGGCGCAAGAAGGCGCACGTTGAAGATTAGCGTGTCGCCCGGCACAACCTTGCGGCGGAACTTCACATCGTCTATCTTCATGAAATACGTGCTCCAACGCTCAGGCTCCTCAACGGTGCTGAGCACCAGCAAGCCGCCCGCCTGTGCCATTGCCTCCACCTGAAGCACGCCCGGCATCACCGGCTCTTGCGGGAAATGCCCCGTGAAGAACGGTTCGTTCGCCGTTACGTTCTTCACCGCCACAATCTGGTTCGAACCCATCGCTATAACCTTGTCAACAAGCTGCATGGGATAGCGGTGCGGAAGAAGCTGGCGTATGCGGTTCACATCCATTATCGGCTCCTCGTTGGGGTCGTAGTGGGGCGCCTGTATTTCGTGGGCGCGGATTTCCCTTCGCAGCTCACGCGCAAACTTGTTGTTTATGGTATGCCCCGGTCGAGTTGCGATAATCCTGCCCTTGATGGGACGGCCCACGAGAGCCATGTCGCCAACGATGTCGAGCAGCTTGTGGCGCGCCGGCTCGTTGGCCCACTTCAGGGGACGGTGGGAAATGAAGCCGAGCTTGGTGGCGTCGCGGTGGGGCACTTTCATTTCGTCTGCAATCTGGTCAAGGCGTTCCTGGCTTATCTCCTGCTCGTAAATGACTATAGCGTTGTCAAGGTCGCCTCCCTTTATAAGCCCCGCCTGAAGCAAAGGCTCAACCTCGCGCATGAAAACAAACGTGCGTGCCGAGGAAACCTCCTCCGTGAACTTGGAAAGGCTGTCGAGAGTCGCGAACTGGCTCGAAAACCACTTTGAGCCGTAGGAAATCATCGCCGTTATGCTGAACTCCTCATCGGGAAGTATCATCACCGAAGAGCCTGTCTCCTCATCGTGAACCTCAATCTTTTTCTTTATGATATAGTAATCCTTGGGGGCGCTAAGCTCCTTTACGCCCACACGCTGTATGTTTTCCACGAACGGCGCGGAAGAGCCGTCGAGAATGGGGAACTCGGGGCCGTTCACCTGCATCAGGCAGTTGTCTATGCCCAAGGCGTAAAGCGCGGCCATGGCGTGTTCAATCGTGGAGCAGCGCGCGTCGCCTTTCGCCACCACAGTGCCGCGTGTGGTCTCCACCACGTTTTCGGCTATTGCGGGAATTACCGGCTCGCCTTCAAGATCGATGCGCTGTATTTTGTAACCGGAGTTCTCGGGTGCGGGATTGAAAGTTACCGTAAGGCTCAAACCCGTATGCAGACCTTTTCCATAAAGGGAGAAGCTGCCGTTCAGTGTTGTCTGTTTCAGCATGATATCTTATTTTTCTATGTTTTTTTCCTTTTGTCTGTCCATTTCCCTTTTCATCTCGTTGACCTGCCTGTACATTTCGGGAAGGTTGCGGAACACAGCCGCCGCCTTTGCAAAGCGCCGCGCGTCGATTGCCGGAGAGCCGAGCACAGTCTGCCCCTCCTTGAGTATGGGGCCGGCTATTCCCGCCTGCGCGCCGGAGTGTGTGCGTGCGGCTATCTTCGCGTGCCCCGTAATTCCCACCTGGCCGCCGAACATACACCACTCGCCTATCTTTGTCGAGCCGGCAACGCCCACCTGCGCCGACATCACCGTATTCGCGCCGATTTCATCGTTGTGGGCAATCTGCACAAGGTTGTCAAGCTTCACGCCGTCCCCCACCTTGGTCGTGCCCATCATGGAGCGGTCAACGCAGGTGTTCGCGCCAATCTCCACGTTGTCGCCAATCTCCACGTTGCCTATCTGCGGAATTTTCTCGTAGCCGCCGGACGTGGGCGCGAAGCCGAACCCGTCAGCCCCTATCACGCACCCGGAATGGAGTATAACGTTCGAGCCTATCTTGCAGTCGTGGTAAACCGACACGTTCGGGTATATAAGGCAGTTGCCGCCTATTACCGTGCGCTCCTCAATGGTTGCGTTGGGATAGATCTGCGTTCCGTCGCCAACCACAACGCCGTCGCCGACATAAGCAAGCGGGCCTACGTAAACGTCCTTGCCCAACTTGGCTGTCCCGCTCACAAAGGCGCGTTCGCTCACCCCCTTGCGCTTCGGCTTGCTCTGCTCGTAGAGGTTCAGCAGTCTCGCCACAGCCTCACGGGGGTCTTTAACCTTCACCAAAGTTGCCCTGACTTCCCGCGCCGGCTTGAAATCCTCCGGCACAAGCACGATGCTGGCATCGGTCTCATAAACAAAATCCTCGTACTCCTTGGCGTAGAAAAAAGTGAGTGCGCCCTTCTTGGCAGCGTCTATGTTGGAGAACGTGCTGACGCTTGCGTTCACGTCCCCCTCCACACACCCGCCAAGAAACGCGGCTATCTGTTGGGCTGTAAATTCCATATCGGCATTATAGTTTATCCCGCCCGCACCCCGCACAGGGATGCAAAGCGCATTATTATTGCAAAAATACAAAGCAAAAACCACATAAACAAAGTTAGTGCATTATTTTAACGCCCCACCCCCGCAAACCGCAATTACAGCCCGTGCCGCACATTCATTTCATTCATAATTCTTAATTTTGCGGAAGTTTACACCTTATACGTCATAACCAGAATTTATGGGAGGATTTTTCGGAACAGTATCCATGTGCCCGTGCGTGAACGACCTGTTTTACGGCACGGACTACCACACCCATCTCGGCACGCGCCGTGCCGGAATGGCCACATTCAGCAAAGAAGAAGGTTTCCAGCGAAGCATACACAATCTCGAGAACGCCTATTTCCGCAGCAAGTTCGAGGACGAGCTCGACAAATTCCAAGGCAACGCGGGCGTCGGGGTTATAAGCGACACCGACGCGCAACCTATTGTGATTAACTCCCACCTCGGGAAGTTCGCAATCGTCACCGTGGCGAAAATCACCAACATCGGCGAGATTGAAGGCGAGATGCTCGAAAACAGGCAGCACTTCGCCGAACTTTCATCGGGCAAGACCAACCAGACGGAGCTTGTGGCTCTGCTCATCGTGCAGGGCAAGACTATTGCCGAGGGAATAGAGAACGTTTACCGCAAGGTCAAAGGCTCGTGCTCCATGCTGCTGCTCACCGACGGGGGCAAGATAATCGCCGCACGCGACAAGCTGGGACGCACGCCCATCGTCATAGGCAAAAAGGACGGCGCGTATGCCGTGGCAAGCGAGACCACGGCGTTCCCCAACCTGGGGTATTCCGAAGTGAGGAACATAGGCCCGGGGGAAATCGTGAGCATCAGTGCGGAGAGCGTGGAGCAGTTGCGCAAGCCCAACGAAAAGATGCAGATATGCTCGTTCCTGTGGGTTTACTACGGCTTCCCCACCTCGTCATACGAGAACATCAACGTGGAGAAAGTTCGCTTCACCTGCGGCGAGACCATGGGCAAGGAAGACGACACCGACGTTGACTGCGTGTGCGGCATCCCCGACTCGGGCGTGGGCATGGCCTACGGATACGCGGCGGGAATGGGCAAGCCCTACAAGAGGGCAATTTCAAAATACACCCCCACGTGGCCGCGAAGCTTCACGCCGAGCAACCAGGCGCGCCGCGAGTTCGTTGCGAAGATGAAGCTCATACCCAACGAGGCGATACTCAAAGGCAAAAGCATACTGTTCTGCGACGACTCGATTGTGCGCGGCACCCAACTGCGCGACAACGTGAAAATGCTCTACGACTGCGGAATACGCGAGGCGCACGTAAGAATATCATGCCCGCCGCTCGTTTACGGCTGCAGCTACATAGGCTTCACGTCCTCGCGCAGCGACCTCGAGCTGATAACCCGCCGCATAATACAGGCCGAGGAGGGCGACATGAACAAGAACCTCGAGGCATACGCCACCACCAACTCGCCGCAGTACAGGCGGATGGTGGAAATCATCAGGAAAAACCTGGGGCTGACATCCCTGCGCTTCAACACGGTGGAGAACCTCGTGAAAGCCATCGGGCTGCCCAAGTGCCAGATATGCACCCACTGCTTCGACGGCTCGAGCCACTTCTGAAAAAAGTCCCGGCAACATAACCTGCGAAAACCGCATCGGACATAGTTTTCCCTATGCCCGATGCGGTTTGTGCGACAGTGTTCAAGGAGTATGGCATACGCCCCTACAAACGGCGCAAAACCAACGCCCCGAAAATTACATTTGATGTAAGAAAAACTATGTCTGATGTAGTTTAAATTATATCAGACATTATCCGAACTACATAGGACATAATTTTCACCGTTGCAAACCACTGAAAAACAAGCTCTTGCAAAAGCCCGTCCGTTTTGCGTAAACATTTCACAACCAGCCGTTTGACATCCATGCCAAAGCACGGGCCCGAAACTGCCGGCCACCACGCACGAACGCCCCTGCACAAAAAAAAGACAAACCCGCACCATTATGACGAAATGCGGGTTTGTCGCAACAAAAAAGAGTTAATTAATTTATATTCCTGCCACTTCTACCGCCTTATCCACAGCTGCGTTCAAACCGTCAAGGTTATGGCCGCCGGCAGTCGCGAAGTGGGGCGCGCCGCCTCCGCCGCCCTGTATCAGCTTTGCAGCCTCGCGCACAATCTGACCGGCGTTGAGGCTGTGGTCCTTAACAAGGTTCTTGCTTATCATGAGGGTGAGCATGGGCTTGTCATTGGCCGTTGTGCCGAGTATGCAGAAAAGGTTCTCGGGCACGGCGGCCGAAATCTTGAAGGCAAGGTCCTTCGCCGCCTCGGGCGTGATGGGCAGCACGCTCTTGACCACGGTTATCCCGCCACGGTTTTCGGCGCGCTTCAGAAGCGAACCCTTCAAATCCTCCACCTGCTTCTGCACAAAGCTGTCTATGCGCTTGTGCAAATCGCTGTTCTCCTCCACAGTCTTTTTGATGACAGCGGTAAGGTCTTTGGCGTTGTTGAAAAGCATCTTCAAGCCGTTGAGCAAATCCTCCTCCTTGTACATAAGTTCTTCGGCGGCAGCCCCCGTGATAGCCTCGACGCGCCTGACGCCTGCGGCAACCGAACTTTCGGAAATTATGTGGAAAAGCCCTATGCGCCCCGTGCTTTTTGCATGGCAGCCGCCGCAGAATTCAACGCTCTTGCCGAACTTTACGACCCTGACCTTGTCGCCGTATTTCTCGCCGAAAAGGGCAACCGCCCCGAGCTTCCTGGCTTCTTCAATGGGAGTGTCGCGGTATTCTTCGAGCGGAATGTCCTCGCGCACCGCCGCGTTCACCATTCTCTCAACCTTGCGCAATTCCTCGGGCGTTACCTTCTGGAAATGCGAAAAGTCGAAACGCAGGTAGTCGGGCGTTACAAGCGAGCCTTTCTGCTCCACGTGGCTTCCGAGCACTGTGCGCAACGCAAGGTCGAGCAAGTGGGTGGCGGTGTGGTTTGCCTCGCTGCCCCTGCGCCATTCCTTGTCAACCACAGCCCTGAATGCAGCCTCGGGATGCTCCGGGAGTTTCGCCGCGATGTGCAGGGCGAGATTGTTCTCGCGCTTGGTGTCGATTATGTCTATTGTCTCAAACTCGCTCACAAGCTTCCCGTGGTCGCCAACCTGTCCGCCCATTTCGGCGTAGAAAGGCGTTGTGTCGAGCACTATTTCGTAATGCTTCTTCTTCTTTTGCTCCACGGCGCGGTAGCGCGTTATGCGGCATTCGCTCTCGGTCGTGTCCCAGCCGACGAACTTCTCTTCGCCGCCGCCCACGGTTACCCAGTCGCCAAGCTCCACCTGCGCGGCGTTTCGCGCACGCTCCTTCTGCTTCTGCATTTCCTCGGCAAAGCCTTTCTCGTCAACAGTCATCCCATTCTCGGAACATATAAGTTCTGTAAGGTCGAGCGGGAAGCCGAAAGTGTCGAAAAGCGTGAAAGCCTTGACACCCTCTATCTCTGTCTTGCCGGCGTTCCGCGTTTCCGCGATGATGTTGTCAAGAAGGTTGATGCCCGTTGACAGGGTGCGTAGGAAAGAATCCTCCTCTTCCTTTATGACACGCCCCACAAGCACCTTCTGCGCACGGAGTTCGGGATAGGAGTCCCCCATTTCGTCAACAAGCGTGGGCAGAAGCTTGTAGATGAACGCCTCCTTTTGTCCGAGGAAAGTGTAGGCGTACCTCACGGCGCGGCGCAGTATGCGGCGTATCACATATCCGGCCTTCGCGTTGTCGGGAAGCTGTCCGTCTGCAATCGAAAAGGCTATGGCACGAATGTGGTCGGCAACTACGCGCATCGCAACGTCAGTCTTTTCGTCCGTGCCGTATTCCTTGCCGCAAAGCTCCGAGATCCTTTTTATTATAGGCTGGAAAATGTCGGTGTCGTAGTTTGAGTTCTTGCCCTGAAGCACGCGGCAAAGACGCTCAAAGCCCATGCCGGTGTCGATTACCTTTGCGGGAAGCGGCTCAAGCGAGCCGTCGGCCTTGCGGTTGTACTGCATGAACACAAGATTCCATATCTCAATCACAAGCGGATTGTCCTTGTTCACGAGCGAAGCGCCGCTGACTTTCTTCTTTTCCTCCTCGGGGCGCAGGTCTATGTGTATCTCCGAGCAAGGTCCGCAAGGGCCGGTGTCGCCCATTTCCCAGAAATTGTCATGCTTGTTGCCGTTTATTATATGGTCTTCGGGGAAAAATTCGCTCCAGTACCCGGCGGCCTCGTTGTCGCGTTCCAGTCCCTCGGACGGCGCACCCTCGAAAACCGTAACATACAAATCCTTTTTTTCAATCTTCAAAACGTCCACAAGGTATTCGTATGCCCATTCTATGGCCTCTTTCTTGAAATAGTCGCCAAAGCTCCAGTTCCCAAGCATCTCGAACATGGTGTGGTGGTAAGTGTCGTGCCCCACCTCCTCAAGGTCGTTGTGCTTGCCGCTTACGCGCAGGCATTTCTGCGAATCGGTGCAGCGGCGGCTTTTGGGCTTTGCGTTGCCAAGGATTATGTCCTTAAACTGGTTCATGCCCGCGTTTGTGAACATGAGCGTGGGATCGTCCTTCACCACAATAGGGGCGGAAGGAACTATGAGGTGTCCCTTGGACTGGAAGAACCGCTTGAAGGATTCCCTTATTTCGTTAGCTGTCATCATCGGCTGAGTTAATTTCAAAGTAAACCGTTGCAAAGTTACGGCGTTTTATTTACTTTTGCAAGAGCAAGAGAACCAAACCCATTCATTCCACATGGCTTTATCCGAGAACAAAGACCTGAAACTGTACTACTCCATAAGCGAGGTAGCCAAAATGTTCAACGTTTCCGAAACGCTGCTGCGCTTTTGGGAGAAGCAGTTTCCCCAGATAAAGCCCCACAAGGGCGGGCGCAACATAAGGCAGTACAGCAAGGCCGACATAGAGCAGGTGCGCCTGATATACAACCTCGTGAAAGTGCGCGGGCTGAAACTTGCGGCGGCACGCGACGCCCTCAACAAGAACCACAGCGGCGAGCAACAGACATCCGAGGTGCTTGAAAAGCTGACGCGAATACGCGCCGAGCTCGTGGAGCTGAAGCACAGCCTCGACCAGTTCGAGTAGCCCCAACGGCAAACAGAAAACAAACCGCCTTACACCCCATAGAAACACAATGGCCAAAAAGAATCAATCCGGCAGACTAACAGAGCAACAAAAAGAATCCCAAGGCGTAGTTGGAATATTTGGCGAAGAAGCGAAACTCCATGACATAACCGTTGGGAAGATTTCTCATTTTGTGATTAAACAACTTGAGAAAGATTTTCCACAATTAGCCCTTAGGCACAGAGCAAGTATTAGGAAAGAGGAAATAAACGAGGCCTTGAATAAGATAGATCCCGATTTGGGGCAAACCCTCTTCGTGGAAAATTCAAGCATAATACCAGACGGAGGCATAATTGAGGTAAAGGATGACAATGGAAAATGGAGGATTGTATTAGTGTCAGAGGCCAAACATCAAGGAAAAGACATAGAAAACATAAAGAAAGGGATACTTGTCGGAAAAAACAACGACCAGGACTTAATGGCAGTTGGAAACGCCATAGAGAGGGCTCACAAAAACATATCGTAGATTTCCAACCTTATGCTGTCGGAATCACATTTCCCCTATGTGTTATTTTTGGAAGGCTCTAATTTTTTAACCGAGACCATTTCCATCACAAGACCAGACGGCCGAGTGGTTACATTGGAGTATAATTCAGGAATGTTAAACAGATTGGACAGATTAACCTCTGCAAATTACGGAATGCCAATTAACACCAACCTGTGCAAGAACAAATTCGTCAAACATAAAGGCAATACCATTATGCTTCAAGCCACCTCCATATACACACAAGGAAATGGAGAGGCGTGGAACGCAAAAGAAATGTTTGACATAATGCTTGCCATTTCCAAGACTTCACTGCAGGTACTCGGCAGCGACATTTTTAATCAGATTACTCAAAGCAAATAGCCCAAAACAAGAGATTGACTGAATATGACAAGAAATGCAACAAACAAATTGCTACAAAAAGCAAAAAAATCAAAAAGCGATGAGTTCTATACATTACTTTCTGACATAGAAAGAGAATTACAATATTATAAGGCGCATTTCAAAAACAAAACCGTTTATTGCAACTGCGACGATCCCCAAACAAGCAATTTCTTCAAATATTTTGCCTTAAACTTTAAGAGATTAGGGCTGAAGAAACTTATAGCCTCATGCTACCAAGAACAAGTTGCAGACCTGTTCAACACCGCACCAAACAAAAGCAAAGGCTTTTTCTTTGAATATACTGGCAAGGAAAACGAAAAGCAGTTCCCAAATTCAAAAGATGTATGCTATTTTGACGGAGATGGAGATTTTCGCAGTATGGAAAGTGTGCATCTGCTAAAACAGGCTGATATAATTGTAACCAACCCTCCTTTTTCCTTATTTAGGGAATATGTAGCACAATTAATCAAATACGACAAGAAATTTCTGATAATTGGAAACATAAACGCTATAACATATAAGGAGATTTTCAAATTAATCAAAGAAAACAAGGTATGGTTAGGAATAAATCTCGGAAGAGGCATTTCAGGTTTCATTGTTCCCAAACATTATGAGCTATACGGTACAGAAACCCAAATTGACGAACTTGGGAACAGAATCATATCCCCCAACAATTGCCTGTGGCTTACCAATTTGGAAACAAGCCAACGCCATAAGAACATTATACTGACAAAAAAGTACATCGGAAACGAAAAAGAATACCCCAAATACGACAATTACAATGGCATAAATGTTGACAGGACACAAGACATCCCTATAGACTATACTGGTTTTATGGGTGTTCCGATCACTTTCTTGCACAAATTCAATCCAGACCAATTCGAAATAATAAAATTCAGGAAAGGAGACGATGGAAAAGACCTGTCCATTAATGGGAAGTGCCCATATTTCAGAATACTTATAAAAAGCAAACGAGTGCAAGCCATATAACCGCAGGGATTACAGGAACGCAAGACAAGAAAGCCACCCATATTTTTACTACAATATTATCCATTGGCTCAAAAAACTCTCACGCTTTCCATACGCGCCTATCTTTCAAAGAGTTAAACAAGCCTACAAGAAACGCCACAAGTTATTGTTTCTCAAAGGCATGGAATAGGAAAAATTACATCAGACATAATTCAAACTACATAGGACACAGGAAAAATTATGTCTGATGTAGTTTTTCCCATGTCCCATGTAGTTTTTTGGGTGTTCTTAAAAGGGCGAACAACTTTGGTTTTGCTACAATTTCATGGGCGTATGGCATACGCCCTGTATGCCACCGCTTGAAGCGCATTTCAAAACGGTACACTTATGGAGTATGTCATACGTCATAAGCATATCGTGGAAAAGGCGGAACTTCCGCCTTGCTGCCGCTTGCAGTGTTGGGGCTACAGGCTTTCCAGGAAACGCTTCAGCACTACCGTTGCGGAAATCTCGCGGTTTGCCGCTTCGGGGATTACGAGCGATGTGGGTGCCTCTATCACGTCGTCGCTAACAATCATGTTGCGGCGCACGGGGAGGCAGTGCATGAAGTAGGCGTTGTTTGTAACCGCCATGTGCCTTGCGTCAACGGTCCAGCCCATGTCCTTTGAGATTACCTTGCCGTAGTCGTCGGGGCGCGTAACCCCGGGGCAGCTCCAGTTCTTGGCATATACGAAGTCAGCCCCCTCGAGAGCCTTCATCTGGTCGTATTCCACGGTTGCGCCGCCCACAAACTGCGGGTCGAGTTCGTAGCCGTGGGGGTGTGTCACCACAAAGTCCACATCGGCGGCGTTCATCCACTGTGCGAAACTGTTTGGCACGGCTTGCGGCAGGGCTTTCGGGTGGGGCGCCCATGTCATTACCACTTTTGGGCGTTTCTTCTTTTTGTACTCCTCAATCGTGATGAGGTCGGCAAACGCCTGCAATGGGTGCACCGTCGCGCTCTCCATGGAGAACACGGGGCGGCCGCTGTATTTCATGAACTGGCGCAGTATGTTTTCGTTGTAGTCGTCGTTGCGGCTGTCGAAGTGCGCGAAAGTCCTCACGCCGATAATGTCGCAGTAGCTCCCCATAACAGGGATTGCCTCGAGCAGGTGCTCGCTCTTGTCGCCGTCCATGATAACCCCGCGCTCGGTTTCGAGTTTCCACGCGCCCTGGTTCACATCGAGCACAATCACGTTCATGCCGAGGTTAATCGCGGCTTTCTGTGTGCTGAGGCGTGTGCGCAGGCTGTTGTTGAAGAATATCAGCAGCGCGGTGCGGTGTTTGCCGAGATGCTCGAAAGCGTAATGGTTTTTCTTCACTACGGCAGCCTCCTTGAGGGCTTCCTGCAAATTTCCCAAGTCTTCGGGGTATAGGAATGATTTCATGCTCTTAAAATTTTATTTGTGCGGCACGTCCGCCGCCACACCTGCAAAATTAGCACTTTCCCCCCAAACACCGCACGGCAACGCACCTAAATCGCCCCAAACCACGATAGGCTTGGAATGTTTTACGGGAATATCCAATATTATTTGTATCTTTGCTAATGTTCGGTAAGCGGATGCGAAGTAAAATCCTATATAATAGTAAAATTAGATGATGAGTGATAAAGTAATTGCACCAGGATTATTTGCTCAAGACCATAATAATTCCAATAGAGATTATTCGCAGGAAAAGTATTGGGGGAAGAATCAATTTAACAGTTCTTTTCCTGCTTCGTTAGTGGCATATATGGGGTATAAAGGAATTAAACCTGTTTATCTTAAAACGGATACAAAAAATCATGTTTTACATTCTTCAATTGCTTCGTCCGAATTGTTTAGGATAGACCCGCTTTGCCAAAATGCATTTTATAATTTTGAGGCAGGCTATGTGGGATTTGAAAAGTTTTATATTGGTGAAAGAGAGAAAATAGATTTAGTGATGGTTAATAGCGACACCAATGAAAGCCTTATTGGGTTGGAAATCAAATTAACCGCAATACCAGACAACACGACGAAAAAATTATCAGAAGACAAATATAGCAGTGAGATTGTGGTACGTCCCCCAACCATCAATTTCTTGGCTTGTAGCTTATGTAGTTGCTTTGCTGGGGTTAAAGGCAGGAACACGTTACGTGAGTTACTCGGAACAGTACCCCAAATTAACCATTGGGAAGAGATAGTTTCTGTTCTTCCTCACTATAAAAAGATTTTGGATGCAATTCAGAACGTTAGCCTGTATTTGCAAAAGAAGCAGACCCCTTTAATAGTTCAGCCTATATGGAAAACAATAAAAGGAAGTGCCGTATTAGCAGACGATTGTTTAGATGTTTTTGTATGGTCTAATTTGTCTGTTATACAAATGTGCTGTCTTCAAGAAGCAGATAAGCAAAAGATAAACCGACCAATGAGGACGATTATATGGCTATATCTTATGCTTTTTGACTATGCCGTGTATGAACAATTTGACTATAAAAGAATAGTGAGGCTACATTCATATAATATAGCAAATGACAAAGCCTTTGCTATTAGCGGAATACAAAGCTACGAACTATTAAAAAGTTCGCAATTGGCTCATCCGAGAATTTCTAAAAATGAAATCAAAAATATTATTTTAGGTGGTGGGCAGAATTTCTTAAGCCCCGAAAGGCGCTTTGATGCGGTTATTGTATATAGCCCAGGTTTATTTGATTAATATGAGGGTTGTAGATTTGTTTAGTGGCTGTGGTGGTTTAAGCTTGGGCTTTGAACGCGCAGGTTTTGAAATAGTGGCAGCGTATGATAATTGGCAACCGGCGATTGATGTTCACAAAGCAAATTTTGCGCATCCAATCTTTAATATGGATTTGTCAGAAGAAGAACCTGCAATAAAACATATAGGAGCATATAGACCTGATATGATTATAGGCGGACCACCCTGCCAAGATTTTAGCAGTGCCGGTAAAAGAAACGAGAATAACGGACGAGGGGATTTGACCGTTTCCTATGCTAATATTGTGTCAACATTAAAGCCCTCTTGGTTCGTGATGGAAAATGTATCTACTATAACAAAATCAACGAAATTGGCTGTAGCACGAGATTTGTTTAAGCGGTCAGGATATGGGTTGACACAAATCATTCTTAATGCTGCATTGTGCGGTGTCCCACAAAGGAGAAAAAGATTTATTATGATCGGATTATTAGGGGAACAAGATGGTTTTATGCTTGAAACAATTAAAAGAAAACTCTTAGCAAAAGAAATGACTGTAAAGGACTATTTGGGAGAGAAGATAGATGTACAATATTATTATAGGCATCCAAGAAGCTATGCAAGAAGGGGCATTTTCAGCATAAACGAACCTAGTCCGACCATAAGAGGTGTGAACCGACCAATCCCTGCCGGGTATAAATTACACCCAAACGACCCGGTAAAAAGTTTGGCAGGCATTAGGCCCTTAACGACAAAAGAACGCAGCAGAATACAAACTTTTCCAGAGAATTATGTCTTAAATGGGAAGAAAAGCGATTTGGAACAAATGATAGGGAATGCTGTACCTGTAAAATTGGCTGAATTTATTGCATCGGCTATTAACAGCTATATAAATGCTTAAAGTAAAATAGCGGATTTGTATTAATATAATTTTCCTTGTTTATTGTTGATTTGTGTCAGCCTTTTTTAATCCACGATAAGCAGTTTTGCCATATTGCTGCAATGGTTTGCATAGTTTGTGCAATGCGTTTTTGGCGGTGGCATACAGGGCGTATGCCATATGCCCCTACAAATGGCGCAAAACCAAAATTGACAGCTCTTTCCAATATTCCCCGAAAACTACATAGGACATGGGAAAAACTATGTCCTATGTAGGAAAAATTATGTCTGATGTAATTTAAACTACATCAGACCTTTTTTCGCCTGTTGCAAACACCTGAAAAACAAATCGTTACAAAGAATATTCTTTATGCGGTTAACTTTTTGGAAATAAGTGTTTTACGCAGAATTGGAACACTCTTACGTCTCTTTGGCATAAAGACGGCTGCATGGGTGTGCCGTGGGGTACACCGGGCAACCTTGGCTTTTATGATTTCTTGCCCCAGACGAAGGTCTGTATCGGCTTTTTCTTTTCATGATTTGCGGGTGTTTGTTGTGTGAGGCTATTCCAAATATTTTGTGTAAGTTTGCAGAAATGTCGAACTAAGTTTTATGCAAAGATGAAAAAAGCTTTTTTACTGGTGGCTTGCGCGGTGATGGCTGTGATGCCGTCGTGTGCGAGGAAGAACGCCCCCACTGTTGCCAGCGCGGACAACACCGAGCAGGTTGCCGCTGACAAGAAGAACTTCAAGGTGAAGACCCTGCCGCTTGCCGTTACGGGCAAGATTCTCGAGACGATACAGAATGACTACAAGGGAAAGGTGGTGTTTGTTGACCTTTGGGCTACGTGGTGCGGCCCTTGCCGCCACGCCATGGTTTCGGTTGACTCCATAAAGCCCGAGCTTATGAAGAAGGGCGCGAAGTTTGTTTATATCACCGGCGAGACTTCCCCCGAAAAGACCTGGAGCGAGATGATCCCCAACATAGCCGGCGACCATTACCGCCTGACCAAGGCGCAATGGAAAACCCTTTGCGAGGAGCAGGGCGTGCGCGGCATTCCGTGCTACAAGCTCGTGAACAAGGACGGCTCGACGGCTTTCTCGAACCTCACGGAGGGCGGCTATCCCGGCAACGAGGTTATAAAGCCCGAAATAGAAAAGGCTCTCGGAAAGAAATAATCCCGCGCTGGCGGAACACACCTCAGGGCTTGATGCCCTGGGGCTTTTTTGACATTGAAAGAACAACATGAAAATGCCTTGCAAAGGCAATATTATATGACTGAAGAAGAAAAACTGAAGACCGAAGAACGCATTGTTGAGGTGCTGAAAACCGTGTACGATCCCGAAATCCCGGTGAACATATACGACCTCGGGCTTGTTTACAAGATTGACTTAAAAGAAGATGGCACTTTGGACGTTGACATGACGCTCACCGCCCCGAACTGTCCCATGGGCGACTATATAATGGAGGATGTACGCCAGAAGCTCGAGGGTATAGAGGAGGTGAAACAGGCTAACGTGAACCTTGTGTTCGACCCGGTTTGGGATCAGTCGATGATGAGCGACGAGGCAAAGGTTGACCTTGGATTTATGTAGGTTTTCCGATGAAGAACGTGTATTTCATTTCGGACGCGCACCTTGGCTCGTGGGCCACAATGCACCGCCGCACGCAGGAGCGCAGGCTTGTGCGCTTTCTTGACGACATAAAGCCCCACGCCGCCGCCGTTTACATGCTCGGCGATATGTTTGACTTTTGGTACGAGTACAAGTACGTTGTGCCAAAGGGCTACACGCGCTTTCTCGGAAAGGTGAGCGAGCTGACCGACAGCGGGGTGGAGGTGCACTTTTTCGCTGGGAACCACGATCTTTGGCTTCTTGACTATTTCGAGAAGGAATGCGGCATGATTGTCCACCGCGAGCCGATGACCGTCGAGATATACGGAAAGCTGTTTTTCCTTGCCCACGGCGACGGGCTGGGAAACCGCGACAGGAAGTTCAGGATGCTCCGCACCGTTTTCCACAGCCGCGTGTGCCGGCGGCTTTTCTCAAACCTTCATCCGCGCTGGGCGATGCAGTTCGGGCTTTCGTGGGCAAAGCATTCGCGGCTCAAGCGCGTTGACGGCAAAGAGCCTACTTTTCTTGGCGCGGACAGGGAGCCGCTGATAAGGTTCGCAAGGGAATATCTGGCAACCCACCCGGAAATAAACTATTTCATTTTCGGACACAGGCATATTGAGATTGACGTGAACCTGTCGCAGGATTCCCGGCTTCTTGTAATAGGCGAATGGATGTCGCTTTTCACTTACGCCGTGTTTGACGGCGAGCATCTTTTTATGGAGAACTACGTTGAGGGAGAGAGCAAGCCGTAAGTTTTTTGCAGTTTGCCCCTTCCCGCTTCTCAATCTGCCTTTTTAAGTTCCGCAGACACAACCTTGGCGTTACCGCCCTCAACTCCGAGCATATAGTCCCCGGCGTTTTCTATCGTAAATTCGAGGACCGTCTGCCTGGCCTCGCTGCCGGCAAACTTGCATGATGCCACGGTTGCGCTGTTCTCGCTGTTCACGGCCTTTATCTCCCCGTTCCCGGATGCTTTTACCGTCAGGGCGTATTTGCCTTTTTTCAGCGTGAGCCCTTGGAAAAGGAACTGCCCTGCCTTTATTTCCGCCCCGCTGCGCGTAATACACACATCTCCTCTGCGGCTCCAATAGCAGCGTCCGTCCTTGAAGTCACCGTTGAGGATGGCGGAGCTTGAAGGTATGCCGCAGTCGTTGCGGAAGTTGGTGGGCGTAACGCAAAGCAGGTTGCACTCGTTTACGTATTCGTTGTTGAAAATCCAGAAGTCCTGCACGGTTGAGAAGTCATCGGTCTCGGAATTGTCGAAAGGCTTGCCGTCAAATGGGTTGTCGGGCCAGGTTCCCACAGAGTAGCCCCCGGCAAGGATGCAGTCGGTAACTTTCACACTGTCTATAATCTGGTTTTGCGGCTCCGGGTTTGTAGATCCCCACGGTATGACCGCAATCGCCTTTCCTCCCCCGCTGCTGAAATAGGAATGCTCCACCGTAACGTTTCTTGCGCCGTGCGGGCTAAGGTCGTGGTAAGCACGCCACGGCGAAACGTTGTTCCTCGGGTCGCGATACGAGGACGAGAGCGTAACGCCGTCGTCGTTCGACTCGAAAAAGCAACGCTCGATTTTCACCCTGTGCGTCCCGCTGCTAAGTCCCAGCCCGTCGCCGCTCACACAGGCGGCGTCGTACATCTTCACGTTTCCCACGAAAAGGTTTGAGTCGTTGTCCAAACTTGTGTGGTAACAATTTGTGCGCACAATGTCGAAATCCTGCAACACAATGTCGTGGCAGTCGCTGAACACCACAGGCACGATGTGTATCCTGTCTTCGCAGTTTGTGGCATAGTGCGCAATGTCGGGGTCTTTGGTGTATGGGTCGTTCATCCTTATTGTGCCGCCTCCGCATATCTTTATGCGGTATTGGTTTTTGGCAAACAGCAACGGCTTGTTCACGAAGTGCGAGTGCGTCCAGGGAATGCCGGGGATAACCATGTCGTGCCCGTAGAGCGGCGGATAGCCGTAGTCCCTGCGGTCTCCGCTCTGCCACAGCACAGCCCCTTTCTCTATCTTAAACTCCACGTCGTGCTTCAGCTCCACGCTTGTAATCACGTACCGCCGTCCGTAAGGGTTGTCGCTCCCCGGCACTACAACCCTTCCGCTTCCCGCCCCGCTTGCGGCGTTCACGGCCAGTTGGAAGGCTCGTGTGTCGTCGGTGAAGCCGTCCCCCTTGGCCCCATAGTCCAGCACGTTGAAGTTTTCGTTTGTAACGAGGAAGTCGTATGGGTTCTCGGTGAAGTCCTCCCAGTTCTCTATATAGAAAGGCGAGCCTACCGGCACTTCCTCCCTGCCGTTTGACAGTGTGGCTACGAAGCGCGATGCGAGGTGCGTCATGTCGGGCCTGTCGGCGCGCATAAGCGGCAGGTCGTCTATCCTGGTCTGCGCCGCGAGCTTTCGGGTGGAGTAAACTTTCCTGCCTTTGCCGAAGTCGCCGAAGTGCATCAGCGGCAGGGTGTATATGTTCAGTTCGCCGTATTCCCTTGCCGCCTCCGCACCGATGTCGGCAACGATGTGTATCATCGGGCTGTCGGCCCTGCACGAAAGTATTCTGCCTATTTTCCTGCGTATCGGCTCTTCGCGCTCAAAGGTTATGCGGTCGATAGCCATACTCCCCTTGCCCGCGCCGAGCGGCTCGAACATTATGCCCGCGTAGTTGCCCTCCGTGGGTATGTCGGACATATTAAAGAAATAGTTCTTCCTGCCCTCGTCCTTTGAAATGGCGAAAACCTTTGAGTGGTTCCTGAACACGCTGTCCTTGTCGGTGGTGTAGCTCACGCGTATGCTGTCCGCCCCGCACCGGTTGTCAATCACGGCGCGTATGGTGTTGCGTTCGCTTGCCGGCGGACTGAATATGCTGTTTATGCTTCCCGAAAGCACATCGGTGTAAACCGCCCCCGGCTTCTTGAAAGTGTAAACAATGGCGTCGTCGGCGTATGAAAGCTTGCCGTTTGTGGTCTTGAACGCGCCTATGCTTTGCGGAACGGTGAAGTCGAAGTCAATCGGCGCACCCGCAACTATTCCGTCAACAAGAAACTCCCTATAGTCGCTCCACACGTCGGGCGTGGGGGTGTAAAGCCCAATCTCCATGTCATCCACCTTGCTCAGAAACTTGCACTCCGTGCAGTCGAAAGCCACCGTGCGCCAAAGCGTGGGTATTATGTGCGCCACACAGTCGAAGCTCTCCTTTCCGCTTTTCAGTGTCAGCTTAACGAAGATGTCCTGCACAGGGGCTGTGCGTGCGAAAATCCCGAACTGTATGAACGGCGTTTTTTGCAGGTTGAGCGGTTTGCCGAAGCTGCGCCCTATGGTGCGCCATGTGTCCCCGCTCACAGCCTTGCTCCTCACCATCATCACCTGCTTGCCCTCGTGCACTGTGGGGTAGAAGTCCTTGCCGTTGGTAATTTCCACGCCATCCACTCCGCCGCGTGCCTCAAAGCCGTCAGTGCCGGTCTCAAACAGGGCTATCGCCTTTTTGTTCACGAGCGACACCCTGTGGGAATAGTCGTGCAAGGGTTTTACTGTTTCCTGCGCCATGACGGGCAAGGCGGAAAATGCCAAAAGCAGTGCAAGTGCAAAGAAGTTTCGTTTCATGATAAGCCGGTATTTTTGTCGGATTATTGCGGTCTTTATATTGCTGTTGCGTGCAAAGTTAATGAAAAAATAACTTTTTGCGCCGTTGCCGCGAAAAGCGGAAAAACCAGAAAGAAATCAGGGCATGAAACAAAACTTTTGCGTGCAAACAGCCTAACATCCTGAATGACAGAATTTTGGCCTGGCACAGAGCCGTCTGCGTAACTTTTTGGATTACAAGGACTTGTGATGAACGAAAAAAGGTCTGATGTAATTTGAATTATATCTGATATAATTTTCCCCACGTCCTATGTAGTTTTTCCTGTGTACGACGTGGTTTTTATGGTATGCGAAAAACAGGGGGCTATTAATATTTCCGAGGAAATTTGTTACGGTGTAATCCTCCCGAAAAACGGGCGGAAAAGCGTAATTTTGCATTTCACAGCTAAAAAGGCAATGGAGGAGCAAAATCATTTGGGAATGAAGCCGCAGATAGCGGTTGTGTGCCGCAACACGCTTGCCGCAAACGGGCTTGCATCGCTTATAGAGAGCGTGATGCCCATGGCGGAGGTGTGCGTGTTCAACAGCATGGGCGAAATACGCGAGCCGCAGGTTTCAGTTTTTTTCCATTTTTTCATATCCGCAGACATTCTTGTTGAAAACCGCGACTTCTTCATGCCCCTGTGCCACAAGACCATTGTCATAACCGAGGGCGGAGAGCATTCTGTCATTCCCGCGTGTTTCCGCACGCTCGACGCAACTCTCGACAGCCGTTCGCTGCTGCGGGAGTTCCTGAAAATGGAGCAGATGGCCCACGGCGGAGGACGCAGACTGCCCGAGGAGGTGAGGCGAAACGCCGGCGGGGCGGTGAGACCGCAGGAACTTACCCCGAGGGAGGTGGAGGTTTTGCGCGAGCTTGTAATGGGACATATCAACAAGGAGATTGCCGCCCGGCTGAACATCAGCCTCACCACAGTGATAACCCACCGCAGGAACATAATGGAGAAGCTGCACGCAAAATCCGTGGCAACGCTCGCCATATACGCCGTGATGCACGGCATAGTGTCGGCCGACAAAATCTGACGCGGAAAGGCAAGGCGCGTTGCAGGGCGGGTGTGCAAGATTGCGAAATAAGTATTACCTTTGCCAGATTAAAGAAAGGCAAAAATGGAGCGACTTCTGCACTACACTTGGCAAAACAGGCTTTATCCCGACGCAGGGCTTGGGACAACCCATGGCGTGCCGCTTGAAATAATAAGCCCGGGCGTGCATAACCATGACGCAGGACCGGACTTCATCGGAGGCGCGGTGAGGATAGGCGGGACGGAATTTGCGGGAAACGTGGAGATACACACGAAAAGCAGCGACTGGACAAGGCACGGACACGACAAAGACCCAAAGTATGCCAACGTTGTGCTGCACGTGGTTTCGGAAGCCGACACCGAAGTGTTTGACTGCAACGGCAGGCAGCTGCCGCAATTTGTCATGCGTGTGCCGAAGTATGTTGAGGACAACTATTCGGAACTAAGCCGCGAGGAACGCTTTCCGCCGTGCTGGCGCAACGTGGGCAACCTGCCGGAAATAAAGGTCAGGGGCTGGCTGTCGTCGCTCCATGTGGAACGCCTCGAGGCAAAGGTGGCGCGGATATACGACTGCCTGCGCCGCTGCGGACACGACTGGGAGAAAGTGTGCTTCGTAACCGTGGCGCGCAATTTCGGCTTCGGCGTGAACGGCGACGCTTTCGAGGAATGGGCGTACAATGTGCCGCTAAGCGCGGTGGGGAAGCACCGCGACAATCCCTTTCAGGTGGAGGCTATGTTCCTTGGCCAGGCGGGGCTGCTCGACGAAAGTTCAGTTCCGTCCAAATACCGGGAGGCGGCGTTGCGGGAAGGCTGGTTCTCCAAGCTTGCCGGCGAATACGCCTTCCTTTCCCACAAGTTCTCCCTCTCGCCCATGCCCGTGGAGCATTGGAAGCTGCTGCGCACGCGCCCGCAGAATTTTCCGCACATAAGGCTGTCGCAGCTCGCCGCCCTTTACGCCAAGGGCGCAATATCACTTGCCGCGCTCACCGCCCCGGGCGGGCTGAAGGAGGTGAGGAAGCGGCTCGGAACCGGGGTTACGGATTATTGGCGGACGCACTACCTGTTCGGCTGCGAAAGTCCCGAGGGCGACAAAACCCTGGGGCTGCGCTCGCTAAACCTGCTTGTGCTGAATTCCGCCGTGCCGCTGCTCTTCGCCTACGGACGCTATCGCGGCGAAGCCGACATGGAACGCCGCTCGCTCGAACTGTTCGCCTCGCTGCCCGCCGAGGACAATTTCATAACGCGCACATGGAAGTCGCTCGGCATAGCCCCGCGCTCCGCAGCCGACTCACAGGCGCTGATACATCTGAAAACCCGCTACTGCGACAGGAGAGACTGTCTGCGGTGTTGCTGGGGATACGAATACCTTATGTCAAGAACGACAAAACAAGTTTGAAAATGAAAAAGCCGGAATATATCTTTGAACTAAAAATGGAGGTGCGCGACTACGAGTGCGACCTCCAGGGAATTGTGAACAACGCAAACTACCAGCACTACACAGAGCATACGCGCCATGTGTTCCTGCATTCGATAGGCATGAGCTTTGCCGAAATGCACAACGCGGGGACTGACGCGGTGGTGGCGCAGAACAACATGCGCTTCAAAGTCCCGCTGCGCAGCGACGACGAGTTTGTGAGCCGCCTTGCAATGGAGCGCGAGGGGCTGCGCTATGTTTTTTACCAGGACATATTCCGCCTGCCCGAAGACAGGATGGTTTTCAGCAGCCGTGTGGATGTGGTGTGCCTTGTCAACGGCAAACTCGGGCTTTGCAGGGAGCTTGACGAAAAGGTTGCCGCCCTTGTGAAAAAGCCATGATTTCACGCGAGACCCTTTACGGAACGGCGATAGCCTTCGTGTTCAAGTATTCCCCCGCCAATGCCTTGGAGCTGTGGCGCAGGGCGGGAAGCGCGACCGCCGTCTGGGAGAGCCGCAGCGACATCAGGGACGCTGTTCCCGAAGCCTCACCCAAACTTGTCGGGGCGGTGAGAAAGCTGGACGACATCCTGCCTCTTGCCGAAAAGGAACTGGAATTTGCCGAAAGCAAGGGGATACAGTGCCTCGGCATAGGGGACGCCGGCTATCCTGCGCGGCTCAAGGGGTGCGCCGACGCACCTCTTGTGCTGTTTTACAAAGGAAACGCGAACCTCAGCTCACGCAGGATAATATCGGTGGTGGGCACGCGCCACTGCACCGAATACGGCAGGGACTTGTGCGCCTCCTTCACACGCGACCTTGCCGCCCTGGCTCCCGGCACTGTGGTTGTCAGCGGCCTGGCTTACGGCATAGACATCAACGCCCACCGTGGCGCACTCGCGGCAGGGCTTCCCACAGTCGGCGTGCTTGCGCACGGACTTGACACAATTTATCCCGCAATGCACCGCGACACTGCAAGAAAGATGCTTGAGAACGGCGGGCTTGTTACGGAGTTTCCCTGCGGGACAGTTCCCGAAAAGACGAACTTTGTGAGGAGAAACCGCATTATCGCCGGGCTTTCCGACGCCACGATAGTTGTTGAGAGCGCGGCAAGGGGCGGAAGTCTCATCACGGCATCCGTGGCGGAAAGCTACGACCGCGAAGTGTGCGCCTTTCCGGGGCGCGTGGGCGATGCCTCCTCCGAAGGATGCAATATGCTGATTATGGACAACAAGGCGCGGATGATAACCTCGGCGGAAAGCCTTGTAAAGGCGTTGTGCTGGGATTGCGAAACAAATCCTGCGGCAGTGAGGCCGCCAGCCCCGGAACTGTTCCCCGAACTGAGCGATGAGGAACGGAGAATAGCCGGTTCGCTCGAAGGCTGCGACGGAAAGCAGATAAACCTGATAACGGTGGAGACCAACATCCCCATGTCGCGGCTCATGTCCGTGCTTTTTGAAATGGAGATGCGCGGCATAGTGAAAAGCCTCAACGGCGCAAGATACAGGCTCAACCGCTGAAAGTGTGCTTCAACCGGAAATAAGGCGCGGAAAAAACAAGTTTGTTTACACAAAACAGCTTGCAGAGCCAAAATTGCGCAAGCCTCTGGATTTCAACAAAATAACCGCACAAGAATATTTCTTGTAATGACTTGTTTTCCAAAACGTTGCAAAGCGGCGAAAAAAGGTCTGATGTAATTTGAATTATATCAGACATAATTTTTCCTACGTCCTATGTAGTTTTTCTTACATCAAATGTAATTTTAGCGGTATTGGTTTTGCAGAAATTGTAGGGGCGTATTTCATACGCCCTGTACACTACCGCATGAACCGCACCGCAAGACAATATCGTGACAACGCAAACCCGGGCTATTCAGGGCGTATGCCATACGCCCCTACGGCGGCGCAATTTATTTGTTGATTGGATGTTGGATGTTTGCAGGGGCGTTTTTTATTCTGCGGTTTTGTCAATGTCCCATTGGGCTTCGAACTCGTCTTCGCCAACCAGCATATCCGTCTCTATGTCCGACAAGGTGTATTGCAGGATTACCGACATGGGCGGGTCGGACTTGACAAAATCCTCCGCGTTGCACTCGTTGGCGTCAACTATGCTGCGGCTGCCGTCCGGGTGTATGCTTACGGCTCTTGAAATAGTCGCTCCGCTGCACTCGCCATAGCAAACGGCATCGAATATTCTTGTCTTGAAATATATTTCACTCACGAAAATGGTGGCAAGCTGCCCTTTCAGCCCGACAAGCAGGCGGGCCAAAAACAGCAGGAGCTTCTTCTTTGCGTCCTCCTGCGTCATGGTCAAACTAAAACTTCTGCCGAGCTGGCCTTCGGAACGTGCCTGAAATTTTACGTTTGTAGCTTCACGGTCAAGTTGGCTTTTGAGGTTTTCCATAGCCTTGTCCCAAATTTCCGCTTGGCTTGGAAATACAACGTAGGTGTAGCTGCACAGGCGGAATTCGTTTTCTTCCGGGTTTAGCTGGATGAAGAAGTTTTCCTCGTTGAATGAGCAAAACAGCGGGTCGCCTTGAAACTGGTATTCATCGGAAGGGCGGCTGCAAACGGTCTGCAATGTTTTAATCCTCGACTTGAACCATCTTTTGTGGCGTCCCTTGTGGCGCATGGAGATTACGAACATCGCCAGAGTGAAGATTAATGCCGTTGGCTGTATGTAGTCGCCGGCATGGAAGGCGGAGAATATGCCTATGCCGATGGCAATTAGGATTACAATGCAGACGCAGGCTATGGCTGCCTGGAATATTATCCTTGACTTTTTCGCGTTCATGACATATTTGTTAATCGTTTTTTATGGCTTTTGGATGCGGCCGGCATTATATGCAGCCTCGCCGGTATCCTCGGCGGCTTTCAGGGTTTCCCCCGTGTCTTCGCAAACGTAGGCGGTGTGGCTTTTGAGGAAGATGTGGTTCAGCGTGAAGGCGAGGCTTTCCAATGTCTTTTCCCTGCATTTCGGCTTCAGCTCGCATTCCCATACAACAATCACGTGCCAGCCCATTTGCGCCAGGCGCAGGTGCTCCTCGGCATCGCGCTCGCGGTTTCTCGCGATTTTCCTTTCCCAAAACGGCGTGTTTGTCTTGGGCATCTTGAAACTTTTGCAGCCTTCGTGTCCGTGCCAGAAGCATCCGTTTATGAAAATGCACGTGCGGTATTTCCGCAGCACCAGATCGGGATGCCCCGGCAGCCGGTCGCTGTTCAAGCGGTAGCGGAAGCCGCACGCGAAAAGATACTTCCTCACCACAATCTCCGGCTTTGTGTCGCGGCTGCGTATGGCGGCCATGCAGCGGTGCCGCTGCTGCGGCGTTAGCTTGTCCATTGCCGCCGTCTGCTATTTGACCACCGCCTGAAAGCCTTTGATGTAGGTCTCGCCGCCCGAGCTTACCGCGTAATACGGCTCGTATGAAATTTTGTTTGCCCCTGCGATGTGCCGCCCTGTTTCCGCAATCACGAGGTCCACACTTACATCGAGTGCGCCCTTGCCCACTTTCTCGGGGGAATAGAATGCGAATTTGCACAAATTATATGCGCCGTAGGGATTGGTGTATCCCTCGTTGAAAGCCCATGGTGCCGTTTGCCACGGCGTAGTTCCGCCATAGGCGTACCATGCGTCGCAATATTGGTTCCAGCCGCCCCCGCTCTTTTTAAGCATGCAGGTCTTGAGGAAAAGCAGGCCTTGCAGTTGGCATTCGTACTGGTTTTCGCTTTGCATTCCCAACGTGGTTCCCTTGCACCAGGCTCCGTATGGGATTTGCGGATTGTTCGAGGTGTATGTTCCAAGATACTTTGCGCCGGTAAAGCGGAAGGAAGGTTTTTGGTCGTATTTGAGCTCTATCGGCACAGGCTCGCCATAGGCGGTCTTGAAGTCGCTCAGGTTATAGCCGGTGGTGTATTCAATGTAGGAGCAAACGGTGTAGTCGCCGTCGGTAACGGCTGTAAGGCTGTTGTAGTCTATGAACATTTCATTTTCGTCCACAGAAAAGTTTTGCGTTGACGTGGCGGAGGTTACGTTGCCCGAATTTTGGCCGTCGCTTTCGGAAATCATGGAAAACTTGTGGAAGCTTTGCCCCGAACGGAATATCTCAAATCCCCAGTCGCGTATGGCTGTGATGTTTTTGTTGCCGTATGCGTTGCAGGTGGCGTTGAACTCGAACTGGAAATGCACCTTTTTGTCCTCGTAGCATTCGTTGTCGTGTGAGTATGTCGCCTCGCAGCTTGCCGCAGTCTGCCTGAAAGTGAAATCCACGTCCGACACCGCCAGAGGGACAGTTTCGCCGTGTCTCACAAAGTCGCAGCTGAGCTTGAACCTTTCCTTGCCGAGGAAGTCAAGGTCGGAAATAAGATAGGGGCGCAGCTTTATGTGGTCGCCTGTGGGGTAGATCACGAGAGTGTATTGCACACGGTATTCGCTGGTTTTGCCCACGCGGATTTCGCCCGAGCGCACATCGGTGCGGTTGTACCAAGGATCAATGACATCGCGTGCCAGCACTCCGCAATAAACGTCGTTGGTGTAGATTTTCTGCACGCACGCCCCCAGTTCCGTATGGTTCTGCGTTATTTGGTTCGGGATGTTGTTTGCCCCCTCTATCTCCACCGTAACGTTGTATCCGCCGTCGCTGCGTTTCTTCACGTCGGTTATCTTTATGCCGGCGTTTCCGTAGAGAAATTCCTGCACTTTGGACACCTGCGCCTCGTATTCCTGTGCGGCCCAGCTCAAAGGCAGCGTTGCCGCGCCGGCAGAAGAGCCGGCCGTCTTGCTGATGCCGGCTGTCAGGATGGTGAGCGAGGCTTTCACCCATTTCTCGTCGTGCATATCCTCTGTGAAGTTGCACGCGGTGAGCAGGTCGTCAAGGTGCGGGATGTTTTTTGTGAGCAGCTTCTCAATCATCGATTTCGTCCAGTCCCCCAGCAGTCCTTTCGTGTGTGCCGCCCGGCTTGACGCAGGCTGCGTGGCGGTGTGCTTGTCCGTAATCTCCACAGTGCGTGCGTCCAGTTCGTCCGAATTGTTGTGGCTTACTTCAAAGACTGTCAGCTTGCCGTCTGACTCGCACACTTCAGACATCAGGTCAAGTCCGCCTATCCTGAGTATGTGGTTGTCTTCGGGGTCAACCTCGAAAAGAACCGCCTTGTATGTGTAGTGTTGCGAATTGTCAAGATAATAAAGTATTGTGCCTTTGCTCCTGTTGGCATGAGCCATGAGGAACGTGCCGTTGTAGTATATGCCCTCCTCCCAGCCGTTGGCGGTGTCCTGCACGGCGTAGTAGGTGTTTTTCTTGAACTGCGATTTCTCGCCGCTGCCGCCTCCGTTTTCGGAGTCCTGACACGAAACGAAAGCTGTAAAGCCTATGACGGCGGTGAGAATTGTTAAAAGATGGCGTAAGTGCATAGCTGTGACTTTTTGATTGGAACAGACGTTGTTGATGATTGCAAAAATACGAAAATACTGCTAATTAGTACGGCATTTGGCTTGGCTGTTGCAAAATAATGTGCCATGGGCAAAATTTTCGCGCCCCGCTTGCCCGAACGGCGTAAGCCGTTGAGCTACAAGAAAATACCCGCACAAAAACAAAATACCATAACGTTTTGTTTTTCAAATGTTTGCAAGCGGCGAAAAAAGGTCTGATGTAGTTTGAATTATATCAGACATAATTTTTCCTGCGTCCTATGTAGTTTTTTCCATGTCCGATGTAGTTTTCGGGGCTTCCTTTCCCCAACTCACGCATATTATCATTATTTTTGCACATGAAGAATAAAAACCATGAAAATAAGAATATCCATTTTTTTAGTTTGCGCGGCCGCCATTTGCGGAACGGCGCAAAACAACCTGAAAACAGAGCATCTCGTTTCGCCTCTCGGCATTGACAACGCCGCGCCGAGGCTCTCGTGGCAAACTTCGGGCGAGAGACAGAAGAGTTATTCGATTGCCGTGGATACCGACAGCGTTGCTGCCGCCTCGGGAAAGGGCGGCGTGTGGAACACCGGCGTTGTGGAATCCGACAGCCAGAGCGCCGTTTACGCGGGAAAGCCCCTGAAACCGTTCACAACGTACTACTGGCGCGTGGCTGCGGTTGCGGCTGACGGGAAAACGTACGTTTCACCTGTGGCGAGGTTTGAAACCGGGATGATGAGCGTTGAAAACTGGCAGGGGTCGTGGATTGGCGACAACAACAGCCGCGACCACAAGCCGGCGCCCTATTTCAGAAAGACGTTCAACGTGGAGAAACGCGTGAGAAAGGCACGGGCGTACATTTCCGCAGGAGGGCTTTTTGAGCTTTCAATAAACGGCAAAAAGGCGAGCGACCATTTTCTCGACCCGGTATATACGCGGTATGACCGGCGCTGCAAATACGTAACCTTCGACGTAACGCCGCTGCTCCACGACGGCATAAACGCCATCGGGGTTCTGCTCGGAAACGGCTGGTACAACCATCAGGCTCTTGCCGTGTGGGACTTTGAACGCGCTCCGTGGCGACAGCGTCCCGCCGTTTGCATGGATTTGAGGATTACATACGAGGACGGCACGGTTTCGGTGGTTTCCTCGGATTTGAGCTGGCGTTCCTCGTCAGACGGCCCGCTTGTTTACAACAACATATACACAGGCGAGCATTTTGATTTCAACAAAAGCGGCCTTAAAGGCTGGGACACTCCGCAGTATGACGACTCCAAGTGGGGCGGCGTGAGGCTCCGCCAGGCTCCCGCGCCGATTGTGGGCGCACAGGTCATGGAGCCGATACGCTTTGTGGAGGACATTGCGGCGAAGAGCATGAAAAAACTCAACGACACCACTTATATATACGATTTCGGCAAGAACATGGCGGGCGTTACCACAGTAAGGCTTCGCGGCGACAGCGGCACAATTGTCAGGGTGGCGCATGGGGAGCGTCTGCACGCCGACGGCTCGCTCGACCTGAGCAATATCGATGTTTATTATCGCGGCGACAGAAACGCCGAGCCTTTCCAAACCGACATCCTGACGCTTAGCGGCGGCGACGACTGCTTCACCGCCTCGTTCAGCTACAAGGGTTTCCGTTATGTGCAGCTTGTGGCTTCGCGCCCCATAAGCCCTGACCAAAACAGCGTTGTTGCGCATTTCACGCACAGCGACGTGGCTTCGGCCGGGAGCATAAAGTCATCGAACCCTCTGCTTGACAAGATTGTCGCCGCCACACGCCAGGCCTACATCTCCAATTTCATGGGCTACCCCACCGATTGTCCGCAACGCGAGAAGAACGGCTGGACGGGCGACGGGCATCTGGCGATAGAGACCGGGCTTTACAATTACGACGGCTTCACGGTTTATGAAAAATGGCTCGCAGACCACCGCGACGAACAGCAGCCCAACGGAGTTTTGCCCGACATAATCCCCACCGACGGCTGGGGGTATGGCACGGACAACGGTTTGGACTGGACGAGCACCATAGCAATCATTCCCTGGAACCTTTACCTTTTCTATGGGGACGAACGTCCGCTGCGCGACTGCTACGACAATATAAAAAGATATGTGGATTATGTTGATCGCAACAGCCCTTCGCACCTTTCCTCTTGGGGGCGCGGCGACTGGGTGCCGGTAAAGACACGCTCCGACAAGGAGCTTTCGTCCTCGATATATTTCTATGTTGACGCGATGATACTCGCCAAGGCGGCAAAGCTGTTCGGGAAGTCGGACGACTGCGAATACTATTCCCGTCTGGCACAACAAATCCGCGACGCCATAAACAGGAAATTCCTTAACCGCGAGACAGGCGTTTATGCCGGCGGCTCGCAAACGGAGCAAAGCATGCCGCTGATGTGGGGCGTTGTTCCCGATGACATGAGAGCGAAAGCGGCTGCGGCTTTGGCGGAAAGCGTAAAGGCTGCCGGCTGCCACATAGACTGCGGCGTGCTTGGCGCAAAAGCCGTGCTGAACGCCCTGAGCGAAAACGGCTATGCCGGCATTGCCTACAAGGTGGCTGTGCAGGACACCTACCCTTCCTGGGGCTGGTGGGTCGTGAACGGCGCGACCTCCCTGCTGGAGAATTGGGATTTGAAGGCAACGCGGGACATTTCGGACAACCATATTATGTTCGGCGAGATAGGCGCGTGGCCCTACAAGGCTCTTGGGGGCATTTTCCCCGACGAAAGCCGCCCGGGGTTCAAGAACATAATCCTCCGCCCCAATTTTGTGAGGGAACTCGGCTCGTTTGAGGCGCGCCACAATACGCCATACGGCGAGGTGGTCTCGAAATGGGAATGGAACAAAAGGCGCAGCGTGGTGGAATATACGGTAAGCGTCCCCGCAAACTCAACGGCCACTTTCCATGCTCCGACGAAAGACGGCGCAGGCAAGGGCGAAGTGCTGAAAGCCGGCTTGCACCGCATGAAGTTCAAGGCATCGGAACTCGCGCAATAAGCTTGCAACATTTCGGAACAAGGGAAATACCGGGGGCGTGTTCATGCCATGCCCCCGACCAATCTCCCGCGAAACGGCGGATACCGCCAAAATTGCATAACACATTGGATTTCAAAGACAAACCTTTGGCAAAACTATTCACTGCAAGTTTTTGTTTTTCAGATGTTTGCAAGCGGCGAAAAAAGGTCTGATGTAATTTGAATTACGTCAGACATAATTTTTTCTACATAGGACATAGTTTTTTCTGCATCAAATGTAATTTTCGGGATATTTGGGAAAGAACAGGCGATAATAGTTTTGCAATAATTGCAGGGGCGTATTGCATACGCCCTGTACGCCACCGCGTAAACCGCATCGCAAGTCGCAACCACAAAATTGCGTAATCACCGCAATTAAGGGCGTATGCAATACGCCCCTACAGCAACGCAACTTATTGATTAATTATGATTTATTTTACGGCTGGGTTTATGCGTTGAGCTTGTAGCGTCCGTTTTCAACGGCAACCTCGCCGTTTTGCACCATTCTTTGGAGAGTTTCCGAAACGGCTGATGCGGAAACTCCGGGAGCCGTGATCTCTGCGGCAAAGTGGGAAAGGCGGTCGCCGAGAATCGACCTGATTGCCGCAACAGCCTCCTCCTGTTCCGCTTTTGGCGGTTTGGCGTGCTTGCGCGACAGGCACACCTCGCATTTCCCACAGTCCGGCGCGTCTTTCTCCCCAAAATAGTTGAGCAGGAAACGGCTGTGGCACTCGTCTCCGCAGCAATAATCGAGCATTGCCTGTATGCGTGCGGAATATTCCTCTTTGCGCCGCTCGTAAACCTCCTTGCTGATTACGAGTTCTTCGGAAAGCACGCGGCGTTGCAGGTATGTAACCCTTGGCGTGCGCTTGTGGGGGATGAAATGTATTATCCTCTGGTGCGACAGGCCTTTCAGAATCTCTATTATGCGCTCACGCGACATTCCGCAATAGCTTGCCAGCACCTGCTCGTCAATGAAAACATAGTCGGTGAACACCCCGCCGTAGTTGCGCAGCAGCGCCTGGATTACGCTCTCGCTTTCGGGCGACGTGTTGTGAAGCCTGTAAAGCTGCTCCCTGCTTACCATGAACACCACCCTCGGCTTGGTGTCCTCCTCCTCGCTGTAGTGTATGTAGCCGGCGCGTGTCAGGATGTGCAGCGAACTTTCCACGGTTTCGGGAAAGAAACGGTAGCGTGTGCAAAACTCGGTGAGGTTGAAATCATACGACACACCGTAGCCATCTCCCACGGCAAGCTCGAAGAAATACGCCATATGGTCGTAAACATTGCGTATGGTGGAGATTGGCGGAAAGTTCTGCGCCACCCTTCTGAGCAGCTTCGTGCGGTCGCCTTTGTTGTAGAGAAGCACGGCATACGACTGCCGCCCGTCCCTTCCAGCCCTTCCCGCCTCCTGGAAGTATGCCTCGGGGGAATCCGGCGACTCAATGTGGATTACAAGCCTTACGTCAGCCTTGTCAATACCCATGCCGAAGGCGTTTGTAGCCACCATGACGCGGGTTTCGCCCTCGTTCCAGCTTTTCTGGCGCAGGTCCTTGTCGATGCGCGTGAGACCGGCGTGGTAGTTGAGGGCTGTGATTTTGTTTTCCTTGAGGAATTTCGCCACTTCCGAAGTCTCGCGGCGGTTTCGCGTGTAAACAATCGCCGAACCTCCGTAGCTGTTCAGAATATGCAGCAGTTCGCCCGGCTTGTCCTCGGTGTTCCTCACAACGTATGTGAGGTTTTTGCGCTCAAAGCTCATGCGGAACACGTTAGGCTCTTTGAAGTCCAGCCTTTTTTGTATGTCCTCCACAACTTCCTTGGTGGCGGTGGCGGTGAGTGCCAGCACGGGGGCTTTTGGAAAGAGCTTGCGTATTTCGTTTATCTTAAGGTATGACGGGCGGAAGTCGTAGCCCCATTGGGATATGCAGTGGGCCTCGTCAACGGTAATCAGGCTTATCGGCATCTTGCGGGCTTTCCACAGGAAGTACTCCGACGCAAGCCTTTCGGGCGACACGTACAAAAACCTGTAGCCGCCGAGAATGCAGTTTTCAAGAGCCGCGACAATCTCGTCCTGCTTCATTCCGTTGTAAACGGCTGTGGCTTTTACGCCGCGCAGCCTCAGAGCCATCACTTGGTCTTTCATCAACGCCACAAGCGGCGTAACCACAAGGCAAAGCCCCTCTCCCGCAAGCGTGGGCACTTGGAAAGTTACCGATTTGCCGCCGCCTGTCGGCATAAGCCCGAGCGTGTCGCGCCCCGATGCGATGCTTTCGATTATGTTGCGCTGAATGCCGCGAAAGTTGTCGTAGCCCCAGTATTTTTTCAGCGTTTCCCTGAATTTGTCGCCCATAGGTTTTTCAGCACGTCCGTTGCCGCCCCTCCGCTATTCCGCTGCGGGGCGTATGTCCTCTATCTGGAGCTGCAGCTCTCCGTGGCGGTGGGTGTTCTCCTCAATCGAGTAGCAGATGTCAAAGGAGCGTTTTGTCTTTATGTACCTTGCCTGTGAGCTTTGCCCGAACGCGATGCCGTTCACGATGTTGTTCGACTTGTTGTCAACAAGCTCGAGCTTGATGTGTTCCTGCTCGCGCCCCACGACTTTGCTTGTGCCGTAGTCGTAAACCTTTTTTGTGCAGAAAAGCGGCTTCGGATTTCCCGGGCCAAAGGGATTGAAGCGTTTCAGGTCGTTGCGGAACTTCACGGTAATGTCGCGGAAATCTATTATAGCCGATATGTCGAGGCTCGCCTCGGTCTGTTCCTCGCTTATGTTGCTTTCCACGTACTGTTCAAAGCGGCGCTTGAACGCGCCAACGTTTTCAGGCTTCAGCGTAAGCCCCACGGCGTAGGTGTGCCCCCCGAAGTTTTCCAGCAGGTCGCGGCAGCTTTCCACGGCCTTGTAAACGTCAAATCCCACAACCGAGCGCGCACTTCCCGTAGCCAGTCCGTCGCTAAGCGTAAGCACCACGGCGGGGCGGTAGTAAACCTCGGTCAGCCTTGAAGCCACGATGCCCACGACGCCCTTGTGCCACGATGGGTCATACACCACGAGCGAGCGCAGGTTGTCGAGGTTGTCTATGCCGTCCACAATCTTGTTCGCCTCCTCCGTCATCTGCTTGTCGATATCCTTGCGCGCCTCGTTGTAGAGGTTAATCCTGTTGGCGCGCTCTATGGCAGGGTCGTGCTCGCGCTCCGTGAGCAGGGCCACGGTTTCCTTTCCGTTCATCATGCGTCCCGAGGCGTTTATTCGCGGCCCTATCTTGAACACAATGTCGTTCATCGTAAGTTCCTTCCCCTCAAGCCCGCAAAGCTCTATTATGGCTTCCACGCCCATCGAGGGGTTGCTGTTCAGGCGGCGCAGTCCGTGATAGGCGAGTATGCGGTTCTCGCCGGTTACCGGCACTATGTCGCTGGCGATGCTTATTGCGCACAGGTCGAGCAGCGGCATGAGCTTGTTGAACTCTATGCCGTTGTCCTGGGCAAAGGCCTGCATCAGCTTGAACCCCACGCCGCATCCGCAAAGATGGTCGTAGGGATAAGTGGAGTCCTTGCGCTTGGGGTTGAGAATGGCAACGGCATCCGGCAGCTCCTTGTCGGGCACATGGTGGTCGCATATAATCACCCCTATGCCCCGCGAGTTGGCGTAGGCCACCTCGTCGTTGGCCTTTATCCCGCAGTCGAGCACAATCATCAGCTTCACCCCAGTTTCGCAGGCATAGTCGATGCACCGCTTCGAAAGCCCGTAGCCCTCGTCGTAGCGGTCGGGGATGTAGTAGCCGATGTTGGAGCAGTAAGCCTTCAGGAACTTGTAAACCACCGTAACCGCCGTGCATCCGTCAACATCGTAGTCGCCGAACACGAGAATCCTGTCGTTGTGCCCCACGGCATGGTTCACGGCATCCACCGCCTCCCTCATGTCGTTCATCAGGAAAGGGTCGTGGAGGTCTGACAGTTGCGGGTGGAAAAATCTTTTCGCCTCGGCCGGCGTCGTTATGCAGCGGTCAAGGAGCAGCCTCCCCAGTGTGGGGTGAATGCCCAGCGTCTCCGCAAGCGAGCGGGCCGCCTCTTCCTCCTCCGGTGAGGGAGGGGCGTATTTCCATTTGTAATTCATTATATATAGTCATTTTTATTTTCTGATTTATAAAACATTGCAACGGCGCACAGTTGGCAAAAGGCTGCAATAACCCAAATTTACAAGCGTAAAGATACAAATAAAATGGCAATCCCGCTTTTCGGCACTGTTAAAAATGCGGCGCAGACCCTCTTTTTGCGAAAGTCTGCGCCGCCTGTGGCACGGCAATCATCCTGTAAGCCAAGTTCTGTGGGCGGTTTCAGAAACCGCCGTCTGCCATTTGTCTAAGTCCGCAGTCGCCTGCGGACGCTATCGTTCTACCCTCCGGCGCAACTGCTGTTTCGGGCGGACAACCCTCAAGCGCCGGTTTACGCGAACTTTCAACATCCCGGCTGCACGGCACGCACATCGCCATGCGCCCGGTGGGCTCTTACCCCGCCTTCTCACCCTTGCCGCCCCCTGCGGGCGCGGCGGTTGTTTTCTTCTGCAGCTTGCTTGCCCTCGCGGACAACTTCCGTTTCGGAAGGGGACCGTCCTGTGTTGCCCGGACTTTCCTCCTGCGGGTGTCCCCCGCCGGCGGCAGACCGGATTATTGCCGTTTTTTGTCGCGGCTGCAAAGTTAAGCAAAAAGCGGCTTTCGGCAAACATCGCGGCCCGCGCACCCCACAAACCGCCTCATTTCCCCAACACCACGAAAATTACATGGGACATGGGAAAAACTACATCAGACATAATTTTTCCTGCGTCCTATGTAGTTTGAATTATGTCTGATATAATTTCTCCGCTTGCAAAACCCTGACAAACAACGACTTGTGCAGCCTGCCAAAAAACACGGCTAATTTATTGGAAAACAGCTTTTTGTAAAAAGTGACAGCATTGGGGCGGATAAAGTTAGAACCGTAACTTCATATTATATGGGTAGAGGATATTCGTTCCTCTCTTTTCATCCGTGTTGTGCCTGTACGTAAAGCCTGTTTGTTGATTCCATATAATTTATAAAATCGCTGATTTGGTATGGCCTGATTACAAGTCCTTTGTCATATTGGACATAACCGATTTGCCGTGCAGTGTCATTAAATATTGTTGGGGCTACAAATATACATTGGGCTTCCGAGCATCCGGGGTTTTGCCTGAAATCTTCAAGATGCCGTTCTATTGGCCATACTTCCATTATTGTTTGCTGTCGGCCTTCCGCCATGGTTGCCTCTACGAGAACTCCGTTGGAATTTTCGTAGCACTCAATGTCTCCGATATTACCACCGGCTGCTGATGTAGGCAATCCTTCGTCATCGCATGGGTAGTTGGGAATTACTTGTACATCCGGCATTTTTGATTTTATGGCGAGGGCCGTTAAAAATTCCAACCGGGCGGGAGCTGCAATGAATTTCAAGACATTGTGCTTGGAGGATCTTTTTCTGGCCAAGTTGTTTAGTTCTGTTTTTATAGAATCCCATGAATAGGCTTTGGCAAGCTCAGAAAGTTTTTTGGCCACATTGGCTTTAGGCGTTTCAACAGTTTTAATGGAAAACAGATTGTTGTCAATCTTTGCCATATAGTCGAAGTACTGCCGGGGTGGCGTATTTTTCATACCTTGCATAGTTCTCAATTATATAGCAGACTCTTTCGTCTTCCTTATGGTTTATGTCAATAAAACGGCCTCCGCCACGAAAAGATATTAATCCTGTCATACGCATTTTACGTACGAAGTCATCCGGGTATTCAGAAACGATTGACTTGAGGCTGAATTTTTTATACCCACCAGATATTTCATTGACACAAATATCTTCAATAGTCTCGCTTGAGGGGGTGTAGCCATATTCTTTGCGAAGCTGTCTGATTCTATGATACAGCTTTTGGGCGTTGTTGTCCTTCCAGAAAAGGATTAATGGTATTTCTTTGTAGGAAATGCCGCTGCCATTGAATTCGGAATCTGCGTTGAGACATTTTATTACCTGCAAAAGCAGAATAAGAGGAATATTGTCGTTCAGCTCCTTTATAAAAGGATTGCACCTTTGCTGTTTTGCAAAAGCCTGCATAAACGCCATTTTCTCATATTGTGGATTTACGATTTCGCGGGAGATGCCGTTGGTGCTTGTTTTTATACTCACACTTGATGCGAGGCAATTTCCTGTTGGGGAAAATTTGACAGGCTCGTCCATGTTGTAATAAACAAATCCAAGGACTTTCATCAGTTTTAGTTGAGTGTCAAACCTGCTGGGCCAACCATGGGGGAAACCGGCTTCTTTGTGTCCTTTTATATCTGCGTTACACTCAGGATCGTTCATATTATATATTTCTTCCGCTTCTGCATCTGTTAGTGGCTTTTCTGCAAATTCGCCTTTTCTCGTGGTTGACCATTTCTTTTTAACAACTTCCGGCAGTTTCGCCGGGCGGAAAAGCCCGACCTTGAAAAGTTCCATCTCAAAGGCTTTTATGGTGTTCTCTGTAAGGATTTCTCCATCAAACCGCTTGAGTATATGCATGAAATCCTTAAACCTTTCCGGGTTGCGGATGGTTGTAGTGTAAAGCAATGGCTTGTACTTTGCAGAATGTTCCATAATCAATAGTTTGTTACCAGAACTTCGTTAAGCGTTTTGTTTGTATTGTCGTGATAGCTGATGTAATTGCTTTTGATTGAATGAACCTGGTATTTGTCCGACCAATTAAGAAAAATGGAATTTTCTTTGCCTTTATAATAGGTAACATTTGATATTGCGAATTTAATATTTTTCTCTGAAAACCAATCAAGAATCTTAAGCAAGTCCTTTTCCGCCTGTTCGTTCCAATGTTTGTTATATTCACTGAATGTTATCAAGTAAGGAGGGTCTAAGTAAACGAAGTCGTTGGCAGAAAGTTTCAGCCCCTTAAAGAATTTGCGGAAATCTTGATTGTGCCATTGTACGTTTTTGTTTGCCACCTCATTGAAGTAACCCATCAAGGCGTTGTAAGTGTTTTGATTGAAATCAACATTGCCGACAGGCAGGTTGTAGTCTCCTTTTCCGTTAAACCGCAGCATACGGTTGAAACCGTAAATCAGCAGGACGTACAGAAGAATTGTCTCCTTTTGGTGTGCTGTGTTGAAATCGTTTCTCAATTGGCAAAATCCGTTTTTGTTGAACTTGGCAAAGTATGTTTTTTTGAATGTCAATTTAAGTTCTTGGGGGATGTCGTTGTGGCGGCATGAACACGAAAGGCCATAATAATCAATAATCTTGAACACCGCATCGAAGAATTCTGCCTCATGCCCGATTTGCGATGAAAGAAATTTATGAATCGCAATGACGTTTGAATCCAAATCGTTCAAAATGAATTTTTCCGCGCTCACGTTCAAAAACACTGAACCTCCGCCGACAAACGGTTCTACAAAGCATCGTATATGCTGGGGAAAGTGTGATTTGATTTCGCTTATAAGTTTATATTTGTCACCAACGTAAAATAGAGGCGAACGATTTACTTTTTCTTTTTTCATCGACTTGAGTAATGAACAGAAGCTCTTTATGGTCTGCAAATTCTGTTTTTCCTGTGTTGAACGCGGCATGACTGTGCTCATATACAGTCGTTTTCCCGCATTTTTCAAGGATGCGCATGATATCCTCCAAACGAATCTTATTTTCTGAAGACTTGCTTTTTGAATGGTACGTATTGTTGTAGGAAACAGCCAGATACCTTGCGCTTGCGTTTGCAACCAAATCTTCAAAAGAATAAACAGCTTTGCTTGTGCAATACCTGCTCATGTTTTCCGGGGCCGGTTTAAGAGCAGTGCCATACAATATGGGCTTGTCCCATTTTACGAGCGTTTCATACAAATGGTAAAAGCGGCAATACTGCCGTGAATTGTACGGCGGGTCAATATAGATGACATCCGCATTTAAGGTACGGACAAGTTCATTGGAGTCGCTTCTGTGTATTTCCACATTGCCGTAGCTTCGCGCATCTATCAAACGCATTCGCAAAGGCTGCTCCTTGATAGGCTTTTTAATATATGCGTCAAAATGTCCAACGGTGTTTGCCTGTTTGTCTATGTTGTAAATCAACGTCGCCAAAAGGATGCAATATTCTTTTTCGGACAATTCATGCCTCATGTCCTCTATGTCCTGACGGATATAGCCTATAACCTTTGACAGATTATATTCAAAGAATTTCCCGCCGTAGTTTGCGGAAAAATAATTGTCGTGCAGGGTGGCAGGGTCTATGGAATTGTAATATGATATAATGTCATGCATTTTGTCGCGTCTCCATTCTCCTTTTCCTAAAAACGCTTTATAGATAACGTTGTTTGAATACAGGAAATCGTTGACGATTACTTTGTCAAACATTCCGATAGCCTTATGGGCGACAGAGCCGGTTCCCGCAAAAAGGTCGCAAAAAGTGTGTGCGTCCATCGCATGGGATTTTACTGTTGTCATAATCCAGTCAGTAAGCTTCGCTTTGCTTCCAATGTACCGGCGGCTTTCCAAACTAATGGGATGCGGGAAAATCGTTTCTTGGAACAGCGACAAATACCGTGTGCCATATTTTATTTTGTTTTCTGCGGCCTGGAACGTTTCTGACGCTATGTCAGAATACTCCATTGTGCTGACAATTCTGTCGCTTTCGCGTTGCACCAACAGTTTGCGCTCGTCAAATCCGTAAATTTGCGAAAGCAATTTTAGCTGTTCTACCGTGGGAAGCCTGTGTCCGTTCTCAATTCTGCTCAACAGCGTTTGGTCTATGCCGGAACGCCGTTGCACTGACAACAGAGGGATATTCCTGTCTTTTCTTATTTCTTTCAGTATTCGTCCTAAAGTGTACATATTGGTGCGGAGACCTGCTGTTTTTGTTGACAACTGTTGACAAAGTTACAAACAATTTCCACCGCGAAGAAGGCAAAAAGACAAAATTATTTTCCCGAACGGCCCTTTCGTATTACAAAACAAGTTTGCCCTAACTGCGGCTACTCAAGCATGACAAGGATGCGTTCGGCAGGGTAAGCGGTGTATGGCGGTGTGCTATTAGCGATGCCCCTGCCGTTTTTACGAAAGCGGCATACAAAAAGAACCAAAACCACATGGGACATAAGAAAAACTACATGGGACGTGGGAAAAATTATGTCTGATGTAATTCAAATTACATCAGACCTTTTTCTTGCGGTTTGCAACGCACTGAAATCCAAACGCTTACAAGCTCTTTTATTTTCGCGTTCTGCGTCTGTGTATCAGCGTGTTACATTTTCCGGCTTCTGTCTGGTCATTCCTTATCCAAAAGGATTTTTATCATGTCCGCATCCTCAATTTGCCGCGCGAAATCAAGAGGCGAGCGATTGGCGTTGTTTTTATGCAATGCGTCAGCACCGTGTCTCACGAGCAATTCCACCATTCGGTAATCGTCGCCCGCATTAAACACCGCAGTCCACAACGGGTTGTTTCCGTATGTATCGGTTGCATTTACATCAGCCTTATTATTCAGCAAAAGCACCGCAACGCGGATATTAAGATATTGCGCACAAAAGTGTAACGGAGTCAGCCCTTGGCAATCCTGGTGATTGACATCTATTCCCCTATCCACCAAATCGACAGCAATGTCGTCCCTGTTTGAACTTATCGCCTCTTGCAGAAGGTTTTGACCGTACTCATTCCGGCAATTAACGTCCACGCTTTTTATTGATTCCTGATATTGGTCATACAGTCCGTTTCTGACAACAGAAAAGATATTTTTCTCTTTCATATTCATGGCTTCTGTCTGTTTGGTATTGCTGCGCCCGGTTATTGTTGGCTTTTCCGTATTCTCTGGAAAAAAACTGCAAACAAAAAGGCGCACTCCCTTTGGGAAATGCGCCTCATAATTTCCTATACCGCCGCCGGCTTATTTCAAGCCGAGCTTTTCGCGGATTTTCTTTGTTACGTCCTCGCTGAGGCTCTTGCTGATGTAGGGGATGCCGCCCGTGGTGTCCATGATGTAAACATACTTGCCCTCATCGCCCACTGCCTTTACGGCGTTCACGATTTTCTGCGTGATTTCGCGCATCTTGTTTGCCGAAGCCGCCTGAAGGGAGTCGCGGTCATCGTTTGATGTCTGCTGTATGCGCTGGTAAAGCTCCTGAAGCTCCTGCTCGCGGCGTTTCTTAACGTTGTCGGGGAGCGAGTCGTGCTGGCGGTCGTATTCCTGTCCCTTCTTTGTAAGCTCGTCCTGCATACGCTTGATTTCGTCCTCGAACTGCTTTGAGAGGTTCTGGATTTCGGTCTGCGACTTGGCGTATTCGGGCATTGCCTTAACTATTTCAGAAGAATCGAAATGTCCGAATTTCTGCGCAAAGAGGCTCAGCGGTAAGAACAGAAGAGCCGTTAGAATTACCTTTTTCATTGTTTATTGTTGGTTTTCTTATTTATATTCCGTTTTGTATGGGGTGCAAATATAATGATATTAATTGGAATAGCCTAATTTGGCGAGTACCTCGTTTGAAATGTCTATCTTGGGCGAGGCGAAAATAATCGCGGTGTCGGAGGCGCGGTCGAGGATGAGCTGGAAGCCCTTGTTCTGCGCAATTTCCTTTACGGCGTTGTAAATTTCGTCCTGTATGGGCTGCACAAGGCTCTCACGCTTTTTGAACAGCTCGCCTTCGGGGGCGAAATACTTGCGCTTCAGCTCGGCCGCCTCCTTTTCCTTGTCAACGATTGCCTGTTCGCGCTGCTTTTTCTGTTCGGCGGAAAGGAACACCGACTCGTTCTGGTAGTTTTTGTATAGGGTCTGCGCCTGGTTCTGCACGGCCTCGACCTCCGCCTGCCATTTCTTCGACTGCTGGTTGAGCTGTTCGTTGGCGCGCTCGTATGCGGGAATGTTCTTGAGAATGTACTCCATGTCCACAAGAGCATATTTCTGCGCCTGCGCCGACGCAAGGCAGCCGAACGATGCCGCCAGCGCGATGATAAGGTTACGTAATGGTTTCATGTCTGCCTGTTTTTAATGATTTGTATTACGTTTTAGAATTCCTGGCCTATGATGAAGTGTATGTGCGAACCGCCGTTCTTGTTTGACCCGAACACCTTGTCGAAGCCGTATGCCCAGTCGATGCCCATGAGTCCCACCATGGGGAGGAACACACGCACACCTGCACCGGCGGAGCGTTTCATGTCGAATGGATTGAACTTCTTGACATCGTTCCATGCGTTCCCGCCCTCGGCAAACGCAAGGGCGTAGATGTTTGTCTGCCCTTTAAGCATCAGAGGATAGCGCAGTTCGAGCGTCATTCGGCTGTAGGCGTAACCCTCCGCGCCGTAGGGCGTGAGGCATCCGTTCTCGTATCCGCGAAGTCCGATTGTCTCGGTGGCGTATCCCGAGGAGTAGCCCGACATTCCGTCGCCGCCCATATAGAATGTCTCGAACGGCGATTTTTTGTATTTGTTGTAATGTCCGAGAATGCCGAAGTCCGTGCGCGTCATCAGCACCGGGCATTTGTTCTTGCCGGTGAGCGCGGTGTATGTGCGGAGCTTGAACTTCCATTTGTGGTACTCCACCCAACGGTATTTCTCCTGCATCTCCTTGCTGTATGAGGCGGCGCGGTAATCGCGTGCAAGGCTTCCGTAGTTCTTGCCGTCCCAAAGCGAATATGGCGGGGTGGCCGCAACCGAAAGCACGAAGTCGGAACCTCTGCGCGGGAAAATCGGGTTGTCAACGGAATTGCGCGAAAGGGTCAGGCTTAGGTTGAAATTGTTACAGTTACCATCGGTAATGATGAAGTACTGCCACGACTTCAGGTCGTACCTCTGGAATGTGGCTTCCGCAGTAAGCGAGAAATAGTCGTCGGGCCAGCGCAGACGTTTGCCCCATCCGAGCGAAACGCCGTATATCTTGACATATTTGTCGGGGTCGTAATAGTTGTAGTTGTTGTAATAGCCGCCAGATGTACCGTAGCCGTAAAGGTAGCTCTGGTAGTTGTTCCAATACGAGCTGTTGTAGTAGTTGCTGTTCACGTCAGTCTGCTTCGAGAAGAAAGCCGAAAGCGAAAGGGAGTTGGGGCGCTTGCCTCCAAACCATGGGTCGAGGAAGTTGAACGAGTAGTTCTGGTAATACGTTCCGTTGGTCTGCGCCGAAAGCGAGAGCTGCTGCCCATCACCCTGCGGGAAGAGGGCGCGGCGGTTCTTGCTGTTGAAAAGGTTCTGCATGGAGAAATTCGTGAACTTCAATCCCACAGTCCCCACAATGCCCGTGGGGCCCCAGCCGAACGATATCTGAACCTGGTCGCTTGGCTTGGGCTCGAGCTTGTAGGTTATGTCCACCGTTCCGTTCTCTTGGTCGGGCTTGATGTCGGGCTCTATTTTTTCGGGGTCGAAGAAGTTGAGGGCCGCAAGGTCGCGCATTGAGCGCATAACCGACTCCTTGCTGAAAAGGTCGCCCGGCTTTGTGCGCAGTTCGCGGCGAACCACGTTTTCGTAAACCCTTTTGTTGCCGCTGATGCGCACGTGGTTGAGCGTAGCCTGTTGTCCCTCGTAAATACGCATTTCAAGATCTATCGAGTCGCCGTCAATGTTTGTCTCAACAGGATTAAGATTATAGAAAACGTATCCGTTGTTGTAGTATTGGTTTCCTATTGCGTCCTCATCGTCGTTCAGGCGTTTTTTGAGGAATGTCTGGTTGTAAACGTCGCCCGACTTCATCTTCAGGGCGCGGGAAAGGGATTCGGAGCTGTAAACCGTGTTGCCCACCCAGTTCACGTTTCGCAAATAATACTTCTGCCCCTCCTCGAGGTTTATGTAAAGGTCCACGTGCTTCTCGTCATAAGGCACAACACTGTCGCTCTTTATGATTGCATCGCGGAAGCCCCACTCGTTATACTTGTCTATAAGGAAACCTTTGTCTTTCTTGTATTCCTCGGGCAGGAACTTTTTTGCGCGGAACAGGTTTGCGAGCTTGTTCACCTCGTGGGTTTTCTTCATTGCCTTTTTCAGCTTCTTCACCTTGCCCTGCTCCACGCCCGTGAAGTAGATGTGCTTTACCTTGACCTTTTCGTTTTTGTCGATGTTGATGTCAACAATCACCTGGTTCGCCGCCGAAACGTCGTCCTGCTGCAAGATTTCTATTTTTGCGTTCTGGTAGCCCTTTTCCTCGAAGTAACGTTTGATTATTATCTTGGCGCGGTCTATAATGTCGGGGGAAATCTGGCTTCCGGCCTTGAGCCCGAGACGCTGGTCAAGGTCCTCGCGCTGCGACTTCTTCACGCCGTGGTAGTTGAGCGTTGAAATCTTCGGGCGAGCCGCGAGCCTGATGTGCAGGTATATCTTGTTGCCCACGATGCTGTCGGCCGAAACGGAAACATCGCTGAATATTTTCTGCTTCCAATAACGCTGCAGCACGTTGGTTATGTCCGCGCCGGGAATTGTGAGGGCCTGCCCCACTTTTAGTTCGGAGATGTTGCGCAACAGCTCCTCGTCGTAATTCGCCACGCCGTCAACAACAAACCCGCCAAGGATGTAGTTGTTCTGCTGCGTGGAATAAATAATGTCGGGCTTCACGATTACGCTGTCCCGCTGCACCGAAGCACGGCAAATGACCGCAGCGGCAAAAACAGCGGCGGCCAGCATGGCTATTCTCGTTATATGTTTCATCTTCGTTATGTTGCGGGGCGTGCAAATTCAGGCATCGTCCGTCCGCCTTTATTATTCTTCAGTTTCTTTTGTGTTGTTCTCCTGCAGCATCTGCTCCCCGGTTTTGCCGAACCGCCTCTGGCGGTGCTGGTAGTCGGCTATGGCGAGCCGCAAGTCCTCCTCCTTAAAGTCGGGCCAGTAGGTGTCGCAGAAATACAGTTCGGAATATGCGCACTGCCAGAGCAGATAGTTGCTGAGCCGCAGTTCCCCGCCGGTGCGTATAAGGAGTTCGGGGTCGGGCATGAACGCCGTTGCAAGGTGCTTCGAGAAAAGTTCCTCGTCAATCTGCGAAACCTCAACCGTTCCATGCACCACATCGGCGGCGATGCTTCTTGCAGCCGCCGCGATCTCCCAGCGCGAAGAGTAGCTCAACGCCACGACAAGGGTCATCTTTGTGTTCCCCATTGTGTCGCGTTCGCATTGCTGCAGTTTCCTTTGCACCTCGAGCGGCAGCTTTCGTGTGTCCCCGATTACGCGGAAGCGCACGTTGTTGCGCATGAACAGCTCCTCCTGCAGCGAAGTGAGGACAAGCGACATCAGAGCCGCCACCTCGTCGCCCGGACGTTTCCAGTTCTCTGTCGAGAATGTGTAGAGCGTGAGATACTCCACTCCAAGGCGCACAGCCTCCTCGGTGATGCGCTTCACGGTTTCCACGCCCTCCTTGTGTCCGGCGGTGCGCGGCAGCCCGCGCTTCACGGCCCAGCGGCCGTTGCCGTCCATTATTATGGCGATGTGGCGGGGGATGCGTTGCATCTCTATCTGCGGAGCACTCATATTTATATTATATATAATATTGTCGTATCGTTCTTGTCAGTCGTTTTTATTGCACTGCGGGCATTTCGGCGAGAAGTCGTAGCTTATGTAAAACACCGCCGTGCAGTAGCTGTCCTTGTTTGCGAACCCCGACGACTTTATGCCGTAAGGGTTTTCAAAGCCGTCAAGCCTGTCGCTAAGCGAGAAGTGGTACAGCCAGTCGAAACCCAGGTTCACGCGCGGCTTGAGCTTGTACTTCACCCCCACGCCTATGGGTATCTGCAGCGTGAACGCCTTGCCGGCCGTTCCGTAGCACGCGCCGAGCCCGAGTTGCAGGAAAGGCGTTATGCGCTGCCTGCCCTGGTATCCGTGATGAAGCCCGAAAGGCCAGAAGTTGTACTCGTACGCCGCGCTGAAGTCCACAATGCCGCCGCTGAGCTTGTAACTGCGCTTTTCCTGCGACACCGCCGGGTCGGCAGGGTCGGTGGGGAAAAAGTCGCCAACACCATTGGCCGAGCCTTTTGCCGACGCATATCCGAGCATGGTCTTCACCGCCATGTAGGGGTTGATGTTCCAGCGCCCCACAGCCCCTCCGGCAAAGCCAGTCTGCCCGAAAAACTTGTGGTTGAGCTGTCCGCGATAGAAACTGCCGCCGAGCGCGGCGCCTATCTCATAGCGGTAGTCCACATCGTCCTGCGCCCATGAGCCGCCAAGGCACACAAGCGCAACCACAAGCAGAACAGCCGCCCTTTTCATCACCGCCTATTCGCTTTTCGCCGCCTTGAGCCTGTTCAGGTAGCCTTTCCAAAGCATTCCCGTCCCGCTGCAAACCAGCCATATATTGTTGTCGCCGTCGGCGGCAATGCTTGTCTCGTCAGGCTTCCCCATTCCGGCGGGAACAACCGTGGGCACTTTCACTATCTGCCAGGAACGCGCCCCGTCGGCGCTGGAGTACACGTTCACCGTGTCGCCGTTGATTCCTGCGGAATACAGCTTGCCGTCGTATTTCATCATGCTGAAACCTTTCAGGTGGGGCAGCGTGCGCGGGGTCTCCTCCGTAATGGGGCAATAGCTCCACGCATTGTCCTCGGGATAGGCCTTGTTTACTTCCTTCTTCCACGTTTCGGTCTTGCCGTCAGAATACCCTACGCTCACAATGTTCTCTATCTGCGGGTTGTTGGCTGCGGGAAGCACCGCCGAATGAACATCCTCCGTCGGGAGCGGGGCTGCGTTGTCGTCCACGCCCTCGCTTTTCCACGAGGTGAAGTCTGCGGAGCTGTATATCTTGCCCGCCACGTTTACATAGAGCCTGTCGCCAACCGCGAATATGCCGTCGGGAACGAGCGACGTGGAAACCGCCGTCCAGTTTGCGCCGTCGGCCGACTCGACAAGCCCGGAGTTTGCAACGGCCACAAACCTGCCGCCGAACAGGTTGACGCTCTTGGGCCGCAGTCCGTCCGCACCCGAAACAGATTTCCCGTCCCAGAGCGCGGCCCCGCCGTCCGTATTGCGCGTCATGACCACGGCGTTTCCGTTCTCGGTCCCCCAAAGATGCAGCTTGCCGTCCTTTGCTATCATGCGCATATTCCCCATTTTCGCCACAACGTTGTCAGCCGGCGAAGCCGCAACCCACGAATAAGCGTCGGGGTCGGCGTTGTGCACGTTGATGTCTATGGTGTAAGACCTGCTGCCCGAACCGTCGGAAGCGTAAATCGTGAACACTTTCGGAGCGGTGAAATCAAGGGTGTCCTTCACCGAATACATGGTGTCCTTGCCGCTTTCAAGGCGGTAGGCCACAATGCCGTCCGCGCTGAACGTGGTGAAATACACCTTGTTCACCGCCGTTCCCACAGGCAGGGAGTCGCTGTTGAATATGCGCTTGTTAACCTGGTCGATGTGCAGCGGGAACGCGCTGCCCGGCACTGTTATCGTGTAGCTCGTGTCCTTGCCGTTGTCAAGCCAGGTGTGATACACACGCGACAAATCCCCCAAAACTATTGCATTTATGGCGCAGTCCGAACTAAGCCCGCTGCTTTTGTTGTCATCGTCGCCGCAACTTGCCAAAAAGCCTATGGCAATGACCGACAACGCAACAAACGCAATTATTTTCCTCATATATAGTCCTAATATTAGCAATATAATCTATTTACGCGGCAAAAGTAGCTATATTATTCCTTTCCCGAAAATTTGAAAGGTTGTTTTATATTAAATGAAAGTAAAAAACATCACCGCGCCCCTGCGTGACGCACACGGCACCGCACGTTACGGCATCCGCCCCTGACATCACGCGGCGCGCAAACGGCGAAAGCCCTACCGCAATCACAAGCCGCAAAACCACATCGGACACAGGGAAAACCATATAGGACATGGGAAAAATTATATCAGACATAATTCAAACTACATCAGACCTTTTTCAGAAGCTTGCAAACACCTGAAAGACAAAATCTTACACTGCACGTCCACAAACAAGACAAACACCTGCGTTTCAACAGCTTGCGCATTTTCCGCCAAACACGGCGGCGCACAATACAAGCCTAGGCTTTTCGGGACTTCGCGCGCAAAGCATCTTTCAAAACGCTTTCCACACTTTGCATTTTCACAGCATTCCCCAAATTACCGCAAAAAAAATCACCAATGAATATTGCAAGCAATTCCCCAAATATGCGCATATTATTCATTGACACAAGAGCGGCTTTTTCACTGCCCCCGCATCTGCATTACTATATATTAATCATTATAATCCAATATTATAATCCCCAAAACACGTCTTCGCATCTCTTTACGCCCACCCGGACAAAGAATGAATATCCACTGCATAAAATCGGGTTTTATGCACAACTTTCATGTATAAAAAATTGTACGGTTTGGAAAAAACGCAGTAATTTTGCGGTATGAAACGCCATATAGACAGAATGAAAGAAAAGGAGATCCGTTTGGGCTACATCAGAAAAATCCTGAACGACAAAAACATCTGCAGCCAGGAACAACTGCTGCAGGAACTCATCAATGTGGGGCACGGCTCCACACAGGCCACGCTCTCACGCGATCTCCACCATTTGCGAGCAATACGCATCACAACACAGTTCGGGCACGTGCGCTACATACTGCCCAACAACCCAAACTACACCCACGCCGCAAAGAAAAGCGCAACCAGCAACGTTCCCCTTGAGGAGTGTCTGCTAAACTGCGAACCCGGCGGCGAGCTGATGATACTGCACACCATTCCCGGGTTTTCGGCGGCACTGGCGGGGAACATCGACAACAAGCACTTCCCCCACATTGCCGGCACACTGGCAGGGGACGACACCGTAATGGTGGTGGGCAAGAAAAACAGCACCCATCAGGAAATGCTGGACGATCTGAAGGAGATTCTTCCGCACATTGAGCGCAACCTATAAGGCGCGGCCGGAACGCGCTTCCGGAATTTACACTTAAAGAAAGGAAATGATTTACAACGACGGAATAGACGTGTTGGTTGCCGACGCGTCTCATGAAAAGTATGTCGATACAATTCTGAAAACGATAGCCGACGCCGCAAAAGTGCGCGGTTCGGGCATCGCCTCAAGGACACATGAATACGTGGCGCAGAAGATGCGCGAGCGCAAAGCCATAATAGCCCTCTGCGGAGAGGAGTTCGCCGGCTTCTGCTACATAGAGAGCTGGGAGGACAAGCACTACGTGGCAAACTCGGGTCTGATAGTGGTCCCAAAGTTCAGGCAGCACCACCTCGCCACACGCATCAAGGAGACCGCGTTCACGCTAAGCCGCCTGCGCTGGCCTCACGCAAAACTCTTCGGGCTTACCAGCCAGGGCGCGGTGATGAGGATAAACACAAAGCTCGGCTATGTGCCTGTGCCGCTGTGCGACCTCACGCAGGACGACGAGTATTGGAAAGGCTGCGGCACGCCCGAACACCCATGCTGCATCAACTGCGACATCCTTGCCCGCACAGGCAGGAAATACTGCGTGTGCACCGGGATGCTCTACGACCCCGCCGACCACGAGGGAGAGCCGCTGCCGGTGGAGCTGCCGCCCGACGTGGTGAAAATGGCAAAGGAGGCGGCGGCGAAAGGTCTGAGGTGAACAACAAAGCAACAACAAAAACTTCAATAACAGCAATGGAAAAGAAAAAGAAAGTGGTGGTGGCCTACAGCGGCGGGCTTGACACCTCATACACCGTGATGTATCTCGCGCACGAAATGGGATACGAGGTTCACGCGGCGTGCGCCAACACGGGCGGCTTCAGCGAGGAGCAGCTCAAGGCCAATGAGGAAAACGCCTACAAGCTGGGGGCGGCGAAATACGTAACCCTCGACGTTACGCAGGAATACTACGAGAAAAGCCTTAAATACATGATTTTCGGCAATGTGCTGCGCAACAACTGCTACCCCATATCCGTTTCGAGCGAAAGGATTTTCCAGGCTATCGCCATAGCGCGCTACGCCAACGAGGTGGGGGCCGACGCAATCGCACACGGCTCAACCGGCGCGGGCAACGACCAGATTCGTTTCGACATGACTTTCCTCGTAATGGCCCCGGGGAAGGAGATAATAACCCTCACGAGAGACCGCGTGCTGACGCGCAAGGAGGAAATCGACTATCTCAACGAACACGGCTTCAAGGCTGACTTCGCAAAGCTGAAATACTCCTACAACGTGGGCATTTGGGGAACGTCAATCTGCGGCGGCGAAATTCTCGACAGCAACCAGGGCCTGCCCGAATCGGCATACCTCAAGCACGCCACGGCAGAGGGCGAGAGGGAGTTGAAGATAGGCTTCAGGAAAGGCGAAATAGAAAGCGTTGACGGCAAAGAGTACAGCGACAAGATAAAGGCTATACAGGAAATAGAGAAAATAGGCGCGGCATACGCCATAGGGCGCGACTGCCACGTGGGAGACACCATAGTCGGCCTGAAAGGGCGCGTGGGCTTCGAGGCTGCGGCACCCATGCTGATTATCGGCGCACACCGCTTCCTGGAGAAATACACTCTTTCAAAATGGCAGCAGTACTGGAAGGACCAAGTTTCAAACTGGTACGGAATGTTCCTGCACGAAAGCCAGTACATGGAGCCTGTGATGACCGACATCGAGGCTATGCTCACATCTTCGCAGCGCAACGTGAACGGCGTGGTAACGCTGAAGCTCCGCCCCTACTCCTTCGAGACCGTCGGCGTTGACTCAAAGGACGACCTGGTGAAAAACCCGTTCGGAGAATATGGCGAGACGCAAAAGGGCTGGACTTCGGAAGAGGCGAAAGGCTTCATAAAGGTTACTTCAACGCCGTTGCGCATATACTACTCCAAGCACAAGGACGAACGCCGTTAACACGCAACGATGATAAAGGTAGGAATTGTAGGCGCGGCGGGATATGCCGCAGGGGAGCTGATAAGGATTTTGCTCAACCACCCGGAGGCGGAAATCGTTTTCGCAAATTCGGGGAGCAACGCGGGAAACCTTTTCTCCGACGTGCATGAAGGCTTGCTCGGGGAAACGGAGCTGCGGTTCACTGACGAGTTGCCGTTCGACAGGATTGACGTTCTGTTCATCTGCCTCGGGCATGGGAAAAGTGCGGAGTTCCTCAAGAGCAACCCCGTGCCGGCAAACGTGAAAATCATAGATTTTGCGCAGGATTTCAGGATAGCCGCGCCGGGAAACGACTACGTTTACGGACTGCCCGAAACCCACCGTGCGCAGATTGCCAAGGCACAACACGTCGCCAACCCGGGATGCTTCGCCACCTGCATACAGCTCGCGCTGCTTCCGCTGGCAAAAGCCGGGGCGTTAAAGGGGGATGTGGTGATTAACGCCATAACAGGCAGCACCGGGGCGGGAGTGAAACCGCAGGCAACCACACATTTCAGCTGGCGCAACGGGAACATGAGCGTTTACAAGGTTTTCACCCACCAGCACCTCCTAGAAATAAACCAGAGCATCAGGGAGTTTCAGCCCGGGTTCGGCGGTGAGCTGGACTTCGTGCCTTATCGCGGCGACTTTGCGCGCGGCATCTTCACCACGGTGTTCATGCGCACAGAACTGACGCAGGAGGAGATAGACAAATGCTACTCAACATACAGCGGCGAACCGTTCACGCACTACGTGGGGAGGGACATCGACCTGAAACAGGTGGTCAACACAAACCGGGCGCTTGTTCACGCACAGAAATACGGCGACAGGCTGCTCGTAACATCGGTCATCGACAACCTGCTGAAAGGCGCGGCGGGACAGGCCGTGGAGAATATGAACATTATGTTCGGGATTGCCGAAGACGCGGGGCTCAGGCTCAAGGCGGCGGCGTTCTGACAAAATTTTACAACATGAAACCATTTGACGTTTTTCCATTATATGACGTAGAAATAGTCCGCGGGCGCGGATGCAGCGTTTGGGACGCTGACGACAACGAGTATCTCGACCTCTACGGCGGACACGCCGTGATAAGCATAGGGCATTGCCACCCGCACTATATAGAATGCGTGAGCCGGCAGCTCAACCGCCTCGGCTTCTACTCCAACTCGGTGCAAAACCACCTTCAGACGGAGTTCGCGGAACGCCTCGGCAAGGCCTCGGGCTATGGGGATTATTCCGTGTTCCTTATAAACTCGGGCGCGGAAGCCAACGAGAACGCCCTGAAGCTCGCATCGTTCCACAACGGCCGCACAAGGGTCATCGCCTCCGCAGGGGCTTTTCACGGACGCACGTCGCTCGCCGTTGAAGCCACCGACAACCCCAAGATAAACGCGCCGATAAACAAGAACGGACACGTTACATTCCTGCCGCTCAACGACACCAAGGCGTTTGTCGGCGAGATAGCCAAAGGCGATGTGTGCGCCGTGATTATCGAGTGCATACAGGGCGTGGGCGGCATACACCTTGCCAGCAAGGAGTTCATGCAAGCCGTGCGCAAGGCGTGCGACGAACACAACACGGTGCTTGTCTGCGACGAGGTGCAGTGCGGTTACGGACGCAGCGGCAAGTTCTTCGCCCACCAGCACCTTGGCGTGAAGCCCGACCTCATCACCGTGGCAAAGGGCATAGCCTGCGGTTTCCCGATGGGCGGACTGCTGATTTCGCCCAAGTTCAAGCCGGTTTACGGTATGCTCGGCACAACGTTCGGCGGAAACCACCTTGGCTGCGCGGCGGCTCTTGCCGTGCTCGACGTGATTGAGGACGAGAAACTGGTTGAGAACGCCGCAGCCGTGGGTGCGCACCTCATGAAACGCTGCGAAGAAATCAGCGAGATAAAGGAAATACGCGGGCGCGGGCTTATGATAGGCCTTGAGTTCGGCAAACCTGTAAAGGATTTGCGCAAGAGCCTCATATTCGACCAGCGCGTGTTCACCGGCGGCGCCGGCACGAACATTCTAAGGCTCCTGCCGCCGCTCTGCCTCACCACCGAGCAGGCTGACGATTTCATAGAACGCCTGAAGAAAGCCCTCGTGAAATTTTAGAACATAGCAAAGCTCTTTTATAACAACTTACACAGAAATTATTACGTTTGCAGCCCGCACGAAACCACAACGGCAACGTGCGGGCTGCTGTTTTGCCAATGGGATGATTATATAAACTCCAAATAATTGTCCCTGTTTACAACATGAAACTCCGCATTGGGATATGCCTCCTGAAACACCTTTGGGGCGGAAGGCGTCTTATTCCCCCATTTGAACTCCAATGCTGTCAAGCTATGTGCATCCTCCTCTATAAGGTCAATCTCCTGCTTGTCGTAAGTGCGCCAAAAATAGAAATCCTTATGAAGCCTTCCGTTAAAATCTGCCTTGCGCCGCTCGCCGATAATGTAGTTCTCCCACAATGCGCCTGCATCCTGCCGAACGGCCAACGGTGAAAAAGCCCCGATAATTGCATTGCGGATACCGTTGTCATAGAAATACCATTTCCCCGCCTTTGCGACTTCCTTGCGCAGGTTGCGCGAATATCCGCCCAGCCGATACACAGCAAAAACCTTTTCCAACAGGTCGAGATATTTTTCAACCGTTGTCCTGTTCATGCCGAGCTGCTTCCCCAGCTCGTCATAAGACACTTCGCTACCCAACTGGAAAGCTATAAGACGCAGCAAATCGCGCATTTTGCTCGAATTTTTCAAGCCGTCAATCGCCAATATATCCTTTAGCAGATACGCTCCGACAATATCGCGCAGATAGTCGGTTTTGCGCTCATAGTTTTCCATCATCACCACTTCGGGATAAGAGCCGTAAATCAGGCGTGCTTCAAGGTTCTGGCGAGTTTCAAGGGCGGTTTCCGTTTGCGCTATCTCCCGCTGCGAGAAAGGGGTAAGCAAAAATTGCGTGCTGCGCCCGACCAACGGCTCGCCAGCTTTGTTAAGCAGGTCGAACGAAGACGAACCGCTTGCCAATACGCTTACACCGGGCACTTCGTCAACAATCAGTTTCAAGACACTGCCTACGTTAGGGACATTCTGCGCCTCGTCAATGGCAAGTAAGTCTATGCCGTCCAACAAATGGCGGTAATTGGCAACCGAGCGGTTCTCCAGCAACGCAATTGTGTCATAGTCTTCGCCGTTAAGCATCATTGTGCGACCGCGATAGCTTTCCACTATCTTGCGCATCATCACTGTTTTGCCCACACGCCGCGCCCCGAAAATCAATACCGCCTTGTTGGGGGCAATACGCTCTGTTATCCTCTCTTGAAGTATTCTTTTTATCGTTTCCATACCTTGCTTTTTCCTGCACAAATATAACAATAATTTCCCTAACTGGCGGAATTTACGTAAAAAACGTACTCCAGACTGGCGATTTTTACGTTTTTATTCTTTGTTCGGGATGAAAAATCGGTATGCTTAGGGATTCTTCGGCATGGTTGGGAAGTTGTATTCATGACACGTACAATATATGAACAGCCAATGAATTTCGCCACCGTAAGGGCGTATGCCATACGCCCGGATTGCGCGTATTTTACGGCGTTTGTGCGAATGTTTGCTTTGCTTATATGGTGCGTTCACGCGGCGGCATACAGGGCGTATGCCATACGCCCCTACAAATGGCGCAAAACCAAAGCCCCGAAAAATACATTTGACGTGGGAAAAACTACATAGGACGTAGGAAAAATTATATCAGACATAATCCAGACTACATCAGACCTTTTTTCACCGCTTGCAAACGTCTGAAAAACAAAAACTTGCAAAAGTCATTCTAAAGCGGTTAATTTCTTGTGAAACAACGACTTGGCATATCCTCCCGCTTTTGGCACAAGTCCTTCCGTGCATATGGAAAAACCGCAACCACGGCAAAATTGCCAAAGTTGCGGTTTAGCATGTTCCGTGCGGACAGCCGCCGTGCGGGACTGCCGCCGTTTTTCTTGCCGGCGGCAGGGTGTCAGCCTATGAACCAGCGGCTGCCGGGGATATACGAGAGCAGCTTAGCCGATATTGTGCAGCAGACGAACGTGAGCACGGCTATGAGGGGGATTGCAAGGTAAACGGGCACCAGCGGGTTGGCCTGGTCGCCGTTCACGAAGAACGACGCTATGGGCGCGAGGAAGAACATGTGCATAAGGTACATACCATACGTGCGCTTCGATATTCCCGTTATCACCCTGTTCGACTTGCCTGCGCCTATGCAGGTGAAAAGCAGGAACAGTCCGAATGTGGCGCAAAGCACGTTGGGCGTGCAGAACTCCCACGACCACTCCAGAATGGGGGTGTCGATAAGCTGCCCCGGCACGCCCTTCCACCAGAACGACCACGCCGTGAACGCCGCACCCGCAACGAAGCAAACAGCCCCCACAACAAGGCGTTTTTTCACCGCCCACTTTATGTGGAAGCGTATGTAGTGGGCCAGCACAAGATAGCCGAGATAGCCGGAGCAATACCACAGCATATGGTAGCCGTTCCAGAAGCACTCGCCCCAAATCTCGGGCGCGACAAACTTGTGAAGCCACGGCATAAACGTGGACAGGGCGAACAGCCCGATGAACACCCGTTCCTCCTTTGCCGAAGCCCTTTCAAGCCACGGCGATATTACGGGCATTATGATGTATAGGCTTATCAGCGGGTACATGAACCACAGATGCCCCGCCATTGATGGGAAGTTGAGCGGCAGGTGTCTGAGGTCGGCAACCGACTGCTCCCATGTCATTCCGCCCCAAGCCAGCGGGAGCAGGCAGTAAAGCACCGCGAAAAACACGAACGGCGGGAGTATGCGCAGGAAACGGCGCTTGTAGAAGCCGAGCATGGTAACGCCCCCCTTCATTGGCACAAGCAGAAACGCCGAAACAACCATGAAAAGCGGCACGCACGTGCGCGCCACGCCGCCGTCGTAGAACGCCACCCAAAAGCGGTTCGCCCCGTTTGCCAGCATCGACACGTTCCCCGCCATGCCCGAAGCGTCGGCGCCGTAGAAGTTCTCGCTCGAATGCACGAGCATCACAAGGAAGCAGGCAACCACCCGCAGCCAGTCCACAAACACTAATCTCTCCTTATTCTCCATATTATTTTCATGTTAAATTGTTAGTTGCAAGAATGCGCGAGACCGTTTTTTTCACAAAAACGGAAACTTTTGCGAAAATAGCCATAAAAAACCGAAAACCGCACTTTGCGCACGAAAAAGTGCAAACACGGGGCATCCTGCCTATGTTTGACACATTTTTTAATTTTATACTGTTTTTTTTTACAATATTTTTGCGGAACCGATTATTCTCGCTAACTTTGCCATATGTTACTTTTCGCAAAAACCGCGAAACGCGGCAGCCTGAAAGTGTAATGTCATGGAAATATGTCTAACCAAAATAAACATTGTATGAAGCAACTAAGACTTTGGACAGCGAGACTATTCTCCGCTGTCGTGCTGCTCGCGCTCGCAAGCGTGGGGCAGACGGTTGTTGCGCAGGACGATGGTCCGGAAGAGGGCTACTACTTCATTTCGAGTGCGGCCCACCCCACCGACGCGCTGCTCTACAACAACACCGGGACAGACCAGGCTCTGCGTGTGCACTACGCAAGCCACGTTGTCCCCAGCAAGCTCACCAAAGACGACAAGCCGTTCATCTTCGAGGTGAAGAAATACGGCGACGGCTACACCGTGAGAAACTACGAGGCCAACATGTACATCGGCAAAGTGGAAGGCATGGGCTACGGCGAGGGCGCGGGTTTCGTTACCCAGCCTTCCGAAATCCAGCTCCCGCCATCTGCGGCGGTTGACGGCAGCTACCTCATCGCCAACGTGAAGGACGCCCCGCAATACGGTCCGCTGCTCGGATACCAGGGCGTGTTCAAGGGAGAGCAAATCACCGGCTACTGGGGGCAATTGTCGGATCCCACCGCCGAACGCTCCTGGTTTTTCGACAAGATAGACCCCGCGCTGCTCGACGACATCGAGGAGATAACCGAAGTGGAGGGCTCGCTCGATGATGGCTACTACTTCATCAACTTCTCCAACTACAGCGACCCGACAACCTGCATGGTTCCCGTCCAGGACGGCGACCTTTGGAGACTCGGCGCATACCCCCGCGACAACAGCGGATATGACAACTCGTTCATCTGGCACGTTACAAAAAACGCCGACGGCACTTATTCCCTGAAGAACTGCGGCGCACAGGAACTGACATTCGTTGAGAACGTGGGCAAGGGCGACAAGGAAAGTCCCTATGTGATAATGACGGGTCTCAACCCCGCAAACTTCAAGCTCCAGTTCCTCAGCAACGGATGCGCGTACATCTTCTCCACCGACAACAGCTACAACTACGCAATCAACGGTGAGAGCGGCAACATACAGACCAGCAAGAGCCAGAACGCGGCCTCAATGGTGAAGTTCGTGCAGGTGCCCGCCGAAGACGTAACCAACCCGCTCAAGCTCAACGAGGCGATAACCACCGCGCTCGGCAAGCAGTTCACCGTCGGCACCAACCCCGGACAGGTTTCGCAGGGGGACTACGATGTGTTCAACGCCGTGCTTGAAAAGGCACAGGCGGCAAAGGGCAGCGAGGACGACAACTCCGCGCTCATAGCAGAGCTGGACGAGGCTACCGAAACCCTGCAGGGCAAGATAATCCCCGTTGAGGAGGGCTACTACACCTTCAAGAACGGCGAGAACGACGTTTACCTCAAGCCTTATTTCCGCGACAACATTTGGTATCTCGGCCACGATGCGGTTGATCCCTTCATGGACGCTTCCGCAGTTTGGCACGTTGTGAAGAATGCCGACGGCAACCTCGTGCTGAAGAACTGCGGCACGCAGGATTCCACCTACATCAAGTCCAACGCCTCGGGCAACAACTGGGGCTTCGTACAGATGTCAGGCACAAGCAAAACCCACAACACCTTCAAGCAGCAGTACAGCAACGTGTTCAAGCTCTATGCGAGCGACAACGACAACTTCTGGAACGCTGACGGCGGCAACCGCATCTCCTCCAACAACGACTACCACCCGCTCGACGGCGTATGGTACGTGGAGAAAGTTGCAGAGGCTGACATTCCTTTCTTCACAAAGCTCAACGAGGCTATAACCGACGCAGCCGGCGTTGTCAAGGACTCAAAGGTAGGCCCTAACCCCGGCGACAACAAAGGCGACGCAACAGAGCTTAACGGGGTTATCAGCGAGGCTCGCACAATGTACGAAGAGGCCATGGCTTCCGACGACGACGTAGACAACATGATTGCAAAGCTCGCGGAAGTTACACAGAAGTTCAACGAGCAGGATCATTCCGTAAGGGAAATTGAGGACGGCTACTACTACATTGTAAGCACGCAGGACGGTTTCCAGAGGGAGAACCGCAAGATTGCGATGTACGTGCCAACCTCGACATACCTCAGCTGGAAAGCCATTGAGTATAGCAACGGACAATACTTGTTTGAAATAAAGAACCTCGGCGACGGCACATACTCCGTGCAGAACGTGGAATTTGCGCGCTACATCGGCAGCAACTCCGCAAACGGCGTGGCTACAACGTCGGCACAAACCGTGGGCCAGAAGTTCGAGCTTCGCGGCAACGGCATCTATTGGATTTCAAACACTGTTGACAACGGCGTTTACACCCTCAAGAGTTACAAAACAGAATCAACAGGCGTAATAAACATCAACGACGGAAGCAACGTCAAGGACTGGACACTCAAGAGAGAGCTCGACCAGACTGTTATCGACAGCATACTTAACGCCTCCGCCCAAGTAAGGATTAACGAGGCAATGAACGCCGCCCTCCAGAAGGCAGAGCCGGCTTACAAGGGCGTGTTCAAGTATGTTTCCGACCGCACCGACGGACTTCTCAAAGAAACAAGCGAAACCAAACCGTTTGAGGAAGGTCAGATTTGGGGCACGCAGGTGAACGACACCTACACAAGCTATGCGCACCTTATAGACGGCGACCTCAACACCTGTTTCCAGAGTTCCTGGGACAGCGGCACGTGGGGCGAAAAAGTTGAGGAGGGCAAAGGCCAGCAGTGGTTGCAGGTTGACCTCCGCAGCAATCCCGTTGACAACTTCGAGTTCTACTTCGGCCTCCGCAACAACGACTGGGGCTGGAAGGAATGCTGGAGCAACATCGACATCTACGCGACAAACGACGCCGGCATTGCAAGCCAGGAAACCCTCAATGCAGCCGACTGGACATACGTGGGCAACTACAAGGATATTACCTCGTACATCAAGCCCGACGATGCCAACATGAACAGCACCGGACGTTACATTTACTATTCGGTAACGGGTCTCGACCAGGCTTATCGCTACCTGCGCTTCGTGGTAAGGAGCACAATCGTTCCGCAGTCGTGCATGATGTACACCATCGGCGAATTCCAGGTTTACAAGGTTGTTCACGATGCTGACAACGACCCATACAACTATATTGACGGTCTTAAACCGCTCGCTGACGAGCTGAAGCAGCTCATCGACGCAGCCAAGACAAAGGTTGCAGCCGGCACTGTAACCCAAGAGGAAGTTGACAGAATGGTGGAACTCACCGCACAGGTTGACGCGCTCACGCCCAAGACCACCCCGCTCGACAAGAGAATTGAAGCAGTTAAGGAATATGTTGCCAAGTTCTCCGATGAGGGACTTTGGGGCGATGTTGAATCCAACGAGTTTGAAGCCATCACGGTTGCTATAGAGGACGCAGAATCCTACGATCACGAGCAGCCGCAGCAGGCAGACCTCAACACGCGCCTTGCATCCCTCAACACGGCGTTCGACCTGTACAAGAGCCAGCAGAAGATGCCTGAAACCGGCACATGGTACTACCTCTCCAACCGCGACAACTCACGTTCCGGCTACACGCAGGAAGGCGGCACCGGCGACATCTGGCAAAGGTGGTGCTACGGCAACGTGATTATGGCCCCGCACGCCAACGCTACAAGAGACGCTTATTGGGACGGCCAGAACAACGCCGTAACATGGGACGGCTTCGACCACGCAAGCCAGACACTCTCAGACAGCGTGCCCGTTGACCCATACTCAATGTGGAGGCTCGTTAAGATTGAAGGCAACGAAGATGCAAACACCTACGCACTCCAGAACCGCGCAACCGGCACATACCTCGGCGTTACCTCAAACCACGACGGCTTCGCAGGAATGACAGCAACCCCCGTGCCCTACAAGCTGACACTGCTCAAGAGCGGGCAGTTCAACATCACCTGCGGCAACGCGGCCAACACATGGAACACCCCGCTCCACGCAGACGGCCGCAAGGGTCTGCTCAGCTGGGAAGGCGGCGCCGACTCACCTTCGGCCTGGGACTTCGTGGCTGTTGACGAGACCGAGATAGAAAGCGGCGAAATCACCATACGCAACAACAGCGCAATGGTGCTCACTCTCCCTTACGCTTACGACAGCGAAAGAGTTTCCGACGCCAACACCGACAACGAGATTGCCACCTACGGCATCAAGGGCATTTCCGAGGACGGCAGCAAGCTGCTCCTCTACAACAAGCTCTCGTTCGAGGCGGGCGAACCCATGATTGTCGTTGCCGGCGACGTTACCAAGTATAACGACGGCGACGAAGGCACAAGGATGTTCCTGCCGCTCGCAAACGACTTCACCACCGAAGTCAAGACTGCAAACGGCATCATCGGCACGCTCAACTACACCAAGCTGCCCGCAAACGCAGGCATCGTGAAGGGCGACTCCGTGATTTCCATCGGCGATGCAGAAACCGCAATCATCGGACAGCGCGGCTACATAGACGCATCCAAGATTGTGAACGACGGCGAGCAGACAACCGACTTTGAGCTCAACATCAAGGGCGACATTGTCAACGGCATCTCCAACGCAGTTGCCGGAAAGTCCGGCAAGGTTAACGTTTACACCACCGACGGTGTGCTCGTGAAGAAGAACGTCAAGGCTGCAAACGCCAAGGACGGTCTGAAGAAGGGCGTTTACATCATCGGCAGGGACAAGGTTCTCGTGAAGTAAACCATAGTCCATCATAAAAGAGTCCCGCAAGCCTCCGTGGTTTGCGGGACTTTTTATTTTTAGGCGGAAACGCGCCGTTTTGTCACAATCCGCTGTAAAACAACAAAATAACCTCAAATCAAAACATTCTTGTAAGACGTTGTTTGCCAGATGTTTGCAACCGGCGAAAAAAGGTCTGATGAAATTTGGATTATGTCTGATATAATTTTTCCTGTGTCCTATGTAGTTTTTCCTACATCAAATATAGTTTTCGGGGCATTGGGGAAAAGACAACCGTTTTGCTTTTGCGGGAATCATATAAACGATGTATGTTGGTTGTTGATTGCAACGGTATATATGTAGGGGCGTATGGCATACGCCCTTCGCGCCGCCGCCCAAGCCGCACCGCAAAACAAGAAAACCACCGCCGCTGCATCGCAAAATCCGCGCTGTTCGGACTTGCGCAATACGCCGCAAAGGAAAAACTTATGACTGACTGCGTTTTGATGTATTGAAACTGCGCGGTTTTCGTGCGGTTTTCGTATCTTTGTAAGCAGATTGCATGATTTGCTTTCGCTTTTCCATTACCGCAGAATTTCCAAAATTCAAGACATATCGCAAATACAACAGCAACATCCATGAATACATTCAACAAGAAAATGTTTCTGTGCCTTTTGGCGGCAATACCAACTTGCTTTTCGGCAATTGCGCAAACGGGCACAACCACCAAAAAATTAATCGTGGCATCCTCTTCCACCGCCCACCCCAACGAGCGTCCGCAATGGTCAAAGGAACAGGCCGAGGCCTGGTTTGACAAGGTGGGGGAGATAAAGGGAATAAACCACCCCACGCCCCCCTGCAACGCCGTGAGCCAGGACGAGGCCCTGAACCTCGCCCACAAGTCGGGCTACAACTCCGTGCGCTGGTTCCTATGGGGCGGGAATGCCACAGACTACATAAAGAGCGTGGAGGACGCGGCCGCCGCAGCGTGGAAATACGGCATGACAATCTCGCCCGTGTTCTCCTTTGCCCGCATCCCCTCGTCAACCGAGGACTCTCTGAAGCTCGAAGCCACCGTAAGGCAGGTGATACGCCGCTTCCGCAACGATGAGCGTATTATATTGTGGGACCTCTGGAACGAGCCCGCAATTGAAGACGAAAACACGCCGAAGATTATGGAGACAATACGCCTCATGGCACGCTGGGCGCGTGAGGAGGGCTGCACACAGGCTATCTCCTCCTCCATTATATGGGATTCTGGCAACGGATCGACCGGCGGCAAATACAAAAACGAACGCTACGCCGCCGAAGCCGAAATGGACGTGCACAACTTCCACGACTACGGAATGCAGGAGGCGCACAGCGCAAACGTGGGCATAGTGGTGCAAAGGCTCAAGAAGATAAGCGACCGCCCAATAATATGCACCGAGGCCCTGACCCGCCCCAACGGCTCGGGCGTGGCCATATCGCTGCGCGAGTGCGCAAAATACAAGATAGGCTTCTACACATGGGGCCTGTACTCCTGTGACTCCAACTGGGACGTTACATGGTGGAAATCCACGTTCGATGCTTTCGAGCCGATGTTCCACTGCATATACTACGCCGGCGGAGACCCTGTTGACGAACGTGAGATTGAATATGTGAAACAGTTCAAGTACACCACCGAGCAGATATACCCCAATGTGGAGGAAACCGAAGTCTGGACAAAGAGGCGTGCGTGGAAATGGATGTGCGACGAACCGCTCAAGATACACTACGCATACTCCGTGAACGAGGCAAATTCCTATCTCGACCAACACGCTGACGACAAAGCCTACAACTGCATCGCCGTGCGCCTCAGCTATTCCACCTACAGCGCCGGGGCAAGCTCCTACTACAACACCATAAGCACGCTTGCCAACAAGGCGCAAAAAGCGGGAATGAGGGTGTTGCCGATACTGCTCACAAGCGACAACCTGTCAACATCACGGTCCTCGCTCGCCACATACGCCTACAATATGATTAACAAGTTCTACAACGACCGCCGCTTTGCAGGCTGGTGCCTGTTTGAGCAGACCGCAGCAACCGAACCCACGAACTTCAAGACAGCATTCTCCTATCTGTTCGGCTATGTGCGCTACACATTCCCCAACCAGCCAATGTTCGCCACGCCGCTCATAAGCGCGACGCAACAGGCCGACTCCACCGCCACCGACTACGCCAACTACATGTGGCAGCTCAGCGACATAACGGCATTCAGCACCGACGGCAATGCGGAGATAGGCGCACAGCAGCTCAACGGCATATTCGCGCAATACGGGCGTCCGCTGTTCTTCATGAACACAGCCAAACTGCAGGACGAGTTCGCCGACTACCACGTGAACTGGGCCACATCCGCCGACCTTAACGCCGATGACGTAAGGAACTTCAAGAACCGCCCCCTCACCACAACCGTGGCGGGCGAAACATATAAGATGCCGATGTGGAAAGCATGGGCGCAGATGAACTGCGGACCGATAAAGGGACTTTACTACAAGACACCAGCAGCAGCCATTGCGGGCATAAAGGAGCAAGGGCCGAAAGGGATTTACAACTGCGTGAGCGTGCAGATGAACTTCGACACATACAACCGCACCAACGCCGCATACATCGAGCAGTTCGAGGAGCTTCTGAAAACCGCCGACCAATACGGCATGACAGTTGTCCCCATGCTGCTCAACGACACTTATGCAAAGCGCAACGCAACGGCGTTGCAGAACTACGTGGCCAACATGATAAAAACCTACAACAACGACCAGCGCATACTGGCATGGGAAATCTACAACCGCCCCGGGGCCGCGTCCTCGCTGACATCAAAACTGCTCGACCTCCTGCCCAAGCTCTTTGAGGCGGCACGCAGCTCATCGCCAAACCGCCCCGTGTTCGCCACGCCGGCTGTGAGCACAAACAAATTCGAGGAAGGCTTTGACTACAAGAAGCAGCTGGAGCACTATGCCGGCGGCGGAGGCTGGGACAGGCTGAACTTCGGAAGCGCAGGCATCAACCTTGTTTACCTGACCTGGCAGCTGAGCGACATTGCGTCAATCAATTCCTCGCAAGACAGCCCCGAACTCGGCTGGCTCAACAGCAGGGCTTACAAGTTCGGCCGCCCCGTAATCTGCACACGCTGGGAAACCGCAAGCTCCACAACCGTTGACGAAACGCTCGACATATTCTCCGACCACCATCAGGGCTGGTTTGTTGACGGCACAATAGACGACAGCAAAGTGAAAGACTTCAAATATCGGACAGTCATCACCAACCATTAACCAAGGTTAGTAACACATCCCTTCCAGCCGGTGCGCCAAACGTGCGCACCGGCTTTTTGTTTCCCCATCTCTCTTCGGAGAAACAAGCCCAAAGGGACAAAACGCCAGCCCTCCTATTTCCGTGCAACCGCCCTATTGCCCAAGAAGCGGCATATATCCCCAAGAACGCATAACGCATTGAATTTCAAGAGAATGACCGCGCAAGAAACAATCTTTGTAACGATTTGTTTTCCAGAGACTTGCAAATGACGAAAAAAGGTCTGATGTAGTTTGAATTATGTCTGATATAATTTTTCCTACATCGGACATAATTTTTCCTACGTCCTATGTAGTTTTCGCCGTGTTTGAAAAACAATTTCCTATTTTTGTTGTACAGTAATACAACTTTAGCTACCTTTGCAAATATACAACATGGGCAGAAAAATAATTGCATATAAAGACTACTTTAACAGCTTCTTCAGCGAGCTCGACAAAGGTACGCAGGACAAAGTATTATACATCCTAATGCTGCTGCGCACGCAAGACCGTCTGCCTACAAAATTCATAAAGGCAATACGAGATGGACTTTTTGAATTAAGAATACAGTATAACAGCAACATTTACCGCATTTTCTTTATTCTTGACGGCAACAAGATTGTGGTTCTTTTCAACGCCTTCCAAAAGAAAACACAAAAGACACCTGCAAACGAAATAAAGAGGGCGTTAAAACTAAAGGATGAATATTATGCAAGCAAAAGAGACTAAAAAGGACATTTACGATATTGACGCTTTAATAGACGAACGTTTCGGAAAGGAAGGCACACCAGAACGTGCTGAAGCGGAAGAGCGCGCCTATACATTCTATACAGGTGCGATTATTGAGGATGCACGCAAGAAAGCCAAGATAAGCAAAGCAGAGCTGGCGCGAAGATTAGGTACCGACCGCGCTTATATTACACGCATCGAAAACGGGCAGATAGAACCAAAAGTTTCCACTTTCTACCGTATTGCGGCCGCCCTCGGTTGCACCGTCGGGCTTATCACTCCCATTAACTGAGATTGCACCGGCTTTTTGTTTCCATCCCTGCAATAATACCCGCCGTTTTGCCGTTAAACAATATATTGTGCGCAGCCGCAAGCGGCGCACCGCCCTTATTCAAAAAGCCCTCGTGAAGCGGTACACTATATATAATATATGTATGTTCTTGGCGTTTGTGGTCATGCTCGGCTCGTGCACCACAAGCAACAACACGCCCGTTACGCGCTTCTATCATTCGTTCACGGCGCGCTACAACACCTACTTCAACGGACACGAGGCTTACAAGCAGGGCGTTCTTGCCCAAGACCAGGGCAACAAGGACAACTTCACCGAAATGCTGCCCGTTTTCACCGTGAGCAACAAGGGCACCGCCGACTTGGGCAAGGGCAACTTCAACACCGCGATAGAAAAATGCGAGAAGGCTATAAAGAACCATTCCATAAAGCGCAAGCCGAAGATTAACCGCACGCGCAGACGCACACCGAAGCAAAAGAAAATCCTCGCGAAAAAGGAATACAACCCTTTCCTTAAAAATGCGTGGATGCTGATGGGCGTCTCGCAATTCCGCAAAGGCGAGTTCATCGAGGCGGCATCCACATTCTCGTACATCAACAGGCTTTACGCCGCCGAACCCGACGTTCTCGCCGAAAGCCGCGCATGGCTTGCCGCGTGCTACTCCGAGCTGAACTGGTTTTATGACGCGGAAGACATTTTCCGCAACAAGATAGGGCGCGACAGCGTGCCGCACTCCGCAAAAAAGACGCTCGACGCCTCGTATGCCGACTTTTACGTGCGCCAGCAGAAATACGACGAGGCACTGCCCTACCTGCAACGCATGGCCAAGCACACAAAAGGGTCGCTCGCCAAGGCAAGGATACACTTTCTGCTGGGGCAGATATACAACCAAAAAGGCGACAAGAAACTTGCATACAAATCCCTGTCGAAAGTTGCGAGCCTCAGCCCGCCCTACGAGGTTCAGCTCAACGCCCGCGTGCTCCAGGCCGAAGTTGTGTCGAAAGGAAAGTCGAAAGCCATGCTCTCGCGCCTGAACCGCATGGCCAAGAAAGCAAAAAACCTAAAATACTGCGACCAGATATACCACGCAATAGGAAACATACACCTTGCCTCGAACGACACGGCAAAGGCTGTGGCGGCATACGAGCAGGGAGTTTCAAAATCCGTGCGCAGCGGCGTGGAGAAAGGCGCTCTGCTGCTGAAACTCGCCACAATCTACTACAGCCGCAACGACTTCACCTCGTGCCGGCGTTGCCTTGGAAAAGCCGTGGGCATGATAAGCAAGGAACGCAAGGACTACGACAGCATACAGGCTTTGAGCAAGGTTATCGACAAACTCGAGCCGCACACTGCGGCTGTGTTTGCGCAAGACAGCATACAGGCTCTCGCAAAAATGCCGGCGGACAAGCAGAACGCGGTGTTTGACAAAGTGATTGAACTTGAGAAGAAGCGCATACGCGAAGAGCGCAAAAAAGCCGCCCTTTCGGGAAACAAGGGAAACACCGGCACAAAAAACGCCAGCAACTCCAAAAAGAACGACACCCAGACCGCAACTGCATCAGCCGACACCAAAGGCGACGACAAGAAAACATGGTATTTCTACAACCCGCAGGCAGTTGAAAACGGCAAACAGGCATTCGCCCGCCAATGGGGCGAACGCGAGCTTGCCGACAACTGGCGAAGGTCGAACAAGGAACTGACCGCGCAAACCGACATGGAGGAAGACGAAACCGGGGACGGCGAAGAAAACACGCAGCCCAAAGACTCCACCGCCCAAACGCCCAAATCCGCCGCCGACACCGCCACCGCGAAAAAGGACAACAAAAAGGAAAAAATTTCCGCCAAAGACAAGGACAACGAAAAGCTCACAAGGGAATACTACCTTGAACAGCTGCCAAAGACAGAGGCGGACATTGAGGCGAGCAACAAGAAGATTATGGAAAGCCTCCACGCCGCCGGCGTAATAGAAAAGGACAACCTCGCCAACTACGCGCTCGCCGAAAAAAGCCTCACGAGGGTTTACACCGAATACCCCTCATACGAGAAAATGAACGAGGTGCTTTACCAGCTGTTCCTGCTCGAATCGCAAATGGGCAACCACGAACTGGCGCAACGCTACAAGGACGAACTCGCACAAAGGTTTGCGGAGGACAAACTGGCGAAACTGATTACAGACCCCAACTACGAATACGACTCAAAATACGGCAAGCATCTTGAAGACTCGCTCTACGCCGCCACATACGAGGCGTTCCGCGCCGGAGACCCCGCAGCCGTGGTGAGAAACGCCGCTTTCTCGAAAGCCCGCTTCCCCGAGGGCGAAAACCGCGCCAAGTTCATGTTCCTAAACGCCCTTTCAAACCTTGCCGAAGGGAGAAGGGACATTTTCCGCAACGAACTCGACACACTCGTAAAGGCATACCCCAAAGACGAAATAACCCCCTTGGCGCAGTCAATGCTCAAAGGAATAAAGGAAGGGCGCGTGCCGGGAAGCGGATTGTTTGACATTGGCTCGCTGTGGACACGCAGGAGCAAGGGCGATGCAGCCCTGATGGACTCAATAGAGCTTGCACGCCAGCTGTCGGCGGAGCGCAACACCGACTTCAACGTGATTATCGCCTACCCCGCCGACTCGGTTGACGAAAACCAGCTGCTGTATGACGTGGCGCGGTATAACTTCACGAACTTCGCCGTGCGCAACTTCGAGCTTGAGCAGACAATGCAGGAAGGGCTTGGCGAATTGGCAGTGAAAGGCTTCAACAACTTTGACGAAGCCCATTCCTACGCGCAAATGCTCTACAACACCGCCTCGGTGCAACGCCATTTCGCCCACGCAAAGCTTATAATTATATCGAAAGGCAATCTCGAAAAGCTCGGAACAGATTTCAGCATAGCCGACTATCTGAAATTCTACGACAAGACATTCGCGCCGCTTAAAATAAAGCCGGAACTGCAACTCGACAAGCAGACCGACATCTACCAGTCCGAAGACGACCTGCCCTCCAACGCCGGGGAAAACGCCGAAAGCGAACCGCAGGACGACAACAGCTATCCCGACGACAACAGTCAGGACAGCAACGACGGCGAATGGTATGACGTGGAATGACAAATCCGCCCCCAAAAAGCGTAAACCGTTGTATTTCAAGAAAATACCTTGCAAAAGACAACTTTTGTAACGATTTGTTTTTCAGACATTTGCAAAGGCGGAAAAAAGGTCTGATGTAGTTTGAATTATGTCTGATATAATTTTTCCTACGTCCTATGTAGTTTTTCCTGCATCAGACATAATTTTCGGAGTACTTGGTAAAAGGTGGGCAATTTCGGTTTTGCGCCATTTGCAGGGGCGTATGGCATACGCCCTTCACGCCACCGCACGAACCGCATTACATACCGTAACCGCGACAAAGCCACCCCACATTTTTATCGCACAATCATTTCCGTTTGCTGTTGCGACGAAATTTGCCTAACTTTGTCGCAAATTCTGCGACGTTATTCAACATTTTACGTCGCACTATATAAATATACGCAATATGTATATACACGAGAGGAATAATTGGACAGCATTCAAATGGGACGCATCCCAACTTACGGCAACACTCGAAGAAGTAAGCCGCAAGCAAGGTTTGCTGTATGGCAAACTCACCTCGCTCGGTTTTGACAACAAATTGAAAGCCACGGCAGAGAACCTGACGTTTGACGTTGTGCATTCTTCGGAAATAGAGGGCATACGCATGAATGTTGACGAAGTTCGCTCGTCCATTGCGCGGAAGTTGGGCATCGAAAATGTGAGGCAGACCGCGCCGTCGCATTATGTTGACTCTGTTGTGGCTGTGATGCTTGATGCGGTAAGCCATTACGACCAAACTCTGACCAAAGAAAAACTGTGCGCCTGGCAAGCGGCGTTCTTCCCGACCGGTTTCAGCGAGGGTTCGCAGGTTGAAACAGGCAGATACCGCAGCAACGAGGAACACATTGTCTCCGGGATGTTCGGAAGAGAGAAAGTGCATTACATAGCTCCCGCCCCAGAACGTGTGGAGGCGGAAATGGGCAAGTTTCTTGACTGGTTTAACAAAGAGGAAAACGTGAGTTCCGTTGTCCGCTCCGCAATAGCCCACCTGTGGTTCGTAAGCATTCATCCTTTCGAGGACGGCAACGGACGGCTTGCACGCATACTCTCTGATATGCTGCTGGCCCGCGCCGACAAAAGCAAGTTCCGTTTCTACAACATCTCATCGCAGATTAACAAGGACAAGAACCATTACTACAACATTCTGGAAAAAACGCAGCATGGCAATGGCGACATCACGGAATGGATTTCGTGGTATGCAAACACGCTGTCTGCTGCCCTCGACGAAGCCGAAAGCGTTGTAAGCACCATTCTTAACAAGAGTTTCTTTTGGCAAAAGGCATCCGCCATACCGTTGAGCCAACGCCAAACAGACATTCTCAATCTGTTCCTCGACGGCTATGAGGCAAAAATCACCTCCAAGACGTGGGCATCGCTTGCCAAGTGTTCCAAAGACACCGCCATCCGCGACATACAGGATCTTGTGGCGAAAGACATCCTGCGTGAGGACATTCCGGGCGCAAAGCGTCCGAGCTATTCCATTATCTACAACTCCGAGGACATAACCGCATTTTTCTCCAACGTCAACATTGAAGAAAACAATGGCATCTGCCACCTGACGGCACTATACAAAGGAAGAATATCCGTGCGCGAGAGAATACTGGCGTTGGATGCGGAACGCTTCAAGAAAGACGATTTGCCCTTGGAAAACCTGCTTGCAAAATATTGCTCATACATCGAAACAAAATAAACATAACAACCATGACTGAAACATACCCCTTCAAGCGCGGCGACTGGATAATGGATGAGGGCGATTTCGCAAAAGTCGAGAGCGTCTTCACCCTGCATTACGAACCTTTCGACATTGCCGAAGATGATGACGCGCAAGCAGGCGGTTACAAGCACACGGTCATTTCATACCACACCTTCTGCACCCCACGCGGGCGCGTGCTTAGCTCAAAGGTGCAAACGACATACTTGGACGTATGCGATTGGATAAAGCCTATGACGCCGGAGCAGGAAGCCTTGCTGGAACAGATAAAGCAGAAGAAGGCAGAAGCCCTTGCCGCATGGGAGGCAAAGTGCAAAGACGCAAAAGAATACGTTGAAATATTTGCGGACACAAAGAAAGGGGAAGCCGCCACCGCGCTCTCCAAGTTCCGCAAGGCGGCAAAGGCTCTGCCCGAAAGATTTGCGTTCTCCGACGTGCAGGCAATACTTCGCTCAATACCCGAAATAAAGGCAGACACGGCAAGCACGGAGTGTAACGACAAGGAGTACATCAGCTTCGAGCTGTGCTACATACTCAAGGAACAAAAGGGGAAATGTCTGTCGTTTAACAAGATAAGGAATTTTGACTGCTTCGAGGACTTGCCGGCTTACATCAATTATGAGATGGTTTACGTCTCTTTGTACCACTTGGTTCGGCTTTATGGCGAGGAAACCGGCTCGGAAAAACTGCGTCTCCTTACAGAAAGGCTGGCCAAGGCCGGCAAGGCGATGTTCGACCCCATTAACCGGGATGACGAGCTTGCCAAGGACTACTTCAGGCACGCCCCCAAGATTTTCTATACGTTCGACAAGGCGTATGCCACAATAGAGGCTTTCCTGAACAGGAACTCGAAAGAATTGGGCGTTGAGGACTTTGCCGAATTGGTAAGGAACAAGGATGAGAATATCCTGAGGATATACCACAAAGTTCTCGGCATATAACAAAAGCCATGAAGAACATGGACAAATTCTGGGAAAAGGCAGAAAAAAGTTTCCGGAAACAGCTTGACAACAGGAAAACAATATTGTTTGGCTACGCCATCAGTTTTATCTGCATTGCCCTCGCCATACTGGTTGTATGCTTAACGGCGTGGCGGCACAGGGAGTTTTCCGGCAAAATCGTGGAAATAACTGCTGTTTTGTCGGCTTTGGGAACCATAGGCTTGGTTTTCTGCTTTTTCAGAAAGGCTGCCTCCATAAGGGTAAAGTTCTACACGGCCTGCCTTGTCATGGCGTTTTTTTCAGCTTACGTGCTAATATTCCATCCCGAAGCCACAACACGGCGATACCCGTTTCCGTGGCTCAACCGTGCAATAGATTTCGCCGGCATTGTCTTTTTCGGAGGCGGCGGTCTGTGGGTGTTGCGCAATGACATGATGTGGCATTTTAGACACAAGCCAAAAAAGAAACTTCCCCCAACTCCCCGGAAAACTACGTCCGATGCAGAAAAAACTACATAGGACGTAGGAAAAATTATATCAGATATAATTCAAACTACATCAGACCTTTTTTCGCCACTTGCAAATCTCTGAAAAAACAAATCAACTTATTTGCGGATTTTGCGGAAAAAGCTATCTTTGCAGAGTAAATAACAAACAGACATGATTGTAACATTCGGCAAGGACTATTTGCGCGAACTCTATGAAACGGGAAAGGGGGACAAGAAACACCGCTTCCAGCCCGACATCATCAAGCGTTACAAGAGAGGTGTTGACTACCTGAAAGTCGCTAACAAGGTTGAAGATTTGTTCCTGTTCCCTTCCTTACGTTACGAGGTCTTGAAAGGCGACAAGGCGGGCATTTCCTCAATAAGGGTGAACGACCAATACCGAATAGAGTTTACCGTGTCAACCCAAGAAGCCGAAACGATAGTCAGCATCTGTAATATACTGGAATTGTCAAACCATTATAAATAATTTCGCCATGATTGAAATAAAAGGAACCGACACCAAGATGATCGCCAACAATCTTGAACCGTTCGAGCCCACACATCCGGGCGAATTGCTTAAAGATGAAATCGAATGCCGTGGCGTGTCGCAAAAACAGCTCGCGGCGGATATGGGCGTGTCCTACACCGTGCTGAACGACATAGTGAACTGCAAACGCCCGGTGAACACCAAATTCGCCCTTTTGTGCGAAAAGGCAACGGGCATCCCGGCTTATATGCTTTTGCGGCTGCAATCCGATTACGACATGATTACAACAAAGCGCGACAAGTCGTTTTTGAAACGCCTTGCAAGCGTAAGGGAGATTGCGGCGGCATTATAGTTTGAAAGCCTTGCCAAACACCCCGAAAACTGCGTCCCATGCAGGAAAAAATACATAGGACGCAGGAAAAATTACATCAGACATAATTAAAACTACATCGGACATAATTTTTGCCTTTACAAACTATTGGAAAACAAGAACTTGCACCGCCCAAACAAAACAAGGACAATTTGTTGCAAATCAGGAATTTATGCAGATTTTCACTTTCCCCGGACAAAAGTCAGCATGAAGCCCTGCGCCGGCACCGAATAAAAATCGCGGATTTTATTTTGCCCCACAGAATAACACAATTATCTTTGCACCAGAGTCGTAGCAAGCACCCCTTATAGCTGGAAAAAATATGGTAAGGATGATATAATCTGCAAACTCTCCCACTCTATATTAACAAGAAACAATTAAAGGAAACCGACCATGGGCAAGACGTACAAAGACAGAATACAGGCAGACGCGGAGAGCCTCTTTGCGCTGCTGGCGCAGCGGGTGGACGAAGGGCAGATGAAGAAGGTGCGCGAGGCGTACAGTCTGGCGGCCTTTGCGCACAAAGACCAGAAACGCAAGACCGGCGAGCCCTACATCATCCACCCCATTGCCGTGGCACGCATCGTGGCTGAGGAAATGGGGCTCGGGGCAAATCCCGTAATGGCTGCGTTCCTGCACGACGTGGTGGAAGACTGCCCCTACACCATTGACGACATACGCGAACGCTTCGGCGACGACGTGGCGTTTCTCGTGGGCGTCGTAACAAAGCAGAAGAAGGTGAAGTATGACCAGTCGAAGCAAGTGGACAATTTCCGCCAGATACTCTCATCGGTGCAGTTTGACGTGCGCGCCATACTTGTGAAGCTGGCCGACCGTCTCCACAATATGCGCACGCTGAGCAGTATGCGCCCCGACAAGCAGATGAAGATTGCCTCGGAGACCGACTACTTCTATGCTCCCTTGGCAAACCGCCTGGGTTTGTACAATGTGAAAACAGAACTCGAGAACCTTTCATTCCGCTACCGCTGCCCCCATGAGTTCGAGAAGCTCGAAAAACAACTGGCGGAGCTGCAACAGTCGGAAAAAGCCGAAGCGGACGCATTTATCGCCAAGGCGCAGGAAATTTTGGAAGCCGGCGGCATTGAGGCACGCACAGAGCTACGTATGCGCTCGCCATACAGCGTATGGCGCAAGATGCAGACAAGGGGCTGCGACTTCCACCATGCTGACGGCAAGCACTACATACGCATCATCTACAAGGCAGACAGCCTGCAGGAGGAAAAGAAAATCAGCCTGCACATATACGCCGTGCTTTCCGACCACTTCAAGGAGCGTCCCTGTTCGGTGGTCAACTACATAAACGCCCCTAAGGAGAACGGCTACCAAAGCTTCCACGTAAAAATGCTCAACACGCAGGGCAAATGGGAAGAGATACACATTTCCTCGGAACGCATGGTGCGCAGCAACAGACTGGGCTGCACGGCCGAGCGCACGGAGGAAAACGTGAAGGCCTGGCTGGAGAAATTCAGGGCCGTGCTGAAAGACATGGCTTACCACACAAACGGGATGAACTATATGGACGGCGTTACGGCATCGTTCTATTACGACAACATCATGGCGTTCACTCCCAAAGGCAAATGCGTTGTGCTGCCGAAAAACGCCACCGCCCTCGACTTTGCGTTTGAGATACACACCGAGGTTGGGCTTCACGCCGTTTACGCACGCATCAACGGCAAACTTTCCTCTGTAAAGACCGTGCTCCAGCGTGGCGATTGCGTGGAGATAGGCACTGCCGACAATGCCGTGCCCGAAGCCGACTGGCCCGGATACGTGCTGACATACAAGGCAAAGCGCAGCCTCGCCAATTATTTTGCCAACCTTCCCGCCATGAAATACAAGCGTTGCGCCTGTTGCCACCCTCTGCCGGGCGATGAGGTAATCGGTTTCAAGAACGCCGCAGGGCGGATAACCCTGCACAAGCGCAACTGCCCCACTGCCATACGCCAGGCGTCCGAACAGGGAGACTCAATCGTGGCGGTGAACTTCGAGGAGGACGAGCAGTTCCTTTTCCCGGTGCGCATCCGCATTCGCGGCATCGACCGCCACCACTTGCTCAACGATGTGGTGGCTTGCATAACGGAGCAGCAGAACCTTTCCATCTCAAAACTCACAACGGAGACAAAGGACCGCATTGTGGAAACAACGGCCGACTTTGAGGTGCATTCCGCAAACGAGCTGCAGCAAGCCATCGACAGCATAAGCGAAATAAGGAACGTGGACGAAGTGGCGAGAGTGGACATTGAATAGCCCACATCTGCCGATGCAAACTTGGTTTCACTAATTTGCACTTGGAGATGAAAAGCGTTGAAAATTATGTCCGATGCAGTCTGGATTATGTCTGATGTAGAAAAAATTATGTCTGATATAATTTAAACTACATCAGACCTTTTTTCGTCCATTGCAAGCGTCTGAAAAATAAAAACTTATACAAATTGTCAAAACAAGGGCATTCTCTTGTAAACCAACAGTTTACGAAAAAGGCTATGCTTCGGGTAAGCGACAGCCCGCACAAAGCCCTGCATTGGCGGGCGCATGAAAAAAGCCTCCTGATTTTCCCAGAAGGCCTTGGCGGAGAGAGAGGGATTCGAACCCCCGATACGTCGCCGTATGCCGGTTTTCAAGACCGGTGTAATCGACCACTCTACCATCTCTCCTTGTCGCAAAATGCGGCAACGCCATAAATTTGACGGTGCAAAAATAGCGAAACCCCTGCAAACTGACAAATTATGACTGAGGTTTTTTGAGGACTTTTGCATTTTTAGTAATTTTGCAATTGGTTAAGGTGCTAATATTTAGATAATAAGTTAGAACATAATGATATATCCCGATAATTTCGAGGTAAAGATTGGTTTCAACGAAATTCGCACCATGCTCAAGGGGCGGTGTCTTTCGGAACTCGGCGTGGAGTGCATCAACAAAATGGAGGTGCTTCACGAGGGCGATGAAATACGCGAACGTCTGGAGCAGGTGAAGGAAATGCGCCAAATCCTCAACGAGGATGACGACTTTCCCGTGGAAAACTTCATAGACATACGCCAGGCCCTGATGCGCATACGCCTTGAGGGCACGCATCTTGAGGAGCTTGAACTTTTCGACCTCAAGCGTTCGCTCTCCACGATTTCAGACATCGTGAGTTTTCTGAAGCGCGGCACGGATGAGGAAAACGGGGAGGCTTCGCCCTACCCCGCACTTCTGCGTCTGGTTGACGGCGTGGTGCTTTTCCCGGAAATCGTGGAACGCGCCGATGCCATTCTCAACAAATACGGCAGGATAAAGGACAATGCCTCGCCGGAACTCGCCCGCATACGCTCGGAGATAGAAAGCGCCAAGAGGGGCATATCCCACTCGCTGCGCACCATAATATCCTCGGCACAGCGCGAGGGGCTTATCGACAAGGACGTTGCCCCCACCATACGCGACGGCAGGCTTGTGATACCAGTAGCCCCGGCGCTGAAGCGCAAGTTCCGTGGCATCATACACGATGAGTCGGCAACGGGAAAGACCGTGTTCATAGAGCCGACCGAGGTGGTGGAGTCGAACAACCGCATACGCGAGCTGCAAGGCGCGGAGCAGCGCGAGATAATAAGGATACTCAAAGAGATTACCGACTGGATCCGTCCTCAGGTTGGCAACATCATTCCGAGTTACCACTTCATGGGCGAGATAGACTTTGTACGCGCCAAGGCTCTTGTGGGCGAAAGTATGCAAGCCGTGGAGCCGCAGGTGAGCGACAACCCCGTAATAGACTGGGTGCAGGCGGTGCATCCCATACTCTCAGCCTCGCTCAAAAGGCGTGGGGGAAAGGTTGTGCCGCTTGACATAGAAATTTCCTCAAGCCGCAGGATTCTCATAATATCAGGTCCTAACGCCGGCGGCAAGTCGGTATGTCTCAAAACGGTGGGGCTTCTGCAATATATGCTTCAGTGCGGGCTTCCTATACCTGTGCGCGAAAACTCCAAGACAGGCGTGTTCGACAGCGTGTTCATCGACATCGGCGACGAGCAGAGCATCACGAACGAGCTGAGCACCTACTCGTCGCATCTTCTTAACATGAAGACTATGATGAAGCACGCCTCGCCGCGCAGCCTGTTGCTTATAGACGAGTTCGGGGGCGGCACGGAGCCGCAGATAGGCGGTGCGCTTGCCGAGGCGATACTCAAACGTTTCATAGCAAGCGGCACTTACGGCATTATAACCACCCATTACCAGAATTTGAAGCGTTACGCCGACGGACACACCGGCGTGGTGAACGGCGCAATGCTTTACGACCGCGAAAAGATGCAGGCTTTGTTCCAGTTGCAGATTGGTCAGCCGGGAAGCTCGTTCGCCGTGGAGATTGCAAAGAAGATTGGCATTCCGCAGGACGTTATAGAAGACGCGTCGCAAATTGTGGGCAAGGAATACATCGACAGCGACAAATACCTGCTCGACATCGTGCGCGACAAACGCTATTGGGAGACGAAACGCCAAAAGGTGCACCAGCAGGAGAAGCGTCTTGAGGAAATCATCAGCCGCTACGAGCGCGAGATGCAGGAGCTGCAAACCAGCCGCAAGGAGGTGATAGCAAAAGCGAAGGAGGACGCAAGGCAGCTGCTTGACGCATCGAACGCCAAAATAGAGAACACAATACGCTCCATACGCGAAATGCAGGCCGAGCGCGAAAAAACGCGCGAAGTGCGCCGCGAACTCGAAGATTTCAAGAAAGAAGTTGACGAAGTGGACGCTAACGCACAGGAAGACGCCATACAGCGCAAAATGGAGCAGATACAACGCCGCAAGCAACGCCGCGAGGAGCGCCGCCGCCGAGTTGACGACAAAAAGGGCGGGACTCTGCCGCAAAACCCAACGCAGGAAAAATCCTCCGCCATGCCCAAGCCCGGAGACTACGTGAGGATAAAGGGGCAAAGTTCCGTGGGACTGCTGAAAGAGGTGTCGGGCAAAAAGGCCATCGTGGTGTTCGGCACAATGCAGGTGGTGGTTGACGCAAAACGCCTCGTTGCCGACTCCGCGCCCGAAAAGAAGGTGTTGCAGGATGCCGCCTACCTCAGCCGCTCCACCCGCATGGCGGTGGACGAGCGCAAGAACAATTTCAAGCCCGACATAGACGTGCGCGGAATGCGCGGCGAAGAAGCCCTGCGCACCGTTATGTCGTTTGTTGACGATGCCCAACTGCTCGGGGTGGCGCGGATAAGAATACTCCACGGCACAGGCACGGGGGCTTTGCGCGAGGTTATACGCCAATACCTGCGCACCGTGCCGGGAAACGTCTCGTTCCACGACGAGCACGTGCAATTCGGCGGAAGCGGGATAACGGTTGTTGACTTCCAATAAAGCTGAAAACGATTTATGAACGAGAAGAACGTAAGGGGAAACTCGCCGAAAGCGTGGCTGCTCGCCACGCGCCCCAAAACATTGAGCGCGGCGGTGATACCGGTGATAGTTGCGTGTGCCATGGCATACGCCGACGGAGGCTTCAAATGGTTTCCCGCCATTATATGCATTGCGTTTGCGGCACTCATGCAGATTGCCTCAAACCTCATAAACGACATATACGACTTCATTCACGGCTCCGACAAGGAAGACCGCCTCGGCCCCAGGCGCGCAACGGCGCAAGGCTGGATTTCGCCCACGGCAATGCGCGTGGGCATAGTCTTCACAGTGTCGCTGGCGTGCATCTTCGGCTGCCTGCTGGTCAGGGAAGCCGGGCTGTGGCTCGTGTTTCTCGGCGGCGCGTGCGTGGTGTTCGCCTTTCTCTACACCACCCTCTTCTCCTACATCGGTCTCGGCGACATACTCGTTCTGTTGTTCTTCGGACTCGTGCCGGTAACAGCCACATACTATCTGCAAACCTCCGCAATCAACGCGCCGGTAATAATGTGCGCCACAGCCTGCGGACTGGTCATAGACACGCTCCTTGTGCTCAACAACTACCGCGACCGCACCACCGACAAGCAAAGCGGCAAGCGCACCATAATAGTGATGCTCGGCGGGAAATTCGGGCAAAGGCTCTACTTGCTTCTGGGCGTAGCCGCCTGTGCGCTGACGCTCCCGCTCGCCTTCTGCGGCAAATATGCCGCCGCAATCCTGCCCTTGCTTTACCTTTTCCCCCACACAGCAACATGGAAGACTATGGTGAGGATAAACCATGGGCGCGAGCTGAACCGCGTGCTCGGTCTCACATCACGCAATATGCTTGTCTTCGGATTGCTCCTCGCCATAGGCTTGTGTGCGGGAATCTAACAAAACACATACTGCACAAGCAGCATATAGCACAGTGTGCCGCCCATAATCGACACGAGCATCCTGCGCCAGCGCAGATGCAGCCCTACCGTCAGCGCAACGCCGGCGAGTTCGGGTATGCCGTGGCTGCCCGCCGAGAAATCAACGTCCTTCATGCAATACACCACAAGCATCCCAAACACCGCCGGGGGCAGCACCTGACTCAAATAATGTATATAGCGCGGAGTGCGGCTGCCATGGAACAGCACGAACGGCACAAAGCGCGTAAGCGATGTGGCAAGGGCGAGTATCGCCACCGTGGATATTTGCTGCGCAAGAGTCATGCGTCCGCCTCCTCAAGCCTTTTTCTCAGACCCATGAAACACAAAACCATCGCCAGCATTGCCGGCACGACAAAGCTGTCTGCCCCGAAAACAAGAAGCGACACCACCGAAAGCCCGACACCCAACAGGGAGGCAGCGTGGTTCTTCTCCTTCATCCACTGCTCCGTGAAAATGGTGACAAACATGGCGGTCATCACAAACCCGAGCCCGCGTGTGTCTAACTTCACATACGAGCCGAAAAGCCCGCCCATCGTCGCGCCACTCACCCAATAAAGGAAATCGAGCGCCGTAACCCAAAGCATGAACCACCCCTTGTCGATGTTGCCGGGAATGCGGGCGGTGTAGTTCACCGAGAAAGTTTCGTCGCACATTCCGTATATCAGCGGGATTTTCTTCCACCCCGTTCCCTTGAACCTTTCGAGCATCGAAATGCCGTAGAACAAATGGCGGGCGCATATAAACAAGGCTATCATGAAGAACTGCAGCGGCTGGAAACTCCCCGACAGCATACGCACGGCGACAAACTCCACCGATCCGCTGAAAATTGTCATAGCCATAAGCATGGGCCACTGAAAGCCGAAGCCCTCCCTGCTCATAAGCAGCCCGTATGCCATTCCCATAAACCAAAAGCCGGCAAAGATGGGAATGGTATAGGGAAACGCCGCCCTGAACGCGGCTTTCCACGGTTTCACACGATTTGTTTCCACAATGCAAAATTAGATATTTGCCCCCATACGGCATTTCCAACAACCATAGCGGCACACATCTCATGCCCATATTTGCGCCGTTTTTGCAAAACATGATTGATGATTTTCGGATTGCGCCGCACTTACGTTGTGTTTTCAAACAGCAGAATACAGGAAAAACCCGCAACACACAATCAACAAACGAATTGCGCCGCCGCAGGGAGCATATGGCATACGCCCTGAATTGCGCGTGGTTATAATGTTTTTGCTACAGTTTGCAATGCGGTTCATGCGGTGGTGTACAGGGCGTATGCCATAAGCCCCTACAACTATCGCAAAGCCATAATCGCCCATCCTTTCCCAAACACAACGAAAACCACATCGGATGTAGGAAAAACTATGTCCGATGCAGAAAAAATTATGTCTGATATAATTTAAACTACATCAGACCTTTTTGGGGCGTTTACAAACATCTGAAAAACAAGAACTTGCAACAACATTGCAAGGTTTGTGTAAAACCGTATTAATCAACGCGTTAAACGACTTCCCAATGCTTTCGCGAATTTTAAAGGAATACGGCGGAAAACCTACAGCATACGACGGCGGTTATGCACCATATTTTCAAATGCGCACACACGCCGCCCCGGTTCTGGCTGTTGCTGGAAATGTATTAAAGCCGCTGAAAAACGGCAATAAAAAAACCATCCCCGGACATTTGAATGCCCGGGGATGGTTAAAAGTGCATTATCTAAGCCGCTGCTTAGTATGTTCCGGTTGATGCGCTCAGGTAGCCCGACACCTTGAGGTAGCCGTAAGACGTTCCGTCAACCTTCACATAGTAAACTATGCTGTCGGTCTTGATGCTCTGGCCACGGTCCTTCTCAACGGTGGCAGCATTCTTCAGCACCTTGCCGCCGATGATCGTGGCAGCCTTGCCATACTGGTTCTCGGCATTCTCAACAGAGAATGTCATGCCCTTGACGTTAACCTTAACCTTGTGGCTGTAGTCGTCATCGCCGCCGAAGTTGCACTCGCCCTGATCGTCAACCCACATCTCGTTGCTCTTGTTGGCAGCCGTGTTGTAGGTCATGAGGTCGCTGCCGAAAGCTCCGGCCTCTTCCCAATTCCAACTGTCGATATTGGCAACATCACCCTGCGCGTCGCAAGTGAAGACACTCACAACCCATGCGCCTGCCAGTTTCTCAACCTTTGTGCCGCCGGCACTTGTGCTGCTGTCGCTGGGGTCGCTGTCGCAAGAGGTGAAACCCATTACCAACGCTGCCGCTATCAATAAAAGATATTTCTTCATGATTGAAATTCTGTTTTTAGTTTAATTATTTCTCCAGCACCATTACAAGGTGGTAACTGATCTTCACATCCATCGTAACCTTTCCGGTCTCGGGATCGTAGCTGCCCGTAACGCTTGTCATCTTGTTGTTCCAGGGGTCGGAGCTTGAAAGGCCCGTGATGCTGTTGTCCTTGCCCAATGCAAAGTATCCCTTGCACCTGTAGGAAGAGCCGTATCCCACCGTAACATCATACAAGCCGCCCCAGAAGTCGCTTATGGAATACAAGCCGGGGGCTTCCTGCGTGAGGGTTACAGAGTTGCCGATAACCGGGTATCTGTCAAACAGGGACTGTGAACCGTCGGTGTTCTTAACCTTGTACGTGCCGCTGATGTCTGTGGTAACCTCAGGGTCATAAACCAGCACCTTGCGGGTAACAGAGGCGGAGAAGCCGTCCTTGTTGGCAGCCGAATAGGTAACATCGTATATGCCCATAGTGTTTGAGTCAACATCGCCACTGACAACCACCTTGGAGGTTACGTCTTCCGTGCCCTCGGTTGCGGTATATCCCGGGTCAACATATTTCGAGCCTACAGGCACAAGATAGGTGCTGCCCTCGTTCAAGTCAATGGAAACGTAATTTGTGACATACGCATCGTCCTTTCCGTCGTAGTCGCAGGAAGAGAAGCCTACGAGTACGAATGCGGCAAGTGCGAACAAACTTATTATCTTTTTCATTTTGAATGTCATATTAACTGTTTCAGATTTTATTTATCCCAGAACACAGGGGTTGTAAGAGCCGGCTGCTCGGGAGCATACTCGTTGAGGTTCTTGCTCGTTGTGGAGTAGAACACGCGCAAGGGAACGGCCTTTGTGCCAAGGTCGTCGCGATAGGGATAGATAAGGTCGCCGGCAGAATACTTGGTTTTGTCAGCCTCGTATTCCTTACCTGTGAGCCCCCAGGAGGGAACGTTGGTGCGGCGTTGCTCCGACCAAGCCTCCATGTGATCCATATAGAGAAGGGCAACCCACTTCTGCATGTAAACAAGCTTGAGCTTTGCCTCGTTGCCGCTCTGGGCATCCCATGAAGTGCGGTTTTGGGCGAGGAACTCGTCTGCACCCGACACGCCGCGAGTTTCAAAGTCAGCCTTTACGCCAGCCACGTATGCAGCCTTTGCCTTAGCCTCATCGTTGAAATACTTGAGGTAAACCTCTGAAAGCAGGAACTGCAATTCAGCCTGAGTAAAGAACTCAACCGGCTTGGTTGCATAGTAGTTAACACCGCTCACCACGCCGTTGTCCTTGAAAGTGTAGCCGTTCTGCTGGTGCGTACCGGGCAGAAGACCTGCATACTGACCGGCATCGTCGCCTGCGGTAGCCTTTGTGAAAGTGTAGGCTATACGCGGGTCGTTGGTGAGGTTCATGTAGCTGATGATAGGAAGCGCAGCCACGTGGTTATCCGCCAAAGAACGGTGGTTAGCCTCGTACCAGGGGTTGCTCTTGCCCTTCTCGTCGCGGAAGCCCGGCTGGTATTCAAAGTTGCCGGAGAAGAACTCGTTCTTCGTTACAACTTCCTTGAGCTTTGCCGTGTAGGCTGCCGCATCAATGCCGCCCTGAATCATGCGGAGGTACATACGGACGCGGAGTGCGTTAACAAACCCCTTCCACTGGCTTATGTTGCCGTCTGCAATAAGATCCTTGGCCTCCATAGCCTTGTCGTCGGGATTGATGGCTGCTTCCGCATCGTCAAGCTCCTTGAGAACGCCGGCATAAATAACCTCTCCGTTGTCATACTTGGGCTTCGACACGTTTGCACCCTTGTTGCCTTCGGTATAGGGAGCCTCGCCTGTTGCGTCAACCATAAGCTGCAATGCGTACGCACGGAGCGCGGTTGCAGCAAAGAGGTCATAGGTGTTCTTGGTCTTGCCCTTAATCTCCTCTATGTCCTGAAGCGCGCCGGCATAAATGCCGCTGTACCAACGGTCAGAGATGTTGTCGTCCGCCGTGAGCTGATACCATGTATATTTGTTATACTGGTTAGCAGTAGGAGCCTGGTCGAAATACTGCACGAAGAAGCCCGCCGTATTATACATACCGTCGCCAGTTACCACTGCCACGTAGTTCTGTGCCGCCGGCATGATAAGACTCACGTTAACACCCGACCCACCGGGGTTGTTGGGGTCTTCGTTGATGTCAAGACTGCCGCAGCCGGTAAGCGTGGCAAGTCCTATTGCTGACAATAATAATATTTTTTTCATGCTTGTCTGTTCTTATGTTTAGAAGCTGATCTTAATGTTGAAACCGTAGCTGCGGGTTGACGGGTTAGCACCGTACTCGCCGAACATTGCGGCAAGGTCGCCGCTCATGGAAGAGTTTTCAGGATCAACGAATGTGTTGTCGCTCGGAGTCCACATGATGAGGTTGCGGCCGAAGAACGAAACGGATGCGCCGGTAAGGAATGTCTTGTCAATCCACTTCTTCGGGAGATTCCAAGTTACAGCCACATCGCGGAGTTTCACGAAGCCGCGGCTTACGAGGTCGGAAGCGTCGCAGTCGTACTGGTCAGCCCAATAGCTCTGGATATAGTTGTAGTCCATAGCCGTAGTATTTTCCACGTATGAAACACTACCGTCGGCAGCAGTTACCTTGTTCACGGAGTTGGGAACGATGAACGGCTTGCGGTCGTTGTAAACTGTCTGCTTTGCGATACCGGTGAAGAACACTGTACCCTTTGTGCGGGTGTACATCTTACCGCCTACGCGGGCCTCCATGTTAGCCGTAAGGCTGATGTCCTTCCAGCGGAGGGTTGTTCCCCAGCCAAGAGTGTATTTGTGGTTCATGTCGCCACAATATTCGTATTTGTCGCTCTTTACAGGCAAACCTGTGTTGGAAGCCACAACTACGTGGCCTTCGGGGTCGCGCTCGAGTTTCTGTGCCTTGTACATGCCAAGGGGTTTGCCCTTTACAGCATACAAACCAGTTCCGCCGCTGAATCCGAAGATGGCGATTTCCGAGCCGAGGTCTTTGGGAAGGCTTACAACCTTTGTGCGGTTGAGCGTCCAGTTCAAGTTGAGATCCCACTGCCAGTCGCGTGTCTTGATGGGAGTGCCTTGAATGAGAAGTTCAACACCCTTGTTGGTAATCTCGCCGATGTTCACATAACGGCGTGTGAAGCCCGTACCCGGGTCAAGGTTCATCGCGAGAGTCTGGTTGTTAGTGCTACGGTTATAATAAGCGAAGTCGAACGACAAGCGGTTGCGGAGGAATGCCATGTTAAGGCCAAGTTCCCACTCTGTGGTCATCTCGGGCTTCAGCTTGTTGTTACCCATAATGTTCGAGAGGGTGAAAGCGTTAATGCCGTTGAGGGGGAAGTTAACCTCGCCCCAGCCGGAGCCGTTGGCTGCTGCCTGTGCGTAAACAGTGTTGGTGGCATACCATTTGGCATCGTTGCCGGTCTTACCCCAGGCTGCGCGGAACTTACCGAACGAGATAATGTCCTTAAGCTCCTTGGGAAGGAGTTCGGTGAATACGAAGCTGCCAGTGAAACCGGGATAGAAATATGAGCGGTTGTCCTTGGGAAGGGTTGACGACCAGTCGTTACGGCCGGTAATTGTGAGGTAAACCATATCTTTCCAAGATCCTTCCACCTGTCCGTAAAGACCCATAAGGCGCTTGTGGAAGCTGTTGTCCACGACAGTAGGCGTGCTTCCCGAGTTGGCTGTGTTGAACCACGTTGGAACGTCAAGGCCCGAAACCTCCTGCGAAGCTTTTGAAAGTTTCTGCTCGTGGGTGTTGAAACCGAGGATTGCGTTAAGGTTGAAGTCCTCGTTGATGGGCTTCGAGAAGTTAAGCATGAAGTCCTGCTCCATGAGGCGTTCCTTGCGGTCCATGGTGTAAACCCAACCTGTCTGCTGGCTGATGTCCTTGTTGTTGTCCCAGTTGGGTGTTCCTGCCCAAAGCACACTCATGTTGGGGATGCCGTTGCGGGTTTTGTGGATTGTGTAGTCCATACCCACGCGGTATGTGAACTTCAGGAAGTCGAAGATGCTGTAGTCGAACTGGAACTTGCCCCAAAGCTTGTCCATCTCCGCCTTGTCCATATAGTTTTTCAGGATGTAGTAGGGGTTGGTCGCGTTGTAAGGGGTGTAGTAGTAGCCCGGGGTGTTGAAAGGATCACTAAGGTCTTTCTGTGCCGTGATGCTTACATCGCGGGGAACATTGTATAGCGAGAAAATCGGGTTGAGCCTCTGGCCGGTTGACACAAAGTTGTTCTTCTGGTAAGAATAGCTCAACGATGACGAGAATGTGAGCTTGTTGTTCACACGGTAGCTGCCGTTCGAGGTGAACGTGTATTTGTTGTAAGCGTCAGCGCGTGTGGGATAAACACCGTTGTTGTTGATGTTTGAGAGCGAAACGAAGAAATTGCTCTTGTCGGTTGCGCCGTCAAACGAAACGCTGTTGTTGAACATCACGCCAGTGTCGAAGTAGTCGCGGATGTTGTTCTTGATAGGCTTGTAGCTCTTGACGCGCTGCGAGTTGTCGTAAACATATCCGTAAACCCTCTCGAGACCGTCGAAGCGCGGGCCCCATGAACCGTTCTCTATCTCAACGTGCTCGCCGCTAGCGCCCTGGCCGAAACGGTTCTGCATCTCAACAAGACGAGACACATTGGAGAACTGGATACCGCCATTATATGTAATGCCGACACCCTTGTCGCGCTTCTTACCCTTCTTGGTGGTAATCATGATAACGCCGTTTGCCGCACGCGAGCCGTAGAGGGCGGTAGCCGCAGCACCCTTGAGGACAGTCATCTCTTCAACGTCGTCAGGGTTGATGGCATTCGCGCCGCTACCGAAGTCCCAGTTGTGGTTAAGCTCATCCTCACTCTGGATTGCCTCATTGCTCATAGGCACACCGTCAATCACATACAGCGGCTGGTTGCTGCCTGCCAACGACTGGAAACCACGGATGATGACCGAGTTGGTCGATCCCGGGTCGCTGTTGTTGGAGATGGACACACCGGCAATCTTTCCCTGCAGGCCCTGCATGATGTTGGCGTTGCGGGTTTCGGTTATCTCATCCGTTTTAACCGCCGTTGCCGAATAGCCCAGCGACTTTTCGGAACGCTTGATGCCGAGCGCGGTTACAACCACGCCGCCGAGCACCTTGTCGTTGGATTTGAGAGCGACATTCATCACGCCCTTCACCGGGAGCGTCTGTGCCTCCATTCCGATGAACGAGAAGCGTATCTGCTTTGCAGACGCGGGGAGGTTTGAAAGCGTGAAGCGACCGTCTCCGTCGGTGTTCACGCCGACTGTCGTCCCGGGCACACTGACGCTCACGCCGATCAACGGCTCGCCGTTGTCTGCGGAGGTAACGCGTCCGGTTACGGTCTTGACTTGTGCGTTTACAAGGAGACACGTGAAGGCTCCCAATAAAAGCATCATCAATTTTTTACCCATAATCTTACTTTTTAGATTAAACTTAGTTTTTGTATTGTTGTTATATGTATAATCTCCTTAGTTCGCCATAATCTTTTTACAGCCGGTTCACGGCTGCGACACGGCATATATACATTATATATAATATGTAAGCAATTGCAATTTCACCATTGGCTACTTCATACATTTTTGCAAAAGTAGGAATTTCCGTTAACAACAAAAACACTACATTATGATATTTTTTACGCGACAAACGAGTGTTTTTCTCTCTTTTTTAACAAAACGGCACGAATTTGAGCCGTTTTTCCCAATTTTTCGCACTCCATTCCTTTTTTCAAACGTAAACAGGAAGCTTAAAAAAGACAAAACGACATTTTGTTAAAATTTCAGCGAAAATCGCCAAATGCAAACTTTTTTACACGTCCAACTTTGTTTTGGCAGCTTCGGTTTGCATTTTATTACATTTGCATCTTCAGCAGCAATCCCGACAGATTTATAAACTTCACCTCCGTAGGGGCGTATTGCATACGCCCTGAATTGCGCCGTTTTGCAATTTTGTGGCGGCGGATTGCGGTGCGGCTCACGCGGCTGTGTACAGGGCGTATGCCATACGCCCCTACATATATACAATTACGAACAATCATCAAATCGCATCGTTCATACAATTGGCGCAAAACACAAGCCGGGAAAACAGCATGGGACATGGGAAAAATTATGTCTGATGTAATTTTTCCTACATCAGACATAATCCAAACTACATCAGACCTTTTTTCAACGCTTGCAAGTGCAAGAATTACAGAAACTTACGTTACAGTCCCAAAATCAACGCAATCGTTTGCAATCCAACACGTTACGCCTTTCCCACAGCATCCCGCCGAATTTATTTTGCGACGGGCTTTGTGGCTTCGGCGAGCCACTGCCTTACGGAAGTGTCCTTTATAAGCGGCGTGAGGCGTTCCCTAACCGTTGCGTGGTAGCTGTTGAGCCATTCCAGCTCGCCGGCGGTCATAAGCCCGAGGTCTATCGGCTTTGTGTCGATTGGGCAAAGCGTGAGCGGCTCGAACTTCAGGAACTTGCCGAACCGCGACTCTCCCGCCGGCACTATGAGCAGCGTGTTTTCGGTGCGCACGCCGAACTTTCCCTCGCAGTATATCCCCGGTTCGTCTGTAACCGTCATTCCTGCGCGGAGCGGGGCCGGCATATAGTTCATGCGTATCTGGTGAGGGCCTTCGTGCACGTTCAGGTACGAGCCTACGCCGTGTCCTGTGCCGTGTCCGTAGTTCATAAGATGCTTCCACATTGCATAGCGTGCCGCGCAGTCGATCTGCGTTCCGCTTGCACCGTCGGGGAACACGCATTCCGACAGGGCTATGTGCCCTTTCAGCACAAGGGTGTAAACTTTCTTCTCCTCCTCCGTGGGAGCGCCGAGGGCTATGGTGCGCGTTATGTCGGTCGTGCCGTCGCTGTATTGCGCCCCGGAGTCGATCAAAATGAAACTGCGCCGTTCAAGCTTCACATCCGAAGCCTCATCGGCCTCGTAATGCACTATCGCGCCATGCGTCCCATAGGCTGCTATGGTGGCGAAGCTCAGCCCCTGATAAAGCTCCTGCCCCGCCCGCAGCGAGGTGAGCAGCCTGTCCACGCCAATTTCGGTTATGCCTTTTTCCACCTCCTTGTCCAGACGGCTGAGGAACGTTGCCACCGCCACGCCGTCGCGCAGCATGGCGTGGCGGAAGCCGTCAATCTCCGCCTTGTTCTTTATGGCTTTCAGTTCGCAGGCAACCGAGGGGGCGGCAACGCATCCGCCGTCAGCGTAGAGCGATAGCACGGCGCAGTTCGCCTTGTCTGAAACCATTGTGCGGCGGGCGCGGAGTTCCCTGACGGTTTCGCCCACGCTTCCGTACGGCTGTGTCTCCACCCCTTCCGCAGCAAGGTATTCCATGACCTCGGGGGAAAGTTTTTCGGGACTGACAAAAAGCACCGACTGTTTGTTGGAGAGCAGAAGATATGATACGAACACCGGGTTGCACTCCACATCGCCGCCGCGCAGGTTGAGCGTCCACGCAATCTCGTCGAGGGCGGTGACGAGCATTGCGTCGCAGCCCGCCTCCCGCGCCTTGGCGAGAAGCCTTTGTATCTTGCTGCGGCAGCTTTCCCCAGCATATTCCAGCGGATGTATCCTTATTTTGTCTTCGGGAAGCGCAGGGCGGTTTTCCCACACCTCCCCGAACGGGTCGCCGCAAAGGACAACGGAAATACCCTTGGGGGAAAGTGCGCTTTCGAGCGCACCGCGCATTGCGGGAGTGGCTATGCTGCCGTCAATCCCCACCTTGCCGCCCCGTCCGAGCGTGGCGGCGAGCCACCGCCCTACAGTCGGCGTTTCGGGAAGCCCGTCCTTCATCAGGGCAAAGGGCGTGCCTTCGAGCTGCTGAGCGGCGGCGAGGAAATAGCGCGAGTCAGTCCACAAAGCCGCGCTGCCGGTGGTTACTACAGCCGTCCCCGCCGAACCGTTGAAGCCCGAAATCCATTGCCGGCACTGCCAGTGGGCCGGAGTGTACTCGCTCATGTGCGGGTCGTTTGAGGGAACGATGAACGCATCGAGGCCGTTCTGCCTCATGTACCCGCGCAGTTTTTCCACGCGGCGTGCTATGCTGCTGTCTTCTTTCATACCGAATTGTTTTGCTGACGCTAAGTTACGCTTTTTTATCGTGGCGCACACACCAAACGGCAATAATAGTTGCCCGCAAGTTGACGAAACGGCACATAACAGTTAAAAATGCGCGAAAAAGCCCAATGATTATTGAAAAACTTGCTAATTTTGTCGCGCAATAAAAAGAATCATGCCTAACTCCGACGAAAATACAAAGCCGATTGACGTAAGAAAGGTTCTTCAGTCCAAAATGGGCGGCAAAGTCCGTTTTGTGCCAAAATGCGTGCTGAACTGGCTCCGCAAAATCCTGCACGAGGACGAGATAAACGAATATCTGGAAAGCGTGAAGGACATCAAGGGGGCGAAATGGCTCGACGCCACGCGCAAATATCTTGACATGCGCATAACTATTGAGGGCGGGGAGAATTTCCCGCCGGCGGAAAACGGGCCTTACACATTTGTATGCAACCATCCGCTGGGAGGTCCTGACGGCATAGGCATAGGCGCGGTGCTCGCGGAGCATTACGGGGAGAAGCTCAAGTATCTTGTGAACGACTTCCTGCTGTTCCTGCCGGGGCTGAAGCCGCTCTGCATACCCATAAACAAGACCGGGGGGCAGAGCCGCAACCTTCCGCAGCTCGTCAAGGAGGGCTTTGAAAGCGATGACAACATATTCATGTTCCCCGCCGGACTTTGCTCGCGCCGCCACGGCGGAGTGATACACGACCTCGCGTGGAAAAAGACGTTCATTGTGCGGAGCGTGGCGGCGAAGAGGGACATAGTGCCGATGCACTTCAGCGGCAGGAACTCCGACCGCTTTTACCGCATCGCCCGCCTGTGCGAGATTTTCCGCTCGCCGGTGAACTTCGCAATGCTTTTCCTTGCCGATGAAACCTATCTCAACCGCCACAAGGACTTTGTGCTGAAAGTGGGCAAGCCAATCCCATGGCAGACGTTCGACAAGTCGAAGACGGCGGCGGAATGGGCGGCGTATGTCGAGAGCATCTGCTACAGCCTGTGAGGCGGGCGGCATATTTAATATAAGAATACATAACCATTAGATGGAAGAAAGAATAATTGATCCGGTTCCGCGTGAGCTTCTTGCCGAAGAGCTTACCCCGGACCGCTGTTTGCGTCATACAAACAAGCGCGCCAATGAGATTTATGTCGTAACCTACCAGAACGCGCCCAACGTGGTGCGCGAGATAGGCCGTCTGCGCGAGATTGCGTTCCGCGCCGCCGGCGGCGGCACCGGCAAGAGCTGCGACCTCGACGAGTTCGACACAATGGACGTGCCATACCGCCAGCTGATTGTGTGGAACCCCGAAACGCAGGAGATACTCGGCGGCTACCGCTACCTGCCCGGCTCGCTTTTCAAAATGGGAGACGACGGACAGCCCCTGCTCGCAACGAGCCACATGTTCCGCTTCTCCGAAAATTTCATAAAGAACTACATGCCATACACGGTGGAGCTTGGGCGCTCGTTTGTCGCCGTTGAGTACCAAAGCACGCGCCCCGGTTCGCGCGGGCTGTTCACCCTCGACAATCTTTGGGACGGCCTCGGCGCGCTCACATTCCTTGTGGAGGGGATGAAATACTTCTTCGGCAAGATGACAATGTATCCGTCGTTCGACAGAAAGGGCCGCGACATGATACTGTTCTTCCTGCAAAAATACTTCGGCGACAAGGACAACCTCGTAACGGCGATGAACCCGATACAGATAGACACCGACCGCAATTACCTGCAACAGCTTTTCCGCGGCTCGAACTTCAAGGAGGATTACAGGATACTGAACACGGAAGTGAGGAAGCTCGGCTTCAACATTCCGCCGCTTGTAAACGCCTATATGGGTCTCAGCCCCACGATGAGGATGTTCGGCACGGCGGTGAACGACACGTTCGGAAATGTTGAGGAAACGGGAATACTGATTGACGTTGACGAGATTTTCGAAGAGAAGCGTCTGCGCCACATAAACACTTTCGTGCAGAAGAACCCCGACTCGCTCACCATTCTGCGCGATGTGCTCAAAGCTCCGGGCAACAAGCGGAACTGAAAACGGCACAAGGCCTTTGCGCACTCTGCACAAAGGCTTTTTTGTTGCCATGCGTTGCGCCCGCAGCCGCATTACCCGCGAAAAATGCCGTTTTTCACGAATTTGACAAAAAGAATAATTATATTTGCAACATAAAAGAATTCACTCACCCAAATTAATAAAGGAATGAAAAAGATTGCCGCAGCGTTTGCGCTGCTGATGTTTGCAGTAACAACGGGCTTTGCCCAAACCAAAGGGACTGTAGTGGAAATCTGGCCCGACGGCCTCCCCAATACAAACGGCCTGGACCTCACAAAGCCCTACAACGATGAGGCGCGTAACTACAAGCCGGAAATGACAGTTTACCTTCCCGAAAAGTCAAAGGCCACAGGCCAGGCGGTGCTCTGCATCCCCGGCGGGGGCTACGGCACCGTATGCTACGACACTGAGGGACACAACTGGGCGCCCTACTTCCTTGACCACGGAATAGCCATTGCCGTACTGAAATACCGTCTGCCCTACAAACAGTCGGCCGTTCCGGGCAGCGACGCAATGGAGGCGATGCGCATATTGCGCAGGAACGCCGCCAAGTGGGGCTACTCGCCCGACAAGATTGGCGTAATGGGACACAGCGCGGGCGGACACCTTTGCGCAACAGTCGCAACCCACGCCACCGGCGACGCACGCCCTAATTTCCAGATACTGATGTACCCGGTTATCACCATGGACAAGACATTCACCCACATGGGCACCCACGACAACCTCATAGGCACAAACCCCTCACCTGAGATTGAGTATTACTTCAGCCTTGAGAAACAGGTGAAGCCCGGACAGTCGCCGGCAATCATCTTCGTTACCGACGACGACCGCATTGTGCCGGTGGAAAACAGCGTGGCTTACTACCAGGCCCTCCACAAGGCCGGCATACCGGCATCGCTGCACATCTACCGCTCGGGCGACCACGGCTTCAGCTGCCACAACAACTTCAAGTGGCACGAAGGGGAAATGGTTGACCTGTTCAAATGGCTCGGCGACCTGAACAAACAATAACAAAGCCTGACATAAAATCATGAAGAAACTATTAGGGGCACTGCTCTTTGTGCTTGTGGGGACAACCGCCGCCCTTGCACAGAAAACATTCACCGTTGACGTTTGGCCGCAAGGGCTTCCCAACACCAACGGCAGGGACATAACCGAACCCTTTGACGACAAAACGCGCAACTTCAAGCCGCAGATGTTCGCCTACCTCCCGGCTGCCGACAAGGCAAACGGCAGGGCGGTGGTAATACTCCCCGGCGGAAGCTACTGGGGACTTGCCACGGAATTCGAGGGCAAGGACTGGGCGCCGTTCTTCAACGGACAGGGCGTGGCGGTGTTCGTGCTTACATACCGTATGCCCAACGGATTTACGCAAGTGCCGGAGAGCGACGCCTTCGAGGCCATGCGCATTGTGCGCCGCAACGCAAAACAGTGGAACATCGACACCCACAAGGTGGGCATAATGGGACACAGCGCGGGCGGACACCTGTGCTCCACCGTTGCAACCCACTCCACAGGAGACGCACGACCCGACTTCCAGATACTCCTGTACCCCGTGATTTCAATGGACCCGGCAATAACCCACGCCGACTCGCGCAAGAACCTGCTCGGCCCGAACCCCACGCCCGAAACGGACAAGGCTTACAGCAACGAGTTGCAGGTGAAGCCCGGACAAGCCCCCGCAATCCTCTTCCTGAGCAATGACGACGGCGCGGTGCATCCCGAAAATTCCGTGCGCTACTATCAGGCGCTGAAAAGAAACGGCATAGACGCCTCCATGCACATATTCCCCAGCGGAGGGCACGGATACGGCGTGAAGAAGGACTTCAAATACCACAAGCTGATGTGCGAGGAACTCGCCGAATGGCTGAAGCATTTGAAATAACCCCCAATCAGAAACACCCACGCCGCCCGGAGAACGTCTGCTCTCCGGGCGGCGTTTTTCTGCAGTCCCGGGAAAGGCCTGATGTGCACTTGCGGCAAGCGCATAAACGGATACGCCCAAAATTATATTGGAAACAATAAAAACTACATAGGACATGGGAAAAATTATGTCTGATGTAGTTCCGCCTACGTCCCATATAGTTTTCCCCACTTGCAACACACAGAAAAACAAATAGTTGCAGGATTCTTGCAGGTACACGGCAATTCATTGTCATTCAAGATATTGCATCAAGTTTCCGAGGAATGGGAAATCATTCGATACTGCGGTTTGCGCCGTGGGCGGAGGCAGAAAGCCTTGCTGCGCCACAGGACTTGGGCAAACAGGTGTCGCAGCGCCGGCACGCTCTCCCACCCCTGTACAGGGCGTTGAAAAACGGCTGAAATACTGTCAAAACCATGCCAAATGCGGGGTGAAGTCTTTTTTTTTGAATAATTAGTGCTCAAACAATTGGATATAAACAAGAATATTTTAACTTTGTGGGTTGAATTGGCTCCGCAAAATCTTTGCCGCCTTACAAGCATACTTGACAAATAAACTAAAGACAAAATAGATATGAAGACCTTTAACTTTCTGGCATTCGACGTAGGCGCGACAAGCGGACGCGGAATGCTCGCCACCGTTACCGAAGACTCGTTCCAAATGAAGGAGATTTTCCGTTTCCCCAACGCCATAATGGGAATACACGGCAAATACTACTGGGACGTTTACGCCATATTCGACAACCTGAAGAAATCAATCGCTGCGGCACGCGACCTTGGCGTGAAGCTCGACTCCATAGGCATTGACACATGGGGATGCGACTTCGGGTATATGGCAAAGGACGGAACGCTGCTCGGCCTGCCGCGTGCATACCGCGACCAATACACCGTGGGCACTCCCGAAAAGACATACGAGATTGTGCCGCGCAAGGAGCTGTACGCCCACACCGGCATACAGATTCTCAACTTCAACTCCGTGTTCCAGATTTTCGAGGCCAAGGAGGAGAATTTCGCGCCGAGAATGAACGCCGACAAGATACTGTTCATCCCCGACCTGCTTTCGTACTTCTGCACCGGGAAAATGTTCACCGAATACACGGTGGCTTCCACCTCGCAGATGCTCAACGCCACAACGCGCGACTGGGACAAGCCCCTGCTCGAAAAGCTCGGCATCGACACCTCGATGCTCCTGCCGCTTGTGCAGCCGGGTACGGAGATTGGCAAGCTGCTGCCCGAAATAGCCGAGGAGCTTGGCGTGGAGCCCATGCCCGTGATTGCCGTTGCGGGACACGACACGGCTGCCGCAATTGCGGCAGTGCCGGCAAGCGACGAGCATTTCGCATACCTTAGCAGCGGCACATGGAGCCTTATGGGCATTGAGACAGCAAAACCTATACTCACCGAGGAATCGTGCGAGAAGAACTACACCAACGAGGGCGGAATAGAAGGCACAACGCGCTTCCTGAAAAACATCACGGGAATGTGGCTGCTCGAGCAGAGCCGCAAGTGCTGGAGCAAGGAAGGCAGGAACTACGACTATGGTCAGATTGAGGCTATGGCGATACAGGAAAAGGACTTTCCTTCATATATCGACCCGGACGACCCGCGCTTTGCAAACCCCGAAAACATGGATGCGGAAATAAAGAAGAGCTGCAAGGAGCGCGGAATGGCAGTCCCCGAAAACGACGCGCAGATGATCTCGTGCATATACCACAGTCTGGCAAACAAATACCGCGACGTGATAACCTCGCTGCAGGGCATGGCATCGTTCACAATCGACAAGCTCCACGTGATTGGCGGCGGCTCGGTGAACAAGTTCATGAGCCAGCTCACCGCCGACACCATAGGAATGCCCGTGATTGCAGGACCTTCGGAGGGAACGGCTATCGGAAACGCCATGATACAGGCACAGGCGGTGGGACTCTACAAGGACCGCTGGGAAATGCGCAAGGCTGTTGCCAAGGCGATAGGCACAAAAACATACACCCCTCAAAAATAAGACAGAAATGGGTATGAAAAGAAAACTGTTCACACCGCTGCTCGCACTCTGCTGCATTTGCGGCTTCGCTGCGGCAGACCGCACCCAAATATCCGGGCTTACCACGGAATATATGCGGGAGCCCATCGGCATTGACGTGGCGCAGCCGCAGTTTGGCTGGAAAATGACCAGCGACCGCTATGGAGCGGAACAGAAAACCTACAGGATTGTGGTTGCCGACTCGGAAGACAACATGACGCTCGGCAAATATGTTTACGACTCCGGCGTGGTTAATTCAGGAATTTCCGTAGGCGTGAAATACGCCGGCGAAGCCCTGAAGCCCGCCACGCGCTACTATTGGCGCGTGATAGTAACCGACGAGAAGAAAAACGAGCTTAACTCAAGCATAGCGGAGTTTGAGACGGGCCTGCTCGGTTCCAAGTGGGACAACGCGCAGTGGATCTCCTCCCCGCGCACACAGGTCTCGCCCTACCGCAGCGACTTTGTGCTGGAATACAATGTGAAGAACGTTGGCAAGCCCGGTCCATCCACCTTTATATATGGCGCAAAGGGAACTGACAGCTACTGCTACATAACAATAGACACCCGCAAGCCGGCAAAGCTGATTGCAGGGGCGGTGCTCTACAAAAAGAATGTGGAGTATCAGAACATCGACATTTCCGACATAATAACCTCACAGGCACTTACCGGCCACCACGTAAGGATGACCGTGCACGGCGGCGGGGACTACAACCTGTCGTTGCAGGTTGACGGAAAGCAGGTGAAGACCAAGGACGGCAAGGCCAACTTTGGCGTGAACTGTATGCGCGACACCGTAGGGCGCAGCGACTCCCACCTGTACGACATAGGCTATGCGCAGCAACAGGGCTTCGACGCGCAATTCTCCGGCATTTCCGTTTCCGACACAAAATGGGACGTGCTGCTGGCTTCCGACCCCAAGACATACAACGCCAAGGGGGACGGCAAAGTGAACACGTGGACTTTCAATTCGGAAATCAACGCGCCGATGATGCGCAACGTTGTAAACATCAGCAAAAAAGTAAAAGAGGCAAGGCTCTACGCCACGGCACGCGGCTTCTACAACTTCTACATCAACGGCAAAAAAGCCGGCGATGCCTACATGGCTCCGGGCTGGACTGATTTCCGCCACCGCATAATGTACGACACCTATGACGTGGGCTATCTTTTGCAGCAAGGCAAGAACGCCCTGGCAATAGAGCTTGGCAACGGATGGTTCTGCGGCAACTGGGGCTGGACAGGCTCGGGCTGGAGCGACCAGTACGGCTACAAGCCCTCGGCAATGGCCATGCTGAAAGTTACCTACGATGACGGCACTACGGAGAGTTTCGTAACAAACCGCGACTGGAAAGTTTCCGACAACGGCCCGCTGTTTGTCGATAACCTGTATCACGGCGTTATTTATGACGCACGACGGGAGATTGACGGCTGGAAAGGCGAGAACTTCGACGACTCCAAGTGGCAGCACGCGGACATGATGGCAGCCCCAGGCGAGAACGTGGAGATACAGGGATATGTGGGGATGAAAATCAGGAACAGCATAACCCTGAAAGCCGTGGCCATGAAGAAAATCGGCGGACGCTACATATACGACATGGGACAGAACTTTGCCGGCGTGCCGCGCTTCGAGAACCTTCGCGGAAAGAAAGGGCAGCAGATAGTGATACGCTTTGCCGAAATGCTGTTCCCCGACCAGATTCCCGAAAACCCGCGCCCGCCGCTCACAAAGGCGGACTACGAGCGCAACCGGGGCAATATGTATATGGACAACTACCGCTCGGCAATATCCACCGACTACTATACTTTCAAAGGGGATGCCGCCGGCGAGACTTTCGAGCCACCCTTCACGCAGCACGGCTACCGCTATGTTTCGATTGACGGTCTCGACACGCCCCTTGCACTGTCTGATGTCGAGGGAATCGTACTCGAGTCGGTAGGAGACCAGATGAGCTTCTACGAAAGTTCCAACAAAGACATAAACAAACTGTTCAACAACATTGTATGGGGGCAGCGCAGCAACTTCCTCGCCGTGCCGACCGATTGTCCGCAGCGCGACGAGCGTCTGGGATGGACCGGCGACGCCAACGTGTTCTGCCGCACGGCAACATATAACATGATGACCGAACCTTTTTACAAGCGCTGGTTCTACACGGTGCGCGACCAGAAGAGCGCGAACGGCGACACTGGCGGGTATTATCCGTGCTTCGGCAACACCAAAAACGGTGCGGACAACGCGAACATCGAGGCTATAACCGGACGCGGCACAGGCTGGAGCGACTTTACGGTGATTATCCCCTGGCAGATGTACCAGCAATACGGCGACAAGGAGTTCGTCAGGGAACACTACCAGTCTATGAAGAATTTCATGAACTATCTTGAAAGCAAAGCCAAGGACTACATCGCCCCCGATGCAACTTATTGGGGCGACTGGGTTGCGCCTGTTCCCACAAACATTTCCCTTATCTCAACGGCCTACATGGGGTATGACGCAAGGATTATGGCAGTTATGGCAAAAGTTCTCGGACACGACCCTGACGCGGAGCATTACGAGAAACTCTACAAGAACGTGAGCGATGCCTTTGTGAAGACTTTCTTCGACAGCGAGGGATACACGGTGATGAACGACGGAAAGAAAACCCGCATAAACACCCAGACTTCCTACATACTGCCGCTCGAATTCCTAGACCTGCCGCAAGACATCAGGCAAAAAGCCGTTGACCACCTCTGCAACAAGATAAAGGAGGACGGCAACCGCTTGCAGACAGGATTCCTCGGCACGCCCTACATCCTGAATGTGCTTTCGAACAACGGACACAGCGACCTTGCCTACACGCTCTACACCCAGACGGAATATCCTTCGTGGCTATTCCCCGTGAAGCAGGGCGCGACGACAATGTGGGAACGCTGGAACTCCTACACCATAAAGGAAGGCTTCGGCGACGTGAGCATGAACTCGTTCAACCACTACGCCTACGGCGCGGTTGAGGAATGGATCATGTCCCACAACCTCGGCATACAGCGCGACGAAGCTCAGCCGGCATACAAGCACATACTTCTCCAACCCGAGATTAACCGCGATTTCGGCAAGGTGCGGGGCGGCTTCAACTCCGTTTACGGACAAATAACCAGCGAATGGGAGACCACGGCTTCGGGAACGCAGATTTCCTTCAATATACCCGCAAACACCACCGCCACTTTCACGCTTCCCGTAAACAAAAAGGGCGACCTGAATATTGTTGAGGGCAAAAAGGGCGTGGCAAAGAAATCATTCGCCGGCGGAAAAGCCGTTTACGAGCTCAAGTCCGGCTCTTACAAATTCACAAAGAAATAAATCAGTAATATCAAATAATAAAAACAAACAACCATGAAAGAAGAACAAATAAAGAAAGCTTACGAACTTGCGAAAGAACGCTATGCAGAGTTTGGCATAGACACCGACAAGGCTATCGAAACCCTTGAAAAAACTCCCATCTCCCTGCACTGCTGGCAGGCTGACGATGTTGTGGGCTTCGAGCGCAACGAAGCTGCGTCAGGCGGCATCCAGACCACGGGCAACTACCCCGGCAAGGCACGCAACATTGACGAGCTGCGTCAGGACATCGACAAGGTTACAAGCCTTCTCGCAGGGCATATGCGCCTTAACCTCCACGAGACATACGGAGAGTTCGGCGGACAGTTCGTTGACCGCGACCAGGTGGAAGTGAAGCATTTCCAGGGCTGGATGGAATGGGCAAAGGAAAGGGACATGAAGCTCGACTTCAACTCAACAAGCTTCTCCCACCCCAAGAGCGGAAACCTTACGCTCTCCAACCCCGACAAGGGCATCCGCGACTTCTGGATTGAGCACACAAAGCGTTGCCGCAAGATTGCCGACGCAATGGGCAAATTCCAGGGAGACCCCTGTATCATGAACATCTGGGTTCACGACGGAAGCAAGGACTACACCGTTGAAAAGCTCCGCTACCGCCAGATTCTAAAGGACAGCCTTGACGAGATCCTCGCAGAAAACCTTCCCCACATGAAGCCCTGCCTTGAGGCAAAGCTCTTCGGCATCGGACTGGAGGCTTACACCGTAGGCTCACACGACTTCTACGCAGGCTACTGCTCAAAGAACAACGTAATCTACACTCTCGACACCGGCCACTACGAGCCCACCGAGAACGTAAGCGACGCCGTGAGTTCACTGCTCCTGTTCGTTCCCGAACTCATGCTCCACGTTTCGCGCCCGATGCACTGGGATTCCGACCACGTTACACTCTTTGACGACAACACCCGCAACCTGTTCTCCGAGCTCGTCCGTGCAGACGCACTCGACCGCGCCCACATCGGCCTCGACTATTTCGACGCTTCAATCAACCGCATCGGCGCATACATCATCGGCGTTCGCGCAGCCCAGAAGTCTCTGCTCCAGGCGTTCCTCGAGCCGCTCGGCCAGCTGCGCAAATACGAGGACGAAGGCAAGCTCTTCGAACGCCTCGCACTGCTTGAGGAAGCCAAGACACTTCCCGTCGGAGCGGTTTACGACTACTTCAACCTCAAGAACGGCGTTCCCGTGGCAGAAGGCTACCTTGCAGAGGTTGAGAAATACGAGCAGGAAGTTCTCTCGAAGCGTAACTGATAACACCGCGCGGAGATGGAAATTCTTTTAGGATTATTGATAATTGCCGTGGGGGCATTCTGCCAAAGCAGCTGCTATGTTCCCATCAACAAGATAAAGGACTGGAGCTGGGAAAGCTACTGGATAGTGCAGGGCGTGTTCGCATGGCTTGTGTTCCCGCTTCTCGGCGCGCTGCTCGCAGTACCCGCCGACCATTCGCTCTTCGAGCTTTTTGCCAGGGCTGACAGCTTCAGGCTGGCAATGACCGTTGTGTTCGGCGTGCTGTGGGGCATCGGCGGACTCACGTTCGGCCTGTCCATGCGCTACCTCGGCGTGGCTCTCGGGCAGTCAATCGCCCTCGGCACCTGCGCCGCCCTGGGAACAATCATGGGGCCTGTGCTGCTCAACACGTTCTTCCCCGAACTCGACGCGCTCTCAACGCTCACCGCAGCCGTGGTGATTGGCGTTGTGGCAACCCTCGCGGGAATAGCCATAATCGGTGTGGCGGGAGCCATGAAGGCGGCCTCGCTCTCCGAAGAGGAGAAAAAGGCGGCAGTCAAGGATTTCAATTTCCCCAAGGGCATAGTCATCGCGCTGCTTGCGGGCTTTATGAGCGGATGCTTCAACGTGGGGCTTGAGTTTGGCAAGGAAATCAACTTCGGCGACCTCACCAACCCCATGTTCCACACGCTTCCCGCCACACTGCTCGTAACGTTCGGCGGTTTCATAACCAACGCCGTTTACTGCTTCTTCCAGAACGGCAAAAACCACACGTGGGGCGACTACAGGAACGGCTCTGTGTGGGCGAACAACCTTTTGTTCTGCGCCCTCGCCGGTGCGCTGTGGTACTCGCAGTTCTTCGGCCTGTCGCTCGGCAAAGGCTTCCTCACGTCATCCCCCACCCTCATGACGCTGTCGTTCTGCATCCTCATGGCTCTCAACGTAACGTTCTCCAACGTGTGGGGCATCATCCTCAAGGAATGGAAAGGCTGTTCGGGCAAGACCATTGCCGTGCTTCTCGCCGGCATTGTGGTGCTGATTGTGTCGTGTTTCCTCCCGCAACTGATATAGCAAAAATTCAAAAACCCTCAAGGCGGACAGACAAAAAACTGTCCGCCTTGATTTAATAAGCCCGCCGCCAACAGGCGGGCGGAACAAAAACAAAACACAAAATGAAATCTCTACTCGAAGATTACCCTCGCGCCAAAGCCGAGGTCTTGAAAGCTGCCGAAGTTGCCGGCTATCTCTGGCAAAAAGGCTGGGCCGAGCGCAACGGCGGCAACATCACGGTGAACATCACGGAACTCGTTGACACGGAAGCCCTCTCAAAGCTCCCCGCTATAGGCCCCGCAACCGCCATAGGCATGAAGCTGCCCCACATCAAGGGCGGAATATTCTATTGCAAGGGCACAGGATGCCGTATGCGCGACCTTGCACGCCGGCCTATGGACAACGGCTCGATAATACGCATACTGCCCGACTGCGAAAGCTATGAAATGATAGCCGACAACCCCGTGAAGCCCACCTCCGAGCTTCCGTCCCACCTCGCAATACACGATGACCTGATGGCAAAAGGCTCAACGTTCCGCGCCGTCATACACACCCACCCCATTGAGCTTGTGGCAATGTCTCACAACAGGGAATACCTCAAGCCGGGCGTGCTCACGCACCTGCTGTGGTCGATGATACCCGAGACACGTGCCTTCTGCCCCAAGGGACTCGGCATAATCCCCTACGAAATGCCGTCGAGCATAAAACTCGCCGAGGAAACCGTAAAGGGACTGCAGGAACACAACGTGGTGCTTTGGGAGAAGCACGGCGTGGTTGCCATAGGCAACGACCCGCTCGAAGCCTTCGACGAAATAGACGTGCTCGTGAAATCCGCCCAGATATACCAGGACGCAAAGAGCATGGGCTTCGAACCCGAGGGCATGAGCGACGAGTCGATGAACGAGCTCAAGGAGGCGTTCAACCTCTGACAACACGCATATATAATATAAGGCAATCCCCGCCGCGCAGCTTGTATGTTGCGCGGCGGGGGTTTCTTTTGCCCCCGCCCCAAACACCGCACAGGCGGGACTATTTTGCGAAATCCGCAACACATTGGTTATCATTGCGTTGTTTGAATTTTACCTGATTTCATAACTTCCTGTAAATCTGACGTTTGAAAAAGCATAAAAAAGGTCTGATGTAGTCTGGATTATTTCAGACATAATTTTTTCTACATCGGACATAGTTTTTCCTGCGTCAAATGTATTTTTCGCGGCTTGGGTTTTGCGGTAACAGCATGTGGAATTAACTGTTTGCTTATCGCCTATTGTATATATGCAGGGGCATATGGCATAAAACCTGTACACCCTGCGGCGACCCAATTCTTATGCTGCATGAATTTAACGATAGCAGAACAATCATTGCGCACACACCAAACCATCCGACAAATGGGGGACAACCGTGCTGTTTGTGCAATTGTCCCCCATGAACGGCTCTGAAGTCGTTTCCGCCTATATTAAGAATCTAAGCATACTAACGTTTTTTGACGGCGTGCGGCTGTCAGAGCATAAATGGCGATGACCCCTCATCGCTATACTGTATTATGTCATTCGTTTCAAAATGAAACAATTATCCCCATAGCATATCCTGACGGCATATGGGTGTCGCTTGTTTTTTGCGGGAATTGTGAAAGTCGGCTTGCGCTTGCAGATTTTCTCAATTTCTGCGTCAGACGTTCATGAATTGACGTCCTATGTGTTTTCGAAAAAATTCAGCACAAAGGTAGCAAAAACTTTTTGAACGCAAGGCAAGATTTTCGGGAAAAGTTCAATTTTCGATGATTTTTTTTATTTTCCCTTCTGTTTTTTGCCAAATGACACACAGAAAGCAACGCAATGCCACCCTTATATAAAACGCGGTTGGCAGATTTCGCCGCACACGCGTAAAAAGGCAAAAAAGAACAACGGAGAAAACCGTGTAAATAAAATAAATTCATACATTTGCAACAGTCTGACACCTGTGTCAGCTTTTGCGAAAAATAATATATATGACACCATACAATGTAGGTATAGACATAGGCTCAACAACCGCAAAAATCGTGGCACTCGACGCAACGGGCAAGGCGGTTTACAGCAACTACGTGCGCCACCAGGCCCGCGTAAAGGACTGCCTTGCCGGATTTTTCGGCGACTTGGAGCGGGTGGCAGGCACTGCACCGCTGCGCGTGAGCATAACCGGCAGCGTGGGCATGGGAGTTTCCGAGCGTTGCGGCGTGCCTTTTGTGCAGGAGGTGGTGGCAGCCGCAAACTACGTGCGCCACGCCCATTCCGAGGCCAGCACGATGATCGACATCGGCGGCGAGGACGCAAAAGTCGTGTTCTTTGGCAACGGACGCGCAACCGACCTGCGCATGAACGGCAACTGCGCCGGCGGCACGGGGGCGTTCATCGACCAGATGGCAATACTGCTCCACGCCACCAACGCCGAACTCGACGCCCTCGCGGAGCGTTCCACGCGGGTCTATCCCATGGCCTCGCGCTGCGGCGTGTTCAGCAAAACCGACATTCAGAACCTCATCGCGCGCAATGTGCCGCGTGAGGACATCGCCGCCTCGATATTCCACGCCGTCGCCGTGCAGACCGTAACCACGCTGGCACACGGATGCAGCATAACGCCGCCCCTCATGTTCTGCGGAGGACCGCTCACATTCCTCCCCGCACTCAGAAAGGCTTTTCTCGACTATCTCGGATTTTCCGGAAGCGACATAATACTCCCCGAAAACGGCAGCATAATACCCGCATGGGGCGCGGCGCTCGCCGAAGGCGGGCTTCTGACCACAGTGAGAGACTTCATGGAACTTGCGTCCCCGGCACTTTCGCAGAAAACGCACTCCTACCTCAGCCTTCCGCCCATATTCGAGGGGAAGGAGGACTATGAACGCTGGCGTGCCAACCTTGGCGGAAACGCCCTGCGCCGCGTGCCGCTCCACAAAGGGACGCAGGAGGCCTACATAGGAATAGACTCCGGCTCAACCACAACAAAGGTTGCCGCCCTGTCGCCCGGCGGGGAACTGCTCTTTTCCTACTACCACAACAACGACGGCGACCCCATCGGAACTGTGGAAAAAGGCCTCGCACTGCTGAAACGGGAATGCGAAAAGGCTGGGACGGAACTCGCAATAGCCGGCTCCTGCTCCACAGGCTACGGCGAAGACCTCATAAGGGCGGCGTTCGGCTTGGACAACGGCATAATAGAGACAATCGCCCACTATCTCGCCGCAAAGGACATCAGTCCCGAAGTGTCGTTCATCCTCGACATAGGCGGGCAGGACATGAAGGCCATCTTCGTTGACCACGGAGTCATTAACCGCATAGAGATAAACGAGGCCTGCTCGTCGGGCTGCGGCTCGTTCATCAGCACCTTCGCACGCTCGCTCGATTATAGCGTGGGCGACTTCGCCCGCGCCGCCTGCACATCCAAAGCCCCCTGCGACCTGGGCACACGCTGCACCGTGTTCATGAACTCAAAGGTTAAGCAGGTGCTGCGCGAGGGGGCTACGGTCGCCGACATCGCCGCCGGACTCTCGTACAGCGTGGTGAAGAACTGCCTATACAAGGTGCTGCAGTTGAAGAACACTTCCGAGCTTGGCAAATACGTGGTGGTGCAGGGCGGAACAATGCGCAACGACTCCATAGTGCGCGCCCTCGAGAAGCTGGCCTCCACCCGCGTGAACCGCAGCGACTGCCCCGAACTAATGGGCGCGGTGGGCTGTGCGCTTTACGCAATGGGGCACAAGGCTGCCGGAACGAGCGGCGTGGAGCAGATGCTCTCCCGCGCCAAATACACAACGCAGCGCACGCAGTGCAAGGGATGCGAAAACCAATGCACCGTAACGCACTACCTTTTCCCGGAAAACCGCAGGTATTACTCGGGCAACCGCTGCGAACGCGTGTTCTCCAACCAGGGAACAAAGGCAAAGCCCGGCAAGAACGTTTACCCGCTCAAATACGAACTTCTGTTCAACCGCGAATGCAAAATTGACAATCCCATATTTACGATGGGCATTCCGCGATGCCTGAACACTTACGAGAACTATCCTTTCTGGCACACGCTTCTCAATTCATGCGGCATACGCACCGTGCTTTCCGCCGAAAGCAACTACGCCGGCTACGAACGCAGCGCAAATTGCGTGATGAGCGACAACATCTGCTTTCCCGCCAAACTCGTGCACAGCCACATCGCAGACCTCGAGCGCAAGGGCGTTGACAGGATTCTCCTGCCCTTTGTTGTTTTCGAGCAAAAGGAGAAAGGCCAGCAGAACAGCTATAACTGCCCTATCGTGTCTGGATATTCCGAAGTCGTAAACAGTTCGCAGTCGCCCAAAGTGCCGGTTGAAAGCCCCGTTGTTACTTTCAAGGACCGCAAGCTGCTGCTTAGGCAAATGGAAACCTGGCTCTCCCGCTTCGGCATCCCCGCAAAAACCGTCCGCAACGCCTTCTCCGCCGCCGAGCAGGCACAAAAACAATACCGCGAACGCCTTGCGGAAATAAACCATGAGGTGCTTGGCGAGGCGCACCGCGAGAAACGCCTCACAGTACTCCTTGCCGGCCGCCCTTACCACACAGATCCGCTCATACAGCACCGCGTTGCAGAAATGGCGGCGGCAATGGGCGTTTACGTCATTACGGACGATATTGTATATGACGAGAAACTTTCCATCGACGACACAATATACCTTTCGCAGTGGGCTTATCCCAACCGCATTCTCAAAGCCGCGAAATGGGCGGGGCTTCAAGGGGCGGACGTGCAGTATATGCAGCTCACCTCCTTCGGCTGCGGGCCCGACGCCTTCCTGACCAACGAAGTCCGGGCCACGCTCGAAAGACACCACAAGAACCTCACGCTCCTTAAAATAGACGACATAGACAACGTTGGGTCTGTCAAGCTCCGCGTGCGCTCGCTCGTGGAAAGCCTCAAGATAAGCCACAACAAGGCGGAGGCAAACGCCGTGCCTTTCGAAACCACACCGGCGTTCACCAAGGCCGAGCGCAGCCGCACCATTATCGCGCCGTTTTTCACACCTTTCCTCTCGCCGCTCATCCCGGCGGCGATGAAAGTGGCGGGCTTCAACGTTGTGAACCTTCCCATGAGCGACACCGCCTCGGACGAACTCGGTCTGAGATACTCCAACAACGAGGTCTGCTACCCCGCAACGCTCATCGTGGGCGATGTGGTAAAGGCTTTCAAAAGCGGAAGGTTCAATCCCGACGAGACGGCGGTTGCCATAACACAGACCGGCGGACAATGCCGCGCCAGCAACTACATAGCGCTCATAAAGCGCGCCCTGCTTTCAAACGGATACCGCAACACCCCGGTCGTGTCGCTTTCGTTCGGGAGCGGAATTGACAACTACCAGCCGGGGTTCAGGATACCTTGGCTCAAGCTGCTTCCCGTGGCACTCTCCACCATGCTCTACAGCGATGTGATAGCAAAAATGTACTACGCAACCGTTGCACGCGAGACGGAAAAAGGCATCGCCGCCAGGCTCAAGGACAAATTTCTTGAGCTTGCAAAACCCGTTATAGAGAGAAACGACGCAAACGCCCTCCCGGGGCTTGTGCGCGAGGCGGCAATGGAGTTCAACGCCGCGTGCGCCGAAAGGCAGACCGCCAAAGTTGGCATCGTGGGCGAGATATTCCTCGAGTTCAACCCCTACGCCCAGAAGAATGTTACCGACTGGCTCATAGGGCAAGGGCTTGAGGTTGTGCCGCCGCTAATCACCGACTTCTTCACGCAGAGCTTCGTGAACCGCGAAACCAAGAACCGCACCATGCTCCAGCGAAAGAGCATGCCAGACACCGTCGTGAACTGGCTTTACCGCAAGGTGCAGAAGCGCATCGCCGCATTCGACCGCGCAGCTTCGGGCTTCAAGCACTACACCCCCTTTGACGACATACGCGAAAAGGCGCGGCGGGCGGAGAAAATCATATCGCTCAACGCGCAGTTCGGCGAGGGCTGGCTCATTCCCGGGGAAATCGCCACGTACGCCGCACACGGCATAAACCATGTGGTGAGCCTGCAGCCGTTCGGATGCATAGCCAACCACATTATCGAAAAAGGCGTCGAGAAGAAAATGAAAGCCATGTTCCCCAAGATGAACATACTCTCGCTCGACTTTGACAGTTCGGTGAGCGATGTGAATATCGTAAACCGGCTGCTGCTTTTCATAGACAACATAAGGCAGTCGAGATGAGCGCAAAGACATACGGCGGGCAGGAAATGCTCATGATTGACGCGGCGCGGAGGCTTTTCATAGAGAAAGGCTTCGAGGACACCACCATGTGCGACATTGCCGAAATGGCGGGCGTAAACCGCTCCACGCTCCACTACTACTTCGCAAACAAGGACGTAATGTTCCGCGCGGTGTTCTCGTCGATTGTCGAGACGCTCATGCCGCGCCTGCGCGAGATTATGGCGAGCGACAAACCTCTTATGGAGCGTCTGTCGCTTGTTATAGACGAATATTTCGGGCGTTTCCTCGAGAACCCGTCAATTCCCGGCTTTATAATATCCGAGATACAGCGCGACGTGGAACACTTCATAGCCACGGCGCGGGAGATGCACTACGACAAGGTTTTCTCGCTCGTGCGCGACGTGCTCAACAACGAGATGCAGGAGGGGAGGCTAAGGGAAGTGCCGATGTACATGCTGTTCACCGCCTTCTACGGCAGCATATCCTTCCCTTTCATAGTCAAAAACCTTTTCGTCTCGTGGTTCAGCATGGACGAGGACGAATACCGCGCAATGATTATGGAGTGGAAAAAATACCTGCTCATGCAGATAAGCAACCTCCTTGTGGAGGACAACGCAAAATAAGCAAAGATTATGGAACACCATCATCACAAACACCACCATCACCATTCGGAAAAACTCACGTCTCTCAACGGCGTTTACGTGTTCGCAATCGCCCTCAACCTGCTCTTTGTCATTGTCGAGGCGGGGATCGGCTTCAGCCAGAACTCCCTCGGACTTGTGTCTGACGCGGGCCACAACCTCAGCGACGTGTTCAGCCTTCTGCTCGCGCTCTTCGCCTTCGAGCTTGCCAAAGTCCCCGCCAAGGCGGGCTTCACATACGGCTACAAAAAAGGCACAATACTCATCTCCCTGCTCAATGCCATTATTTTGCTGATAGCCGTGGGGGCGATAACCGTGGAGAGCGTCCACAAATTCACAGATCCGCAGCCGGTGAACGGCGCGGCCGTATCGTGGACGGCGGGCATGGGAATAATTGTGAACGGACTGAGCACATGGCTGCTCATGCGCCACAAAAAGGGCGATCTCAACGCCGAGGGCGCGTTCCTGCATATGCTTGCCGACACGCTGGTGTCGGTCGGCGTGCTGGTGTCGGGCATTGTAATCTCATTCACCGGCTGGAATGTGACAGACCCAATAATAAGTCTTGTGATTGTGGTCGTGATACTCGTCTCCACATGGCACTTGCTGTCGCAAAGCCTGCGCCTGTCGCTCGACGGCATCCCAGAGAACATCGACATAGCCAAGGTTAAGGGCGACATGAAGTCGCAGCCGCACGTCGAGGACGTTCACCACGTGCACGTGTGGGCGATAAGCACCACCGAAGCCGCGCTCACAGCCCACGTGGTGGTTGACAGCAACGACAACATGGAGAAGGTGAAACACCTGATACGCGAGAAAATGGCGGCAGACGGAATAACCCACGTAACCCTCGAGCTTGAACACCACGGCGAGTGTTGCGTGTGTCCCGAAGACTGACTTCACATCCTCCGAACCTGCAGAATTTGCGCAGCGCATTGACCTACAAGCAAATCGCCCATTCATAGCCGTTCACTATAACCGTTTGGTTTTCCGCACGTTGCAAGTGGGTGAAAAAAGGTCTGATGTAGTTTGAATTATATCAGACATAATTTTTTCTACATAGGACATAGTTTTTCCTACATCAAATATAGCTTTAACGGTATTGGTTTTGCACTATTTGTACGGGGCGTATTGCATACGCCCCGTACGCCATCGCTTGAAACGCATTGGCAAACACCGCCGCAACATTGCAAGTCGGCGCAATTCGGGCGTATGCAATACGCACCTACGGCGGTGCAACCCATTTGTTTATTACCATTCATTATATATAAGCGCATAACTGTTGTCGGGTTGCAAACCAAAACTGTCAAAAGTAAAATATGCCAAGCTGCATTCACGTTTTTATGCGGCAGTTTTCTTTACACAGGAAATTAATTATTGTCTTTGGCGCGGCATTACAGGGAAAATGGGTAATTTTGTGTCGTAGGTTGAGCTACTGGGGCTTTGCCCCAATTAACGAGAAAGAAAATTCGTATAATTCATAAATTTCAAACACTATGGCAAGATTTCAGAAGTCAGATTTGGAAGCGAAATACGGAATCACCGGCACCACCGAGGTTCTGTACAATCCTTCCTATGAGGTATTGTTCAATGAAGAGACAAAACCCGAACTTACAGGCTACGACAAAGGTCAGGAAACTGAACTCGGCGCAGTGAACGTGATGACCGGCATCTACACAGGCCGCTCGCCCAAGGACAAGTTCATCGTTGACGATGCTAACTCCCACGACACCGTATGGTGGGATTCTGAAGAATATCATAACGACAACCACCGCGCAAGCGAGGCTACCTGGAACACCCTCAAGGAGCTTGCAAAGAAGGAGCTTTCGAACAAGAAGCTTTACGTGGTTGACGGTTTCTGCGGCGCAAACAAGGACACCCGCATGAAGGTGCGCTTCATCGTTGAGGTGGCATGGCAGGCACACTTCGTAACCAACATGTTCATCCGCCCGCAGAGCGAGGCAGACTTCGAGCAGGAGCCCGACTTCGTTGTTTACAACGCATCCAAGGCCAAGGTTGAGAACTGGAAAGAGCTGGGCCTCCACTCCGAGACCGCAGTGCTCTTCAACGTAACGTCGAAGGAGCAGATCATCCTCAACACATGGTACGGCGGCGAAATGAAGAAAGGCATGTTCTCAATGCAGAACTACTTCCTCCCCCTCAAGGGCATCGCCTCTATGCACTGCTCCGCAAACACCGACATGAACGGCGAGAACACCGCAATCTTCTTCGGCCTTTCAGGCACGGGCAAGACCACCCTCTCGACCGACCCGAAGCGCAAGCTCATCGGCGACGACGAACACGGATGGGACGACAACGGCGTGTTCAACCTCGAAGGCGGCTGCTATGCAAAGGTCATCAACCTTGACAAGGACGCGGAACCCGACATCTACAACGCTATCCACCGCGACGCGCTTCTCGAAAACGTTACTGTTGACGCAGAGGGCAAGATTGACTTCGCAGACAAGAGCGTAACCGAGAACACCCGCGTTTCATATCCTATCTACCACATCAAGAACATCGTGCGCCCCATTTCACACGGACCCGCAGCAAAACAGGTTATCTTCCTGAGCGCAGACGCATTCGGCGTTCTCCCCCCCGTGTCGATCCTCACGCCGGAACAGACAAAGTATTACTTCCTCTCCGGCTTCACGGCCAAGCTCGCAGGTACAGAGCGCGGCATCACCGAGCCCACCCCGACATTCTCCGCTTGCTTCGGCCAGGCATTCCTCGAACTGCACCCCACAAAGTACGCAGAGGAACTCGTTGCACACATGGAGAAGAGCGGCGCGAAGGCATACCTCGTGAACACAGGCTGGAACGGAACAGGCAAGCGTATCTCTATCCGCGACACACGCGGCATTATCGACGCTATCCTCGACCACTCAATCGACGCAGCTCCCACGAAGACCATTCCCTATTTCGACTTCGTTGTCCCCACACAGCTCGAAGGCGTTGACCCGGGCATTCTTGACCCGCGCGACACCTACAAGACCGCTGCCGAATGGGAGGAGAAAGCCAAGGATCTCGCCGCACGCTTCATCAAGAACTTCAAGAAATACGAAGGCAACGAAGCCGGCAAGGCTCTTGTTGCCGCAGGCCCGAAACTTTGATATAATAAGAATCGAGCATATTGAAAAAATTCCCGCAGTCCGAAAGGCTGCGGGAATTTTTTGCCTTTTTTCGAACACCGCGCACTTTCCATCACTTCCCCAGTTTGCCGAAACGCAAACAGAATATTTTGTAAAACAGAACATTTCCGTTTTGTTATTAAAGTAAAAGTTTCCCATTTTGGAAAACTTTCGGATTTTCCTTAGCAGAAAAGTTTTCCGTTTTGGGAAATAATTTTGCCGTTTTGCGGGTTGTATGTTGTCCGAAAATCATACCTTTGTAATCGGATAGGGACATAAAACAAACGCAAACAAGCAAGCCGTTAAACATCTGCCACATACGTGCGGCGCGGTCTTGTTCCTGCGGAAATCCCCTTGGCGCGGCTTCCGCCACATTGAATGCAGCCTTGACAAAAACGACTCTAAACCCATAAAGAATATGTGCTACGACAATTTCTTGATAACAAAACGAGACGGAACCACAGAGCGTTTCTCTCTTGAAAAGATTAAGAGTGCCATTCTCAAAGCATTCGAATCGGTTAGCGAACACGTGCACGCCGAAGACATACAGCGCGTGATGGAGAACCTGCGCTTTTGCAACGGCATGAGCGTAGAGGACATTCAGAACCAAGTTGAGGTTGCCCTCATGCGCGAAAACCACTACAAGGCCGCAAAGTCGTTCATGCTTTACCGCCAGAAACATTTCGAGGACCGCGAAATACGCAACAAGCTCAAGTTCCTCATCGACTACTGCAAGGCGTCGAACCCCGCCACCGGCTCAAAATATGACGCAAACGCCAATGTGGAGAACAAGAACATAGCCACGCTCATCGGCGAACTGCCAAAGTCGAACTTCATACGCCTCAACCGCCGCCTGCTGTGCGACAAGATTAAGGAGATGTACGGCAAGGAACTTGCAGACCGCTATCTCTATCTTCTCGAACACCATTTCATATACAAGAACGACGAGACAAGCCTTGCCAACTACTGCGCGAGCATCACCATGTACCCATGGCTGATCAGCGGCACCAAGAGCATTGGCGGCAACTCCACAGCCCCGACAAACCTGAAGTCGTTCTGCGGCGGGTTCATAAACATGGTGTTCATCGTTTCGAGCATGCTCAGCGGCGCGTGCGCCACCCCGGAGTTCCTTATGTATATGTCGTATTTCATAGGTCAGGAATACGGCGAGGACTACTATAAGCACGCCGACGACGTTGTGGATCTTTCAAAACGCCACCGCACTCTCGACAAGATAATCACCGACTGCTTCGAACAGGTTGTTTACTCCATAAACCAGCCCACCGGGGCAAGGAATTTCCAAGCCGTGTTCTGGAACATATCCTATTACGACCACAACTATTTCGAGAGCATCTTCGGCGACTTCCGCTTCCCCGACGGCTCGAAGCCCAACTGGGACGCGCTCAACTGGCTGCAAAAACGTTTCATGCGCTGGTTCAACGCCGAACGCACAAAGACTGTGCTTACCTTCCCTGTCGAGACAATGGCGTTATTGTCGAAAGACGGAGACGTGGTTGACAAGGAGTATGCCGACTTCACGGCACAGATGTACGCCGAAGGGCACTCGTTCTTCACCTACATGAGCGACAACGCCGACTCACTGGCTTCGTGCTGCCGTCTGCGCAACGAAATCCAGAACAACGGCTTCAGCTACACCCTCGGTGCCGGCGGCGTTTCCACCGGATCGAAGAGCGTGCTGACCATAAACCTCAACCGCTGCGTGCAGGAGGCTACGCGCCAGGGCAAGCCGTATCTCGACTACATCGCCGAGGTTGTTGACATAATGCACAAGGTGCAGATTGCCTACAACGAAAACCTGAAAGACCTTGCGTCAAAGGGAATGCTGCCGCTCTTCGATGCCGGATACATCAACATATCCCGCCAGTATCTCACAATAGGCGTGAACGGGCTTGTGGAGGCTGCCGAATCCCTCGGCTACACGATTTCCGACAATCCCGAATACCTGAAATTCGTGCAAGGCGTGCTCGGCACGGTGGAATACTACAACAAGAAATACCGCTCCAAGGACGTGATGTTCAACTGCGAGATGATACCCGCCGAGAACGTGGGCGTGAAACACGCACGCTGGGACAGGGAGGACGGCTACTATGTGCCGCGCGACTGCTACAACAGCTACTTCTACGTTGTTGAGGACACTGCCACCCACATACTCGAGAAATTCCGCCTGCACGGTCATAAGTTCATAGAGCACCTCACCGGCGGCTCGGCACTCCACATGAACCTTGACGAGCATCTTAGCGAAAAGCAGTACCGCCAGCTTCTGAGGGTTGCCGCAAAGGAAGGGTGCAACTATTTCACGTTCAACGTGCCCAACACCGTGTGCAACGACTGCGGACATATCGACAAGCGTTATCTCAAAGAATGCCCCGTATGCCACAGCAAGAACATCGACTATCTGACCCGCGTCATCGGCTACCTGAAGCGCGTTTCCAACTTCTCCATGGACAGGCAGAAAGAGGCGGCACGCCGCTACTACGACAACCCCTCACGCGACAAGGACAGCGTTGAGGCACCAACAGGCGCGGCACAGGCGAACAGTTGAGAGGGATGCTGAAATACGTAGGCTACGACATAGTTTTTCAGGAAATTCCCGATGAGACCACTTTGGCGATAAACCTTTCGCTCTGCCCCAACCGCTGCAAAGGCTGCCACAGTCCATATCTCTGGGAGGACAAAGGCGACGAGCTTACGGCTGAAGCCCTTGACAGAATGGTTTCGGGGTTTGCGGGAGAAGTTACCTGCGTATGCTTCATGGGCGGCGACAACGCTCCGCAAGAAGTGGCGGCACTGGCACGCCACGTGCGCCAAAGCTATTCCGGGCAGTTCCTCACGGCGTGGTATTCGGGCAAGCCCGATTTCCCCAAGGACTTCGACCGGGCGGCTTTCGACTTTGTCAAGCTCGGCCCATATATCCCCGAAAAAGGTCCGCTCAACAAGCCCACGACCAACCAACGCCTCTACCGCATAATGCCCGACGGCACAAACGAGGACATAACGGACAGGTTTTGGCGGAAATAAAAGAACAGACAAGATATAAAGCAATTCAATTTTACACGAAGATTCCCTGCGCGAAGTGATTTCGGGCAGGGAATCGCCATTTTATAGAGGATTGGGGCAGTAGCGCACAATAAGCAACACGGATCAAATTGGCAGCAAAAGACGTGATATTTACGACGCATATAACGCACAACCAACAATTTGCACCGCCGTAGGGGCGTATGCCATACGCCCCTACAAATGGCGCAAAACCAATACCGCAAAAACCTGCATTTGATGTAGAAAAAACTACATAGGACGTAGGAAAAATTATGTCTGATGTAATTCAAATTACATCAGACCTTTTTTCGCCTCTTTCAAGTCTCTGAAAAACAATCCGTTACAGCGGACTTCTCTTATATGGTTATTTCTTTGGAAACTAAAGCGTTGCGCAGTTTTGGCGATATTCGCCGCTTTTTTCGGCAAGAAGCCGGCCGTATATGTAATATAGGGCGCAAAACAATCCCTCCTTTTAAGGTTTCACAATTAGAACTAAGGTAAATAATTTTGTATGCTATTAATGTGTATCGGATTATTTGCTATATTTGCAAACAGTAACATACAATTAACATATTGGTTTTGCGATAACATCAAATATCACACACAAATGAAAAGGACAGTTTTCCCATTATTGCTATCTGTTTTGTCGTGCATCGTTTTGCGGGCGGAAAAACTCGCACAGTACAAGTTTGGCGACATTACCCCCGAGGAGCGCGACATGACGGTCTATGACAAAGACCCTGACGCGAAAGCGGTGATGCTTCTGAATTTGCGCGATGTGAAATTCAGGACGTCCGGCGGCAAGATTGTGAACATCACGACCAATCATGTGCGCATCAAGATACTCAAGGAGGACGGCAAGGATTTAGCCAATGTCTGCGTGGTTCTGTACAATAATTCCGGGAGGCATTTGCGCGAGACGATTGAGGACCTCGAGGCTGCGTCTTTCAACAAGGAGGGAGGCGAACTGGTCAGGACGAGGATGAAGAGCGACCTTGTGTTCAGGGAAAAGATTGACGACAACCGCGACCGCGTGAAGTTCTCAATCCCCAAGGCTAATGTGGGAAGCATAATAGAGTATGAGTACAGCGTGGTCAGCGAGTTTTATGCGAACATGGACGACTGGTATGCCCAGCAGGAGATACCTGTGGCCTATGCGCGTTATACGGCAGTCATACCCGAAATGTTCCAGTTTCACTACGAGTTGCGAGGGTATGATTGGCTGAAGACGGTTGACGGGGACGGTCTCGTTGACTATACCGACATGGGCGGCGGGCGCAGCAAGACATACGCAATGGCGGGCAACGACATTCCCGCGTCGAAAAGCGATGACTACGTGTGGTGTTCCAACGACTATGTGGCAAAGGTTTCCGCCGAACTGCTTGGTATGCAGCTTCCCGGTTCCGACTACAAGAATTACGGGAACACTTGGGAGAAAATTGACGACATCCTGCTTTCCGACAATTCCTTCGGCGGCATGATGGGCAAGGCGAGTCCGTATGCGGAGGAGCTTAAATCGCTCGGGACAGACACTATATCAGACATAGGCTTGCGCGTGATAAACACAATAAAACTGCTGCAAAGCCATCTGAAGTGGAACAAGGGATATGCGCTATACCCCAAGCCGATGTCGAAAACCGTAAAGGCGGGGACGGGGAGCAACGCGGATTTGAACCTGGTTCTCATCAATATGCTTCATGACGTGGGTGTGAAGGCAAGCCCCGTGGTAATGCGCCGGCGCGACAGCGGACTGCTGCCGCTTACATATCCGAGCGTTGACAAAATAAACACGTTCATTGTGGCGATATACCTGTCGGACGAAAATCTTGTTTTTGCCGATGCGTCGGGGGAGAAAGGCTTTGTGAACGCCTTTTCGACCAGGCTCTACCCCATGCGCGCAAGGATTGTGAACAGGGACGACGGAGAGAAATGGATCAATATGCAGGAAGTGGCCCTTTCCACCATAAGCAACACTGTGAACGCCGCCATATCCGCCGACGGCGTGATGAGCGGGGAATGCCTCGTGCGGAACAGCGGACAGGCAGCCTATGAGTTCAGGAACAGCTACTCGGACGCCAAGGACGAGAAGCAGTTCGTCAGCAATATTGAGAAAGAGGAAAACGTGGCTGTATCGGATTACTCTGCCGAACGCGTGGGCGAATTTGCAAACGAAGCGTCTGAAAAATACAAATTCACAAGGAAAGGCGAAGTGAACGCGGAACGCATTTACATAAACCCCATTGTAAGGCGGCTGGTAAGCAGCAACCCGTTTACGGACGCCAAGCGCTTTTTGCCCGTGGAGTTTCCCTGCCGGCAGGCTGAGGTTTCCAATTATTCGATTGCGATACCCGAGGGATGGGAAGTCGAAGAACTTCCGCAAAACGTGTCCGCCTCAACACCCGACAACAGCATCTCTTTCAAAAGAGAATGCACTTCTGCGGACAACGAGATAAGCATTTCAATGGTGTTCAGACTTAACGCCACCTTCTACGGCAGCGGGCAATACCAGAACGTAAGGAATATGTTCACCACGCTGGCAGAGCGCGGCAACGACATGATAGTGCTGAAGAAGAAACAATGAGGCGTTGGTTTTTGACAGTCGTGTTGCCGCTGCTTGCCGTTGCGGCGTGGGCCGAGCCTGATGCCGAGTACCGCAAGCGGCTAACAAAAGTGGAGGTGTTGTCGCAAAGCGATTTTGTTGTTACAATCCACGACGAGGTGGTCATTTACAAGGAGGCGCAGTCGTTCCTTGCCAATTACTATGGCGTTTTGGGAATGGACGAGAGCGTGAGCAAATTTTCCTGTGCGGTGCAAAGCCTCGACGGCACGCTTATGAAAAAATACAAAGGCGGCGACCTGGAGCGCACACGCTACTCGGAACATCTTGCCGATGACGTGGAAAAGGTTTTTCTGAACATAGACCTGCCGTCCTATCCCGCAGTTGTAACGACCGATGTTACCATACGGCATAACGGCAACACCTTGGGCTATCCCCCGTTTGCCCCGGTTGCGGCGTATGATGCGGGCGTAAAAGAGGCTTGTTACGAAATAGCATACCCCTCATCATTTACCGTGAACTATGCAGTTGAAGGCGCGTTGCCCGCCCCTGAAATTTCCACAACCCCACAAGGCAGGAAAATGATTGCATTCAAGGTTAGCAATATTCCGCCGCTTTCAAGGGAAAGCCATGCAAAGCCTTTGAACAAGCTTGTGCCGAAAGTTTATTTCGCCCCGGGAACATTGGACTATTACGGCACAAAGGCAAGCCTTGAGTCGTGGGAAACTTTCGGGAAGTGGGTGCATGGGCTGTGCGACGGCTTGGATGTGCTGCCCGATGAAGCCAAGGCAAAGGTTCACTCCCTCACGGACTCATGCAAAAGCGAATGGAGCAAGATCAAGGTGCTTTATGATTTCCTGCGCCAGTCCACGCGCTACGTAAGCATACAGTTGGGCATAGGCGGATACCGCCCGCTGTCTGCCGCTTTTGTTTGGAAAAACGGTTTTGGCGACTGCAAGGCTCTTGTAAACTACATGAAGGCGATGCTTGCCGAGGCGGGGATTTCCTCCACCTACACCCTTGTAAGCACTACGTATGACAAACTTTTGCCTGTGCCGAACTTTCAGCAGCTCAATCATGTTGTGCTGAAGGTGCCTGTTGGCGACCGCGCCGTGTGGATGGAATGCACCAATCCCCGAATACCGTTGGGCTACACCCATGAGGGCATTGCCGGACACGATGCCGTGGAAATCACTGCCGCCGGCGGCAAGGTGGTAACGCTGCCCGATTATCCCGACAGTCTGAGCCTGCGCTCTACGGAGGTGAGTCTGAATTTGCTTCCCGGAAGCGGCATGGCGGATGTTTGGATAAACGACAATTATTATATGCACAGCTATGCCCAAATGGCAGGATGGGCTTACGAGGGCGGACGCGAGCAGCAAGACTTGGCTGGGGCGTTGTATGAGATGCCGTTCGCCGAGGTGAAAGAGGCAAAATGCCAAGTGCACGACAGTGTGATGCCGCGCACGGAGATAACGGTGGCGGCGCGTGCGCAGGTTGCCAGAACTACGGGAAGCCGGCTTTTCGTAAAGCCCAACCTGCTGCATAAGAATTTTGCAAAGGAAAGCATATCAGAAAACCGCGAACAGGATGTGTGGTTCGGGCGCGGAATGAAGAATGTCGAGCGCATTACATTAACTCTGCCCGACAGCATTTCAATAGAGTCTTTGCCAAAGGATGTGTTTGTTGACAACGAAATAGGCGTTTTCAGTTCAAAGACAAGCGTAAGCGGACGGACAATCGTAACGACAAATGTGTTCATGCTGCGCCGTGGCGCGTATTCCCCCGACAAGGCTGTGCTTTTTGACAGCCTTCAGGAAGCGCGTAGCAAAGCCTATGCGGCAAATGTGGTGCTGCGCCGCTGACGCTGCGGATGCAAAATCGCAATACCGCATTTTTCCCAGTTTATTCAAGGAGACCATATCAGATACAGGTTAAACTACATGGGACATGGGAAAAACTATGTCCTATGTAGGAAAAATTATGTCTGATGTAATTAAAACTACATCAGACCTTTTTTCGCCATTTTCAAACCCCTGAAAAACAAATCGTTACAAAGGATTCCTTTCGTGCGATTATTTTTCTGTAAGTCAACACCTTACGCAATTTTGGCGACATTTGCGGTTTCATACAACTGCGGTCGTGCAAAAAAAACGGGTGCCGTATGCACACGCACCCGACACCCATCAAAAAACTTTGCACATGAAAAATTGAAATCAATGTTTACGCCCCTTGCGTTTCCTGCCCGCAGAATGTTTTCCCTTGGGCGCATCCGCCACACCGCCTGTGTTTTCGGCTTTCACGCCATGCTCCGTAACAAGGGTGAAATCGAGCAGGCGGCGGTCAAGGTTGGCACGCGCAACCTTAATCCTCACCTTGTCGCCAATGGAATAGCTGCGGTGGCGGCGGCGACCCACAAGGCGGTAGTTCTTCTCGTCAAACTCGTAGTAGTCGTCAACGAGGTCGCGCAGCGGCACCATTCCCTCGCACTTGCTTTCGTCAACCTCCACATAAAGCCCGAACTCGGTAACGCCGCTCACCGTGCCGTCGAACTCCTGTCCCAGCCTGTCGGCCATGAACTCCACCTGCTTGTACTTTATGCTCGCACGCTCCGCAGCGTCGGCAAGCTGTTCCATTGCGCTTGAATGCTCGCACAGTTCCTCATATTTGGTTGCGGAGGCGGAACGCCCGCCCTCGGCATAGCGTGTGAGCAAGCGGTGAACCATTGTGTCGGGATAGCGGCGTATGGGGGACGTGAAATGCGTGTAGTATCTGAACATCAAACCGTAGTGGCCTATGTTGTGGATGCTGTAACGCGCCTTCTGCATGGCACGCAGCGCAACGGTCTCTATAAGCTGCTGCTCCTTCTTGCCCTTCGATTCGTCCAAAAGGCGGTTTATGCTCCTGCCCACGTCAGCCTTCGAACCCTCGGTCTTGAGCTTGTAGCCGAAACGCGATATGAAGGCCCTCAGGTTTTCGAGCTTCGTCTGCTCGGGAACATCGTGTATGCGGTAGGGCAGCACCTTGGCCTTTTTGCCCTTAGGCACAATGCCCACGCTCTCGGCAACGCTCTTGTTTGCAAGGAGCATGAACTCCTCCACGAGCTTGTTGGCATCCTCCTCAATCTTCACGTATGTGGATATGGGGTGTCCCTTCTCGTCAATCTCAAAACGCACCTCGGGGCGGTCGAAACCTATCGAGCCGTTGTCGAACCGCCTTTTGCGCAGTTGCTTTGCAAGGCGGTTGAGCGTGATAAGCTCTTCGGCAAACTCGCCCACTGGCTTTTCCGCATTCACCGGCTGCGGGTGGTTTCCGGGCAGCGCGAGGTCTTCGGGCGATGCCTCGCCGTTCTCCTCCAATATATATTGCACTTCCTCGTATGTGAACCTGCGGTTGCTCTTTATCACTGTGTGGGCAAGATGCCACGAAAGGACTTCTGCCCTGTTGTTCATCTTGAAAATCGCGCTGTACGCAAGTTTCTCCTCGTCCTGGCGCAGGGAGCACAGGAAGTTGCACAGCCTTTCGGGCAGCATGGGGATTGTGCGGTCAACAAGGTAGATGCTCGTAGCGCGCCTCACCGCCTCGCGGTCTATCACGTCGCCCTCCTTCACGTAGTGGGACACGTCGGCAATGTGAACGCCAACCTCCCAGTTCCCGTCCTTTGTGGGGCGGATGGATAGCGCGTCGTCGAAGTCCTTTGCGTCTCGCGGGTCGATTGTGAACGTGGTAACGTTGCGGAAATCCTCACGCCTTGCAATCTCCTCTGGGGTTATTTCCGCCGGTATCTTTTCGGCGGCATCTACTACGTTTTGCGGATAGGTGTAGGGCAGGTTGTATTCGGCGAGAATTGCGTTCATCTCCGCATTGTTCTCGCCCTCCGAACCAAGGATGTCGATGACCTTTCCCACAGGGTTTTTCCCCGCTTCGGGCCACTGCGTGATTTTCACCACAGCCTTGTCGCCGTTCTTCCCGCCCTTGAGACAGTTCTTGGGGATGAATATGTCGTTTGAGTAAATCCTGCCAGCCGTTTCGAGGAAGCCGTAGTTTTTCTCCACGTGCAGTTTCCCCACGAAAGTCTCGCGCCCGCGTTCGAGAATGGCAATCACCTGCGCCTCGCGGGCGTGCTTCTCACGGCGTGCGAGGATTGTGGCGCGCACACGGTCGCCGTTCATCGCACCCATGCTGTTGCGCTCGGTTACGAGTATTGACTTTCCGCCGTCGTCGGGCACCACGCTGTTGTGGCCGTTAGCCTTTCTCACGAATTTGCCCTCCACAACCTGGTTCTTGCGGCTCAGGCTGTACTGGTCGTCGCGCACCGTGAGTTCGTCGGCATCAACGAGGTCGTCAAGTATGTCGCAGCACAGCATACGTTGCATATGGGACGTTATGCCAAGCTCTTCGAAAATCTCGCGTGAGCTGTACGACTTGTCGGCATTACCGGTGAAAAGTTCCGATAACTTGCCGTAAATTTCCTTTTTGCCGAGCCTTACGGACGCCCGCTTGCCTTTGACTTTCATGATGTGAACTTTTTATGCTTTCAAGCTACAAAGTAACTAAAAATTCAGCTAACCGCAACGCCAAACCGCCACAAAAAACAATCCGCCCGCACACAGGAAAACTGCACGCGGGCGGATTTTGCTTTTTTGCCGTCCCTCGGGCGGCGGTTGGCTTACTTGCGGAGACCGAGAGCCTTCACAATTGCACGGTAACGCTCAATGTCGCAACGCTTGAGGTAGTTGAGCAATGCGCGGCGTTTGCCTACAAGGCGCACCAAAGACCTTTCTGTTGTATGATCTTTACGGTTGGCCTTCATGTGTTCCGTCAAATGGGAAATACGGTATGAGAATAATGCCACCTGCGCTTCGGGTGAGCCGGTGTCAGTATTGGACTTTCCGTACTGTCCAAAGATCTCCTTCTTTTTAGCTTGATCTAAATACATAGAAGTTTTTGATTTGTTATTTGTTGTTTCTGCCCCGCACGATGCGGAAGCGGGTGCAAATTTAGCCATTCCCGATTAAACGGCAAACCCAACTGCGCATTTTTATCACTCCCGCCCACAATTTTCCAACGAATATGCCTATGTTCTACCCCGATACGCATAATTTGGCTAACTTTGCAGCAGTTTTTAAGGTTATAATTTTAATGCAAGACATTCGCAACATTGCAATCATCGCGCACGTCGATCACGGCAAAACCACTCTGGTTGACAAAATGCTCATGGCGGGCAACCTGTTCCGCGCAAACCAGGACACAGGCACGCAAATCCTCGACAGCAACGACCTTGAGCGCGAGCGCGGCATCACCATTCTTTCAAAAAACGTCTCCATACGCTACAAGGGCGTAAAGATAAACATAATCGACACCCCGGGCCACAGCGACTTTGGCGGCGAGGTGGAGAGAGTGCTCAACATGGCGGACGGCTGCATCCTGCTGGTGGACGCTTTCGAAGGCCCCATGCCGCAGACGAGGTTCGTGCTAGAAAAGGCGCTGAGCATCGGACTGAAGCCCATAGTCGTCGTGAACAAGGTTGACAAGCCCAACTGCCGCCCCGAAGAGGTTTACGAAATGTCGTTCGACCTTATGTGCGCCCTAAACGCCACCGAGGACCAGCTCGACTTCCCCGTGGTTTACGGTTCGGCAAAGCAAGGCTGGATGGGGCCTGACTACAACAAGCCCACAAGCGACATAACTTACCTGCTCGACACCATACTGAAAACCATCCCCGCACCCAAGCAGCTCGAAGGTACGCCCCAGATGCTCATCACATCGCTCGACTATTCAAAATATACAGGCCGGATAGCCGTGGGACGCGTGCACAGAGGCACGATACGCGAGGGAATGGACGTTACCATAGCCCACCGCGATGGCACGCTCGAAAAGACGAGAATCAAGGAACTTCACACGTTCGAGGGCATGGGACACGCCAAGACCGACTCCGTGTCGAGCGGCGACATCTGCGCAATAATAGGTCTTGAGAACTTCGAAATCGGCGACACCATCTGCGACTTCGAGAACCCCGAGCCGCTGCCGCCGATTGCCATCGACGAGCCCACGATGTCGATGCTCTTCACAATAAACGACTCGCCGTTCTTCGGCAAGGAGGGCAAATACTGCACCTCGCGCCACATACAGGACCGCCTGCAAAAGGAGCTTGAGAAAAACCTCGCCCTGAAAGTCGAGCCCGTGGCTGCCGACAAGTGGATTGTGTCGGGACGCGGCGTGCTGCACCTGTCCGTGCTAATCGAGACGATGCGCCGCGAAGGCTACGAACTGCAGGTAGGCCAGCCGCAGGTTATATACAAAAACATCGACGGCGTGAAGTGCGAGCCATTCGAAGACCTCACCATAAACGTGCCAGAGGAATATTCGAGCAAGATGATCGACATGGTAACGCGCCGAAAGGGCGAGATGACGGCCATGGAGACGCAGGGCGACCGCGTGAACATCGAGTTCGACATCCCCTCACGCGGCATAATAGGCCTGCGCACAAATGTGCTTACGGGAAGCCAGGGCGAGGCTATCATGGCACACCGCTTCAAGGAATACCAGCCCTACAAGGGCGAGATAACAAGGCGCATAAACGGCTCGATGGTGGCTTTGGAAACAGGCACCGCGTTCGCCTATGCGATAGACCACCTGCAAGATCGCGGCAAGTTCTTCATCAACCCCGGCGAGGAGGTTTACGCCGGCGAGGTTGTGGGGGAACACGTGCACGACAACGACCTTGTGGTGAACGTAACCAAGGCTAAACAGCTTACCAATATGCGCGCGAGCGGCGCGGACGACAAGGCGCGCATCGTGCCGCCCGTGGTGTTCTCGCTTGAGGAGGCTTTGGAATACATAAAGGAGGACGAATACGTGGAGGTTACGCCGAAAAGCATGAGGATGCGCAAGGTGCTGCTCGACCATCTGGCACGAAAGCGCGCAAACAAGTAAACGGCGCACAGACATACATTATATATAATAAGGTGTCGTGGCAGGACGGCTAACCGTCCTGCCACAATGTTTTTTTTATGCCCGCGCATCCCCATGGCAATTTTCACGGCTTTCCGCAACAGCCTGACAGCCAACCGCTTGCCAAATCTTTTACAAGTTTTGCAGGGCTGTGAATATCAAGGGTTTGCGATTGCCGGAAAAAGGTCTGATGTAGTTTGGATTATATCAGACATAATTTTTCCTGCATCGGACATAGTTTTTCTTACATCCGATGCAGTTTTTATGGGAGTGGGAAAAGGGGTGAGCTATTATGGTTTTGCGATAATCGCAGTGGTGCCAATCACTAATTGATTGCGCATAAAAAAATGCGCGGGAGCAAAAAGCCCCCGCGTACAGTTGAAGAAAAACTTATTTCCGCACGTTTTACTTTACAGCCTCGTTCAGGGCAGCGCCGGCCTTGAACTTAACCACCTTCTTCTCGGGAATCTGCACCTTCTCCTTTGTTGCAGGATTGAAGCCCTCACGAGCCGCACGGGTGGAAACCTCGAATGTGCCGAAACCGACAAGGGCCACCTTGTCGCCGGCCTTAACCGCATTTTCAATAGCTCCGAGAGTAGCATCGAGAGCCTTTTTTGCATCAACCTTGCTGAGGGCAGCGCCTTCAGCGATTGCATTTACCAAATCTGTCTTGTTCATATTCAATTTATTTATAAAGTTATTCCTCTATGTTTATTGTTATCGTTCAAATCCTTACGTGTGCCGCGAGGGCAAATATAAATATAGTTTGTTAAATTAGCAAAATAAAATGCCGGTTTTTCACATTTCTGGCTGAAATTTATCCGCAAACGCCCCAAAACCGCCCTGCGAAAGTCATTCACGCACCTTGCAATCCCGCATACAGCGATGCCGTGTGCCGATAATTTCATAACTTTGCCACAAATTATATGAAGGCAGTATGTTCAAGACACCACCCATAACAAAAAACCTGATTATCATAAACCTGATAGTCTTTCTGGCGAAATACGTGTTCGAGACACGCGGCATAGATCTCGACTCCATGCTCGGGCTTCACTTTTTCATGGCCCCCGACTTCCGCCCCTACCAGCTCGTAACCTATATGTTCATGCACGCCAACGTGGAGCATATTTTCTTCAATATGTTCTCGCTGTGGATGTTCGGAAGGATAATAGAGCAGACTTGGGGAGAGAGGAAATACCTGCTGTTCTACTTCGTGTGCGGCATAGGCGCGGGGCTGACGCAGGAGGTCTGGCAGTTGGGGCAATACTATGTGGAGGGGCTTCACAACTACTCGTTGGTGGACACCGGCGGGGGGGCGATACCCATGAGCCAATACCTCAACCTGTGGACCACGATTGGGGCTTCGGGAGCGTGCTACGGCGTGATGCTTGCGTTCGGCATGACATACCCCAACGAAGTGATGGTGCTCTTTCCGATACCCATACCGCTTAAGGCCAAATACTTCGTCATAATGTGCATTGCCATAGAATTGTTCTCCTCGTTCTCCACAAACGGAAACGTGGCACACTTCGCACATCTTGGCGGCATGGCGTTCGCATGGTTCTTCATCCGTCGTGAACGCCGCAGGCAAAGGAGTTTCGGGGGCTGGGAAAGCTACACGCCGCCGCGCGGCAACATATTCAGGAGGGTACGCAAAAAAATGTCAGACGGCGGCGCATTCGGCGGACACAAGGCCGACCACGACTACAACGCACGCCGCGAGGAGAAGCAGCGCGAGACAGACAGGATACTCGAAAAAATAAGAACCTCCGGCTACGAAAGCCTTACGGAGGAGGAAAAACGCAAGCTCTTCGACTCCGGGGAAAAATAATGTTGGCAAGGATAAAAAAGACAACCACCTGCATCGCCATGGCAATAACCGTTGCGGCGATACTGGCAATGTGGGCGAGCGCGTACAGCGCACACATCCCGCCGCAGGGCTTCGGCTGGTACGACGTGCTGGGCATGGCGTTCCCCGTGTTCGCCGCCGCGAGTGCAGTGTCGCTCATCCTTTGGCTCGCGTTCAAGCCGCGCCTCGCCCTCGTGCCCCTCTTCGGGCTGCTGTTCTGCATAAGCGACCTGCGCGCCTACTGCCCCGTGAACATACCCCAAAGCCCGCCCGCAGGAAGCCTGAAAGTGATGTCGTACAACGCGCAGAATTTTGACGGCACGGCAAACGAGGACAGCGAGGAGAAGAAGCAGATAATATCAAACATAATAAACTCCAACGCCGACATAGTGTGCATACAGGAGGGCGACTACTGGGCCGACTGGGAAAAGCTCGAGAAAAAGCTGCGCAATATATACAGGTATATGGACGTGCTGGGGAAAGACTCCGCGCCGACCACCATGAGGTGCTTCTCCAAGCTAAGGATAATAAAGGCGGAGCAACTGGCCTTTCCCGGAAGTTTCAACTCCACGGTGGCGTTCTACCTGCAGCACAACGGCGGCGACACAATAATTGTGGTGAGCAACCACCTGCAAAGCGACAACCTCACCCCCGAGGAGCTTGACAACTACTCCGCCCTCGTCAAAGGCAAAAAGGAGGCGGGGGGCAAAAACCCCGCAACGGCATTGCTGTCGGTGCTGCGCAAGGTTGCGGACGCTGCCGAGAAGCGCGGCTCGCAGGTTGACAGCGTGGCGGCGTTCATCAACGCACACAAAGACACGCCCATGATACTGTGCGGCGACTTCAACGACACCCCCATATCCTACTCGCGCCGCGAAATCGCCCGCCGCCTCACCGACGCATACGCGGCAACAGGCCTCGGGCCGGGCTTCACATACACCAGCAACGGCATGCACGTGAGGATAGACCACATGATGTGCTCGCGCCACTGGAAACCCTACGCCGCAAAAGTAAACAGCCACGCAAAAGGCTCCGACCACCACCCCATTACGGCATTCTTTAAGCTAAAAGCCAAATAATACACCCTCACAGGCTTTCAAGTATTAAAAAAAATGTATATTTGCAACCCTACTGCCAAAAGAAAAAATAAAAATAATAATAAACCAAATGCAAAACAAAGGATTCATAAAGGCGATTGCAGTATTACTAACACTAATCTGCATTTACTACCTCTCGTTCTCATTTGTCACCAGCCACTTCACAAGCAAGGCTGAGAAAATGGGAGAGGTAGCCGGCGCACAATATCTTGATTCTATAAAGAACGAGAAAGTGTGGCTCGGCGCGTACACGTTCAAACAGTGCCAGGAGATGCAGATAGGTCTCGGCCTCGACCTCAAAGGCGGCATGAACGTCATTCTCGAAGTATCGGTGCCCGATGTGGTCAAGTCTCTTGCCGACAACTCCACCGACCCGACATTCCTCAAAGCCGTGAAACAGGCTTCGGAGCAGTCTCAAAGCAGCCAGGACGACTTCATCACGTTGTTCGTGAAGAACTACCAGTCCGTTGCGGGCAAAAATCATCTTGCCGAGGTATTCGCCACGCAGCAGCTCAAAGGGCAGGTGGCGACAAACAGCACCGACGCGCAAATAGAAAAGGTGTTGCGCAAGGAAGTCTCCGCAGCAATCGACAACTCTTACAAAGTGCTCCGCACACGTATCGACCGCTTCGGCGTGGCTCAGCCCAACATCCAGACCCTTCAGGGGCAGATGGGGCGCATACTTGTTGAAATGCCGGGCATAAAGGAGCCTGACCGAGTGAGGAAGCTTCTTCAGGGAAGCGCTAACCTCGAGTTCTGGGAAACATACGACGGAAGCGTGATCATCCCCTACCTCTCGCAGATTGACGCAAAGCTCGCCGCAGCCGGAAGCGCAATTGCAAAAACAGACACGGCAAAAGCAGAGTCCGCAGCGGAAGAGGTGAAAGCCGACACCGCAAAGGCTGAAAAAGACGCAAGCGTAAACGCCGCTGCCGCGCTCAAGAAAATCGAAGCCGGCAAAGGCAAGGCAAAAGAAGACGCAAAGGCTGATGCCGACCTCAAAAAGCAGCACCCACTCCTCGCGTCAATGTCGCCCGCACAGGGCGGAAGAGGCTGCGTGGTGGGATATGTGCTCGCACGCGACACAGCAGATGTAATGAAGATGCTCACATCGGCTGACGCGCAAAAACTTCTGCCCAAAGACCTCAAGCTGTGCTGGGGCGTGAAACCCTCGGACGTAAGCACAAAGCAGGACGTGTTTGAACTCTACGCCCTGAAAGTTACCGAACGCAACGGACGCGCACCGCTTGAGGGCGACGTAATCACAACTGCAAAGGACGACTACGACCAGTTCCACCGTCCCTGCGTAAGTATGTCGATGAACACCGACGGCGCACGCCGCTGGGCAGCCATTACAAAGAAGAACAAGGACCACGCAATAGCAATCGTGCTTGACGGCTTCGTTTACAGTGCGCCCAATGTGGATAACGAAATCACCGGCGGACAGTCGCAAATCACCGGACACTTCACCGCAGAGGACACCAAAGACCTTGCAAACGTGCTTCAGTCGGGTAAGATGCCAGCCCCCGCCCACATTGTGCAGGAGGACATCGTAGGTCCTTCGCTCGGGCAGGAGTCAATCGTGCAGGGCTTCACCGCCTGCGTGATTGCATTCATAATCCTCATGATTTACATGTGCGCAATCTACGGAATGATCCCCGGTATGGTTGCAAACTGCGCGTTGTTGCTCAACTTCTTCTTCACGTTCGGAGTGCTCACCTCGTTTCAGGCGGCCCTCACAATGTCGGGAATCGCCGGTATGGTGCTTTCGCTCGGTATGGCGGTCGATGCAAACGTGCTTATATATGAGCGCACAAAGGAGGAGCTGCGAAGCGGCAAACTTGTGAAGAACGCCCTTGCCGACGGCTACAAGCACGCATTCTCGGCAATCTTCGACTCCAACCTCACGTCAATCATCACGGCGATAATACTCTTCAACTTCGGCACAGGACCTATTCGCGGATTTGCCACAACGCTCATCATCGGCCTTCTCGCATCGTTCTTCACCGCCGTATGGCTTACACGCATTGCCTACGAGCATTTCATGAACAAGGACAAGTGGCTTCACATCACGTTCACCACGAAGATTTCGGAGAACATCATGCGCGACCCGCACTACAACATTCTCGGCGCGTCGAAGAAGCTGCTCGTGGTTTGCGGCGCACTGATTGCGGTGATGGTGGTTTCATTCGGCGTGCGCGGCCTCAGCAAAGGCATCGACTTCACCGGCGGCCGCAACTACGTTGTGCAGTTTGAGCAGAAAGTAACCCCCGAAGAGGTTCGCACCCTGCTGCAGCAGGAAGTTGGCGACCAGGCAAACGTTTCTGCCATCGCCCTCGGAACAGACGGCAAGACCCTCCGCGTGTCAACCAACTATAACATAAACGACAACTCCAGCGATGCCGATATGCAGTCTGAGAAGTTCGTTTACCAGGCACTGAAGAAAGGCAAACTGCTCGCCGACTACGTAACGCTCGAACGCTTCATCGACCGCGACAACCGCGCCGGCGGCTCAATCATCAGTTCGCAGAAAGTGGGTCCCTCGGTGGCAAAAGACGTTACAAACGGAGCAATCATCAGCGTGATACTCGCGCTCGTGGCAATCTTCCTCTACATCCTCGCACGTTTCCACAACGTGGCATACTCTGTGGGCAGCACCGTGGCCCTCACGGTTGACACCCTGCTCATCATCGGCATGTACTCGCTCTGCTGGGGCTGGGTTCCGTTCTCGCTCGAGGTTGACCAGACGTTCATCGGTGCCGTGCTTACGGCAATCGGTTACTCCATAAACGACAAGGTGGTGATTTTCGACCGTGTGCGCGAATACTTCCACCTCTATCCCAAGCGCGACAACCGCCGCATATACAACGACGCGCTCAACAGCACCCTCAGCCGTACAATCAACACCGGCGGCACAACGCTCGTCGTTCTGCTCTGCATCTTCATCTTCGGCGGCGAGAGCATACGCTCCTTTGCATTCGCCATGATACTTGGTGTGGTGTTCGGAACGCTCTCCTCGCTCTACGTGGCATCGCCCATTGCATACTATGTGATGAAGCGCACACGCCGCAGCACGGCAAACGCCAAGGCAGAGGAAATCCCCGCAAACGCCAAGGAGGCATAAGCCGGAACATAACTTTATAATATAATTGTTGAGAAGACCTCGCCGGAGCCGCAATGGTTCCGGCGAGTTTTTTTTGCGTTTTTTGAAATATTGCAGCGCACTTGGATTGGCGGGTTGCGGTGTGGTTCATGCGGCAACATACAGGACGTTTACATCATTTGTTTCAAACGTACAAACAACGAATAACCAACAATTTGCGCCACTGTAGGGGCGTATGGCATACGCCCTGATTTGCGCCGGTTTGCAATGTCGCGGCGGCGGGTTGCGGTGCGGTTCATGCGTTGGCGTACAGAGCGTATGCAATACGCCCCTACAATTGGCGCGAAACTTAAACTGACAACTTTTTTCAAAACTCCCTGAAAACCACATTTGACGTAAGAAAAACTATGTCCTATGTAGGAAAAATTATGTCTGATATAATTCAAACTACATCAGACCTTTTTTTGCCGTTTTCAAACATCTGAAAAACAACGTCTTGCAAAAGCGTCCGAAATGAGTGTTCAACCTTGGCAGTCAGGCACTTGGCTTTTACGCGGCAAAACGCGCCTTTTCGGGGCGGACGAAACGAAATCCGCCCAAGCGCACACCTGCAAAATCTTACGGCTTGCAAAACGTAGGAAATTCCTATCCCTCCACGTAATAGCACGAACGCCATATACCAAGTGGCATATTACAAGTCATTTCCACACCTTTCGCATCCGCACAACAGAATTGCCGCAACGTACACTATTGGTTGGCATTTTATTTATAACTTTGCATCAGAAGATAATATACTTATGATTAACAAAAACATACCCCTAATCAATTTCAGCTTCGATGACGGAAGAGAGGACAACTACACAATGGCGTACCCTATATTAAAGAAATTGTCCATCCCAGCCACCATAAATATAACAACCAGATTTATAAGCAGTTCTACCCCCCCCCATTAAGCTAACCCAAGCGTCTCCGCTCACCCTGCCCCAACTTCGTGAGCTTTTCCATGACCCGCTGATAGAAATAGCCGGACATGGCGCATACCACAGGAATACGATTACCGACATCGTACAAGGCATAGAAGAACTCTTCGGTATGCTTGACACACAAGCCTTGTACAAAGGCGCAAACGGCTTTGCCAGCCCGGGTTCGGGACTTACCCGGGAAGAATACATGAAGATTGCGCCGCAGCTCAAAGCCAGCAACATTGCATACGTGCGCACATCCTTACGATACAAGTCCTTCCCCCAAACAAAAACATTGCTCAGAAAGCTGTCCCGCGTAGTGCCAGCCCCATTCATATACGCCCAAGCCTACCGGGACACCCTTATTGACGAAGTAAAAGACGGTTTCCTGTACAGCGTGCCTGTGCTGTCGTCAATATCGCCTTCAGAAATTTTTGCACTAATCAACACAGCCGTCAAAAAGGGCAAATCTTTGATTTTAATGATGCACAGCATAGTTCCGGACGGCGGCGTAAGAGACCCGTGGGACTATGAAATTGGCAAGTTTGCCGCCGTGTGCCAAAAAGTCGCACAGCTGCGTAGCGAAAACAAGATAGAGACAAAAACTTCAATGGACATCTTCAATCATTACAAGAATGTTTGATTTCGTATTCTCTTCACGGCAACCGTTGAGGTTCGTCAAATCCTTAAAGGCGCATACGCACGATAAGGAAAACGGCATCATCCCCGTGGTTTGGACAGAACATTGCATTGAGTGCTCGGCACCGCGATGCTATGTCTCATGCCAGCGTTTTTCACCACGCCGCGACGGACACTGCGTGCGCATAGCAAACGGCATAACTCCCACATCCGGCAAACCGGCTGCCGTGGAAGTAAACTTTCTTCCGTGGTCGAAAATAGAATGCCTGGTTTCGGGGAAGCCAACAAGCAGTTCCACGTATTTTAGGATTTACAAAGCCATAACAATATTAGGTGTGATGGTCGATTTTGCGGCAAGGCTTTTTCCTGCGCCAAAGGTCAGGGCTTTTCTTTACGACGGCTGGTTCAGCGCAAGGCAAAAGTTTCTTTCAAGACTTGGCAAAGGGCGGCTTGATGTGCCGTTGGTATTGACTGCAAGCATCTCTGGCATCGAAAAGCCAGTTTCATTGCTCATAGACTTGATAAGTCCGAACAAACTGTTGTTCCGCCAGAAAGCGGTAATAAGCCCAAGCCGGAACACGTTTGCCATAGACATTCCGCCATACGCGGACATGAAAAATCTCACATTCCTGAACATCCACCCGGCAGACGCGGAGGAAAACGTAAGGTTAGTCTTTGAAAAACTTATTCTCAGAACAAAAAACGCCAACGAGGGCAAAAAGGCAAAACTGGTTGTCTGGGATCTCGACAATACCTTGTGGGACGGAACTCTTGTTGAAAATTCCGGCATCACGCTACGGCAAGATTTCGCGGAACTGATAAGGGAATTGGATTCCAAGGGCATAGTGAACAGCATTGCGTCCAAGAACAACTTTGAACAGGCATGGGCAAAGCTACAGTCCATGAAGTTGGACGAGTTTTTCGTTTTTCCGAAAATAAACTGGGAACCGAAAAGCGTCAATCTGGCAAAAACCATACAGCAAATGAACATAAATCCCGACACAGTGGTTTTTGTCGATGACAATCCCGTTGAAAGGCACGAGATAAACCTGCGTCTGCCGTCTGTCACCACGGTCGCGCCCGAAGAAATCACCGCCTTGTCAAAAGGGAAACGTTTCGATGTCATCGTAACCGATGATGCGCGCAAAAGGCGGGGTACATACAGAATGCTCGAGTCGATACAAAAAGAAGAGGATGCTTGGGATGGGGATTACAATGACTTCATCGCACATTGCAAAATAGAATTAAAAGTGTCGCACCCAACCGCCCAAAACATCGGTCGCTGCCACGAGCTGCTCCAACGGACAAACCAGCTCAATTCTTCCGGCAGACGGCTCTCGTATGAAGAAGTTTGCAATATGGCTTTCAACGACGATTCCTCACAAGGGTATGTGCTGAAAGCGGCGGACAAGTTCGGAGACTACGGAATAGTCGGTTTTCTTTTGGCAAGCACCAGCGGGAAAACTCCGCGCATTACGGACTTCGTTATTTCGTGCCGCGTGGCAAACCGCAAAATAGAACCCACGCTGATAAATGCCTTGGCAAATATGTACGGAGGCAAAATTGAGTTTTGCTACAAGAACACAGGGCTTAACGAACCCATGCACAGAATAATTGATGAACTTTCCATGATAAAGGAAGCGGAATTGCACGACACAACCATTTACCTCCATAACTACAACCCCGAATACCCGCACATAGTCTCCATTTCATTCATGAAATAACAGTGTTAGCAGTTCCCCCTCAACGAGTACGATTCTCTTTGCGAAGCCCCGGCATACCAACACCGCAGCAAGCGCATGAGCAATTATTAATCAGAAAATTGCGCCGCCGTAGGGGCGTATGGCATACGCCCTGAATTGCGCGGGTTTGCGGTGTTATGGCGGCGATTTGCGGTGCGGTTCATGCGGTGGCGTACAGGGCGTATGCAATACGCCCCTACATATATACCGTATGCAATCAATATACAACGTAGATCGTTAATATAATTTACGCAAAACCAAAATCGCTTGCTTTTCCAAAACACGCCGAAAATTACATTTGACGTAGGAAAAACTATGTCCTATGCAGGAAAAATTATATCAGACATAATTCAAACTACATCAGACATAATTTTCACCGTTGCAAGCATCTGAAAGCCAATGCCTTATAAATACATCCAAAAATAATGATTTAGCTCTGGTTTTCAAGCACTTGGCTTTATTCGCAATGGGGCGGGCTTTTCGGGACTAATGGAATAACGGATAAAAACAGCATTCATGAAACAAAAAAGTCTGACGTGATTTTTTCCACGTCAGACTTGCTTCAAACTGCATCAAAGCTTGTTTTTGCGCTGTCAGTTGTCGAGATAGTAGTCCACGGTTGTAACGACCCTCACCTCCTTTATGTAGGGAGTGTTAGAGTCGCGGCTGTCTATGGAGAAAAGCCCCTGCTGCGCCGACTTTATCTTTCCGAGCTTGCTTCCGCTGTCCTTTGCGAACTTCTCCGCCGCCTCGCGTGCGTTCTTGGTGGCCTGCTCTATCATCTGCGGCTTAATCTTGTTGAGGCTCGTGAAGTCGAACTGTATCTGCGAACTGTAGTCGTTGGGGGCGATTGCTATTCCCTCCGACAGCAGCTCCCCCGTGCGCGTCATCAACGCCCTCACCCTGTCAACGTCGGAGGACGACACGGTGGTTACGGATGTCGCATTGTAACGCTCCCTGTTGCGGTTGTCGTTGTACTCGTTTGTCCAAAGGTCGGTTACCTGCGGTGCGCCGGTGGTGATGTCCGAAGCCTTTATGCCATTGCGCGTGAGGAACGCGGCTATCTTCCTGTTTGCCGTTGAGATGTCGCGGTAAACCGCGCCGAGATCGTTGCCCACCGTCTTGTAGGTGAGAGGCCAGATAACGCGGTCGGCTTTCACCTCCTTCTCCGCCAGTCCGCGCACGCTCACAAACCTGTCGCGCTTTGCAAGGCTGTTGATGCCGTTGTAAATGAAAACGCCGAGCAGTGCAAGACCCACTGCGAGGATTGCCGATTCGATTCTAAGATTTTTCATGACTCCTATGAATGTTTAAGGGTTAATATTCTCGTTTCCTTGTTCAAGCAAAGGGCGCGTACCCTCCATCAGCCCGAGCATCTCGTCGATGTTCTCCGAGCGAAGCATCGCTATGCGCGTCGCCCTGAAGTCGCGTATGCCCTTGAAAAGCGGGGAGGCGGCTATGTGGCGGCGCATATGTATCAGTCCGCCGACCGTTCCGTTTCTCTCCACGCTGCGGCGCACCTCGTCCATAAGCACATCGAGCTTCCAGTCGAGCGAGAGCGGCTCGTGGGGGGATTTTATCACATTGCCGGGCGGGCCGGGCGGGCCGGACGCCTCCTTGCCGAGCGAACGGTTTATCTCGGCGAAAATCCACGGCCTGCCGAATGTGGCGCGCCCCACCATTATCCCGTCAACGCCAGTCTCCTCGAAACGCCGCCTTGCAACCTCACCCGAAGTTACGTCGCCGTTGCCTATTATCGGGATGTGGATGCGCGGGTTTGCCTTTACGCGGCGTATTGGCTCCCAGTCCGCCTCGCCGTTATACACCTGCGAACGTGTGCGGCCGTGGATGGTGAGCGCCTGAATGCCGCAGTCCTGCAACTGCTCGGCAAGCTGCCCGATTATTATATTGTCGTGATCCCAGCCCAGGCGGGTCTTGGCGGTAACAGGTATGTCCACGGCATCTACAACCGCCCTTGCGATTTCGAGCATCAGCGGCACGTTGCGCAGCAGACCCGCCCCCGCGCCTTTTCCGGCGACCTTCCTGACCGGGCAGCCGAAGTTCATGTCGAGCACGTCGGGATGCGCCTGTTCCACGACAATCCTCGCCGCGTCGGCCATGGCTTCGGGCAGTTTGCCGTATATCTGCATCGCCACCGGACGCTCCCCGCCGTCAACTTCGAGCTTTGCGAGGCTCTTGTTCACCATTCTGACAAGCGCGTCGCTCGACACAAACTCCGAATAAACCATTGCCGCACCCATCCGGCGGCACAAAGCCCTGAACGGAGCGTCGGTAACGTCCTCCATCGGCGCAAGCATGACGGGGCGGTCGCCCAAATCTATCTTCCCAATCTTCATTTGGGCAAAAATACTATTTTATTCATTCACCGCATCCAAAAATGCAGCCTCACAATGTTTATTGTTCATAAAAAACGCTTAACTTTGCGAAGAACAAAACCATTGGCCAAAATGAATACCATAAACAAGATTGCCGCAACGCTGCTTTTCGCCTCCGCATTCACGGGAATATGGGCGCAAAAGGGCGACTGGGCGCAGTTCGGACGCTATGCAGCCGACAACGAAACCGTAAAGCAACTTCCGCAGGAGCAACGCCGCGTCGTGTTCTTCGGAAACTCGATAACCGACAACTGGGCGAAATACCGCCAGGACTTCTTCAAGAAAAACGGATACATAGGGCGCGGCATCTCGGGCCAGACCACGTACAAATACATTGTGCGCCTGCGGGAGGACGTGATAAACCTGAAGCCGAAATACGTCGTTATAGGCGGGGCGATTAACGACATCGCCGAAAACACAAACCCATACGACGAGGACATAACCATGGGCAACATAATCTCAATCGTGGAGCTTCTGAAGGCAAACAAGATAAAGCCAATCATTGCGAGCGTGCTTCCGGCGGCGTGCATACCCTGGGACAAAAACATCAAGAACGTTCCCGAGAAGGTGGCTTCGCTCAACGCCCGGCTCAAGGCTTACGCCAAGAAAAACCATATTGTTTACGCCGACTACTATCCCCTGCTCGTCAGCGGCGAAGACCGCGCGCTCAGCCCCAAATACACGAGAGACGGCGTGCACCCAACTTCGGCTGGATATGAAGTAATGGAAAATTACATACAGAGCATACTCAAAAAACTTTTGTAACACCAATCACCAAACATGAAGAAAACATTAATAATCGCTTCGTTCGCCGCATTGTCGCTTGCAGCAGCGGCGCAAGACACCGCCCCCGTGAAATTCGTGCAGGTGGCGCAGGATTACTCCAAGCTTTCCACGCCCGCCGCGCTCAACAGTTTCATAAAGACCGCCAACGGCGCGGAATACACGCCCGAAAACCGCGTGATTATGCTCCGCAACGCAATGGGGCTGGCGCAGACCGACAAGCAGCGCAAGCAGATACTCAAAAAAGTTGCCGCCACCGGGGCGTTCCAGGGACTTGTGTTCGCAGCCGAATGGCTTGACAACGCCGCCGTGAAAACCGAGGCGGCAAAAGCCGTGCTGAAGATTGCCCTTGCAAACAAGGACTACGCCGGCACAGGCACAAAACAGGCAATAACCAAGGCGGGGATTATTCTCGGAAAGAGCAAGCAGGCGAACCAGTACCTCAACTCCGTTTCCGGCAGCGGGCTTGTAAAAGCCTTCAACGGCAAGAACCTCGACGGCTGGAAAGGGCTTGTGGAAAACCCGATAGCACGCGCCAAGATGTCGCCCGCCGAGGAGGCGCAGAAGCAGGTAAAGGCTGACGAAATAATGCGCCGCGACTGGAATGTGATTGACGGCCAGATAGTCTATGTGGGACACGGCTTCGAAAACCTGTGCACCGTGAAAAAATACGGCGACTTCGAAATGTACGTTGACTGGAAACTCGACCCCGAGGGTGCGGAGCCCGATGCCGGCATCTACCTTCGCGGCACGCCGCAGGTGCAGATTTGGGACACGGCACGCGTGAACGTTGGCGCACAAGTGGGTTCGGGCGGTCTCTACAACAACCAGAAGAACGAGAGCAAGCCCTCGCAGGTAGCAGACAACAAACTCGGCGAATGGAACAGCTTCCACATAATAATGCGTGGGGAGAAAGTTACGGTTATACTCAACGGCGTAAAGGTTGTTGACAACGTAACGCTCGAAAACTACTGGGATCGCAACCAGAAAATATTCCCGGTGGAGCAGATAGAGCTGCAGGCCCACGGCAGCCGCACATATTTCCGCGACATATACATAAGGGAGCTTTAACAACAAGCCCCTTTTGCACGAAAGGCGGTCAAAAACCCAAGACCGCCGCACGCAAGACAAACAATCCCGCAGCCTGTGCCGTTCCGCCGGCGTTGCGGGATTTCTGTTTGCGCCAGCCGCAAGGCGCAAAAGCATCCGTTTTGTTTAATCTCCTGATTTGCAAGATTTTGCCTTCTTTTTGAAATATTTCATAAGCATTTGTTTTCCAATATGTTGCAAGCAGGCGAAAAAAGGTCTGATGTAGTTTGAATTATGTCTGATATAATTTTTTCCATGTCCTATGTAGTTTTTCCTGCATCTGATGTGTTTTTCGGGGAAAACGAGACAAACGGCACTGTTTCACCTTCCGTATCGGAAAACGCATGACGTATGCCGGCAGTCTGTACAGCACAACCGCCCGCCTTTTTAGGCAAAACACACTGCAAGGCACGCCCTTTTGCAGGTTGCGCGAATTTGCGTAACTTTGCACGTCAATTACAAGCAGATAAACCAATGGAAAGCAATATGGTTCGCGTGCGTTTTGCGCCAAGCCCCACAGGGCCCTTGCACATAGGCGGAGTGCGCACGGCATTATATAACTACCTGTTCGCCCGCCAGCACAGCGGAAAACTCATCTTCAGAATAGAGGACACCGACTCAAACCGCTTCGTTCCCGGGGCGGAGGAATACATTCTCGAATCGTTCAAGTGGCTCGGCATAAAGTTTGACGAGGGCGTGAGCTTCGGCGGAGAATACGGACCTTACCGTCAGTCGGAACGCAGGGAGATATACAAAAAATACGCCGACCGGCTGCTTGACGAGGGAAAGGCGTACATAGCGTTCGACACCCCGGAAGAACTTCAGACGGCAAGGGAGAAAACGCCGAATTTCCAATATGATGCAACCACTCGCAGCTCCATGCGCAACTCGCTCACGCTTGCGCCCGAAGAGGTGAAAGCCCTCACGGACAGCGGTGCGCAGTATGTTGTGCGCCTCAAAGTGGAGGGCGGCGAAGACATACACGTCCACGACATGATACGCGGGGAGGTTGTGATAAACTCCTCTGTGCTCGACGACAAAGTGCTGTACAAGTCGGCGGACCAGCTGCCCACCTACCACCTTGCCAACGTGGTTGACGACCACCTGATGAAAATCACCCATGTCATACGCGGCGAGGAATGGCTTCCGTCAGCCCCGCTCCATGTGCTGCTTTACCGTGCGCTCGGCTGGCAGGACACCATGCCGAGGTTCGCACACCTGCCGCTCCTGCTCAAGCCCGACGGCAAGGGCAAGCTCTCGAAGCGCGACGGCGACCGATTGGGCTTCCCCGTATTCCCGCTTGAATGGCACGACCCCAAGAGCGGCGAAATCTCGTCGGGCTACCGCGAGAGCGGGTATATGCCCCAGGCGGTTATTAACTTCCTTGCGCTTTTGGGCTGGAACCCCGGAAACGACGAGGAGATAATGACGCTTGGCGAAATCGTGGACAAGTTCAAGCTCGAGCATTGCAGCCGCAGCGGGGCGAAGTTCGACTTTGTGAAAGCCCAGTGGTTCAACCACGAATACATACTCCGCACACCCTCCGCAGAACTTGCTCCGGCATTTGACGAAATTCTGAAGGCCAACGGCATAAACGAGACAATGGAGCGCGTAACCGGAGTGGTGGAGATGATGAAAGGGCGCGTTAACTTCGTAAAGGAGCTTTGGCCCCTGTGCAAGTTCTTCTTCGTGGCTCCCGGGGAATACGACGCGAAAACGGTGAAGAAACGCTGGAAACAGGATTCGCCCGAAGTAATGGCGGAACTGCGCGGACTGCTCGCCTCGCTCGACGACTTCTCCATAGAGAACCAGGACAAGCACGTCATGGAGTGGATAGCCGCCAAGGGATACGGCACGGGCAATGTGCTTAACGCCTTCCGCCTTACCATAGTTGGCGAGGGAATAGGCCCGCACGTGTTCGACATATCGGCGTTCCTCGGCAAAGAGGAGACACTCAGGCGTATGGACCGCGCAATAAGCGTGCTGGGACACAAGGAAAACCAAGCCGGGGAATGATGTATTCGCTGGGGATTTACATCTACATTCTCTGCGTCAAGGTTGCCTCCCTGTTCAACTCCAAGGCAAGGCTCCTGCTTGACGGACACGCCGAAACTTTCGGCATTCTGGCGCGCGCCATACGCACCAACGACCGCTACGTGTGGTTTCACGCCTCGTCGCTCGGCGAGTTCGAGCAGGGCAGGCCGCTCATGGAACGCGTCCGCGAGCGTCATCCCGAATACAAGATACTGCTCACATTCTTCTCGCCCTCGGGCTATGAGGTGAGAAAGAACTACAACGGCGCGGACATCGTTTGCTACATGCCTTTCGACACTTGCCGCAACGCCCGCCGCTTTGTGCGGATGGTGCGTCCCGAAAAGGCGTTTTTCATTAAATACGAATTCTGGAAAAACTTCATAGACGAGCTTCACCGCTCGGGATGCGAGGTTTACAGCGTCTCGGCGATTTTCCGCAAGGAGCAGATATTTTTCCGCCCCTGCGGACGGCAGTACGCCAAGGTGCTGAACAACTTCACGAGGTTCTTTGTGCAGAACGACGACTCGCGCCGCCTGCTTGAAAGCATCGGCATAGAGAACGTAACAGTTTCGGGCGACACGCGCTTTGACCGCGTAACCGACATACGCAAGGCGGCAAAGGAGGTGGAAGTTGCCAAAGCCTTTGCCCAAGATGCCGCCAACGTGCTTGTGGCCGGGAGTTCGTGGGAGCCCGACGAGGACATAATAATCCCCTACTTCAACACCCACAAAAACATGAAGCTCATCCTTGCGCCCCACGTGGTGAACGAAAGCCACATAAGCCGCATACTCGGAGCTATGGAGCGTCCCGCCGTGCGCATTACCCAAGCCGCAGGAAAAGACATGGGCGCATACGACTGCCTGATAGTTGACACATACGGAATGCTCTCGTCAATTTACCGCTACGGCAACATGGCCTACGTCGGAGGCGGTTTCGGCGTGGGAATACACAATGTGCCGGAAGCTGCGGTTTACGGCATCCCCGTGATAATAGGCCCGAACCACCGAAAGTTCCGCGAGGCGGAAATGCTGCTTCAACTCGGCGGGTGTTTCGAGATAACCTCGCCCCACACGTTCGCAATGGCAATGGACCTGCTCGCCAACGAGGAAAACCGCAGCAAGGCAGGAAAGGCGGCGGGCGGCTACATAAACTCTAACGCAGGTGCTGCCGACAAGATTTTCGACACAGTTAAATGGTAATATATGGTATCATCGCTCTTTTCATTAGACTACATCCTTTCGCGCCTGAACTTCCAGGAAATTGTCAGCGCGTTCATTGTGCTGTTCGCCGTTATCGACATCTTCGGCTCAACGCCGGTAATAATAAGCCTCAAGAACCAGGGGCGGCCCGTGAGCGCGTGGAAAGCCTCGTCCATTTCCTTCGCGCTCCTGTTCGGCTTCTTCCTTGCCGGCGACGCGATGCTCAAACTTTTCAGCGTTGACATACAATCGTTCGCAATTGCCGGCGCACTGGTGCTGTTCCTAATGTCTCTCGAAATGATACTCGACATAACCATCTTCAAGAACATGGGACCCATCAAGGAGGCCACGCTCGTCCCGGTGGTGTTCCCGCTAATCGCAGGTGCGGGTTCGTTCACAACGCTCCTGTCGCTTAAGGCCGAATACGCCTCGACGAACATAATCATCGCCTTGGTGCTCAACTGCCTCATGGTTTACACCGTAATCCGCGCCATAGACTGGGTGGAGCGCAAGATAAGCCCCGCCGCCATATACCTGATGCGCAAGTTTTTCGGCATAATCCTGCTTGCCATTTCGGTGAGGCTCTTCACCGCCAACATCATCCCGCTCATCACCAAAATGGGCTGAGACGCGCCGTGAATAATGCCATGTTGCCAACTGCTGTTTCAAAATGCGCGGCAATCGTGGCGGCAAGCAATTATTTTGCGGAATATCGTTTCAAGACCGGGAAAAATACTTTTGCGCACTGCGCGGACATTACGAAAAAAGAATTATTTTTGTGTCGGAAATAAAGTCAAAATCATATTATTATGAAGATTGAGAAAATTCATGCAAGAGAAATCCTCGATTCAAGAGGCAATCCAACCGTAGAGGTTGAAGTAACATTGGAAAACGGCGTGATGGGCCGCGCAAGCGTTCCCTCAGGCGCATCAACAGGCGAGAACGAGGCTCTCGAGCTTCGCGACGGCGACAAGAACCGCTTCGGCGGCAAGGGCGTTACCAAGGCTGTTGACAATGTAAACAACATAATCGCCCCCGCACTCAAAGGCGACTGCGTGCTCAACCAGCGTGCAATCGACTACAAGATGCTTGCGCTCGACGGCACCCCCACCAAGAGCAAGCTCGGCGCAAACGCCATCCTCGGCGTGTCTCTCGCTGCCGCACAGACGGCTGCCAAAGCACTCAACATCCCCCTCTACCGCTACATAGGCGGAGCAAACACATACGTGCTCCCCGTTCCCATGATGAACATTATCAACGGCGGCGCACACTCCGACGCTCCCATCGCGTTCCAGGAGTTCATGATCCGTCCGGTGGGCGCACCCTCCGAGCGTGAGGCCATCCGCATGGGCGCGGAAGTGTTCCACGCTCTCGCAAAACTGCTCAAGAAGCGCGGTCTTTCCACAGCCGTGGGCGACGAAGGCGGTTTCGCTCCCGCGCTCAACGGCATTGAGGACGCTCTCGAAAGCATCTGCCAGGCCATAAAGGACGCCGGCTACGAACCGGGCAAGGACGTTAAGATTGCAATGGACTGCGCAGCTTCGGAGTTCGCGACCTGCGAAAACGGCGAGTGGTTCTACGACTACCGCCAGCTCAAGAGCGGAATGCCCAAAGACCCCAACGGCAAGAAACTTACAGCCGAGGAGCAGATCAAGTATCTCGAGGAACTCATCACCAAATATCCTATCGACTCAATCGAGGACGGTCTCGACGAGAACGACTGGGACAACTGGGTCAAGCTCACCGCAGCCATCGGCGACCGTTGCCAGCTTGTGGGCGATGACCTCTTCGTTACCAACGTCAAGTTCCTCCAGAAGGGCATCAAGATGGGCGCGGCAAACTCCATCCTCATCAAGGTTAACCAGATTGGCTCGCTCACCGAAACCCTTGAGGCTATCGAAATGGCCCACCGCCACGGCTACACAACCGTTACCTCACACCGCAGCGGCGAAACCGAGGACACCACAATTGCCGACATCGCAGTTGCAACCAACAGCGGCCAGATTAAGACCGGCTCCATGAGCCGCACCGACCGTATGGCAAAGTACAACCAGCTCATCCGCATCGAGGAAGAGCTTGGCGACATCGCACAGTACGGCTACAACCGCATTCAGAAGGCTTAAAAACCGTTTCTGAAGCAGGAAACATATTCCGGGTATGCTCTTTTGCAGGGCATACCCGGATTTTTTGTGCTGCAAACTCTTGGAAAAGCCAGACACCTGCGCACGCCTCCAACAAGGCCGGATGCGGCTTCCCCCGCACAGGGGCAGGTTTCGCGCAAGTGGCGGCGTTTTTGCGCAAGCATCTGAAACACAGATTTTTATCCAAATTTCGATTTTTCTTGCAAGCATCTGGATTTCAGTTTGTTGCAAAGGCGCGAAAAAAGGTCTGATGTAGTTTGAATTATATCAGACATAATTTTTCCTGCATAGGACATAGTTTTTTTTATTTCCGATGTAATTTTCGGCACACGCCAAACCACGGTTTCGGGAAATTCGCTAAATTTGCTACCAAGCGGATGTCAAAAGGCAATTGCAGCCATTTTCCCGACAGGCTGCGGCTTTCCGCACACCGCAACAACGGATTTTCAAAAATCACCGCAAGATGAAAAAACTGTTCCTTTCCTTGCTGGCAGCAACCGCATTCATCACAGGCATGGAGGCGCAGACGCTCAATGTTGTTACAGGCAACATAACCTACGCATTCCCAGCCTCCCGCACCGGCATCATGCCCTACCTTGACGGCAATGCAGTTACGATAATGGGGAAAACGTTCAGTCTGGAAGAAATCACCCTTATGTACGTGGACAATTCCGATGTGGCGGACAACAACGTGATTGTGGCATACGGCGACACGGTGGCGAAAGTTACCGTGGCGGGCAACATCGCAAACTACGTAACGCCCACCGTTACAAACGCCCACGCGAGCATTTTGCAGAGCCAGGAAACCGGCGACGACACGTGCGGGGAAATCACATATACGCTGTCCGGGGCATCCACAAACGGCGAATTTTCCACGGAAGGCTCATACAAGGCCACGATAGAGCTTGCAGGGCTGACGCTCAACAACCCCTCGGGTGCGCCGCTCAACATACAAAACGGCAAGCGGATAAACCTCAGCGTGAAGAAGAACACAGAGAACATTCTTTCCGACGCAGCCTCCGGCACGCAAAAAGGCTGCATCGTGTGCAAGGGGCATCTGGAACTGAAAGGCAAGGGCGCGCTCAACGTGTATGGCAACGCCGCCCACGGAATATACGCCAAGGAATATGTGGAGCTGAAAAACTGCACTGTAAACGTGCTTTCGGCGGCTAAGGACGGCATAAACTGCAGCCAGTACTTCTTGATGGAAAGCGGCTCGTTGAACATTTCGGGCGTGCAGGACGATGGCGTGCAGGTTTCCTATAAGGACGAAACCGACAGGGACGAGGAGGACACCGGCTCTATAACCATAAGCGGCGGAACGATTGGCATGAAAATCACAGGCACCGCCGCAAAAGGGCTGAAAGCAGAGGGTGGCATAAATGTGACGGACGGCACGCTGGACATCGCAGCCTCGGGCGGCGGCAAATGGGACGCGGACGAATCCAAGACCAAGTCCTCCAGTTGCATCAGCGCGGACGGCGACATTGTGATTGACGGCGGCAAATTCACCCTCGCAAACTCCGGCAGCGGCGGAAAGGGCATCAACGGCAACGGCACTTTGAAGATGAACGGGGGATGCGTGAAAATCAGCACAACAGGCGGAATGTTCGCATACACAAACGGCACGGAATATCCCAACTACACCGGCAACACAGACAGGCTCGCCAGCAACTGCAAGTCATCGCCAAAAGGCATCAGAACAGAGGGCGACATCGAGATAAACGGCGACACAATCAGCGTATCGACCACTGGCAACGGCGCGGAGGGCATAGAGAGCAAAGCCCTGCTGACCATAAACAGCGGGACGGTTATTGTCAGCGCATACGACGATGCCATAAACTCCTCGAGCCACATGTACATAAAGGGCGGCGACATAACAGTGGTGTCATCGGACAACGACGGTCTCGACTCCAACGGCAATATGTATATAAGCGGCGGCGTGATAAAGGCGTTCGGCACAAGATCTCCCGAATGCGGCATAGACGCAAACGAAGAGGGCGGCTACACAGTTGTCTTCACAGGCGGCACGCTGCTCGCCGTGGGTGGCGGAAACTCCGTGCCAAGCACTTCGGAATCCACCCAGCCTTATGTGAGCGGCAGTATGTCGGTAAGCGCAAACTCCGAAATCACGCTTAAAAACGGCAGCACCACGCTCGCCACGTTCACCGTGCCGTCAAACTATTCCTCATCATCGGGCAGCCAGGGAGGCGGTTTCGGGCCTGGCGGACAGGGGGGCTTCCGCCCGGGCGGCTCAGGCGGCGGAAGTTCCGTGCTTATCTCGTGCGCGGGACTGACATCGGGCAGCAGCTACACCATGACAAGCGGCTCGTCCTCCACAACGGTTACAGCCACTCTGAAAGGCAGCGGCGGAGGCCGCTGGTAAACACAGCATTCACAAAACAACAATAACTTAAAAATATCGATGAAAGTAAGAAACTTATTAGCCGCTGCCGCAGTTGCACTGCTTGCAGCCCCGCAACAGACCGGCGCGCAATGGAAGCCCGTGGGCGACAAAATCAAGACACCGTGGGCGGAAAAGGTCAGCCCCAAACTGCCGTGGAACGTATATCCGCGCCCGCAGCTCAAGCGTGCGCAATGGGTCAACCTCAACGGACAGTGGAATTACGCTATAAAAGACCTGCAAAGCGGCGAACCCGCATCGTTCGACGGCAAAATCCTCGTCCCCTACCCCATAGAGTCCTCGCTCTCAGGCGTTGGAAAAACGCTTACAAAAGACAACATCCTGTGGTACAACCGCACATTCACAATTCCCTCCGCATGGAAAGGAAAGAACGTCAAGCTCAACTTCGGCGGCGTTGACTGGAAGGCGGAAGTGTTCGTGAACGGCGTGAGCGTGGGCAGCCACACGGGAGGCTTCGCGCCTTTCAGCCTCGACATCACAAGCGCACTGAAACCGGGCAGCAACAAGCTTTCCGTAAAAGTGTTCGACCCCACGTCTGACGGATACCAGCCCGTAGGAAAACAAAGAAGCAAGGCTTCGGGAATATGGTACACCCCCGCGTCGGGCATTTGGCAAACTGTTTGGCTTGAGCCTGTAAGCGCAAAACATCTTGAGAGCATGGAAATCAATCCCGACATAGACGCAGGCACATTGAACGTGAAACCATTCGTCAGCGGCGCAAACAGCGGCGACAAGGTTGTGGTAACTGCCAAGTTCGGCAAAACCGCCGTTGCAACGGCAAAAGGCGAAAGCGGAGAGAACATAAGCCTGAGCATACCAAACGCAAAACTCTGGAGTCCCGACCAGCCCAACCTTTACAGCCTCGACATAAAAGTTGTCTCTGGCGGCAAGACGGTTGACGCCGTTAGCAGCTACGCCGCAATGCGCAAGATTTCGCAGGGAAAGAGCAAGAGCGGACACTTGGTGATGATGCTCAACAACAAGCCCCTGTTCCAAATGGGCCCGCTCGACCAAGGATACTGGCCGGACGGCATCTACACCGCGCCAACCTACGAGGCGATGGTTTACGACATCGACAAAACCAAGGAGTGGGGGTTCAACATGATCCGCAAGCACATGAAGGTGGAGCCGGACCTATGGTACGAATACTGCGACAAGGCGGGAATGCTGGTTTGGCAGGACATGCCGAGCGGACAGATTAACTACGAACACAACAAATGGGACATGACCCACTGGTTCGCAAGCGACGAGATGACGCGCAACGCCGAAAGCGAGAGCGACTTCCGCGCCGAGTGGAAAGACATCATAGACAATTTCAAGAACCACCCCTGCATCGTGGTTTGGACACCGTTCAACGAGGGCTGGGGGCAGTTCAAGACCGCCGACATCACAGACTACACCAGGCAGCTCGACCCCACGCGCCTCATTAACTCAGCTTCGGGCGGCAACCACTTCAAGGGCGTGGGCGACATACTCGACCTTCACAAATACCCCGCTCCCGAAATGTACCTCACCGACCCCGACCGCGTGGAGGTCATGGGCGAGTTCGGCGGTCTCGGACTTCCGCTCAAGGGACACGTATGGCAGGACAGCGACAACTGGGGCTACGTGCAGTACAAGAACGAAAAGGAAGTAACCGACCGCTACGTGGAGATAGCCGACGGACTTCTCGAAATGGTCAAGAAAGGTGTCGCTGCCGGCGTTTACACCCAGACCACCGACTGCGAGATTGAGGTCAACGGCCTCATGACATACGACCGCAAGGTCATTAAGATTGAGGAGAAGCGCGTGCGCGAGGCAAACCTCAAGCTCTGCCGCTCGTTAGACAACGAATAATTCCCTCGCCAATCCAGCAAATGCGAATTCCACGGCGTTAAAACTGCCGTGGAATTTGTATTGTTTTCACCGCATCAAAAAGATTGACTGTACTACTGCCTTTATATAAATATAATTAGCAAAACAATAACATAATAGACAGCTTATTCGAACTAAAAAAGATAAAAACATAACAGCCAGCATCTTTAATCTTTCCGAAGAATGGAAAAAATGTGCTCTTATCTGCCATTTCACACTCCGTTTCGTTTTTAATTGAACAAATATCACTATATTTACAGACAAAATAAAAGTTACATGGAAAATCCCAATAGACTAAAAATTATTCTGCTTGAAAAAAGGAAAGACCTACAAATGGCTTTTCGAACATTTGAACATCAACCCTATGAGTGTATTTGTTGGCGTACAAGCACCTCAAAATAAAATTTAGGAACATTGGGAAATATTTCAAGAATATTAGACGTTAGTACCCCTGATGCCTATAAAAGACATAAAATGAAAGCATATAACACCAATAATAGCATCTCTGTTGTTTCAGATTATGGCGTATTCGGTCAACCGTTCATGATAAGAGGAAGTGAAGCACTAAAAATACTTGGCTTTTCGCGTCATAACTTAGAAAGGTGTGTAGAAAAAGGTTATATAAAGAAGGTGGAAGCTAATGACGTTGCCTTATATAACGAGGCAGATATTCAAGATTTCATGAATACCAAGACATACCATGAAATGTTGAACGGCGTAATTGATAAACGAAATAAACTAAATGATTTGACAGGAAAGGAGTGGATACCAGAAACAAAAAGTTATATGTTTCAAAAAGGATTGGGCGCTTCCCATCCTCATGCACAAATAGAAAAACAGCATCCAGCACCTTTCTCCTTTCAAGATATTGAAAGCCTTGTGAAATTTTTCACAAAAGCAGGAATGTCCGTTTTAGACCCATTTGGCGGAGTCGGTTCAACTGCAAAAGCGTGTGAACTATTAGGTCGGACATGTACGAGCATTGAGTTGTCAGAGAAATACCACGAACTTTCAATAGAGCGTCTTGAAAGCGAAATAGGCAAAGGAGCAAGTAAACGCCACAGGTTCATTAATGGAAATTCATGTAGCATCCTACCACAACTGGCAAACAATAGTATGGATTTTATCGTCACTAGTCCACCATATTGGGGGATATTACATAAACAAGATCAGAAAGTAAAACAGAATCGTGTACTATACAATCTCGACACGCAATACTCTAATAATGCAAATGATTTGGGGAATATTGAGAATTATGAATATTTTCTCACGATATTGTGCGAAAAGATATTTTTACAATGTGGTAGAATCTTGAGAAAAGGCAAGTATATGGCTATAATTGTTTCTGACTTCAGAGACAAAGGGGATTTTATTAGTTTTCATACGGACTTAATTCTTCGATTGAATAAAGCTGTACTTCCAGAAGGAGGCACACTTTCACTGCAAGGAACAAAAGTGCTTATACAAAATCACAAGTCACTTCATCCTTATGGCTACCCATTTTCTTATGTTGAAAACATCCACCACCAATATGTTTTGATATTCAGAAAGAAATAATGACCTTGGAAATGTATAAAGGGATCATAAATTGTGATTGCGACACTATCTTACAAAAAATGGTTGAAGATGGGGTTAAATATGATTTAATCCTTACAGATCCACCGTATAATGTCGGAAAAAACTTCGGAAACACAAGCGACAAGTTACCTCTCAATGTGTTTCTCGAAAGTATGTTTAACAGGATTGATTTACTCAAGCAATTACTATCTGATACAGGCAGTATTATATGGTTTGGGATACACAATTACATTTGCTACATACATGTTTATATGTATCAAGTGGGATTGTATTATAGGAGGATGAATATATGGCACTATGAAAATGGATTTTCCAGAAGTACCAAAGAACCCGCCACTCACTATGAGCCTTTTTTATGGTTTTCAAAAGATTCTAAAATATGGACATACAATACAGACCAAGTGCGTGTTCCTTATAAAAGTACAAAACGGCTCAAGTCTGCCATAAAATACAAAGACAAGGATGGAAACGAAAAAATTTGGACACCTTCTGAAAAAGGAGCAATGAGGGGAGACGTCTGGGACTTTCCCACCTTGTCAGGAAAAGCCTTTTCAAAAGAACGCACCGAGCACCCCTCACAAAAGCCAGAGGCACTTATAACGGAAATAATAAAAGCATTTTGCCCTATGAATGGTAATATTTTTTCCGGAAGTATACTTGACCCTTTTAGTGGGGCAGGAACCCTTGGCGTGTGCTGCGAAAAATTAAACAAGACTGGTCACAATATACAATGGACTTGTATTGAGATAGAAAAAAAATGGTGCGATATTGCAAATAAACGTTTAGCGGAAATATAAATTATGATAGGTCAAGATTATTTGAAGTTGCAAAACCAGGGCAACATAATTTCCAATATTCGTCTACTCCATGAAATGGAAATGGCAAAAGATTATGCGGATTCGCAAGGGTATTACACCAAAAAGAGTGTGGCCGAAATAGGTGTAAATGCTCTTATTATAACAAGTGGGAACAGCGTAGGTGAAGAAGCGCACAAGATTATCAATGCTAAAGGCGATGAAAGTAGAAACTCACCCTTGCAGAATGCCAAGGCAAGAATGCAAATCCTTAGAGTATTAGGTCTTGTTTCAGCAGACTACGGTTCAGAAGTTTATGCTATTACCCGACTAGGGAAATTGGTCATAAGTCAAGTATTAAACAATGAACCCAATTATGGTATTTTAAGAGAGCTATTCGTAAATATCACAACAGCTACAGAAACATATGAACATAATTGTGCTATTGATTTTAATTGCTACCTGGGCTTTGGCATTTGCTATGCACTTTCACAATTAGATTATCGTCTTTCTTCTGACGAAATGCCATTGTTGACAACTTACGACATTAAGGACATTAATCAATTCATCGTAGATGCACGTATTAATAGACGAGAAAGGAAAGTTTTTGGAGAAAAACATCCACATTATCCTAAAACCCAAAGGAATCAGCCTATCAGGCAGGTAAGTAATCTGACGAGAAGTGTTAACCAAATCTTACGTGTCTGCGGTATTATAGAGCCAAAACAAAAAAGAATAAACGACATCAACTATTATGTATGTACCGAATACGGTCGAAAATATGTAGATACTATCAAGCATAGATATTCAACTTCTCAATTTTGGACTGCTTATCAATTTCGTAAAATCAACAACATTGCTGAACAAAAGGAGATGTGTGTTGCAACTTATAATGCTATTCTTTTCAGGAGTGGTATTGATAATTCGTTGTCTGATAGCAACAAGTTGTTCTCTCCATATCAAATGCTTCCTGAAACCAATGTTGAATGGTTTATGGGAAGTAACATTGAGGATATAAGAAAGCATCCTGATAAAGAATACGACAGGCTCAAAGTTATAAATAGCCAAATATCTATAAGGGATTTGCGGCTGAAAGCTATCTATAAGAAAGCACAAACTCAATTCGTTCAAGAGTCGCAGATGATGAAACCCGTGCGCGAATACATTTCCAATATGGCTATTAGTCATATTGACAAGGAAAGCATTGCTTTACATCTTTGTGAAAAGTACCGATACACAGACAAGAGAGATTTTTACCCTTTTGTACATGCGCTACTTAATATTATAGGCCTTGAATGTAAAGGAGAGATAAGCAGATACGATGCGTATTGTATTTATAAAGGACATACCATACCTGTCGAAATCAAATCCTATAATGAAACCCATGCATACAATGCCAAAGGTGTCAGACAAGCAATAGAGAACAAGATTTTGGCTTTTGAAGAAAGCAAGCCTAATGACATAAAATATGCCTCTTTGCTCATCGGATATGAACATCCTGATAATGATACAGAAGTTAGATGCTTAATTGACCAGGCGTATGACAAATTTCAAATAAGGGTGATTGCTTGTGATTTGCTTAGTTTGTCCCAAATGGCAACTCACAGTGTGCTGGAACAAAAGGCCATTGATTTTGAGCATATTTTGACAAAACATGGAATCTTAACAGACTAAGGATGAAAATAACTATATCAGATATAAAAGTGTGTGCCAAATGCACAACAAAAAAATGTTCATTTATAAACCTTGCCAGTATAGAACGAACGTTTTTCAACCTTTCATCAGAAACCACTATCTGCCCTACAGGTGCTATCGGCGGAAGCGGTCCATCGGAAAAAAGCTTTGATAAACGTTTTATCATAGCAGAAAAGGGAACATACTGTGTTGAATGCGGATTATGCGTCAAACATTGTACTCACCATAATTTGTCTATTGAAGATTATAACACAAATACTTCTGCATTTGGGAATCTTACGAATTTGCAAATAAAAGCCGTTACGAGCCTATACCTTCACGACTTGTTTGGTTTTGCAGCCAACACCAACAGAAACAACTCATTGGCATTTGACGGATATGTGTATTCTGAAAAAGGGGAAGAAGCTTTTGTGGAGATTGACTACAAAAACGATTCTTTGGAATGTGTCAGAAGATTGTTGGGGGATATAATCCGACACTCTGATACGCGTGAGATAAAAAACGGCATCATTGTATTATCGGAATTGCCACAAATAGGAAGTAGAGACGTATATAATCTATTGGAAAAAATGAGAAAATTCCCAACCACAAAGGAGCTTTGTATTTACTTGACCACCTTATCGCATCTTAGAACAATGTATTTACACTTGAATACAAACACATTGTATTCTTTCGAGGATGTCTTTTATAACCCTATTAAGGAAAATATTTGTGTGTACCAAAAGAAAGTGAAGGGGCTATTCACAGACATATCGCTTCCATTATTCGATTAAATATGGATTTACAATAAAAAAATTATAACAATATGGCTATACAAACAAAATATTCAATGAAATTACGTTGTGCCACATGTGGTAGTGATGACAAATTTGAATTTAATGACGACTGGTCGTATGTCAAATGTACGTTCTGCAATAGAGAGTATTTTGGTGGTATTGAAGAATTAAAAGAATTCAACATTGAAGCCTTTGATGAAATTAAAAAGCAAATAGAGAAAGATGTCGTTATGCATATTCATAACGGACTTAAAAAAGGCTTTTCGAGGAAATAAATTTATAGAAATCAGAAGCAGATGGATACCATTTTATCTTTCCTAAAAAACTGGGCGGATATTTTCCTATCGGCATTGGTTGCATTGGGAGGCTTTTGGGCTTATATGAGACATGATAAAAAATTGAAACAACAAGAGATTAAACTCAACGAATTGCAAATTAAACAATATGAGAAAGAAGAAGCCAAAGAAAAAATGGCAGAAATGAAAGCAAATGTCATTCGAGACTACAGAGGAAATGTCAGAATTCGATTCTTTAATGCAGGGAAGGCTAATGCTAAAAACGTTAGGATAGAAATACAGTCCCCTAAAGAAAAAATGTCGCGAATAAATCACCCTAAATTTGGTCCATACGATGTCATAAATCCTCAATCACACCGAGAGGAGCAACTCGTATTATATACAGGACATCCTAAAACAATCGACTTTAAAATCACTTGGGATGATGAGAGTCATAATAATCGTTCTGTTTCACTATCCGTTCCATTATAAGCCATGGCAATATCAGCTTTGTTGGTTTTATACTTTTATATTATTGACACCTTTCAAAAGCAAAAACAATAATCATTCCCTCAGAAATGCAAATCCCACGGTGGCTCTCCTGCCGTGGGATTTGCATTATTGCTGCCGTGCCAAAGGACTTGATTGCATCACTGCCCTATCGGGGCTATCCCGCGATTGGCCTTGTCCTGCGACCACTGCACCTGCCACGTGCGCCCGTCGGTTGTGTCGAGCAGGATGAAAGTCCAGAAGTTCTGCGTCGGGCAGAGCGTGAACCTCCCTGCCTTTCCCTTTTCGGCAAGCGGCGTGCCGTTCAGAACAGCCTCCCCACGGTTGTTTTCCTTAACGTCATACTGCACCTGCCACATCTTTCCGCTCCGCGTGTCGAGCTTGATGAACGTCCAAAGGTTCTGTGTGGGGAACAGCTTGTACACCTCGGCGTTTGCCGAAATTGCCGCAACAATCGCGGCGTCCCTCTTTTCCGCCTCCTTATTGCCGCACGCCACAAGCATCGGGAGCAGCAAAGCAATCAACATGCACTTCTTCATGGTTTTATTGTTTTAGTTATAGGTCGTCGCTTGCGCTTTCCTTTTCCACCAAGTTGTTCTTTTTGTCATTATATACCAACATAACACTGCAAAAATGCTCATAATCTGCCTTAGCATGAACAATTTTCAAAGTTATAGTACCCTCATCGGTTTCGAAATCAGTTCCGTAATCGCATTTGTCTTGCTCTACATAGAACATTTTCATCATGTCATCCTTTGGTTGGTATGTATCATTGAATTCTTCCACGCAATAGCTTGGCTTCCCATATTTTTTAGTCAGCATCTGCTTTAATGAGAAATATTTTAAAGCCAAGAATTCCCATGTCTTGTCCGGCTCAAAAAACACCCCGACACGATATACCAAATCCTTTTCTGTTGCTCTAAGAATGTGCAAATCACAATTTTTATATCCCGCAAACGTGCCTTTCATCATAGCCGTCTGTCCGTCATTTGTTAATGTCGTAAACCCTTTCTGCTTCATTTTTTGCACGAATGAATTTACCGTTCCGTCGATTGGCACTCCCTTGAACAGGAGATGCCCTGATTTTTCCTGCGCATAGCCGCACAATGTTGCGAACGCGCAAAACACTGTAATGATAATCTGCTTCATGATTTTTTGTTTTTGGTTTTTGTTGTTCCGAAACAAGAAAGGCGTGCAACCATCCGTATGCTTGTCTCTACTTTAGGTTACCGCCAAGCGACCTGCTACACAACAAGCGACGGACGGTTCACGCCGTGAAGCGTGAACCCCGAGTCTGCATGTTTCCGTGTAGCGAATATTGGCGGTATTCAAAGTAAAGGAAACACGAGCCGAAAGCCCATATATCTTATCCTACAGAATGGACAGCCCCTCTCCTAACGACTGTCTTGGGATGCGCGGCAGCCGTTGCCACCTCTCCCCTGCGATTTTTGTGTCTGTTTCTTGATTATTATTTTGTTAAACATTTTGATTGCGACCTCAAAGTTAACAATTATTTTTCATTGCGCCGGCAAAAAGCGCACACATTGCAAATTCCGGAGAATGCGCATACAATGTAAGGAACTTGCTATGGGAAAACCAGAAGCCCTCCCCGAGACGGACTTTTTCAAAGATTTCGCCCAACGGGCTGTCTGCCAATTATTTATCGCACAAAACCATTATCCGCATAAGTTGTTGTTTTTCAAACGCTTGAAACAGGCGAAAAAAGGTCTGATGTAGTTTGAATTATATCAGACATAATTTTTTCTATGTCCTATGTAGTTTTTCCCACGTCTCATGTAGTTTTCAGGGTGTTGGGGAAAGAGTGATTATTTTCTGTTTTGCGCGAATTGTAGGGGCGTATGGCATACGCCCTTTACCCCACCGCATGAGCCGCACCGCAAATCGCCGCAACAATCCTCCAACGTCTGCAAACCGCAGTTTGTAAATTCCCCACCACCTGCAACCGGCATTTGTTTCCCTTTATAGAACACTGCATTTTAGGCGGTTTGCACGCTAAGAAAAAGTTTTTGTTGAAATTTATTTTCACAAAAAGTGGGGACAAGTGGGGCAAAGTGGTGAAAAGTTGCTAACTTTGGCGAATTAAAGTAGGACTATTGTAAACATACAGTATCTTAACAATTGGAATACAATGCGTTTCACAGGCACCATAGAAGCTAAGGCCGACACCAAAGGAAGGGTGTTTTTCCCCGCCGCATTCCGCAAGGTTCTTGCGGCAGAGGGAGAGGAGCAGCTCGTGCTTTCGCACGACGCCTTCCAGCCGTGCCTTGTGCTCTACCCCCGGAGCGTGTGGAACGAGCAGCTCGACACCCTGCGTGCCGGGCTGAGCCGCTGGAACGCGCGCCAGCAGATGATAATGCGCGAATTTGTGTGCGGCGTGGAAACCGTAACGCTTGACGGAGGGGGGAGGTTTCTCATCCCAAAACGCTACGCCGCAAAGGCGGAAATAAGGCAGGACGTGGTTTTCCTCGGCATGGACGACACAGTGGAGATATGGTCGCCCCAACTTCTGGAACAACAGCGCATTCCAGCCGAAGACTTCGCGAAAGAACTCGAAACACTAATGGCAGCACGGCAATGAACGAGGACAGTCCAATATACCATATACCCGTGATGCTCGCGCAGAGCGTTGACGCGATGAACATAGGCGGCGGCAACTACGTTGACGTTACCTTTGGCGGCGGCGGACACTCGCGTGAGATACTGAGGCGCATGAAGCCCGGAGCCCGCCTGTTCGGCTTCGACCAGGACAGCGACGCCATTGCCAACGCGCCCCGCGACAACAGGTTCACGTTCATTCTTTCAAACTTCAGGTATCTGGAGAACTGGATGAACTACTACGGCATTGTGAAGCTCGACGGCATAATTGCAGACCTCGGAGTTTCGAGCCACCACTTCGACACCGCAGAAAGAGGGTTCACGTTCCGCGCCGACGCGCCGCTCGACATGAGGATGAACAGGCGCGCCAAGCTCACGGCTGCGCAATTCCTCAACACCGCCGAAGAGGAGCGAATCGCCTCTGTGCTGTACAATTACGGCGATCTGCGCAACTCACGCCGCATAGCCGCAGCCATAGTGAAAGCCCGGGCGGCAAAACCCATAGAGACAACTGCGGAATTTGTGAAGGCCCTCGAGCCGTTCATGGGCAGGGACAAGGAGAAAAAGGACCTTGCGTGCGCCTTTCAGGCTTTGCGCATAGAGATAAACGACGAAATGGCGGCACTGCGCGAAATGCTCGAATCGGCAATATCGCTCCTTGCAAAAGGCGGAAGGCTCGTTGTGCTCACATACCACTCGCTTGAGGACCGCATGGTGAAAAATTTCATGAAAAGCGGAAACGCGGAGGGAAAGGTGGAGCAGGACTTCTATGGCAACCGCATAGTGCCGCTGCGCACCGTGAACAACAAGGTGATTGTCCCCACCGCCGGAGAAATAGCCGAAAACCCGCGCAGCCGCAGCGCGAAACTGCGTGTGGCAGAAAAACTGTAACGACCCATGTCCGGCAAGTCTGATAAAACTGTAAAGCAGAACGCACCGCAAGGCGCGGACACCCGCCCCGGGGACAAAACTTCCGGGACAAAGGGAGATGCACGCACAAAAAAGCGGCGCGAACGGACATTCACGAGCTTTATGTTCGGGAACTTCCTCACTGCCGAAATCCTGAGGAAAAACATAGGCTTCATATCCCTTGTGGCCTTCTGCATGCTTTTGTACATAGGCAACGGATATTCGAGCCAGCAGGAACTGCTGGAGCTGAACAAGCTCAAGGGCGAAGTTGAGGACATAAAATACAACGCGCTCATACGCTCGGGCGAGCTTCTCGAAAAAAGCCGCCAGAGCCACATTGAGGAACATCTGAAATCTATCGGCGACACAACGCTCCAGACAGCCACAACATCGCCATACATAATAAAAGTGGACACGACAGAATGAAAAGCAAATTCCCGGAAAAAAAGGTGATGACGCGGTATTTCTGCGTGGCGGCGGTGCTGGTGCTTTCAGGGCTTGCCATACTTGGCATGACCGCGAAACTGATGTTCGTGGAACGCAGCTACTGGGAAGAGGTGGGCAAGCGTTTCGTAAAGCGCAATGTAGAGATTGAGCCTGTGCGCGGAACGATTTATTCCTCGGACGGGGAAGTTCTCGCCTCTTCGCTCCCGGAGTTCAAGCTGCTTATGGACTATGTGGTGGTGGAAAAGGACAGTCTGCGCCGCATAAAGGAACAGCACCGCAGGGATTCCGTGTTCCATGAAAAGTTGGACAGCGTGTGCGACGGTCTGCACAAGATATTCCCCGATATGTCGGCGAGAGAATTTCGCAAAAACCTCATAAAAGGCTGGGAAAACCAAAGGCACAACTGGCCGATATACCCCAAGCGGGTATCCTACGCCAAATACAAGGAAGTGCGCAAGCTGCCCATCTTCAACCAGCCGTCTTACCGTGGCGGCTTTTACACCAACAAGTTCGAGCAGCGCACAAACCCGTTCGGCTCGCTGGCATGCCGCACCATAGGCGCACTGTACGCCCGCAAGGACTCGGCACGCTACGGACTGGAGCTTGCATTCGACTCCGTGCTTCGCGGAAAGCCGGGGGTGAGCCACCGTCAAAAGGTGCTCAACAAGTACATAAACATCATCGACCGCCCGCAGGAGGATGGCTGCGACATTGTGTCAACAATAGACGTGAGGATGCAGGATCTTGCAGAAAAGTCGCTCGTTGACCAGCTTAAAAGCATTGACGCGCCTATCGGCATGGCGGTGCTGATGGAAGTAAAGACCGGTGATGTTAAGGCCATCGTCAATATGGAACGCTGCAAGGACGGCAACTACCGCGAAACGAAAAACTATGCCGTGAGCAATCTTCTGGAACCCGGCTCGGTGTTTAAGACGGCATCTTTCATGGTGGCTTTTGACGACGGCTACATCCAACCCGATGACATGGTGAACACAGGGTGCGGAAGAGTGAATATGCACGGACGCGAAATGAGGGACGCTTCGTGGAACACAAAGGGCGGCTATGGGGTAATCAGCGCGGCGGAGTGCATAAAGCATTCCTCCAACGTGGGCGTAAGCGAACTTATTGACAAATACTATTTCAACCAGCCCGAAAAGTTTGTCAACGGCCTTTACCGCATAGGCATCGCCGACCCCTACCCCATTGACATTCCCGGGTGGGCGAAGCCGAACATACGCCGCCCCAAGAAAGACCGCAGCAACTGGTCAAAAACAGCCCTGGCGTGGATGAGCATAGGCTACGAGACGCAAATTCCGCCAATACGCACACTCGCCTTCTACAACGGCATAGCCAACGGCGGGAAAATGCTGCGTCCGCGATTTGTGAAAGCCAAGAAGCGCAACGGCGAACTTATAAAGGAATACCCTGTCGAGGTGGTGCGCGAGCGCATGTGCTCGGCAGCCGCACTGAAAGACATTCAATATTGCCTCAGCCTTGTAACACAGCCGAAAGGCTCGGGACACAAAGCCTCGTCAAAGTTCTTCCCAGTGTCGGGGAAAACCGGCACGGCGCAAATATGGACAAAAAGCGGAAGAACGTCAAACTATCTCGTGAGCTTTGTGGGGTATTTTCCTGCAAACGCCCCCAAATACAGCTGCATTGTCTGCATTCAGAAACCCTACCCCGCTTCAGGCGGCGGACATTGCGGGCCTGTGTTCCGCAGGATTGCGGAAGGCGTAATGGCGCGGGAAAGAAACACCGACTTGTCGTCCGCCCGCGACGCGCTCCATTCGCCCCTGCCTTTCGTGCACAACGGCGACATGACTGCGGCAAAAAACGTGCTGAGCGAACTCCATGTGCCGTATTCTTCAAACAATCTCGGCAACAAGACATGGGGAGTCGTGCGTCCCGACACAAACGAAATAATCCTTTCGGGCAGCAGAATGGACAAAAGCGTTGTTCCCGACGTGAAAAACATGGGGCTGCGCGACGCGCTTTTCCTGCTCGAAAGCCTCGGAATGAAAGTTTCGGTTGAAGGCAAGGGCAAGGTGGCGGAACAAAGTCTGCCCGCCGGCACACGCATCAGAAAAGGGATGCGCATACACATATCACTCAAACACGGCGACGAAACTCGTGAAAAGGCGGCAACACTGCCGCAAACCGAGATTCCGCAACCCGAAAACGCGGGCGACAGCGGCAAGCTGCCCAAGCCCGCCGCCACCGAAACCACAAAGGAAAACAGCAAAAAGAATTAGGATATGAAACTACAGGATGTATTGCAAAAGGTAGAGCCTAAGGAAATAAAAGGCACTTGCGACATTGAAATTTCTGACGTTCAGACAGACTCGCGCCAAATAACCAAAGGCAGCCTGTTCATAGCTGAGCGCGGCACGCAGGTTGACGGACACAAATTCATTCCCGCCGCAATAGAAAACGGTGCTGCTGCCGTGGTGTGCGAAGAGTTTCCCGCCGAATGCCCGGAAGGAGTAACCTTTGTAAAGGTTGAAAGTTCCGAAGATGCGGCAGGGCCAATCTGCACCCAATTCTACGGCGACCCAACCAGACACCTGAAGCTTGTAGGAGTTACCGGCACAAACGGCAAGACCACCATAGCAACCCTGCTCTACAATATGTTCAGGGAAATGGGCTACAAGTGCGGACTGTGTTCCACCGTGTGCAACTATATCGAGGGTGAGGCCATTCCCGCCCACCAGACAACCCCCGACCCTGTTACGCTCAACAGGCTTCTTTCGCAAATGGTGGAGCGCGGCTGCCAATACGCCTTTATGGAATGCAGCAGCCACAGCATAGCACAAAAGCGAATAGGCGGACTTACATTTGCGGGCGGCATTTTCACAAACCTCACACGCGACCATTTGGACTACCACAAGACTTTCGAGAACTACCGCAACGCGAAGAAAGCCTTTTTCGACAGTCTGCCCAAGAAAGCCTTTGCCATTACCAACGCCGATGACAAAAACGGCATGGTAATGGTGCAGAACACCGCCGCCACGATAAAGACTTACTCCGTGCGCAGCATGGCCGACTTCCGCGCAAAGATTATGGAAATGTCGTTCGAGGGCATGCTGCTCGAAATTGACGGACACGAAATAAGCGTCTCGTTTGTCGGCAAATTCAACGTCTCAAACTTGCTTGCCGTTTACGGGGCGGCAAGAATGCTTGGGCGGCATCCCATGGAAATACTCACCGTCCTGAGCAAGCTCCACAGCGTTGCCGGGAGGTTTGAAACTTTCCGTTCCCCTCGCGGATATACGGCAATAGTTGACTACGCCCATACGCCTGACGCGCTGATAAATGTATTGGCGGCAATCCACGAAGTGCTGAAAGAAAGCCACAGCACCGCAAGCAAGGTAATCACTGTTTGCGGCGCAGGCGGAAACCGCGACAAAGGCAAACGCCCCATAATGGCGTGCGAGGCGGCAAACCGCAGCGACCGCGTGGTGATAACGAGCGACAATCCGCGCTTTGAAGACCCGCAAGAGATAATCAACGATATGCTTGCCGGACTTTCGCCCTCCCAAAAGGGCAAGGTACTGACCGTTGCCGACAGGCACGAGGCCATAAAGGCAGCCTGCATGATTGCCGAAAAGGGCGATGTAATCCTTATCGCCGGCAAGGGGCACGAGGATTATCAGGAGATAAAAGGCGTGAAACACCATTTTGATGACCGCGAGGAGGTCAGAAAAGTGTTTGAGACCGAAAAATAACCCGTGCGGCAAAAGTTTCCATAACCCCCAAGTAACGAAATATGCTATACTATCTGTTCAGATTTCTGTCGGAATTCGGCGTCCCCGGCTCGGGAATGTGGTCATACATTTCCTTCCGCTCTCTGCTGGCATTTATAATAGCCTTGCTTGTTTCCGCATGGTTCGGGCAGCACTTCATAAGCTATATGCGCCGCAAGAACATAAGCGAAACCCAGCGCGATGCAAGCATCGACCCGTTCGGGGTGCAGAAGCAGGGCGTGCCGTCAATGGGCGGGATAATCATAATAGTTTCCATTCTCGTGCCGTGCCTGCTTCTCGGAAGACTAAGAAACATATATATGCTTCTGATGCTCCTCACAACGGTTTGGTTTGGCGTTCTCGGCTTTGCCGATGACTACATAAAGATATTCAAGCACAACAAAGACGGACTTCACGCCAAGGCCAAGATACTCGGGCAGGTGGTTCTGGGGCTTGCTGTGGGACTTACGCTCTACCTCAGCCCCGATGCCGTAATCCGCGAGAACATCACCACGCAGCGCAGTGCCAATAACACGGAAGTCATTGTGCACAAAAGCGAGCCGGTGAAGTCAACCATAACCACCATACCGTTTTTCAAGAACAACAACCTAAGCTACACAAACCTCATGTCGTTCTGCGGGAAATACAAGGGCGCGGCAGGGTGGATTCTCTTCGTCATCGTAACCGTGCTTGTGATAACGGCGGTGTCGAACGGCGCAAACCTCAATGACGGCATGGACGGAATGGCGGCGGGCAATTCCGCCATAATAGGTGTAGCCCTCGGACTGCTGGCATACGTCTCGAGCCACATACAGTTTGCCTCGTATCTTAACATAATGTACGTGCCCGGGTCGCAGGAACTCGTTATTTTCGCATCGGCATTTGTCGGCGCGCTTATAGGCTTCCTTTGGTACAACGCCTACCCCGCCCAGATTTTCATGGGCGACACCGGCAGCCTCACCATAGGCGGGATTATCGGCGTGTTCGCAATAATAATCCACAAGGAGCTGCTGCTCCCCATTCTCTGCGGAGTCTTTCTCGTTGAGAGCCTTAGCGTGATACTGCAAGTGGAATATTTCAAATTGGGCAAGCGGCGCGGCGTAAAGCAGCGTCTGTTCAAGCGCACACCCATTCACGACAACTTCCGCGTGCTGCCCTCGCAGCTCGACTCCTCATGCAGCTACCTGCTGAAAGGCTGGCCCAAGGCCCCGAGCCACGAAAGCAAAATAACGGTGAGGTTCTGGATTGCAACGCTGCTCCTCGCCGCGCTGACAATCATCACTCTCAAAATAAGATAAAACGACTTATAACAAACAAATATATGGCTGCTAAAAAACTTATGTCCGTGTTGGGTGCCGGCGAAAGCGGCGTGGGTGCCGCCGTGCTGGCGCAGGAAAAGGGTTACGATGTCTATGTTTCCGACTCCGGGACAATAAAGCCCAAATACAAGGAAATGCTCAAACACTACGGATTGAGATACGATGAGGGCAAACACAACGAGGAGCTTATACTTTCCTCTGCAGAAGTTGTGAAAAGTCCGGGAATACCCAAAGAAGCCCCCATTGTAAGGAAAATCGAAGCCAAGGGCATAAACATAATCTCCGAAATAGAGCTTGCAGGGCGCTACACCAACGCCAAGATGATTTGCATCACAGGCAGCAACGGCAAAACCACCACCACGTCGCTTGTTTACCACATACTCAAGTCGGCGGGCTACAACGTGGGGCTTGCCGGCAACATAGGGCGCAGCCTCGCGCTCCAGGTGGCTGAGGAAAACTTCGAGTATTACGTCATAGAGCTCTCATCGTTCCAGCTTGACAATATGTATGACTTCCGCGCCAACGTTGCGGTGCTGCTCAACATCACTCCCGACCACCTCGACCGCTACGGCTTCAATTTCCAAAACTACGCCGACGCCAAGATGCGCGTGATACAGAACCAGACCGAAGACGATGCCTTTGTATATTGGATGGACTCTCCCGTGATTGCCGGGGAACTGAAGAAATACGACATCAAGAGCCGCCTGTGCCCATTCTCCGCCATAAAGAAAGACGGAGCGATAGCATACGCCGAAAAGGGCGAATACGTGATCGAGCAGCCCACGCCGTTCAACATGGAGCTTGAGTCGCTGTCGCTCACAGGCACGCACAATCTCTACAACTCCCTTGCGGCGGGCATCACCGCCAAACTCGCGGGGGTTAGCAACGATGACCTGCGCAAGAGCCTGTCAGACTTCCCCGGCGTGGAACACCGCTTGGAAAAGGTTGCCAAGGTGCGCGGCGTACAATATATAAATGACTCCAAGGCCACCAACGTGGATGCCTGCTGGTACGCGCTCGAAAGCATGACAACGCCCGTGGTGCTAATACTCGGCGGCAAGGACAAGGGCAACGACTACACCCCCATAAAGGATATGGTCAGGAAAAAGTGCCGTGCGCTCGTGTATCTCGGAGCTGACAACGCCAAGCTCCACAACGAGTTCGACGTTCTCGGCGTGCCTGTTGTCGACACCCACGACATGAACACCTGCGTAAGCGAATGCTACAGGCTGGCACAGCCAGGCGACACCGTGCTGCTAAGCCCCTGCTGCGCGAGCTTCGACCTTTTCCACAACATGGAGGAGCGCGGCGAACTCTTCAAGAAAGCCGTCAGGGCGCTCTGAAACAAATAACCACACAAGGGGGGACAACATTACAATGAAGAAACTTTCAGGACTGTTTTTGGGCGACCGCGTTATATGGTTCGTGTTTTTCGCGCTCAGCATAATATCCGTGGTCGAGGTGTTCAGCGCACTCAGCCGCCTCACCTATGAAAGCGGCAGCTTTATCGGCCCCATTGCCCACCACGCCGCATTCCTGCTCATGGGGCTGGTGGTGGTGCTTATAGTCCACCGCCTGCCATGCAGGGCTTTCAGGATAGTGCTGCCGTTTGCCGCGCTGTTCTCCATTGTGCTGCTCGTCCTGCTGCTCATGGGCTTCGGCATAACGCTCAACGGCGCCTCAAGGTGGTTCAACTTCTTCGGAATACCCCTGCAACCCTCCGAGATAGCCAAGGGCACGATGATTATCTACACAGCCCTCGTCCTGTCGTGGAACCAGACCGAAAAGGGCGCGGCCCCGGGAACTTTCAAGCTCATTTTCGTCCCCACAGTGGTGGTCTGCGGCCTGATTGCACCCGAAAACCTCTCAACAGCCATCCTGCTGTTTATTATCATAACACTCATGATGTTCATAGGGCGCATATCCGTCATCACCATGGGCAAAATGTTCGGCGTGCTGGCGATAACAGCCTCCATACTCATAGGCTCGCTGCTTGCCATAAGCAAGGAACAGGCCGCAGGCATCGCAAAGGTGAAATTCGGGAAGCGCGTGCCTACATGGAAAAACCGCATTGAAAGCGTTATAGACGGAAAGACGAAAAAACTGTCGCCCAAGGATTTCGACATAGACACCGATGCACAGAAAGGCCACTCCAACATAGCCATAGCCACAAGCAACATCATAGGCAAAGGGCCGGGCAACTCGGTGCAGCGCGACTTCATCCCCCATGCCTACAGCGACTTCATATACGCCATAATAGTCGAGGAGCTCGGCTTTGTGGGGGCTGCGGGCGTTGTGCTGCTTTATATGCTGCTGCTGCTGCGCGTGGGCTACATCGCCCGCAGCTTCAGGGAAAGCAGCTTCCCGCCATTTCTCGCAATGGGGCTTGCGCTGCTCATCGTGGTGCAGGCGTTGGCAAACATGTTCGTTGCCACAGGGCCGTTTGTAACCGGGCAGCCGCTTCCGCTGATTTCAAGCGGCGGCACGTCAACCCTCGTCAACTGCGCCTACATAGGCATGATACTCAGCGTCAGCCGCCTTGCCAAAAAGCAGGAACGCAAGCACAAGGCAGCCGCGCCCGAATACATACCGCCCGCAGAACTCACGGCAAGGGAAATCGCATCCGCCAACTTCGGCAGCGACACCAACGACAGGCAGGAATAAGCCCGTTTAAGCGGATTACATTACCCCAGCCCGCACTGCAAAAACGGTCGCACCATCCGACTGTTTTTGCAGTGGCACGAGAGACTTGATAATTAAACCTTGTTTGCAAATGCGGTTCAGCGATGGTACTTCGGGCGTATTGCATACGTCCGAAGTACGCAGAAAGGACAATGCCTCTCTCCTGCTTGTTGCCGAAGAGGGTATGTGATGCATTTCTTACTTTGAAAACTCTTCCAAACTCTTTACCAAGCGTCCAAGTTCGGAGTAGGTGTATTCCCTGCCGCTAATTTGCTTCTCTTCCATAGAGTGATTGGCATTACGGATAGCAGTATCAAGTTTCCCTCCTTTTTTCTCGAAATAAGCGTGTAAACCCTTGCTTTTGCGGAAGAATTCAATTGTCTTTTCATATCCGCATTGTTTGTTTAGGTCAAGCAGAAGTTCTGGCTGGCCATTGTACACACGTGCGGTGTAGCGGAAATAGTATAAGAAGAACAACTCCGTACAACGGTGCGTTTCAAAGAAATGCACTTCACAATGGATACCTTTTTTGGGGTTGTTGACCGGTTTGGCATATTTCTTTTTCAGGCGGGCATATTGGGTGCGCTCTGGTTTCTTGTCTTTGGTGTCCATATCGATGGCACAGAAAATACGGTCATAGCCATCAGCAATGCCATCCTCTATTTTCTTCCCCAGTTCCTTCATACTTGTATGCTTGGGATAATCAGGCTTTATGGCAAATCCCTTGACAACATCACGCAAAGAGTTGAAATAATAATACTCTGTCGGTCCTTCGCCCAATATAAGGACAGAATGTTTCAGTTTTCTCATAATGCTACTCGCCTAAGTCAATGAAAATACTGCCCAATTCTGGTTTTGCTCCCAAGCGCCCAATCCGATAAGAATTGTAAAGCGACAGATTCTTGTGCAATCCGAAAGAGTCCCCACGTGAATACTCGGAAGAAGCCGTATCGTGGTTCTTCTCAACGAGCCAAACCATTCCTCTGTTCTCGTTTATTAAGTCTTGTGAAAGAAGCGTTGTTTCTTGACTTGTGATAATCAACTGCGATTTATCAGAATTGAAGATAAAAACATTTAGATAGTAAAACAGTAGATCATAGTGCAGGTCTTCACCCAATTCATCCAAGTAATATATATGGCTACTGGTTATCATATCGTATAGAGCATCCAGTATGCGGATATATTTCTGCGTACCCTTAGATTGTAATTCCATCGGAATCTCAAAATTTCCATTATCAGAATGGTTTAAGAAAGAAATGGTATCATAGGTCGGTTTAAGCAGCATTTCTTTCATGCGATCAGGTATATTCTCTTTTGATATACGTTCCCGATACTCTTGTGGAATAACGCGGTCTTCGATAACAGGGCGATAGTCCATGATGTTCAAGTCTGCCTTTTGAAGCATCTGTGTGAAAAATTTACGTTTTCTGTTGTCTTTATAGGCATCCGTAAGAACATCCACAATACCTTTTTCCATATCCATATCCCCATCCACATCATGGTAATTACTCATTACGTAACTATATAATGTAGTAAATGGTTCTATGTCCTCTTTCAGAGCCGCCTTTCTACAAACGGACAGAACGCTGTGGTTATTCAACGTATTCTCGCGAATACTATCCTGTGTCTTGACAAGCAATTTTAGGCTTGGACCAAACTTGATGTCCGCTTGGAGGTTGTCGCCCACAAAAGAACGTTCATAGAATAAAGCCTTAGAGCCATTAGGGTAATAATTCAAGACCTCACTTATTATAAAACTACCATTAAACTTTACATCATAGTCATACCTTATGCCGTTGGCATAGAAAGACACGTGCATTTCAGTCGGTTCGTTCTTTGACAGAGCAAAAGGGAGGAAACCTTTAATCTTTTGTTTTGCATCAGATTTTGGCAATACCAAGATGCGGAAAATCTCGTTTATAGCAATGAGCATATTGGATTTACCTGACGCATTGGAACCATAAAGGATTCCCAACTTATACAAGAACACACCCTTTGAAATCTCTGCCACCAATTCAGAAGCAGGACCCTTGGCTATGAAGCAAAGCTCCTGCCTTTCTCGTATGGAGAGATAATTCTTTACCCCAAAATCCCTTATCATACAAACCGCATTTACATTGTTTTCGTAATTCTATCGCAAAATTACAAACTATTTTGCTTTACCCACAGAATATCATCAACGTATTTTGTAACAAAATACGTTTTAGTCTCTTTTTAACATTACATCCAATTGAAAAAACGGTAAGGGCATAGCGGTTCAACCGTGGCGGGCAGGGCGCACTTCCTGATGCAGCCGTGCGGCACGGCAATTGCCGGCGCGTGAGTTCCAACGCATCTGGCATAAAAAATGTTAAGATTTCTCTGTCCGCAGTCGTTCTTTGCGCGTTTTGGCGGCTTGCATATTTTCGGGAAATATGCGCATAAAACACAGACACACGCCCTTGCCACACTTTTTCCCTACAACGAGGAAATGCTTTGCAAGCATCTGCCACACAGCACATTACGCCTGTTTTTACAAATTCGCGTAAGTTTTTGGTTTACAAAAGGTTGCATATAGGCGAAAAAAGGTCTGATGTAGTTTGGATTATGTCTGATATAATTTTTCCTGCATAGGACATAGTTTTTCCTGCATCTGAAACTTTTTCCCCGACATTCCGGAAACCATTGCATAAACCATGAATATTCCAAACGGAATATGCAGTGGGGAAACACCGAAAAACAGCTTTTTTGGCACAAGCATATTACAGAAAAAAGCAAGCTTGCAGAAAATCACAATGATAAAAATGTTTTCATATTCAAAATGTTTTATATATTTGCCACATGATATAGAAAAAACTAAACCATGGGAGCGAATCGGATAACGGTGATGATCACAACCTACAACTCATCCCCCTTTATCAGGGAGACCATAGAGAGTGTGCTCAACCAGACGTTCTCCGATTTTGAATTGCTGGTCGGCGATGACTGCTCAACCGACGACACGTGCGAAATCGTGGAAAGATACAAAGATTCCCGCATAAGGCTCATAAGGTGTGAACACAACTTCATCGAGACCGAAAACCGGCTGCTCTACGAGGCAAAGGGGAAATACATCGCCCGCTTGGATCATGACGACCGTATGCTCCCCGACCGCCTGAAAATACAATACGACTATATGGAGGCGCACCCCGAAATCGACGCATTGGGCGGCGGGGCTGTGTGCTTCGGGGCGGCAACAGGAAAATTCACTGTGGAGGCGAACAGGAAGTTCACCGTGAACGATTTCCTCAAAGCCAACCTCATCGTGAACCCATCGGTGATGCTGCGCCGTGAGACCATTGTGAGGCACAACCTTAGATACAAGCAACGCTACCTGTATTCCGACGATTACGGCTTCTGGGCGGATATGCTGAAACTGGGGCTTCACATAGAAAACATACCCGACATTCTTATAGAATACCGCATCTCCCCCACACAGGCAAGCTCCGCCCACGCCGACATACAGGCAGAGTCGGCAAACAATGTGGCGTTGGATTTGCAAAATTGGTTGGCAAAGAAATTTTGTCCGCCATACGCAATTCCTGTAATAAAAAACACAGAGAAAAGGCTTACAGTCATAATTCCATTCCTAAACGAGGGCGAGGAAATTGTGAACACCGTTAAAAGTGTCCGCGAGACTGTGGGCGATGCAGTGGATATTATTACTATCAACGACCTTTCCACAGACGGCTATCCTTATATGGAGGAGCTGAAAAAATACAATGTCTATTATGTCTTTAACATGGAAAGAAAGGGAGTTGCCGCTTCACGAGACTTAGGCATTGAATTGTGCCAAACTCCTTATTTCCTTTTGTTGGACGGACACATGAGGTTTTATGCGAAAGATTGGGAGGAGATATTGACCACGCTGTTGAAAAACGATGACAGGTGCATTCTTTGCTGCCAAGGTCATGCTTTGCAAAAGGAAAATGGCGTGGTGTCGGATTTCCCTATGGAATCCACCAACTATGGGGCTTTTTTCCCATTCTTAAAAGGAATTTGTTTAGTTGACATACGCTGGAATACGCATGAATACTCAAACAACCCACAAACAGACCCTATAGCAGCTATTTTGGGAGCCGGTTATGCTGCAAGCAAACGGTATTGGCAGTATCTTAAAGGGTTAGAAGGGCTTGTGTCGTATGGGAGCGACGAACCGTATATAAGCTTGAAAGCATGGCTTGAAGGCGGAAAATGTCTGTTGGTGAAAAACGTGGTGATTGGACACATATACCGCAGAACTTCGCCTTTCAGACGTTATAAGGCCGTGGAGGTTTACAACCAGCTCTTAATCTCCCACCTTTTGTACCCGCAATCGTGGCACGCAATGAATTTGGCGTATTTCTATCTAAGCGAAAGATATAATTATAAGTACGCCATAAAAAGACTTAAGAAAGAGCAGCACAAATGGATTGACAGGAAAGCATATTACAAGAAAATAAGCAACCGGGATTTCTCTTTTCTGGTGAAGTTGCAGCAAAGAATACTGCACAATGAGAATTATGAACTCATCCGCTATTCGGATCGTCTGCCGCATATATTGGATTATCTGTTAAATAATATCCCCGAAAAAGACGGTTTGTGCGAGGGGAAACTGGGAGTGCTTATATGGCTTTGCCACTATGCGGAAATCAACTGGCAGGACTGCATTGGTTCTGCGGTGGAAAAGTTATGGGGCGAAATTGCAGCAGACATAAAAAAAGAATGTCTCCCACTAAATTTCCGTCATGGCTTGGCTGGCATTGGTTGGGGACTTATATATGCAAAAGAGAACGAACTTATAGAAGACGAAATAGAGTACTTGCTTAAAATGATAGACAAGCAATTGTCTTATATAAATTTGAGAGGAGTGCCAAACACCGTATCGGATGAAGACTTCGGACTTGGCATTGGCGGATACATTGCTTACTATGCAGCAAGACTTCGCTATTCGTATAGGAACGGAAACACAAATGTGTTTGACGAGACGAAGCTTGCAGAGATAAAAGACGCTGCACAAAGAATTATAAACGACAGCCATTCGTTTACGGCAATCTCCTACGCCTTCCGTATATTGCTGTTGACAGAACATGGGTATGAAGAAAATGATATGCCTTTGAACATTCGCGAATGGCTTGAATGTAGTTCCTTTATACCTAAAAACAGCAAATATTGGAGCAAAGCTCTTGCAGACATGACTATGAACACCTCGCTGGCAGTCATGAAATCACTAAAAATACAAAAACTGAAACAAGAAAAATTTGTACCATGAAATACAGCAAATATAATTCTTTGATCCCCAAAGACGACCGCACCATTCTGTACAATATTGCAACGGACGGCATACTGATGCTTAATCCCGAGATAGCCGACATTGTAAAAACCAATATGGAGGATGTTTCCAAAATAAAGGAAATCCACCCGGAATTGTATGACGCTATGTCAAAACTATCCATGGTTGTAAACGATACTGACAATGAAGAGCAAAATGTAACCAACCTGTGGAAAATGGAGGATTGCGACCAAACTTCTTTTTATTTGACAGTCTATCCGACAATAGACTGCAATCTGCATTGTTGGTATTGCTATGAGCAGCACAAGGCACACGCGGATATGTCGCAAGAAGTCCTTGAACGGGTTTTCAAATTGATTGTGAATGTTGTCCGTAAGCCGCTTAAAAATTTTTCATTGAGCTTTTTTGGCGGAGAACCGCTTATGCAATTCAAGAGCGTTGTTTTGCCTTTAATGGAATTCACAAAAGATATATGCAAACAAAACAACGTGGACTTGCATATAGACATGACCACGAACGGCGTGCTTTTGACGGACGAGGTACGAAAAGAAATACTGTCGCTCAATTTGCAGAGCAAACCTGTTTTTCAAATAACCATAGACGGTAATCGTACTGAACACAACATATCCCGCAGCACAAAAGACGGAAATGATACTTTCGACATAATAATAAAAAACATAAAAGATACTCTGCGTGCCGGAATGTATGTAAACAACCGTTTTAACTACACCAAAAACAGCGTGGACAGCTTCATTGATGTTCTTGATGAATTTGAAGATTTGTCCGAAGAAGAAAGAAAACTTTTGTTCTTCGATTTCCAACAAGTGTGGCAGGAAGAAGCGTATAGGGAAATACGTGAAAAAGCCATGAATATGGCTTCGTTCTATAACACTCAATCGTGCCAGGTAAGAATCGAAAAACGCTTTAACAAGGAACGCTGCAAAAATGATGCGGAAAACCAAGCCACCATTAATTATGACGGGTTGGTGTATAAGTGTACTGCCATTTGTTTTAACCCGGGGAATGCAGAAGGAATTCTAAATGACGAGGGGCAGATAGAATGGAATGAACGGTATAAGAAACGAATGGCATTGAAATACGGAAATCCTGTATGCCAAAAATGCAAGGTATTCCCAATTTGTCATGGTGGTTGCTCCCAGGCAAAATTGTCCAGTGGTGTCCACGGATGCATATTGGGCTATTCCCAAAAAGAAAAAGACGATATAATCAAAGGGCGTTTGGATTATATATTGAGAACTGGCAAGAACAACTAAAAAAATCCCTTTTACAAGGGCATGTTTAACCAATTTAATTATTCTCATATGAGAGCGAACAAGAAAAAGGCTTTGATCGCCTTGGAGCAGGAAATACCTGCTATCCAGAAAAATCTTGAAGGACAACTGCGAGGTGGCTTTGTTGCTTTAACACCATCTGCGAACCCAGCTTCGGGTGCCGGTTTCCAACTTATCTGTGTAAAAAACACAGGTTGCAACGTATCTTGCACCACAACCACCACTACGGTGCCAGGACCGGTTATACCGCCCTCCCCAACCACAACAACGCTTCCAACCACTACGACAACAACGTACATTGGAGGTATCTGGTATGCAAGTGCAGGAACTTCACTGCTGTTTTAAGTGAAACCGTTTCGCAGGATGCTTAGGCATCCTGCGAAACTAAATGCTCTAAAATTATGATACGAAAATTCACGATAACATCCATTATATTTTTGTTGTTTGCTGCGACACATATAATGGCGCAAGACGACAACGAAAAAATCATCGTAGTTGCAGGTGTGGTCAACAAGATTACGTATCGCCCTGTTGTAAACGCAGATGCATATCTTATGACAGCAGACAGCGTTGTAGTTGATAGCATGAAAACTTTTGAATCGGATTCTGACGGTTCTAAAATAGGAACTGTATTCTTTAGACGCACAAAAGAAGGGGAAAAATATATTATATGCGTAAAACATCCCAAGTACGAAACACTTTACATCCCCTTTGTGGCAAAATTGAAGAAAACGGAACAGTTTATGATTATTGGCTCGAAATTCCTTATGAAATTAAAACCTATGGAACACAAACTTGGCGAGGCTGTAGTAAAAGCCACCAAGGTTAAATTCTACTTGAAAGGAGACACAGTGGTATATAATGCCGACGCATTCCAATTGGAACACGGCAGTATGCTCGACGCCATATTGCGGCAGATGCCCGGCGTGCAGCTTAAAGACAATGGAGAGATTATCGTGAACGGGCGCAGGGTTGAGGAACTGCTTTTGAACGGCAAGGAGTTTTTCAACCACGACAGGCAGATTATGCTCGACAACCTACCCGCATATATGGTTAAGGACATAAAGGTTTATGAAAAGGAGAGTGAGAAAAGCAAATTCTTCGGCGAGAACTTAGACGGCAAGAAGCCGTATGTTATGGACGTGAACCTAAAACGCCAGTACTCGATAGGCTACATGGGCAACGCCGAAGTTGCCGGCGGCACAGAGAACCGCTACTTGGCGCGTATGTTCGCAATGAGATTCACCCCGCAGTCGCGCCTTTCGCTCTACGCCCTGATGAACAACGTCAACGACAGCCGCCGCCCGGGCGAGAACGGCGACTGGAGTCCCGCCGAGGTGGGTGGCGGATTAGTGGCAACCCGCAAGGGCGCACTCGACTATAATGTGGAGGACAAGAAAAACGTTTTCCGCGCAAAAGGCGGTGCAGAAATGAAATACCAAAACATGGACAACCGCACGTTCTCAAACAGCACGAACTTCTTGAGTGGCGGCGACACATACGGGCTTTCGCGAAACTCGTCAAAGAACTACAACACCTCGTTTTACACGGAAAACTCTTTCAGATACCAAAAAAAAGTGTTTACGGGTTTTTCATCCGTGTTCTCGTACAGCAACACCCGCAACCGCAGCGTTGCGCTTGCATCCGCACTCACGGAGAATATTTACAAGAACGGCAGCGCGCTGCTCGACAGCATATTCATGCCGGCAAGCAGCGACGACATAAAAAGGATGCTTATAAACCGCAGTAGGATAATGGGGCTTAATCGCGCCCACCAATACGGTATCTCGGCTTCTGCATCAACAACATTCGATGTTCCATGGCTTTCATCAAATATTTCGATTTCCACATCGGGATCCTACAGCAACGGTAAGAGCCGTGCCTACAATTTACAGAAAATTGTATTTCCGAAAACCGAGGCGGAGGACATTTTCAAAAACCAATACAGCCTTCTCCCCAGCGAAGCGTACAGTTTCAGAGCGGACATAAGCAACTGGATGAAGCTTACAAGATACGTGAAACTCACGCCAAGCTATTCATATTCACAAAACTATTCCTCGGCAAACCGCGACCTGTTCAGTTTCGACCGACTTGGCGATGAAACGCTGCTGCCGTTCGGTTCGCTGCCCTCCACAAGCGACTCGATGATGCTTGCAAAAAGCGTGAGGGACTCCTACAATTCCATGCGAATGAACAACAAACATCACGCGGAGCTGTATTTCCGCTATGAGAGGTATGACATAAAAAACCAACATCTGGAAATTGATTTCAATGTGCCGACTACTTTCACTCGCGACAACATACGCTATTTCCGCGACGGCAAGCGTGCAAACACCAGCCGCCACTACGCAATCTTCGAGCCGAGCCTCCGCATAGAGTGCCGCAAATATAAGCGGGACAGCGTTGGTTCACAATGCCGCACATACGACATACGCATAAACAGCACGCAGTCTGCTCCCGATGTGCTTTACTTTGTACCATGGTACAAGGACGACACAGACCCGATGAACATATACGTTGGAAACACCGGGCTTAAAGACTCCCGCACCTACAACTTGAGCTTCCAGCGATTGTTCTACGATACGGGAAAGGGCGTAAACTGGCATTGGGACATAAACTACACCATAACGCAGAACGCCCTCGCAATCGGACGCAGCTACGACCGCAACACAGGCATAAGCACCATGAAGCCCGACAACGTGAACGGCAACTGGAAAATTTTCGGGGGATATTACTACTACACCCCGCTCGACAAGAAACGCCGCTGGGACATAAGCACGTTCACCATTGCCAACTACACCAACAGCGTTGACCTGTCGGGGGACGCAAACGCCTCTTCCTTGCGCAGCGACGTTCACAACATAAGGCTTGCGGAATATATAAACGCCGGGGTGAACTTGGGTACAATAGGCAAAGTAGGCAAGATGCGCATAGGTGCGGTGGCGAGTGTGGACTGGTATAATGCCACAAGCCACCGCAAGGGCTTCAGAACCGTGAACGTGGAGAACCTGAAATACGGGTTCACGTATAACTGGAACTTACCGCAAGACATCGACTTCTCCACCGACCTGATGATGTACAGCCGCTACGGCTACGAGGACAAGGGCATGAACACAAACGACTTTGTGTGGAACGCACGCCTGTCGAAAGGCTTCATGAAAAGCACGCTCATCCTTACGCTGGAGGGCTTCGACATTCTGCACAACCTGTCAAACATTACGCGCAGCCTCAACGCGCAGGGAAGGGTTGAGTCTTTCTCGAACGTGATTCCGAGCTACGCCATGCTCCACCTTACGTACCGCCTGGACATTAAGCCAAAGAAACGCCCGGGAGACGAATAAGACGGTTTGAGACTTTTGCGGAAGATGAAGCTTACACGGCAGTTTGACCAGATGGACTGCGGGCCGGCGTGCATACGCATGATTGCCTCGCACTACGGAAAGGAATATCCCCTTTCCTACCTCCGTTCCCTCTCGCACCTCACGCGTGAAGGGGTGAGCGTGGCGGGAATACGCGACGCCCTCGGCGAGATAGGCATGGAAAGCGCAACGTTTGAGGTAACGCCAGAACAATTGCGCGAGAAATGCCCCCTGCCCGCCATTCTGCACTGGGAGCAAAACCATTTTGTGGTGCTGTATGGCGTGAGGCGCAGCCGGCTCACGGGGCGTTGGAAATACTGCGTGGCAAACCCCGCATACGGCAAGCACAGCTTCCCTGAAAAGACTTTTGAGAAGTTCTGGCTTAACGGCGAAAAGGGCGTGGTGGTCGCCACCGAGCCTACCGAAGACTTTTACAAGCGCAAGCCGGTTAAGGAAAAGCACAGCTTTGTGCGCTTTGCCCGGAAATACGTGTGGCCGTTCCGCTGGGAGATGTCGCAGTCGGTGATGGGCATGTTTTTCGGGCTTCTGCTGTCGCTGGTAACGCCGTTCCTCACACAGGCGATGGTTGACGACGGCATCGGCATGAGGGAAATGGGGCTGATATACAAAATACTGCTGGCGCAGATTTTCATCTTTGCCGGCACTTTCTCAATGGAGCTTATAGGCAGTTGGGTGAGCCTTTACATGAGCACGCGGATTAACATCAACGTGCTTGGCGACTATCTCACGAAACTAATGAAGCTGCCCATGACATTTTTCGAGACGAAAAGCGTGGGCGACTACCAGCAACGCCTCGGCGACCATTCGCGCCTGCAGGGCTTCGTTACCTACAGCACGCTCCAGACCCTGTTCTCAATAATCTCAGTGCCGTTCTACCTTGTGATAATCGGCATATACAGCCGCATAATACTGGCGGCGTATCTTTTCCTCACATTGCTCGGGGCTTTGTGGATGGCTTATTTCTTCCGCCGGCGCAAGGCCCTTGACTATGAACAGTTCAAGATTAGCGCGGAAAACAGCAACAAGCAATACGAACTCATGTCGGGCATATGCGACATAAAGCTCAACGGATATGACGACTACAAGATAAGCGAGTGGCGCGGGTTGCAGGACCGCCAGTACCGCATGAGCCAAAAGGTCTTGAAGCTCGGGCAGGTGCAGAACACGGGCTTCACGCTCATAGGCCAGTTGCGCAACATATTCATAACCTGCTGGATTGCGGCGGAAGTAGTGAGCGGCAACCTCACATTGGGCATGATGATGAGCATATCCGTCATCATAGGGCAGGTGAACGGCCCGCTTTCGCAGCTAATAGGCTTCCTGCAACAGTTTCAGGACGCGAAGATAAGCCTTGGGCGCTCCGAGGAGGTGCAGCTTTGCAAAAACGAGGACGGCGCGGGGCAAACGGATGTGCCGCAGGACTCCCCACGCGACATCGAGGTGAGAAACCTCTCGTTCTGCTACACCGGCAGCATAGGCAAGCCCGCGTTGCAGGATGTGAGCTTTTGCATTCCTGCGGGAAAGATGACGGCAATCGTGGGCGAGAGCGGAAGCGGCAAGACAACGCTCATGAAACTGCTGCTGAAGTTTTACGAACCTACGAAAGGCGGAATACTTTTGGACGGACGCGACATCGCGGAATTTTCCGCAAAGTCCGTGCGCCACGCCTCGGGGATTGTCATGCAGGACAACTTCATATTTTCCGACACGGTGGAGAACAACATAATGCTCGGCGAAACGCGGGACAGCCAAAGGCTGGAAAATGCCGTCAAAACGGCGTGCCTGTCGGAATATGTGGAAAAGCAGCCGCTCGGGCTCAAGACGAAAATCGGCTCGGAAGGCATCGGCGTGAGCGGCGGCGAGAAGCAGCGCATAATGATTGCGAGGGCGGTTTACAAGCATCCGCAATACCTCATGCTCGACGAGGCCACAAGCTCACTCGACGCGGAGAACGAAAGGCGGATAAGCGAAAACCTGGAAAGGAGCTTCAGCGGCAGCACACGCATAGTTATCGCCCACAGGCTCTCAACTGTGAAAAACGCCGACAACATAGTAGTGCTGCGCCATGGCAAAGTGGCGGAAAGCGGTACGCACGCCGAGCTCGTGAGAAAGCGCGGGTATTACTACGATTTGGTTCATAACCAACTTGAACTGGAAAGATGAAGAAACTGGTCATACGATACGGAGTGTTCGCTATTCTCGCGATAATGTTCGCCGGGATAGCCTTTATAACCGACGGACTTGAGTTGCAGGACAAGAAGGCGGTAAGCATTGTTGTGGGAAAGTCAGGCTGCCGCATATACATGGACCGGGACGGAAGCGCACTGCCCTCCCCCGGCGACACATTGTATATTGTGCAGACCCGCCACGGCGACATGAAGTTTGTAGCCGACACGGCATGGGCGGAAAGCGCCAGCGCCGTAGTGCGCTCGCGCATACCCGCCCCGCACCGCGTCAGGGAGAGAATGCGGGGCGACACATATTCGCCGGGCTACATACTTGCCGGCAAAAAGAAGCTGCGCCACATGGTCATGAGGCGCATAGGGAAATAAAGCGGAAAGGCGGCGTTTCTATGCCGGAAAGGATTGTTTGCGGAACAAGGGCGAAACCTTCCCATGTATGGCCTGACATTCCTTCCCCATAGAGCACATCACATAAAACCCCTTTTCCATCATCTTACTTCGGTCGAGGCAAGCGCGTTGAACGTTCGTAATAAATTCTTATATCAACCGTGGTAAAAGCATTGAACGGACGTGGCACGACCACTTTGACGCCATGCCTGCCACAAAGATTAAGCTGTGCCGCAAAAATATGCCGGATTGGCGCTTTTCGGAAGCGCAAAATCGTCCATAACTACAGTTTTATTTGCTTGTTCATTGTTTTTATCGTTAGAAATCATTGTCCTTATTCTTCTGCTTCAAGAAGAACTGATAAAGTTTCTTGCCTATTTTATCTTTGGCAAATGTCCGCTCATGCTCAATAGGTATGGTAGATAACCTTATCTTAGCCACGCCTTTTTTCAACAACTCAAATTGTTGTGGACTTATCTTGAATTGAGCTGTAGAACTGATTTCTGTCACTGGAAGGACTATATTGCCAGAAACAATACCTGCCGTTTCAGAGCCGCTACCAATCTGAGAACCATAAAGTTTAATAACTTCACCATCGAATGTTTTCAACAACATGGTTGATTCTTTCAGGAAATTCAGTCTGTCCGACTTTACGGTTGCGATAATGTAATATGCCGTATCTTGCTTTGCAACGCTATATTTCATGTTGCATCCCTCGGCAGCCAAAGGTCGATATATATATCCAACCGTTTGTGCATTTATATTGACACTGCACATAGTCAGTACAATAGACAAAATGATTTGTATTCCAATATTACTTTTCATAATTATGCTATAAAATCGAAATGTCCTTATTTTATTGTTGTTACTCTGCTTCGTCCAACAACTTGTCAAGTTGCGCTTGCAGTTCTTCACGCTTTGGCAAATAGAGTTGGTAACGTGCCACAAACAATTGATTGGTTATACCCTCCAAGGCATATTCCATCAGAAGCTCGTCTTTTCTTGCTCCCAAAACTATGCCAATGGGTGGATTATCATCAGGTTGACATACTTCTGTCTTGAAATAGTTCAAGTAGAGGTTCATCTGCCCAATATCACCATGCTTTATCTCTGCTCGCTTTAGGTCAATCAGCACATAGCATTTCAAGATACAATGGTAGAATACCAAATCCACCTTGAACAGTCGGCTTCCTATCTGCATGGAGTATTGTCTGCCAACAAATGCAAAACCACGTCCCATTTCCAAAAGGAACTGCTCCATGTGGTCTTTCAGAGCCTTTTCCAAGTCACTCTCCTTATAGCGTTTCTGTTTGGGAAGTCCTGCAAATTCAAGCACGAAAGGGTCACGGATGATGTCTTGCGGAGTTTGTACTTGATGCCCCTCGTTAGCCAAAGCAAGAACTCCTGCCTTGTCTGTGCTTAGTGCAAGTCTCTGAAACAGACAACTTTTCATCTGTCTTTTCAGTTCCCTAACCTTCCAACATTCCTTGATGGATTCCTTATAATAGAACTGCATTTCAAGTGCATTATCACACTTCAACAGTTCATAATAATGGCTCCATGTCAATTTGTGGGACAGTGTCCCACATTTTGGGAATGCCAAGTATAACTTACGCATATAGGTAAGATTTGTTCGGTTAAAACCTTTACCATTTCTTGCTGTCAAATCCTTTGCAAGGTTTACAAGTAACCTTTTGCCATATTCAGCTCTTTGTTTACCACCCTGTTCAAATTCAACGATATACTTTCCAGTTTGCCAGTTGGCATCAAGCAATTCCGTATTGACCGCAGCAATGGCTTTTGACTTCGCCTCACCCCATAGCGTGGTTATGTTGTCTATCAACTTCTGATAGGCAGCATCATTTATGTCTGTCAAACCTTTATTCTCCATACCAATCTTTTAGATTTGGAAACACCGTTCCACATTTTACAATTCGTCCACATTTACATTTATTCCCAAGATACGCTGTATCTCTGCCAATGTCTTATCAATTTCATGATCAAGAGCCTTGCGCTTCTTGAAATAGTCAGCAAGCAGTTCGGCAGGAGGCAAGATTTCCTCATCCTCTTTCGGGAACTTGCACAAGTCGAAGTTGCAATCGGTAGCGATAAGGTCATCAACCGAATAGCAACGAGATTTCTCGTCACCATCAGCAATAATAATCTCCTTACGGTCGTTCCACCACTCACGAATTGGGTCGCAATGTTCCGACTTCATGGATTTTGTCTTGGAGAAATGCTTGTAACCCTCAGGCATATCCAAACGATAGAACCACGTTTCCTTTGTAGAATAACCTTCTGGAGCACCCTCCGCACTGGTATTGTCGAAGAACAAAATGTTCGTGGCAATCGAAGTGTAAGGTGCAAAGATACTGCCAGGCAAACGGATAATGGTATGCAAGTTGAAATCTCTGAGTAGCTTGGTCTTGATGGCTATCTTTGTGTTGTCCGCTCCAAACAGAAAACCGTCTGGGACAATGACTGCTGCACGACCATTCTTCTTCAGTCGGTACATGATGAGAACCATGAACAAGTCAGCAGTCTCGCTACTGCGCATATCAGAAGGGAAGTGTGACTTGACATCCGACTTCTCGTTTCCACCGTATGGTGGGTTCATCAGCACAACATCAAACTTGTCTCCGTCTGTATAGTTGAGCACATCTTTTGTAAGCGAGTTGTCGTGATATACCAGTGGCGTGTCAATACCATGCAGCAACAGGTTTGTCACACATAGCATATACGGGAATTGTTTCTTTTCTATGCCAAATACAGACTGATTGTATTCCTTACGGTCTTCAGCTGTCTTGACCTTTTTATCCAATTCACCCAGCCAGCTTGTGATGAAGCCACCTGTACCACAGGCAAAGTCTGCCATTTTCTCACCAATCTGCGGATTGACTATCTCTGCCATAAATTCGGTTAAGGCTCTTGGGGTGTAGAACTCACCAGAGGAACCAGCCGACTGCATCTCTTTGAGGATAGTCTCGTATATCTCACCGAAAGCATGACTTTCCTCATAGTCACCAAGGTTCAAACCGTCAATAACATTCAGCACTTGACGAAGTTGAACTCCATCTTTCATATATTGGTTGGCATCCTCAAATGTGGTCTTTACAATCGCCTGACGGATAGGGGTGGTTGGTGTTACCTCTATGTTTTTTAGTTCCACAAACAATGTGTTGTTGACAAACGAAAGCAACTCATCGCCAGTCAGGGCATTGCCGCTTCCATCGTCATGTGCCCAGTTGCGCCAACGGCATTCTTCTGGAATAATAGACTTGTAATCATCATCGTCCAACTCCCAATCATTCTCTTTCTCGTCATAGACTTTCAAGAATAGCATCCATGCCATTTGTTCTATGCGTTGCGCATCACCGTTGATACCGGCATCATTGCGCATTATATTGCGTACTCGTTTTACGAAATTTGATAAACTCATATTTTGTTTTTACTTTATGCTATATTATATATGTTTTGTTCCAGTTCCTTTACGGCATCAAGATAGCCTTGCTTGCCACCAAAGAACTTCACGATGTTTGCCTTTGAACCCAATTTGCGGAATGGGTCATTTTCAAGCACAGTAAGGCTTTCCAATTCTGCCACACCTTCCTTGGTGTACTTATCCAACAAGGCTTCAAGCACAAGTCGTGCCTGTTCACCATACTTGTTGAATATGTCTCGTTTCTTCACTTGTTCGGCACGTTCATGTCGTGTAAGTGTTTTCTTGCCGTAGGCTATATGGCAGATGAAATCAAAATCATCAACATCGTCCATATCTTGGTCATGCTTCAACACCGCAAGGTCAATGCCACTTTCTTTAAGTATTTCAGCAATGTCTGACTTTTTCTTGGTTTCTTTCCATTTGGAAGTGAACGTGTCAATCGTAGCGTATGTGTCTATGATACTTTTCTTTGTATAGTCGGTAATGCTTTCCGTGCGAAGCAACTTACCATTTGTGTCATAGACAGAAACGACCTTGTTAATAACCATCACTTGACAACCATCCTTGGCAACAATCGGCTTCGGTCGTGGCTCAGGATCGGGTTCTTTCACACCATTAGGCTCGTCGTCTTCAGGAAGTACATACGGCTTAGGCTCTTTCTGCTTGGGCGGATAGTTCGGGTCTATTTCAATCGGTCCGTCCCAATCTGGGTCTGCAAACAATCGTGTCACGTTGCGGAAGTCCATTACTGTGAAGTATGTCTTTCCTTCTTTCTCACGAAGACGAGTGCCACGACCGATAATCTGCTTGAATTCTGTCATAGAGCCGATTTGTTGGTCAAGCACAATTAGTTTTGTCATTTTGCAATCAACACCAGTTGAAAGCAACTTACTTGTAGTCGCTATGACAGGGTATTTCTCTGCAACAGAAATGAAATAATCCAACTTGCCTTTTCCGTATTCGTCACTATCAGTTATACGAACCACATAGTCGGGATTTTTCTTGCACATATCAGCATTGGCATTAGCCAAAGCCATACGCATACGTTCCGCATGAGTTTCATCAGCACAGAACACTATGGTCTTAGCCATGCGATCTGTACCTTTCAGATAGTTGGTTATCTCTTGCGCAACTTCCCTTATGCGGTCTTCTATGACAATGTTATAGTCATAGTCGCTGTTGTTATAAATGCGGTCTTCTATCTCATTGCCGTAAATATCCTTTTGTCCCTTTGTCGGTCTCCACTCATCGCCAATGTTGGTTGTGATGTTGATTACCTTGAAAGGAGCAAGGAAACCGTCCTCAATTCCATTTTTAAGACTATATGTATAAACAGGCTCACCAAAATAACCGATACTTGACTGGTACTTTGTTTCTTTTGGCGTGGCAGTCATACCAATATGAGTAGCTGAAGAAAAATATTCCAAAATGTTTCGCCAGTTGCTGTCATCCTTGGCACTTCCTCTATGACACTCATCAACGATAACAAGGTCAAAGTAGTCAGGATTAGGAAACAACTCCTTATAGTTTTTGGCATCATTCTGCCCAATCAATTGTTGGTAGAGTGCAAAAAACACTTGATAAGAAGCCAATTCTTCTAAGTGGTTTTTATCCTTTGAATAATCTATCTTGTGCGTAACCTTTTCCAACGGTTTGAAGTCCTGCTGTATGGACTGGTCAACCAATATGTTGCGGTCGGCAAGATACAATACCTTTTTCTTCAATTTGCTGTGTAGCAAACGCCATACAATTTGGAATGCTGTATATGTCTTGCCTGTACCAGTTGCCATGACGAGGAGTACACGGTTCTGTCCTTTGGCAATGGCACCAACTGTACGGTTTACGGCATTGCGCTGATAATATCGTGGCGGGAATATATTCTGCCCAGTGCAGAAAGGCTGCTCTATGACTGCCAACTCTTGTTCGTTAAGGCCATTTCCATTGTTAGCCCCACTTTTATATCTTGCAATGAGTTCTTCTTTTGTTGGGAACTCGTCCATAGCAAAGGTGCGTTCCTTGCCTGTTAAAAAGTCATGTTCAGCAAAGCCTTCACCATTCGAACTGTAAGCAAACTTTACATCAAGCATTTGGGCATAAGTCATGGCTTGTTGCAATCCATGAGAAACAGAATGATTGGCATCCTTTGCCTCTACAATGGCTAAGGGGGTTGCCTTGTTTGCATAAAGCACATAGTCGGCAAACTTAGGTTTCTCTCTATGCACAAGATTACCATGAAGGCTAATTTTACCGTCAGTAAATTTAACCTTCTGTTCCATGAATATACTATCCTTTGACCATCCCTTACTGGTGATGGCTTCGTTGATATAGCGGAACTTGATGTCCTCTTCTGTAAGTTCTTTGCTTATGCCCATGTTCAAATAATATTTTATTATCAGAAGTTCTACAACATACTTGTTAAGACTGAAAACTACGAGTTCATTACACTCTTTCGTTCTCGTCTGTAATTAAATCCTTTAAGTCAACTTCTAAAATCTTTGAGATTTCAAGAAGTGTTTCTAAATCGGGTTGGTATTTATTCCGAGCATAGCAATTGACCGTGCTAAAGCTCTTTCCCAACTGTTTTGCCAGCCAAGTTTGTGAAATACCCTTGCTATCTAAGACATCTTTTATCTTGTTTAGTTTCATAAATTCACCGAATTTTGCTGCAAATATACATTAAATTTTGCGATAATCATTATAAATTAAGCTATTTTATGCAAATTATTCCAATATAGCAATTGTCATTTCGTGTAGTTATTGTAACTTTGCAGCAGAGAAGAGTTGTTTGACAGCAAACGTATGCATATTGCAGAAATTAGAACAGTTGCCAAATCATTACCTCTATTGAGGTGAGATACTCATAAATAACTCATTTTAAGCTATTCGGCATATTTTAGCGTAATTTTAACGATAAAAACCGGCGGGGCTTGCGTGTATGTTATAAGGGAGCGGCATTTCCGTGCTACGGCACAAAAAGGGTGCGGCGTTATGCAGTGAACTTTAATTTGCCTATATTTGCATTTGTATATTATTAACCATCAACAAACTTCAATCATGAAGAAACTCCTTTTATCCCTTGTTGCCGCCCTGACCATAGGCGGCGTTGCAACCACACGCGCACAGGTAAAGTTTGGCGTTGTGGGCGGTTTGAACGTCTCGAAACTCTCCTATGACCGCAGCAAGCTTTTCGACTCCGAAAACCGCGCCGGCTGGTTCATAGGCCCGAAAATGTGGGTCAAAGTCCCCCTTGTGGGGCTTGGCGTGAACGCCGCCGTGGAATACAACCAGCGCCGCCTTTACGGTGAGGTGAAGGAAACCGACGGAACGATTTCAAAGGCCGACTACTACAAGAGCATAGAAATTCCCGTAAACCTGCGCTACAGCATAGGCCTTGCCTCGCTCGCATCGCTTTATGCCGAGACAGGCCCGCAGTTCGGCTTCACCGTGGGCGACAAGACCCCTTCGGACATTGTCAAGTTCAAGTCGTCGAACGTTACATGGAACGTGGGACTTGGCGTGCGCCTTGTGAACCACCTGGAAATCGGCGCGACATACAACATAGCCCTCAGCAACTTCGGCGACATCCACATCCCGGTGGTTTCGGACGTTGTCAAGAACGCCAAGAGCGACTTCAAGACAAACTCCTGGCAGGTTTCGGCCGCTTACCTGTTCTGAGAAAAGGCGGCAAGGCAAACTGCGCCGCTCTTGCCGGTGTGGCGGTGTCCGTGCCGGCGGGAGCGGTATGTTTTGAAATTACCACAAAATGAACAGAATTATACTTTTGCTTTTCGCCGCCTTTGCGGCGGTTTCCACCCAGGCAGCGGAAACACGGCGTTGGATACGCTCGATCGCCATCTCGCCCGACGGCTCGAAGATTGCCTTTGTTTACCACGGCGACATTTTCGTTGTTCCCTCAACAGGCGGCACGGCACGCCAGATAACGAGCAACCCGGCATACGACACCGCCCCCGCGTGGTCGGAAGACGGAAAGCTCATAGCGTTCTCCTCCGACCGCCTTGGCGGTTTCGACGTTTACGTAACCTCTGCCGAGGGCGGAACGCCCAAGCGTCTCACCACGCATTCGGCAAGCGAGATGGTGGAGGCTTTTCTCCCCGACGGGCGCATTCTGTACCGCTCATATTATATGCCCACGGCGGAGGACGGCATTTTCCCCGGGCAGTTCCAGCAGGTTTATTCGGTTGACACGGCGGCTTCGCGCCCCAGGAAGTTCTCCGAGCTGTTCATGACAGGCATATCGGTGAACGCCCGGGGAGAAGTGCTGTATCAGGACAAAAAGGGAATGGAGGACACTTGGCGCAAGCACCACACCTCGCCGGTAACCCGCGACATCTGGCTCACGAGCCTCGACCCCGCGAAGCGCACATACAGGAAAGTTTCCGACTACGCAGGAGAATGCCGCAACCCGCAGTGGGCGCCCGGCGGCAAAAGCTATTACTACCTCGAGGAAAGTTCAGGCTCGCTCAACGTATGGAAGCGCAACATCGACGGCAGCGGCAAAAAACAGATAACTTTCTTCAAGAAGAACCCCGTGCGCTATCTGTCGGTTGCCGAAAACGGACGCATGAGTTTCAGTTACAACGGCGACCTTTACACGATGAGCGAGGGCGAAGAGCCGAAACGCTTAGACCTGAAGATAATCTCGGACAACACCCACGACGACCACAGGACGGAGACCGTGAGGAGCGGCGGATTGGGCGGACTGTCGGTGAGCAAGGACGAGAAACTCATTGCCTTCGTCGCGAGAGGCGAGGTTTACGTTACCACGCCCGACTACGAGACCTCGAAGAGAATAACCAATACAACCGAGGCGGAAGCCAACGTGTCGATTTCGCCAGACGGCAAGACGCTCGTGTATGACAGCGAGCGCAACGGCGTTTGGGGAATATACAAGACAACAATGCCGCGCAAGGACGATGACAACTTTGTTTACGCACGCGAGCTGAAGGAAGAGCCGCTGATTGTGGGCAAGGAGGCTTGCTACGCCCCCGCCTTCTCGCCCGACGGCAAAAAGGTGGCATATTGGGCAAACCGCAGCGAGCTGCGCGTTTACGACATGGCTTCAAAGACATCGCGCACTGTGCTGCCGGGAAAGGACAACTATTCCTACACCGACTTTGACCTTAACTTCGAGTGGTCGCCCAACAGCAAGTATCTTCTCGCCACATACATGGGCGGCGGCGGATGGAACAACGCCGACGTTGCACTTGTTTACGCCGACGGCTCAAAGGTTGTGAACCTCACCGAGAGCGGATACAGCGACGGCAAGGCGCATTGGGCTCTCGGCGGCAAGGCTGTTGTTTTTGCGAGCGACCGCGACGGCTACCGCAACCACGGAAGTTGGGGGACGCAGAGGGACGTTTACGCAATGTTCCTCGACCAGGAGGCTTACGACCGCTTCAAAATGAACAAGGAAGAGCGCGAGCGTTACGATGCCGCCAAGAAGAAACTCGAGGAGGACAAGAAGAAAAAGGACGGGGACAAAGACTCAAAAGGCAAGAAGAAATCAGGCAGAAAGGATGGCAAGGACGCGAAAAAAGGCAACGGCAAGAAATCCGGCAAGTCTGCCGCCAACGACAGCGTGAAAACCAAGAAAGATTCCGTTGAGGACGTTAAGCTGCTGCTCGACGGACGCGAGGACCGCATTGAACGCCTGACGATGGCCTCCTCATATCTTGGCGACTTCGCCCTCTCGCCCGAAGGCACGAAGATTTACTACATCGCGCAATTCTCCACAAGCTGCGACATCCATGTGCGCAATCTCGAGGACGGCAGCGACCGCGTGGCAGTTCCCGACTTCGGCTTTGCAAGGTTTGTGGCTTCCGCCGACGGCAAGAACGTTTATGCCGGGGGCAGGAAGATACGAAAGGTTTCGCTTGACAACGGAAACCAGAAGTTCATAGAGATTAAGGCGGACTACGACTGGAGCGTTTCAAAGGAGAACGCCTATATTTTCGAGCACGTGGTGAACCTTTTGAAGGACAAGTTCTACCGTGCCGACATGGGCGGCGTTGACTGGAACTACTACGCCGACAACTACCGCGCCTTCGTGAAGGACATCGACAACAAGTATGACATGGCGGAAATGATGAGCGAGATGCTCGGCGAGCTTAACGCCTCGCACACCGGGGCGCGTTACGGCGGCACAAGCGCAAGGCTTTCAACCGCGAGCCTCGGGGCTTTCTACGATGAGGACTATGACGGCGCGGGATTGAAGATAAAGGAAATACTGAAGAAAGGCCCGCTCGATTTTACAGGATGCAAAATCAAGGCCGGCGACATAATCACCAAAATCAACGGCAAGCCCATCGAAAAGGGCAAGGACTATTTCCCGCTCCTCGCGGGGCTTTCGGGCAAACACACGCTGCTCACGCTGACCAACGCCAAAGGCAAGGGCGAGTATGAACAGGACGTGAAGCCAATCGGCGGCGGCATGGAGCGCGAGCTGCTCTACAGCCGCTGGCTCAAAAAGCGCGAGGACATGGTGGAGAAGTACTCCGGCGGCAAGATAGGCTATGTACACGTACGCGCAATGAACACGCCGAGCTTCCGCAAAGTGTTCTCGCGTGTGCTCGGCAAGCTGCGCAACAAGGAGGCGCTTGTGGTTGACATACGCAACAACGGCGGCGGATGGCTTCACAACGACTTGGGGATATTGCTGAGCGGAAAGCTTTTCGCCACCAACGAGCCGCGAGGGCAGTTTATAGGCAACGACCCGTATATGCGGTGGTTCAAGCCCTCGGCGGTGGTTATGAGCCAGAACGACTACTCCAACGCCCACGGCTTCCCCTATATGTACAAGACGCTCGGCATGGGCAAACTTGTGGGTGCGCCAATGGCAGGCACGATGACCGCCGTGTGGTGGGAGACACAGTATGACGACGAGCTTGTGGTGGGCGTTCCACAAGTGGGGGTGAAGGATTTGAACGGCAACTACCTCGAAAACCAGACACTGAACCCCGATGTGGAGGTGATACCCACCCCCGAGCAAACTTTGAACGATGACGACGTGCAGGTAAAGCGTGCCGTTGACCTGCTTTTAGGCAAGTAAATTCATACAAACAACACATATAATATGGACATCAAAGAACAAAAATTCTGTCAGAGCTGCGGAATGCCGCTTACAGACGACATTCTCGGCAGCAACGCCGACGGAAGCAAGAACGACGAGTATTGCATCTACTGCTACAAGGACGGCGCATTCACCGGCGACTTCACAATGGAGGAAATGGTTGAATACTGCTCCATGTTTGTGGAACAATACAACAAGAACACAGGCAAGCACATCACCTGCTGCGAATACAAGGAGGTGTTGCGCCAGTTCTACCCTACATTGAAGCGGTGGAACCTTCCAAAGGACCAGATACCGCACGCAGACCACCCCATGAAGAAAGTGTATATTGAAGAAGTGAACGCCCTTGGCATAAAAGATCTGCATATTGAAAACCTGTTCGTTCTTCAAGGCTCTTTCATCAACCAGGAATACAAACTCAACGGCAACTCCATATTCCTGCTGGACAACAACGCCACATACTGGGGCACACAGGTGGAAAAACCGGACACGGAGGGACGCTGTTTCGGCATAGCGTGCGATGAGAAATACATCCTCGTTTCCGAGTACGGCAAAGACGGCTCTGACCCGGAAATAGTGGTGCTGAAAAAGAGACAATAACATAAAATGCCAAGGCTTCACGGCTTGCCGTTGGCACACAGACAGGCACAGAATACGCAAGCAAAGGATGCACTTCACGTAAGTGCGTCCTTTTTTGTTGCAGTGCAATTCCGTTAATTTGCATATACATAAAACATAATAGTCAATAATTTGCGCCACTGCATGAACGTATGCAACGCACCCTAAAAACGATAATTTTGCAAATTCCACAGCTGTAATTTTGCAGCATTCGCCAACGCGGTTCAAACAGTGGCATACAGGGCGTATGCCATACGCCCCTACAAATGGCGCAAAACGCAAATCAGTTGCTTTTTTCAAAACTCCACAAAAAACTACATTTGATGTAGGAAAAACTATGTCCTATGTAGGAAAAATTATGTCTGATATAATCCAAACTACATCAGACCTTTTTTCAGCTTTTGCAAGCCTTTGAAAAACAATTCGTTACACCGAACATTTTTCACTAAGATATTTTTCTGGAAACCAACGCCTTACGCGGTTTTGGCGGCAAGCAAAGGGTTTCTTTGATGCCCATAAGAAAATTTGCAAAGCGTCTCTTTACTGCCATTCCGCACAAGGCACAAAAAATCCCCGCAGCCGTAAGCGGACTGCGGGGATGATTTATGTTCGGATTGGGAACTTACTTGATGAGAACCTTCTCCTTGCCGATGATGTAGAGACCCTTCTTGAGACCCTTCTTGGCGTCGGCAGCCTTAACGTTGCGCTTAACGAGCGCTCCGTCAACGGTGTAAACGTCAACCTTAACGTTGAGCTTGCTTACAGCTTCCTTAATCTTGTTGAGGATGCCGCCGTCGAGCGTGCTGATTGTAACATCGGGTTCGCCTTCCAAAGCCTGGATGAGGTTCGGGTTGATGTAGCCGCTGTGTGCGCTTACAGAAACTTTCGTCTCGCCGTCTGTAACCTTGAGCGCGTTGCCGCTGAAGTAGCCGTAGCCGCCATCCACAAGGCTCTTGCCGTTGAACGCGGCAACGAGACCGTTAACGGTGTCGCCCTTGATGCTGAGGTCGGTCGGGGTTTCAAACAGAAGCGTAACCTTGGGCTGATCCTCCTCATAGAGAGTGGTGTCGCCGGTTATGAGAATGAACGGCTCGCCGGCAGCGAACTCATCCTTCTCAACAAGTCCGAGTTCTGTGTCGCTCGGCTGGCTGTGGATCTGGAATGCATGAACGTTGTCGTTTATGCCAAGGCTGGTGATTGCGAACGGCAATGTAACAATCTTTGCGCGGTTGTTTTCGAACTGCATTGCGATTTCCGGATTCTCCTCTGCGTCGAACTCCTCGAATGTGAACGAAGCACGGCTGTCGAACTCTGCCGAGAGCAAATCGGCGCGCACCTGACGTGCATTGTCGCCGAACGACACCAGAGCGCCCTCACGCTTGCCGCCGAGAGACTGGATCTGGAACTGCTCCCTGCCGATGTATGTAACGCGGAACGGGAACGGAGTCGTGCTGCCGCTGAAGTAGTAGTCATTGCTTTGGGTGTTGGCGTTGCCGAAGTACCAGCCGGTGCGCATATTCTGGATGTAGTATGCGCGCTTGCCAAGGTTGAGGCTGTCGGGAACGGGAACAAAGCGCCAGATAGCGTCGATGTCGCCCTCGCGTTCCTTGTTCTTGATGTCGTCCATACCCCAGCGGAGCTGGTTGCCCGCACTGTAAACGCCTTCGTTCTCACCCTTGCCGCTGCCGAGCACATAGAGGGCCGCGCCCTTGACCTCGGCACGTGCGCCGTAATAGTTTTCGGGGGCGGCATCACCCTCGGCTGTTGCGCTGAGTATGTAGTACCACTTGCCCGGCTCTACGGAAACGATGTTGTCATAAACCGCCTCCATGGCGTCCTCGATGTTCTTCTTCAGCTCGTTGAACTTCGCGGTGCTTGTCTGAATACCGCCTGCCGCGTCAATGGCTGTCTGAAGCTCGTCAAGCTTGCTTTCGTCCTTGAGCTGGCCCATGTATTCGCCAGGCACTGCGTTTTCGATAAGTTTCTTGGCCTGAGCTATAAGGTTGTCAAGAGCGTTGTAATCCTGATAGAGTGCGCGAACCGCGTCGATAGCGTCCTGAAGATCCTGGCCGTCGGAGAGAGTTGCGGAACCGTTGTCAAGCTTGCCCTGAACCTCGGCTGCAAGATTCATCATCTTGTCGGCGGCGTCCTTCATGCCCTCAACATAGTAGTACTGCGACTTGGCGTTGTCGTACCTGTCCTTAGCGTCATAAAGCTGGAAACCGGAGATTGTCCAGTAAACTGTATTGTCGCAAGTTTGGGTAACGCGGAAACGGATGTAGCGGTAAGGCTGGTCAGGAGTGATGTTCTGGCTGTAGTAAGGCCACTGGCTGTAAACGTTCCTGTCGGGGAAGTCACTGAGGTTTGTAATCTCTGTCCAAGAACTCAAGTCAGAGTTGATGTCGGCTGCGAGAGCGTCGTCGTTAGTACCGTAAACAATGGCTTTGGTCGGGGTTACGCCCATGCGGTTGTTGCCGTTGTATAGGTCGTTGCGGCGGTCTATTCTCACGAGGAACGAAGCCACATCGTTGCGCTTGAGGTCAACCTGGAGGTAAGAGGGGTTCGAAGCGAGTGCGCCCCAGCTCGGATCGGAGTGCCAGTATGTCTGGTCGTTGTCGTCGATAAGCGCGCCGAGGAGGTTGTAGCCGTCCTCGATGAACTCTGCGTTGAACGAATAGTTGTCGTTGTCGGGAGTGATGGTCATCCACGTGTTGTTGGCCGTAAGCTGTGTGGTGCCGTCATCCTTTGAGTTAACCTCGGTGATAAGTCCGCCTTCGGTTGCGAGAGCGTAAAGTTTCTTATTGAGGTCTTCCGCGCTCTTGACGATAGCCTGTATGCGCTCCGAGCTGTTGAGAAGGTCGTTAATCACGGCAATGCTGCTGCGTATCGGGGCCATTTCGGTTCCGTCAACGGTGAGGTTGTTCACGTGGTCGTCGGCAACAGAGAGAGCGGCTGCGAGGTCGTCAACAGCCTTCTTCATTTCGGCGTTCTTCGTGTAGAGAGAGCTTTCGGAAGCAGGGATGTCCTCGGAATAGAACTGAAGCTCGCTGAGGTTCCAGTAAGAATTGCCCGATGAGGTGCCCTTGACATACAGGCGCACATACTGGTAGTTGGCCTTCATGTCGATGAGCGGGGACACATAGTGGGCGTTGTGTATGTTGCCGGGGAAGCCCTTTTCAAGAATGGTTATCTCCTTCCACGAAGTTTCGTCCTCGGGGGTGTTGGTGGCCTTCACAACATATTTTGTCGGTGTGTCGTGCCATGCCGTTCCCGAAACTGCGCCGTCGTTGCGTCCCCAGTGCTCGATTGTGAGCTTCGACACGTCGGTGCGGTTCAGGTCAATCTGAAGCCACTCGTCCTGATTGAAGAGGTTCATTCCCGTTGTGGAGTGGAAGTGGGTGTCGTGGTCGTTGTCAAGCAGCTTGTCAACCCCGTTTGCGGCAGTCCACGCGCAGTTTGTGCTAATCTGCGAAGCCGCCTTTATGAGACCCGTGGTCGGGGCCTTGATTGTGAGGATGAGCGTGCGCGCCTCGACAAGAGAGTCTGCCAGCGCGCTTGCCCTGTCCTTCTTTGCCTGGAGTTCCTTCAGTTCGTCGAGCTTGCTTGCGTCGGCGGGAACGAACTTCCACCACGAGATGTTCTCGTAAACGCTCGCCGGCGAAATCTTGCCGAAGCTGCCCGCGCCGCTGTTGTGCGACAGCGGATGGTAGGGGAAGGGGTTCGCCGTGTTCGCTATGTAGTAGCATCCGTTTCCGAGAGGCTCAACCGTCTGGTGTATGGTGTCGGTGTCGTTCATCTTCACATACACGGCTGTAACCCATGCGTCGCCGGGCACGGTGTAAACGTATTTGTCGTTGCCGCCGTTGCGGAACGAGAAGTTGCCGTCCTCCTGACGTGTTACATAGAAATAGTAGTAAGGGTTCTGGCTGTCCAGAGTGCCCCATTTGAGTTCCGCGTCATCGGCGTTCCACGCCTTGTCAACGCCCTGCTTCTTGAAGAACGAGCTGTCGCCCGCCACGATGAAATACCAGCCGTCGGTAATGGGGTTCACGCTTGCCGTGATGTCGGCGATAGCCTTGCGCAAATTTGCGATGGCGGCGTTGAGGTCGTCGTCGGTTGCGTTGGGGTTGTCAATCTGGTCGAGGCAGGATGCGAAAGTATCCTGATAGGTGTCGTATGCCGTCTGGCTAACGCAGCCTATGCCCTCGCCAACCTTGAAGTCGCGGTTGAGGTCGTAGATGGAGTCAACCACGTTCTGCAGTATCTGCTTCTTGTCTGTAATGGGCACAGCGGGATAGAACTGCAGTTCCGCGAACGTCCAATAGGCATACGAGGAACCCGGAGTGCCTGAAGACTTGCGCGGGATAAGGCGCAGGTAGCGGTAAGTCTCGGGCAGCTCTATGTAGCCGTAGTAAGGCCAGCCCTCGCTGTCGGAAGCGGGGATGTCCTTGAGCTTCTTAATGAATTGCCACGAGCTTTCCTCGTCAGGCGTGTTGGTTGCGTAAATGTCCAGCTCCACAGGTGTGATGCCATGGCGCACGCCGCCATTGTAAACATCCTCGCGGCGGTGCATCATGAGCATGAGCTGCGTGAGGTCATCGCGCATGAGGTCAACCTGAATCCACTCGTCCTGCGTCCTGAGGTCCATTCCCGTCGGGTCGGAATGCCAGTAGGTGTTCAGGTTGTTGTCAATGAGCGTGCCAAGATGATTGTCGGCATCGTAGTACGCCTCGTTGTTTTCGGGAAGATAGTTGTCATTCCCCTTTTCGGGCTTCCAGGTGCAGTTGCTCGTGAGCTGCGTCTCGCCTGTGGGCGAAACAACGGTGATGAGAGGGTTGCTCTCGTCAGCCTCGTAGTTCTGAGCCTGCGCACCGGAAGAAAAGCCCAGGATGCAAGCCATTACGCACAGCTTGACCCAAAGTAAACATCTCTTCATTTGGTTTTTGTATTAAGATTAAACATAAGTTGATGCATTCCGCTTTTGCTATGTACAGTTACGTTAGTATTGCTTGTTCAGCGTGTAAATTTACGATTATTTTTTCATATTCCAACATTCTCCACAAAAATTGTGCTGCTTTTTAACATACACCCCAGCGGGAAGCGGCAGCGGAACAAACCCATAACGCATTGGATTACAGATATTTGTCCTGTCTTTCTTTAACTTTCGTAAGTTTTTGTTTTTCAAAGGTTTGCAGGTGGCAAAAAAAGGTCTGATGTAGTTTAAATTATATCAGACATAATTTTTCCTGTATAGGACGTAGTTTTTCCCATGTCCCATGCAGTTTTACAAATGTTTTGGAGGCGGCGGTTTTGTTTTTTTGCGAATGGCGGAAAATAATAGTATTTTTGCCCCCGTCCGCAAAAAAATGTCCAAACTTTCAGGCAAGGTTTGCGGCATGGGGGCATTACATATATGTATCAACAACAAAACATGGAAAAATGAAATGCCTGAATTTTCTGCTGCCGGCTATGCTGCTGCTCCCGGCGTTCGCGCTGCAATCGTGCGATGACGATGACGATAACTCCAAAAACTACGCCAACGCAACCGTTACGCTGAAAACAAACCCCGACGACAACACGTTCTATATGCAGCTCGACGACTCCACCACCGTATTGCCGGCAAACATCAAGGTGTCGCCCGCCGGCAAGAACGAGGTGAGGGCGCTCGTGAACCTTAGGTTCACCAAGAACAGCGCAGCCCCCTACTCCCGCGAGGCGTTCGTGAACTGGATTGACACCATAAGGACGAAGGACATGGCGCAAGACCGTGGGGACGACAACGCCACGCTCTACGGCGACGACCCTGTGGAAATCGTGAACCATTGGACGACAAACGCCGAGGACGGCTACCTCACGCTGCGCTTCAGGACTTACCACAGCGGCAAAGCCACCCACAGGCTTAACCTTGTAAAGGGCGGCAACGACAACGAGGTGGTGCTGTATCACGACGCCCGGGGGGACAACGCCGGGCGCGTGGGCGACGGCATGATAGCATTCCGCCTTGAGAAGCAGCCCGGCAGCGACGGCACGCCCAAGGAGATGACGCTGAAATGGAAATCGTTCAGCGGGCAGGAGAAGAGCGTCAGGTTCAAATACATCCCCCGCAAGCAATAAGGCGGCACGGAACACGCCATATATATAATGAGTCTGTTCGCAACCGACAAAGAGCGCGGAATACTCTCGCTTTTCAAAAAAGATGACCCCTCGGCAATGAGCGTCCTGTATGGCGAATATGCAGGATGGCTCACTGCCGTATGCTCGCGCTATGTGGGCGATGCGGATGACTGCAAGGACGTGCTGCAAGAGACGTTCATAAAGATTTTCACCAGGATTGGCACGTTTGAGTATCGCGGCAAAGGCTCGCTCAAGGCGTGGGCGGGGCGCATAGCCGTGAACGAGGCGCTGCAGATGCTGCGCCGCAAGGCGGCGACACCGGTTGAGAACGCCGGAACCCTGCCCGACCTGCCCGATGAGGAACCCGATGTGGAAAGCCTTTCGGCGCAAGAGATAGCGGACATGATAAAAAAACTCCCGCAAGGCTACCGCACGGTGTTCAACCTATACGCCGTCGAGGGCAGAAGCCACAAGGAGATCGCCGCAACGCTCGGCATAAGGCCCGACACGTCGGCCTCGCAATTCCACAAGGCAAAGAACATGCTCGCCAAAATGATTAACGAATACAAAACACAAAAGGAGCTGCAATGAGAGACGAATGGACAAAACGGCTGCAAGTGCGCCTTGAAAACCATGAGGAAACGCCTCCGCAGGGACTGTTTGACGACATACAAAAAGAGATGTCGCGGCGCGGGAACGCCGTCCCCGCCAAAAAGCGCAGGAAAGCCGCCGTGTGGCTGTGGACTGTGCCGGCAGCGGCGGCGGTTGTGGCCGTGGGGCTGTTCCTTGCCAACGAGGTGGACAAGGCTGTAACCGCAACCCTGCCCGCAACCGGCAAAATGCCGCCGGTTGTGGCGGCAGGCACAACGGAGAGTGCGGAAACGCCGGCGCACGCCCTTTTGGCGAAAGCGGAAACGCCACGCCGGAAACGCGTCATCCCACAGACAGCCTCCGCAACCGGGACATACGCAACCGAAGCCGCGCAGACTGCAACGCAGAACGAACCCGAAACGGTGAAGAACGAGACAAAAAGCATGAGGACCGCGAAAAAAGCAGCCCCCACCGCAAGCGCCGCACGCCCATTCCTAAGCGTGGCAAGCTCCGCACCGCACAAAAACGGCGGCACACGCATAAGCCTCGGCGCATACTGCGGCGGGGCGGCGGGCGGCACAAACAGCGCAAACGGCGTTATGCTTACGGCGGGAAAGCCTTTCGGGGAATACCCAAAGGAAATGGAGGGGAACGAAAACGCCACGCTCACCGCCACATCGCGCACGCTGCACACCAAAGCCAGCCACAGCCAGCCCATAAAGGCGGGAGTGAGCGCCAAGCTCCACCTGGGCGGACGCTGGGGCGTGGAAACGGGAGTGGAATACAGCTACCTGTCCTCGCAGTTCGACTATGACAACGGCGGAACAGCAGTAAGCACAGAAAAGCAGCACCTGCACTACATCGGAATACCCTTAAAGGCAAGCTATTCGCTCGTCAAAACCAAAAAGCTCAACATATACGCCGCCGCAGGGGGCGCGGTGGAGAAACTCGTCAAGGGCAAAAGCACCACGCACTACCTTGACGCGAGCGGCAAGCCCGACATGACGGAAAGCGTGAGCGAAAGCCGCCCGCAGCTCTCGGTGAGCGCGGCGGCGGGGGCGGAATACACCGTGGGCGGAAACATCGGCGTTTACATAGAACCGGGCGTGAGCCACCACTTCGACAACAACAGCGGCGTGGAGAACATCTACAAAAAACGCCCCACAAACTTCAGCCTGTCAATAGGCGTAAGGATAAACTTCAGCAAACAGTAACAACAATGAATACAAAAGATTTTTTGCATGGCATCACAGCCCCGGCATTCGCAGCCGCCTTGTTTGCATCCTGCGCAAGCGGAGGGGCAAGCGTGAAATACACAGTGGCGCACAACTATTTCGTGAACAGGAACGCGGCTATCCCACAAGACATGAAAATACAGAGCCAGAAAGAATTTGACCGCTGCTTCGGGATGGCGGCCACAATGGGAAAGGACGGCAAGCCCACCGAAATAGACTTTGCAAAGAGCTTCGTGATAGCAAAGGTGATGCACGTTACCGACACCCTGACCGAAATTTCGCCGCTAAGCCTCAAAAAAGCCGCAAACGGCAGTCTCGTGCTGAAGTCAGCGGTAAAAACCGGCGAAAAAACGAGCTATTTCATGCAGCCGTTCTACATAATCATCGTTGACCGCAAGTATGCCGGCTGCAAAATAACCGAAAGCGAATGACAACCGCCCCAAGCAGCCTAAAGCATTGAGTTTCAGGAAAATGCCCAAACAATGCGCATTTTATGTAACGATTTGTTTTTCAGATGTTTGCAAGCGGCGAAAAAAGGTCTGATATAGTTTTAATTATGTCTGATATAATTTTTCCTACATAGGACGTAGTTTTTCCCATGTCTGATGTGGGAAAATTCGCGGCTTTCATGCGAGGCTTGTTACGGACTTACATAATTACTGTTACACATTTTCGGCACGCGGCCGCACTCGTGGGGTTTCCCGCAGTGCGGCCGTGTTGTGCCACAACAAAGCTATGGGGCTTAACATTTGGCGACTATCGGGTTTTTCCTTAATTTTGCATACAACAAAAACTGTTTTTCATGGAAACAACACGTCAGAACAAGATAGCACGGCTTCTGCAAAAGGAGCTGAGCGAGATTTTCGAGCAGCAAACCCGCCAGACGCACGGCATGATTGTGAGCGTGAGCAAATGCAGGATTAGCCCCGACCTCAGCGTGTGCACGGCATACCTCAGCGTGTTTCCCTCGGAAAAGGCAAAGGAGACCGTTGACAACATAAGCGCGAGCGCACGCTCCATACGCTACGAACTGGGCAAGAGGGTGCGCTTCCAGCTAAGGATAATCCCCGAGCTGCGCTTCTTTGTTGACGACTCGCTCGACTACATACAGCACATCGACGAACTCCTGAAGAAATAAAGGCGCAGAAACGTGAACTTTCCCCTATTCATAGCCCGGCGGTATCTGTTCGCCCGCCGCAGGAAACACGCCATAAACCTCATATCGGGCGTTGCCGTGGCGGGGGTTGCCTTTGCCACTATAGCGATGGTCTGCACGCTGTCCGTGTTCAACGGCTTTCAGGATCTGGTCGCCTCGCTGTTCACCTCGTTCGACCCCGAACTGAAAGTAACGCCCGTGGAGGGCAAGGCGATTGCAGCCGACGACCCCTCAGTTACCGCAATAAAGAAGTCGCCGCTCGTGCTTGCCGCCACGGAATGCGTGGAGGGGCTTGCGCTGGCAAAGTATCACGACAACCAGACGGTGGTAACTATAAAGGGGGTGGACAACAACTATTCCAAGACGAGCGACATCGCGTCCATTCTCTACGGCGACGGAGATTTCAGGCTTAAAGCCGATGTGCTGAACTACGGCACGCCCGGAATACAGCTCGCGCAGCAACTTCAGCTCGGCGTGCGCTATCCCTCGCCGCTCGACATATACGCCCCGCGAAAGGGCGAGAGGATTGACGCGGCAAACCCGGCGCAGAGTTTCAACCACGACCAGCTTTATTCGCCAGGGGTGGTGTTCTCGGTGAAGCAGAAAAAGTATGACGCAAGCTACATAATAACCTCGCTCGACTTTGCGCGTTCCGTGTTCGAGCAGCAGGGGTGCATAACATCGCTTGAGCTTAGGCTGAAAGACGGCGCCGACATTGCGGCGGCGCAAAAGGAACTCACGGAACTCGGCAAGGGGAAGCTGAAGATAGAGAACCGCTATGAGCAGCAGGAGGACGTGTTCCGCATAATGAGGATAGAGAAACTGGTGGCCTACCTGTTCCTTACGTTCATTCTCATCGTGGCGTGCTTCAACATAGTAGGCTCGCTGTCGATGCTGATTATAGACAAGCGCAAGGACATGCTCACCATACGCTCGCTCGGCGCGGACAACGCCACAATAGCAAAGGTTTTCCTCTACGAGGGGCGCATGATAGCAATCACCGGGGTGGTTATAGGCATTGCCGCCGGCGTTGCGCTGTGCATGGCGCAGCAGCATTTCGGACTTATAAAGATGGGAAACGAGGCGGGAAGCTTCATAATCGACGCATATCCCGTCAGCGTGCGTTGGGGGGACGTTGTGCTTACTTTCATAACCGTCATCGCTGCCGGCTACATATCCACTTGGTACCCCGTGAGGTATCTTAGCAGAAAACTGCTTTAAGCAAACAAGAACAAACACTATACAAAGCCATGAAACCTGCGACATTTCAAAAGAGAACCGCCACATTGCTGATTTTTGCCGCGAGCGCGTTTGCGCTGACATCGTGCTTCAGCATAAAGACATCGGGAGAATACAACACAAAGCAGAAAAACGTGCAGACGGCAAAGGCAACAACAATCGCCGACCTGCACCCGTGGAAAGGTAAAAGGGTCGCGTATTTCGGCGACTCCGTTACCGACCCCAACGTGTTGCCGGACGACACAAAATACTGGGGCTTCCTGCGCGACTGGCTCGGCATTACGCCATACGTTTACGGCGTGAACGGAATGCAGTGGAACGACATACTGCGCCAGACGGACGAGCTGAACAAGCAGCATGGACAGGACGTTGACGCAATAATGATATTCATAGGCACAAACGACTTCAACGGCGGAGTGCCAATCGGGAAATACTACAGCGAGAACACGGAAAAAGTCGTGGCAGCAACAGGCGAGGCGAGGAGCGAGAAAACACGCCTGCACCGCACACTCGTAAAGGACGGCTCGACGCTTTGCGGACGCATAAACGCCGCGCTCGAAAAAATAAAGTCGATATACCCCACAAAGCAAGTGGTGCTGCTCACCCCCATACACAGAGCCTACGCGGAGTTCGGCAACAACAACGTGCAGCCAGACGAAAATTGGCAGAACAAAAACGGAGAATGGTTCTCAAGCTACGTTGAGGCAATAAGGCAAGCCGGCAGCGTGTGGTCAGTGCCTGTTATCGACACTAACGCCCTTTGCGGACTGTACCCGATACTTGACTCCAACGCGCAGTTCTTCCACGACAGCAAAACCGACCGCCTGCACCCCAACTCCCAAGGGCACAGACGCATCGCCCAAACGCTGTTTTACCAGCTCCTCTCCCTGCCCTGCACATTCTGACGCAGACTATTCGCATCTGCCCTGCCACATATATACGCCATACGCAACCACCCAACGAATTGAGCCGCCGTAGGGGCTATTACACACGCCCTGAATTGCACCATTTGCAATGTTGTGGCAGCGGTTTGCGGTGCGGTTTAAGCGGTTGTATAAAGGGCGTATGCAATATGCCCCCATAATTATTGCCAAGCCCATACTTATTGTCCTTCTCAAAATTCCCCGAAAACTGCATTTGATGTAAGAAAAACTATGTCCTATGCAGGAAAAATTATGTCTGATGTAATTCAAACTACATCAGACCTTTTTTCGCCGCTTTCAAACCTCTGAAAAGCAATTCGTTGCAGCGAATAGTTTTTGCACGATTATCTCTTTGAAAATCAACACATTGCACAACATTGGCGGTGTTTGTGCTTTCGTGAGCAATACATTTTTCGTCTTTCCTCAGCTTTCCGCCCAGTCGTTGCGGTCGAGGTTTCTGTAGCCTATGGCCTCGCCTATATGCTCCGCCGTTACGGTTGCGCTTCCTGCGAGGTCGGCAATGGTGCGAGCCACTTTGAGTATGCGGGTGTAGGCACGTGCGCTCAGCGAACGCTTCTCCATTGCCATACGCAGGATTTTAAGCCCATTCTCATCGGGGGCGGCATACTCGTGTATCATCCTGTCGGACATCTGCGCGTTGCAGTAAACTCCCTTTGTGTCCTTGAAACGCTCGCTTTGTATGTTGCGGGCGGCGATAACGCGCTTGCGTATCTCCGCCGACGGTTCTCCGGGCGCGGCTTCCGACAATTTTTTGAACGGCACCGGTTGTATCTCCACCTGCACGTCAATGCGGTCGAGCAGCGGACCGGAAATGCGGTTCATATAGCGTTGTATCTGCCCTGGGGAACACACGCAGGTGTGCGTTGGGTCGTTGTGGTAGCCGCACGGACAGGGGTTCATCGACGCAACCAGCATGAACGAACATGGGAGGGTTACATTATATTTGGTGCGTGTGATGTTCACCATTCGGTCTTCGAGCGGTTGGCGCATTGTTTCGAGGGCGGAGCGGCTGAATTCGGGAAGTTCGTCAAGAAAAAGCACACCGTTGTGCGCAAGACTTATCTCGCCCGGCATGAAGTTCGTGCCGCCGCCGATGAGAGCCACATCCGAAATTGTGTGGTGGGGGTTGCGGAACGGGCGCACCGTTACGAGCGATGTTTTGTCGTCGAGTATTCCCGCCACAGAGTGTATCTGCGTTGTTTCAAGGCTCTCCGAAAGGGTGAGGGGCGGAAGTATCGAGGGGAGACGCTTAGCCATCATCGACTTGCCGCAGCCCGGGCTTCCCACGAGCAGTATGTTGTGTCCGCCGGCTGCCGCCACCTCGAAGGCGCGCTTGACGTTTTCCTGCCCGCGTACGTCAGAGAAATCCTCCATATAGGATGCCTGGTGTTCGTAGAACTCGCGGCGCGTGTCTATCTCGGTTGGCGCAATCTCCTCCCTGCTGTTAAAAAAAGCGGCAACCTGTGCCAGACTGTCAGCCCCATATACCTTGAGCTTGTTCACGGCTGCGGCCTCGCGCACGTTTGCCTTTGGCACAATCAGTCCCTCAAACTCCTCCTTGCGGGCATGAATTGATATGGGCAAAGCACCGCGCACCGGGCGCAGAGTGCCGTCAAGCCCGAGTTCCCCCACAAGCATGAATTTTTCGAGGCGTTCCTTGCAAACCGCCCCCTCGGCGGCGAGAATGCCTATGGCAATGGGCAGGTCGTAGCCCGAACCCTCCTTGCGCAGGTCGGCGGGGGCGAGGTTCACCACTATATGTGCTGTGGACTGGTGGAAACCGCTGTTGGAAATTGCCGTTCGTGTGCGGAAATAGCTCTCGCGCACGGCACTGTCGGGCAGACCCACGATGGAGTAGTTCGCACCTTTGGAGATGTTTACCTCAACCTCCACCGTCTTCACGTCAAGACCGTTGACGGCCGCAGAATACAGGCGCACAAGCATGGCGGGGTGTTTTGGGGTTATGGTTTCATGTATTTGCCGAGACGCGCCTTGAGGTCGGACTGCCTGATGTCGCGGGCAAGTATTTTGCCCTCGGGCGAAACCAGAACGTTCCCCGGCACATAGCTTACGCCAAACAGTTTTACCAGCGGGCTGTTCCAAGCCTTCTGGTCGCAGACGTTGTTTCCCGGGAGCGTGTCGCGGGTCATCGTGTTGCGGAAGCTGCGTATGTCGTAATCGAGGCAGACATTCACAAGCGCCATGCGCCCCATGAAAGGCTTCACAAGATTTTTCAGGCCCCGTATCTGCTGAAAACTGTCATACTCCCACGAAGCCCAGTAACTGACAAGCAAATATTTTCCTGCGAAATCCTTCAGCGACACTTCACCGCCCTTGTAAGTTTTCACCTTGAAGTCCGGGGCTTTTGCGCCCGGCATGGTGGAAAGCATGGGCATAACCCTGCCGGCAAGCCCGCTCAGGCGGGAATTGTGCGGCTGCTGTTTCAGAAGGAGCGTGAAAAGACGCTTCACCAACGGAGCGTCGATGTTTTTCACCTCAAGCAGGTAATTTTCGAACACAGCCTGAGCCGCAAGGGTCTTGGGGTTTTTGTTCACGAAGTCGGCGGCGATATTCTTCACCTGATCTCCGTGCTTGCCCTCAATGTCCTGATAAAACTGCGTCAGCAGTTCGTTTTCCTCGGTCTTGGTTACGCGCGTCTTTGCCAAATCGGCGGCATCCGTAACGAATTTCGCCACCTTTCCCGGCTCGGCGATAATCTTGCGCTGCGAGAAGTCGGGATATTGTATCGTGAGGATTTCCGGCTCCGTCAAATCGCGCTCATACGCAAACCTGCCGTCGCGTATGCGCAGGGTGTCATACTTGTCCTCGGAATAAATGAAGATATCGGCTGAACGGATATTCTTGAATTTTCCGTCCAGCCGAAACCTGTTTTTAGGAACACCGCAGCCCCCGAAAACGAGAGCTGCGAGTGCCATTACCATATAATTGCGGCTGCGCATGATGCCTGCCCTGCCGCAGTGTTACTTCACGATGCTCTTGAAAGCGGCGTCAGCGGCGAATTTGGCAAATTCCAAATCCTTGCCGGCGTATGAAGCGTATGTCGCGTCCTTGGCCACGGCATCCTTGAGGTTGCTGATGGCATCCTGCTTGTTGCCTGTGCGTGCTGCGAGAACTGCTTTCAAATAACTTGTGGTGGCGTCAGCCTTTGAAACCCCGGCGAGTGTCTTTGAGGCACTGTCGTAGTCCTTGCTCAAAATCTGCGCAAGAGCCGCGCTGTTGGTCTTAACGCCACGGAAGTAGTTTGCAGCCTGTGCGTAGTTGCCCTTCGCGATGTTCAGATTGCCGAGAGCCTCGTTGTAGTTGTTCGCGCCGTTGCCTTTCGCGATGTAGTTCTGAGCCGCGTCAACATCGCCCTCAAGCAGTGCGAGCATACCGGCGTTGACATTTGCCTCGGGGTTGTTGGCCTTGGCTGCGTTTGCCTTTGCGATATAGTTCTTCGCTGCCGAAGCGTCGCCCTTCGTATAGGCAATGGCAGCAAGGTTGTTGAATGCGCGGTAGTCCTTCGGGTAAAGTTCGGAAGTCTTTTTGTAGATGCCCTCCTGTTCTGCGGGGTTCTCGGTGAATGTTGCGGAATAGAGAAGCTCCTCAACGGAAAGCTGCGAGGGGTCTTTCTTGTACTGCTCAACAATCTCGTCATCGCTGCGCCCTATGAGGTCGTAGTTTATGGTGAGGCGTGAACGGCGGAGCTGGGGAAGCACCTCGTCAGCCAGCTCGCGGAATGCGGAAGAGATGTTCTTTATCTGCTGCTCGCGCTGCTCGGGGTCCTTGTACATGGAAAGCACGCGGAGAATAACCTCCTTGTCCTGGATGTTCGAAGCCGAGACAAGCTGCTGGAAACCGTCCCAGTCCTGGGCCGTATAGCGGGTGTCAACATTGGTGTTCACCTTTTCTTTCTTCAAGAGCTGGTTCACGTAGCCCTTGCTCGACTTCTCGCGCTGTGCGGCGAGCTTGTCGTTCAGCTTCAGGCCGCCGTCGGGGGAAGCGTAAGCCGAAACCTCAACGTTGTTAAGCTCCTTGCGGTCCTGGTCAGCCTTGATGTCGCGCAAAGTCTTGATGAAGTCCTGCACGGAAGTCTTCTTGAGTTCCGAATTGCGGATCTTGGCCTGCTGGATGAGGAACTGGATGCTTGCCTCCTGCTTCTGCTTCAGCACGTGCACGAAAGCGTCGGGGGCGATTGCGGGATTTGCCGATGCAAGCGTGCGCTTCAGCAGCTCGCTTGTGGCAACAACGCCGTCAGCGACCTTAACTTCGGGTATCTTGACGGTTTTCTTGCCGATTTTGCCGTCGAACTTCAAATAGAGTTCGCTCTGCTGCATCTCGGGCACATACTTGAAGGAGTTCTTCATAGTATAGTTGCCGCCAACCTTGTAGGAGATTGCCTGATCGTTGCCCTCAACCTTCTCTCCCTGAAAGCGCGCGCTCTGCCCGGGTGTCTGGTTGCCGCTGTATTTCATTACGGGGGTAACGGTTACCACCGCCTTGCGCTTCATGTATTTCTGCGGGAATTTTCCGTTTATCGTAACGTCAACCTTGCCCCCGTTGGTTTCCATAGGGTTGGGGGTTACTGTGAAATTGTCGGCCGAAAGTGCGCCCATCTTGCTGCAAGACGTGAGAGCCACAGCCCCGGCCAAAGCTAATACGATGTTTATTGTCTTTGACATTGCTGTTTTTGTTTATTATATGCACATTATATATGTGCGCAAAGATAAGAAATTATTGGCATTACGCCCCACGCAACGGCACTTGTTTTTGCGTATTTTCCCTTATTTGCGGTAATTTTCCACACCCGCCACGCAAAGCGGCATCCCAAGCACATATTCCGGCGGTCATTTCACGCCGTTTTAGCCAAAGCGCGGATTTTGGCTTATTTCCTTGGTTTCCAACAGCTTGACTTGTTTGTGAATTTGTTTCATAAGCATTTGGTTTTCACGTGCTTGCAAACTGCGAAAAAAAAGGTCTGATGTAGTTTGGATTATGTCTGATATAATTTTTTCTACATAGGACATAGTTTTTCCTACATCCGATGTAGTTTTCGGGGTGTTTTGGAAAGGACAAGCGATTTGCGTTTTGTGGGATTATATAAACGGTGTATGTTGTTTTTGATTGCATACGGTATATATGTAGGGGCGTATTGCATACGCCCTGTACACTATCGCACAAACCGCATCGCAAACAACCGCCACAACATTGCAAATCGGCGCAATTCAGGGCGTATGCCATACGCCCCTACGGAGGCGCAATTTCTTGATTAATATTTGTTTGTGCGTTTATAACGTGTATTGCATACGCCATTGCGGCGGGTAGTTTCCTGATTTGCCGAAAAACACAGGTTACTGCAACGAAATTTGCTGCGCCTCCACGTTGTCGCACATGAACACGGAGGCTGAGGGGCTGAACTGCTGCGGGTCTTCTGTCGTGAAATACTCGCACTTGCCGCCCTTGGTGCACCGCGCCGCCATGTCGGCATGACGCGAAAGATAGTCGGCAAGGCTTTTCGCCACATATTCGCCCTGCGGCACGAGCTGTATGCCGTCGGGCGTGTATTGCCTTATCTTGTCAATCATGAGCGGATAGTGGGTGCAGCCGAGTATGATGGTGTCTATTTCGGGGTCTTTTTCAAGCAGTTTGTCAATGTATTCCCTGACGAAATAATCAGCCCCGGGCGAGGCGTATTCGCGGTTTTCGATTATCGGAACCCACATGGGACACTCCTGCCCCGTAACCTTTATGTCGGGAAAGAGCTTGCCTATTTCCATGTCGTAGGACCGGGAATGTATTGTGCCGGCCGTCGCGAGCACTCCCACGTGGCGTTTGCGCGTTATGCCGCCTATGGCCTCGACCGTGGGGCGTATAACGCCCAGCACCCTTCTTTCGGGGTCTGTCTGCGGCAGGTCGTTCTGCTGTATCGTGCGCAGGGCCTTTGCCGAAGCAGTGTTGCAGGCGAGTATCACGAGGCGGCAGCCGCGCCCGAACAGCGTCCTGACCGCCTCGAGCGTGAACTGGTAAACAATCTCAAAGGAACGTGTGCCATACGGGGCGCGTGCGTTGTCGCCCAAAAACACATAGTCATACTGCGGCAGCAACTTGCGTATGCGGCGCAATATGGTAAGCCCGCCATACCCGCTGTCGAACACCCCTATCGGTCCGCTTCCGGGAATGCTCATGGCTTTATGGCCGCAAGCTTTTCCTTGACAAGCAGCGTTACGTCCTCGCCCGTAATCTTGTTTATGAAAGGAAATCCCCTTTCGCCCGTGTTTATAATCACGTCGTATCCGCGCTCCATACCCACAAGCGAAATCGCGCTGTCGAGCCGTGCCACCAAAGGCTTTTCAAGATCCTGCTGCGCCTTGGTGAGCAGGTCCGCCACCTGGTTGCGGAATTTCACGCCGCTTTCCATCGCCTCCTGCAGTTCCTTCTGGCGTTTCAGCATGATTGTCTGCGGGAAATCCTTCTGCCCTTGCAGGAACTCGAGGTACATACGCTTGAACGTCTCCTCGTTGTGGGCGGTCTCGGTGTCATACTTCGCCTTGATTTCCGCAAGGCTCTTCTGCGCCTCGGCGTACTCGGGCATCGACTCGAACACTGCGCGGTAGTCGAGATAGCCGAAGCGCGGCTGCTGGACAGCCACGGGACGCTGGGCCTCAATTGGCATGGGCAGTGTAACAGGTTCGTTTGTCTGTGCGCCGGCATACGACGCCACCGCAAGCAATATCATTGCAAAGAAAGCTTTTTTCATGTCTCTGAGTTTATATGGTTCACCAAATGCAAAAGTAGCTTTTTATTCTTTTCCGCCAAACATCCGGCTTAGTTTTTTAGGACAAGCCCCGGCGCGGCGCGGCAAAAAAAATCCGCAGCACATCTGTGCCACGGATTGTCGCATTCTTATGGGAATAACCGCAATCAGAGGTTGGGGTTAAGTTCGCTCCACTTCTCCACAGGAGGCAGCACGCCCATTCCGATAACCTGGTCGCGCATGCTCTGCAAGTGTTCGTAGCTTGCATCGAGATTTGCGATTTCCTCCTTTGTGCCGATTACGGGCTTGGTGTAAACGCCGTCAGACGTTATGCGCGAGGGCATTGCCATCATGACGTGGTGGTAGCGTGCCGTGTCGGCGTATGTTCCTGCGGGGTAGTTGAACTCCTCGCCGCCCATTGCGCCTTCGATCATCTTCACAGCCAGATACGACGGGCTTTGGAACGAGCTGCGGCGGCGGAGTTCGATAATTTTTGCGCCGCCCTTGGTTACGTCAACCTGCATCTGCTTCCATTCCTCTGCGGTGAGCCCCTTGCCGTTTACGGTTGCCTTGCCGGCTATAACGTCGAGCAGCTTAACGCCGTCAACTGTGGTGGGAGAAGCAAACACTGCCATCTTCTCGCCGTGTCCGCCATAGGTGTACGCGTTCTTTACAACTGCCTGGCTAACGCCGAAGTGTTTTGCGAGCGCGCCTTTGAGGCGTGTTGAGTCGAGGGCTGCGAGAGTGGCAACCTGATTTGGCTTCAAACCGCTGTGGACAAGGGTTACAAGACCTGTGATGTCGGCGGGGTTGAAGATAACCACGACGAATTTTGCATCGGGGCAATATTTCTTGATGTTCTCGCCGAGTTCCTGCGCAGCCTTTGAGTTGCCGGCAAGAAGGTCTTCGCGCGTCATTCCCTCCTTTCGGGGCGCGCCGCCCGAGGATATGATGTATTTTGCGTCTGTGAAGGCTTCCTTGGCATCAGTTGTGGAAACGATGTTCGCGTCGTCGAAACCGCTTTGGCGCATTTCCTCAGCCACGCCTTCGGCTGAGAATACGTCGTAAAGGCAAATGTTAGGTGTGAGCTTAAGCATCAGCGCCGTCTGCACCATGTTTGATCCTATCATTCCGGCTGCGCCGACAATGGTAAGTTTTTCGTTTGTTACGTATTCCATAATCTATGTTTTTATAAAAGTATTCTGTTTTGTCAGGCGCAATCTTGCGCTTTTGACCACTGCAAAAATAGTAATTTTATCGGTTTGCCCGCCGAAGCCCGCACGGTTTAATGATTAAACTTTCTAAAATGTTTTGCACATTGCGCCATGTTGTGCCGAGCCTGTCAGGCTGTCTGCAAATTCGATATGCAAACGTTGCATTTCTAACGCGGTATGCTCGCCGCCGGTACTATTCCCTGTCGTTTCTTATAAGTGCGAGCAGATGCCCAACGGCTTCCTCTTCGGGTATGTTGCGCTCCACGCATTCCTTTCTGCGATACAGGCTCACCTTGCCGCGAGCCGCACCCACATATCCGTAATCCGCGTCGGCCATCTCGCCCGGTCCGTTGACTATGCAGCCCATTATCGCTATTTTCAGCCCTTTCATACCCTGAGTGGCAGCCTTTACGCGGGCTATCGTCTCTTGCAGGTTGTAGAGTGTGCGGCCGCAGCCCGGGCAGCTTATATATTCCGTCTTGGTTATGCGTTGGCGCACCGCCTGGAGTATGGAAAACTCCGTGGAGAGAACGTCCTTTTGCGCTATTTTGTTGGCCTTTTCTTCGTGGTTCTCGTAAACGCATATCCCGTCAATGAGCCTGTCGAAAAGCAAGTTGCTTAAATCGGCGGAGGAGGCTATCTCGAAATCCTCCCTTTGGGCGGCGGAAAAGCCGTATGCCTTGCAGAATATCACAGGGTTCCTGACACCCGCCCGGGTGAGCGAATGGATAATGGCGCGTGTCTCGCCAAGCGAGTTGCGCGAGTCGCTGCGTATCACAAGCACCGCGTCGGGGTTATCGCGCAGACATTCGGTTATCTCGTCATTGAAGAAAAACGGCACAACCTCGATGAATTTCAGCGGGGCGGCGATTTCGGGCAGCATCTTAATGTTGTCGGGCGTGTAGAGCGGGAACACATTCGGGCGGCCGTCGTAGTTAGGGCCGTCAACAATGTAGTTCATCGCCGGGTCGTATGTCTTGGTTGAGTCAAAGCCGCCAATGTAAACGTAGTCGGGGCGGTTGTCAATTCCGTAGTCCCCCGCCGTAGAGTTCACACCCACCACAACAGGCACGTTGTCCCCGCCAATGTTCATCACAGGGCGCGTGGCGCGGCGTTCGGGGCATATATAGTTGAAGCCTTCGGGCGCGAGCCCGGATATGCGCTTCTTGCCACGGCGGTAAAGTATGTGGCGCACCAGTTTGCGTGCCACGGGGATTTCGCGCTCCGGCTCTTCCGACAGCGACACCCTGATTGTGTCGCCCATGCCGTCGTTCAGCAGCGCGCCTATCCCCAACGCGCTCTTTATGCGTCCGTCCTCACCCTCCCCGGCTTCGGTTACGCCAAGGTGGAGCGGGAACTTCATCCCCTCCTCGTCCATTGTTTTCACGAGCAGCCTTACCGACTGCACCATCACAACAGGGTTGCTTGCCTTTATCGACACCACTACATCGAGGAAGCCGTGCCTCACGCAAACCCGCAGGAACTCCATGCAGCTCTCCACTATTCCCGCAGGGGTGTCGCCGTACCGGCTCATTATCCTGTCGGACAGCGAGCCGTGGTTAACGCCTATCCGCAGTGCCGTGCGGTGGCTTTTGCAGATTTCGAGCAGCTGCACAAACCTTTCCTCAAGTCTCCGCAGTTCTGCGGAGTATTCTTCGTCGGTGTATTCCATATGCTTGAACACACGCGCCGGGTCAACGTAGTTCCCGGGATTGATTCTCACGGCCTCCACAACCTTTGCCGCCGCATCGGCAACGGCAGGGTTGAAATGCACATCGGCAACCAGCGGGGTTTTGATGCGCATTCCCCGAAGCTCCCCGTGTATCTTCGCGAGGTTCTCCACCTCGCGCATTCCCTGCGTGGTGAGCCTCACGTAATCCGCCCCGGCACGCACGATGCGCGCCGCCTGCTCCACGCTCCCGCCCACGTCGTCGGTGGAGGTGGTGTTCATGCTTTGCAGTCTTATGGGGTTGTTGCTTCCCAGCGGAGTGCGCCCCACGTGCACATTGTGCGTTGTGCGCCTGTGGTAATTGAACAAATCTGCGGGCATTGCGGAGACTTTTTACTTCCCTGCGGCATAGAGCACCGGGTTGGTGTCCTTGTCGTTGTACATCTTCATCTGCTTGTAAACCTTCATGTACTTGCGCCCGGCCGCTATGTCGTCAAGCAGCGTGTCTATGGCTGCGGAAAGGTCCTTCTGCTGCTCCGTAAGAACGTTGAGCTTCTCCCGGCAGCGGCTGCGGTGTTCCTCCGAAGCGTCCTTTCTCTCCGCCTCAATCCTCATGTGGTAAATCTTCAGGGCAAGGATTGCCAGGCGGTCTATAGCCCACGCCGGGCTTTCGGTGTTTATCGTGGCGCCGGCCAGAGGCTTCACGTCCTTGAACTTTGTCAGGAAATAGCAGTCTATGCGCTCCACGAGATCGGTGCGCGCCTGGTTGCTGCGGTCTATCCTGCGCTTTATCTCGAGCGCGGTGGCGGGCTTGATTTTCGGGTCGCGTATAATGTCCTCCAAATGCCACTGCACGGTGTCTATCCATTCCTTTGTGTACAACTCATACTTAATGTCGCCCTCGGGATAAGGGTTCTGCATTGCGGAGTCCACGTTGTCCGACTGATGGTAGTCTGTTATCGCCTGACGGAAAACTTGTCGGCAAATATCGGTAAAAGTCATGCGTTTAAGTATTTTACGTTTTTACTCATAGCAAAAGTAATGTTTTTCCGCTGAACGGCGCGTGGTTTAAGCCCAAAAACATTTCTTTTTTCCGTCATGCGGTTTCGGGCGGTTGCCGCCGCCCCTGCAAATGGCGCACCTCCCCAACCGAATGCCCTTTTCCCAATACCCCAAAAACTACATCGGACGCAGGAAAAACCATGTCCTATGCAGGAAAAATTATGTCTGATATAATTTTTTCTACATCAGACCTTTTTTCGCCACTTGCAAACATCTGAAAAACAAAACCTTACACAGTACATTCTTTTTGTGGGCATTCCCCTGTAACCCAACACGTTACACATTTCCGGCGGCGCTCCGCCCTGCGCTACGGCGGACTTGGCATATGGGGACGCCGGGGGGCATGACACAAAGGCGGCCTCTCCGCTGTTTGCAAAGAGGCCGCCGCTACGTGCAACCGTTATCCGATGCTCCCGTCTGGGAAAGGCATTAATATTTTGTGTTCTGCGGATCGAAATTTGTCCACCCGTCAAGCCATGTGTCGCCTTCGGCAAACGCCCCGATATAGCCCACCGCGTCAAACCAGCTGTCAAGGCCGTCAAAATTCTGCGCGCCGAAAAGTATGCTGCCTGCCTGCGGCATGAAAGGAACGCCCACGCCCTTGCCGTCGGCGAGCTTCATTGCAGCCTTGTCGTCAAAATACTTGTTGCCCGCCTGTGCCACAAAGAACTTGTGCGACAAAGACATCTCGCTGTCTTCCTTTACCGTCTTGGTCTTGTAGTCATACTCCTTGTCCTCATAGCATTTGTTTGCATCGCTGCCTATAATATCCGCATTGGCTATATAAATGTTCTGCAGACGGAGCTTGCCGGCACTAGCCTGAGCCGGAGTGTCACCTTTCTCACCGTCGAGTATAAGACCTACGGGCCAGTCGGTAATCACCGAGTTCACGCAATTCAGGCGGGACGAGCGGCGTATGTGCATTCCTGCCTGGAATTTGCCGAGAGCCGAGCCGTTGTTGGGGAAATAGTCGCCGGCCGTGATGTACGAGCCGGAATTTTCAAAACCTGCGGCACACTTGGGGCCCACAAACGTTATGTTGGAGAAAACAGGGGCGGTGCAGGGGGTAACCTGCGCACCGTCGCTGCAGTTGTCGCTCTCGAAACCGTTGCTTTGACTTCCGTCGGCAATTCTCGGATCGCGCACCGACAAGCCGAACTGAACCTTGCCGGAAAAGCCGTTGTCGGTGTCGAAGTCATCATCCCAGCCTTTGTATGCCACAAGGTATTTGCAATTTACGTCTCCGCCGAACCACTCGTAGGAGTCATCGTTTGAATATGACACCTGCACGTGGTCTATTTTCGTGCCAGAGCCGACGCTGCCCAATGTAAGGCCGTTAATTTCCTGGTCTGCCTTGAACGGATAGCCGGCAAATTCAATGCGCACATAGCTCAGCACGCCCGAATTGTCGGCGTCGTCGTTTCCGCCGTGCTTTGTGCGAAGGCCGCCCTCAACTATCATCTCCCCCTTGTTGTTGCGGGCCTTGCCCAATATTACGACACCTCCCCAGTCGCCGGGGCGGCGTTTGCCCGCTTCCTGAGCCGATGTGAACACGATAGGCTCCGATGCGCTTCCCTGTGCAATCAGTTTTCCGCCCGGCTCAACCACAAGGGAGGCCTTCGAGTTTTTGTCGCCCTTGATTACAGTGCCCGGCTCGATTGTAAGCTCCGCGCCGCTGCCTATGTAAACCCAGCCCTTAAGGGTGTACGTCCCCTTTTTCAGCGTCTGCTTGCCTTTGAACACAAACTCCTGATCACCGTTGCCTATGACAGCGCCGTTGGGATTGTCCTTGCCGTCCGCGCCAAACAGTATGTGGTCGCAAGCTGTGGCACCGTTGTCGTCCCACTTTTTGTAAGACGACTTTGAGCCGCCGTTGTCATCGCTGCAGCCGGAAAAAACCGCCGCCAGCGCCAAAGCTCCTGCAAATACACTTAAATTCAACTTTCTCATTTTGTAATGTATTTATTGATTAAACAATGTTCCTTATATTTTTCATGCCTTACAGTTTGTAAAGCAGGGTAACCCCTATGTTGCGCCCCGGCCTGTAGCAGCGCGCCACCTCCTCGACTTTCTTGCGGCTTCCGTCAGGATATACCGCGTGGTCAAACTGCTTGTAATACACTTTCTCCGCAAGTATGTCGCGCACATTAACCTTCAGCTCCCAATGCGCGCCCCACTTTTTCCCAAACGAAAGGTCGAGCACATTGCGCGGCATCTCGTAGCTGTGCGGCACGCGGGCGTTGTCCTCGGCCGCAGTGCTGCCCTCGCTTCTGCCCACTCCTATTATTCTTTTGCCTATCCGGTTGTAAAGAAGAGCCACGTCTATCATTTTCTTTTCGTTCTTGTAGAAAATGCCCGTGTTCACAAGATACGGCGACTGCCCCTGCATGGGGCGGCTTTCCTCTTTGGAGCCCTTGCTGAACTTTACGCGGCTCTTTATCAGGGCTCCGTTGAAAGACCAGCTGAACCCGCGCAGTCCGAGGAAGCCCAAGTCCTTGCGTATGTCAAGCTCAACGCCGTAGTTGTCGGAGCTTTTGGCGTTTTCATAGGAATACGTCAGGTTCGTCCCGCCCGCCACAACATAGGTCCATTCTATGGGAGAATCGAAATGCTTGTAGAAAGCTGCAAGCGACACAACCTCTCCGTGCGAGGGATAGAACTCATAGCGCAAGTCTAAATTGTCGATGTGGCAGCTTTTCAGCCCGGTGTTTCCCTTAACATCGCTCGCAAGGTCGAAATCGTAGTAAACAGACGGGGACACCTCGCGGAACTCCGGCCGGTTTATGCTCCGTCCGTAAGACAGGCGCAACTGGTTTTTCTCATCAAGCTTGTATGTTGAATTTACGGATGGGAAAAAGTCATCAGTGCGGTAATGTCGGCTTGACTCGCTTTTCTCATAGTCGCGGGTGTTGGATATAAGCTCCATGTCGTTATGCTCGAAACGCACGCCGGCATGAACGTCAAACTTGCCGAACGGCAGCGACATGGAGAAATATCCCGCACCAAGAGTGTTGTGTCCGCGATAATTGTTGCGCATCTGCTGTTGTTCAAACAGGTAGAGTCCCTCTGCGCCCATATAATCAGCGCTGCCCAGCAGCTGCATTATGTCCATGCGCTTGAAGCCTGCCGGCAGGGTGTTGTCCGACGGATTCCACTGGTAGTAGAACGAGCGCGTCAGGTATTCGCGGGTGCGGTATTCGCCATAGCCGCCAAAAAGCAGTTCGGGACTCCATTCTCCGAATTTGAACTTGTGCCTGTCGTTCACGCCCAACGAGAATATGTGTTCGTCAAGCTGGGTCCATTCTCTGGAAACGTCATTGCCGGTATGCAGGGCAACTGTGCCGGGGTCGTCAATGTCGTTGAGCAGGTAGCGCCTGCGGTCTGGGATGTAACGGTTGGCATACGCATAGCCTGCGCTCCAGTCAAGGGCGTCGTTGGCGAATTTGTGCTTGCCGGTGAGCTGCCCGTTATATGCGGCCCGGCTGCGGTAATAGTATTCCGCACTGTGTTCCATGTCGGACTGAGCGCTTATTCCCTCGCGCCATGTGTAACGGCTTGTGGAAAGCTGATTGAATATGTTCCTCATCTGATACTTGTGCTTCCCTTCCTTTGAAAGGAATGTAAGGTTGAGCATCGCCCCCAGGCGCACGTTGTTGTTGTATTGGTCGTCAACCGAGTTGCGCAGGTAGTTTTCCCTGTCGTTGGCCACATCATATATGCCAAACAGGTTGTTCTTCATGTTTTTGTATGTGCGGTATTCGTTTGTGTAGTTCAAGGCGGCAAGCAGTCCGAGCTTGCCTGAGCCGAGCGTCCACCGGCGGTTCAAGCTCGCGCCAAGCTTTATGTCGCCCAAAGGCTTCATGCTCTTCACATCCCAGGAATTATTGAGGCCGTTGCCCTTGAGAGAGTAAATGTTGTCGCCCAAGGGCTGGCCGCCGCTGCCAAGCAGCGGATGCAGGGAGGAGTTTATTCCGCCCTGCAAATTCCTCATGCCAAGTCCGAACCCGAGAAAGTCCCAGGAAGAACCTTTTGAGTGGGAGAAATTACGGAAAACCGACGAAGTGTTCCAATTGCCGCCCACGGAAAACTGCGTGTTGTCATCCTCCGGTATTTCTTTCGTGTCAACCTTTATGAAACCGCCCGAATAGTCGGCAGGATATTCCGCAGCGGGCGATTTCACTATTGTCAGATTGTCAATCTGCGAGCTCGGTATCATGTCAAACGAGAACGCCCTCGAATCGGCCTCGCTGCTCGGCACAGCCCCGCCGTTCACCCACACGTTGTTGTAGCGCTGGGAAAGGCCGCGCACCATTACAAACTTGTCGTCGATGAGGCTCACCCCGGGAACGCGCCTTATCACCTCGCCCGCATTGGTGTCCTGCGTGCGGCTTATCTCCTGCGCCGACACGTTGCTCACTATAACGGAACTGTTTTTCGCCGCCCTCACCATGGCCGCGTCTGTGTTGCGGCGCTCAACGGCCGTAACAACCACACCCTTCAGTTTCTGCGCATCGGGTTCCATGGCTATGCGCAGCGTGTCGCCCGCCTGGGCGTCTTTCACCGCAACGCCCTCCAGCCGCTGCGGCTTGTAGCCTATATATGTTACTGACAAATTGTAGCTGCCCTTCTTCAAGCCGGAAATCTTGAAGATGCCGGACATATCGGTGGCCACCCTGATATTGCTGCCTTCAACCGACACTATCGCCCCTATGAGCGTGTCGTTGGTTTTTTTGTCAACCACAACCCCTGTCAGCCGCTGGGCGCCGGCGGACCCGAAGCAAACCATAAGCAGCAACATTGAGGCGACCGCTGTTTTTACATCAAATCTCATCGTGTTAATTTATTGGTAACTTATTATTTCCGCATATTCCCCAAACCCGGGGCGGACACTGTTTTTACACCTGCAAAAATACTGGCGGCTTGTTACCGCAAGGTTGCGCCGCCGCTAAGAGCCTATGACTTTCCCATTAAGAAAGTATTATCAAGGCTGCGGATGAAAGCGCCCCCGCAGCCAGAGTTTGCGCAGCCAACGCCCCCGCACGAATTGCGCCGTTTGGCAATGTCGCGGCGGCGGTTTGCTGTGGGGTTCATGCGGTGGCGGGCAGGACGTGTGCAATGCGCCCCTGCAATTCCCGCAAAAGCAAAGACGGCAGGTTTTTCATGACCCCACGAAAACTACATTTGACGCAGGAAAAACTATGTCCTATGCAGGAAAAATTATGTCTGATATAATCCAGACTACATCAGACCTTTTTTTGCACCGCTGCAAACCGCTGGCAAACAATACGCTGCAACAGGCGTGTTTTGTGCGGCATTTTCTGATTTCTTGTCCCGGGCAAAGGAATTTGGCGCAAAAACACTACCTTTGTAAATTCAGAAAAAACGCTGTGCTTTACCTGCAGTCATGAAAGTAGTTATTGACGACAAAATACCCTACATAAAAGGCAAGCCCGAAGCTCTTGGGTTCAAGGCTGTGTATATTCCCGGCGCGGAGATAACCGCCAAGGATGTGGAAGATGCCGACGCGCTTGTTGTGAGGACGCGCACACGCTGCGGCGCCGCGCTCCTCGCCGGCAGCAGGGTGAGGCTCGTCGTTACAGCCACAATAGGTTTCGACCATATAGACACGGCGTATCTGGAGAAAGCGGGAATAGCCTGGACCAACTGCCCGGGCTGCAACGCCGCATCAGTGGGGCAGTATTTCAAAAGCTCCATGATTGTGCTGGCACGGCAGGGCGTTGTGGACTTGAGCCGCTGCACAGTGGGGATTGCAGGTGTGGGGCACGTGGGGGCGGAAGTGCTGAAAGCGTGCCGCGGGCTCGGATGCGCCGTGCTGCTCAACGACCCGCCGCGCAGCGATGCCGGGGAAAAGGGGTTTGAAAGCCTTGAAACCTTGCGGCGGGAGTGCGATGTGATAACCTTTCACGTCCCCCTTTCAAAAGGCGGCGAACACCCCACATTCCACCTAGCCGGCGCGGAGTTCTTCAACTCCCTCGGCAAGAAGCCCGTGATAATAAACGCAAGCCGTGGCGCGGTGGCTGACAACGGCGCGTGGCTGCGCTCGCTCGAAAGCGGCACTACAAGAGCCGCCGTGATAGACACATGGGAGAACGAGCCGCAAATTAACAGGCAACTGCTCGAAAAGGCGGCAATCGCCACGCCCCACATAGCGGGATATTCCGCCGACGGAAAGGCTAACGCCACGCGGATGTCGCTTGCCGCGCTGTGCAGGTTCTTCGGCGTAAGCCCTAACTTCACGGTAAGCCCGCCCGCCTTGCCAAAAGAGATGAGACCCATGGGGGACGGACACGACAGGGCCTTGCAACTTTACGACCCCATGCGCGACACCGCCGCATTGAAGGCAGAGCCGCAGAAATTCGAATGGCTGCGCGGAAACTACCCGCTGCGCCGCGAGAAATGGGACTGAATACGGAAAAAGCAAAACAATGGATATTATGAGAAAATCAGCAGTCGCCCTTGCCGCAATGCTTGCGCTTGCCGGCATGACCTCGTGCGACAAAAACCAAAAGCAGACCGAAGAGGCGCAAGTCAACTCCGCCGTACTGGCAAACCTTGGCGACATAATGCAAGGCGACTACAACGATGTGATAAGCCGCATCGACAACAGCGGACGCTTCTCCCGCGACGACATCTTCGGCAACAACCACGAATTTACCTCAAAGGAGCGCGCCCTGAACTACATCGCCTCGGTGAACAACGCCACCTTTTTCGTAATGGACAGCCTCCAGCTCACCATAGAGGCGGCATCCGTGGCAAGTCCCGACAACCAAAATCTCGGCAAGCTCAACAAACTCGCAAAAAAGTACATAGAGGTGTGCAAACATCCCGCCGATTCGCCCGAACAGCTTATTGAAACCTGCAAGAGCATAAGCGGGGCGATAAAGAAAACGGTGCAGGGCATGGCGAAAGCCGACGAGGCCGCCATAAGCAAGCAGACAGCCCTTGCCGGAAACGCCATAATGCAAAAGGAAATGGCGGCGGCGCAAAAGGCAACGGAGGAAAATACTGCCGCAGCGGAGAAACAGCGCATTGAAGGCGAGAAATTCCTTAAGGAAAACGCAAAGAAGCCCGGCGTGAAAACGCTTCCCGACGGACTGCAATACAAAGTGATCAAAAACGGCGGCGGCATTTCGCCCAGCAAAGCCTCGACCGTTGTTGTGGAATACGAGGGAAAACTTATTGACGGCACTGTGTTCGACAGCACTGCGAAGAACAACGGCGGCAAGCCTGTAAGCCTCGGCGTCTCCTCCGTAATGCGCGGCTGGAGCGAGGCTTTGCAGATGATGAAAAAGGGTGCGGAATGGGAAATCTACGTTCCCTACGAACTCGGATACGGAGAGCAGGGCGAGGGCAACGTGCCTCCTTTCGCGGTAATGGTGTTCCGCCTGAAACTTGTTGACGTAAAATAAGCCGGCAAGCCTCATGGGTCATTTTATATATAAGGTGGTTTCGGGCGCAAGGCGTTGCGCCGCGCTTGCCTCGTTTCTCGCATTCCTGCTTCCCCCCGGCGCGGCGGCGCAAATGCTTGATCCCGTAAAGTTCACGGTTGACGTAAAAAGGGTGTCGGACACTGAAATCGACATAACCTTCAACGGCAAAATTGATGGCGGATGGCATGTTTACTCCCCCAACGTGCCCGATGACGGTCCGACACCTGCCACATTCAACATTGACAAGGCGAAAAACGTTGAGAAACTCGGCACGCTGCAAGCCGCAAGCGGCGCGATAAGGAAAATGGACAAGGTTTTCGAAATGGAACTCGAGTATTTCGAGAACTCGTGCCGCTTCACCCAACGCCTTAAAATCACCAGCAAGGACTTCTCGGCAAAAGGCTACCTTGAATACGGCGCGTGCAGCAACGTGAGCTGTATGCCGCCCACGCAGGTTGATTTCTCCGTAAACGGGAATGACGGGCCCGACAACGCCGCAAAACAACAGGAGGCCGAAGAAGCCGCGCCCGCACCCAAGGAAACCGCCACGGGCAATGCGGATCTTCCCGACAGTGCGAAAGAAGTTTCAAAGACAACGGCCGCGCCGTCGGACAGCACCATGCTGTGGACTCCGCAAACCGAGACGCTGAACGCGCAAAATGGCATGAGCGCAAACACGCAACGCCCATTGCTCGTCATATTCCTGCTCGGCATTCTCGGAGGCTTCGTGGCGTTGCTCACACCGTGCGTATGGCCCATAATCCCCATGACTGTGAGTTTCTTCCTCCACCGCCAGAGCGAACGCCGCAAGGCTGTGCGCGACGCCATACTGTATGGCGCGGCGATTATCGTGATTTACGTGGGGCTGGGACTTGTTGTTACCTCCATTTGGGGCGCAAACCAGCTGAACGCCCTCTCAACAAACGCGGTTTTCAACATATTCTTCTTTCTGCTCCTCGTTGTTTTTGCCGCCAGCTTCCTTGGCGGTTTCGACATCACCCTGCCAGCGTCGTGGGGCAACAAGGTCAATTCCAAAAGCCGCTCCACCTCGGGCATCGTGAGCATATTCCTGATGGCCCTCACGCTGGCGATTGTATCGTTTTCATGCACAGGACCGGTAATAGGCTTCCTTTTGGTGGAAGTCTCATCCACAGGCAAAATCCTCGCCCCCGCCCTCGGAATGCTCGGCTTCGCAACGGCACTCGCGCTACCGTTCGCGCTCTTCGCGCTCTTCCCCGCCATGATGAAGAAGATGCCCAAAAGCGGCGGCTGGATGAACACCGTGAAAGTTACGCTTGGATTCATAGAGCTGGCATTCGCCCTGAAATTCCTTTCGGTTGCCGATTTGGCTTACGGCTGGCACATTCTCGACCGCGAAACGTTCCTCGCGCTGTGGACAGCCATCTTCGCCGTTGCCGCGCTCTATCTTTTCGGAATTATCAGCATCCACGGCGACAAAGGCAAGGACGTTTCCGTTCCGCGCCTGTTTCTCGGTCTCGCCTCTCTGGCTTTTGCCATATACATGATACCCGGACTTTGGGGCGCACCGCTCAAAGCCGTGAGCGCATTCGCCCCGCCAATGTACACGCAGGACTTCCGCCTTGGCGGCAACGAGGTGAACGCCATGTTCACAAACTACGAGGAAGGCATGAACGCCTCCGCCGCCACAGGAAAGCCTGTGCTGCTTGACTTTACAGGCTACGGCTGCGTGAACTGCCGCAAAATGGAGGCTTCCGTATGGACAGACCCGGGCGTGAGCCGTCTGTTGAAGGACAAGTTCATACTCGTGTCGCTCTACACTGACGACAAGACCCCGCTGCCGCAAAGCGTTGAGGTCATGGTGAACGGCAAGCGCAAGACACTGCGCACCGTGGGCGACAAATGGAGCTACCTGCAACAGGTGAAGTTCGGCGCAAACGCCCAGCCGTTCTACGTCGCCGTTGACTCAAAGGGCGTTCCCCTCGCCGGCTCATATGCCTTCAACGAAAACCCGGCCGATTTCGAGAAGTTCCTCAAAAAGGCACTCGCAAACTGATACAGCACTCCCGCGTCCATACGCAAAGTTGAGCAAAACGCAGAAAGCATGACAAATTCTTGATTTTCAAAGCCTTTGCCTGTATTTAAGAATACCGGCATATAATACTGGCTTTCAATGGCTTGCAAACGCAAAAATTATGTCTGATGTAGTTTAAATTATATCAGACATAGTTTTTTCTACATCGGACATAGTTTTTCCCATGTCCTATGTAGTTTTCGGGGTGTTGGGAAAAAGGCATCCGGTTTTGGCCTTGCACTAATCTTCGTGCCGCTTGGCATACTTCTATTTGTGAATTTCCAAAAACTTGTATCCGTTGAAATGGATGAGGTGTTCCGGATTGTCGGCAATCCACACTTCTGTCTCCCAAGCTATGTCTTTTGCTTTTTGCTTGAACGCATTTTTGTTTTCAAAAGCAGTGAAAAATACAACATTCGCGGAGCAGCCGGATTCTTCGAGCTTTCTTTTTATTCTGCGCACGCGCACTTCGTCCCATTCTCCTGTGGAATGAAAGGCTTCGATTAGAAACAATAAGTTTTTGCTTTCACTGTAGGCCACGATGTCGGGCAATTCTTCATGGTCGAGCGAAAAGAATTTGATGTCTTTTAGTTTTTCCTCCGACAAAAGCAGATGCCTGTTATTCGCATCACCCATGTAGAGAACTTCCGCCCCAAGTCCGAATATGGGGAGAAACTTTTCTATTATCGCTTTCTGTAGCTCGTTATGCTTGCCGCAAGACAAATCAAAGTTTCTCCCGTCAGGCAGCCTGACAGGTACTTTTATTAAGTTGCGCTTCCTCTCGAGTTCTTCCTTCAACGCCTTGTTGCTCTCAGAAAACTCTGCAAGTGCAGTTTCCCATTCCGCAGTTCCGTATTGGCACAGCAAAGTGATAAAAGGAATGCTTAGCCCATATCCTCTTGAAGGATTGTTTGTCGCTTGCTCGTTGGCTGTGGCGGAACTCACCACGACGCCGGCTTCAATGGGCAGTTTCAAATCTTGCCGGCGTATGTCATCGTAGGAACCTGGTGAGATGTTTTCGCCATAGTTCTCGTTTTCGAAAGCAATAATGTCGCGTGTTCTCAAAAAGCACCCCTTTGATGATAAAACATCGTTGAACGAGAAAGTAACTTTTCCGACAGCAAGGCAGGCTTTTGCCATACGTTCCAGCTTCCTGTCTGTGTTGTTGACAGGAATACCTATGGCTTTCAGTATGTCAAGCAAATTAAAGACTAATTCCTTTATATTGGCCGGGGTCTCTTTCTTTACCTTTATGTTCATATCGCGAATAAGCAGTTAGAAGCCATGACGTTTAATATCTCGTCCGTGGATTTTTGAACGGCGTGATAGGTTGTTTTCACCTGCATTGCCAATTTGTATGCAAGCAGTGGCGGAACAGCGTTGCCGATTTGACAGAACTTTTTGTTTTCTGTGCCGCAGAACTCGAACCAATCGGGAAAAGTCTGCAGCCGTGCCGCCTCCCTGTCGGTTATCCTTCTCCTTCTTCCGTCTTTCAGGCGCACTCTTTGCATATCGCTCGTTGCCCCGGCAAGGTTTCGGCAGGTTATGGTACGTGCCGGTCTGTCCGGGTGCAAATCGCGCGGCGTTATGCAATGCGACTTCTTCTCATAGACGGCAATGTACTCATCTTGGCGTGGGGTGAGTATTTTACTGTCGGGAAACGTGCAGTGCATGGTGTCTCCGATGGCTTCCTCGACGGTTACTTTCCGCATTTCTTTTTGCGGAAAGTGGAATTTGGCACGATGACCTACGCATATCAGCCTTTGCCTGTTTTGCGGAACTCCGTAGTCAACGGCATTCAATATCCTGTATTCGACAAAATACCCCAAATTCATCAGCTCCGCCACTATCAAGTCCAAATACCATTTGTGCCGCCCCAAGATGTTAGCAACGTTTTCAAACAGAAACACTCTGGGCTTGATGCGCTGTATGGCATCTATGAATATGGGGAAGCCGTCGCGGGAGTCTTTGATGCCTTTCTGGTTTCCGAAGCGGCTGAACGGTTGGCACGGAGGCCCGCCTATGACTATGCCGATGTTTTCCTTTTGGGGATAGTCATAGCCTGTTTCCAAAAATTCTTTATGGCATTTCCCGGAGAGGTTTTTGTTGTAAGTTTCCACGGCTTCCTCGCACATTTCATAGCCAATGGTCTTGAAGCCGGCGGCTTCAAAGCCAAGCGACAGACCGCCACAGCCGGCGAAAAGATCCAGAACAAGGGTCTTTTCCTCTGGTTTTGGTGTCAGTAAACCGTCAATGTATTTGCTGTACTCCGTCATAATTCCTTGCGGTCGGGCTGCATAAATTCTGAAGCCGTAACTTTTTACAAAGGTAGTGCTTTTGCGTCAAATTCCTTTGTTCGGGACAAGAAATCAGAAAATACCGCACAAAATATGCCTGTTGCAGCGTTTTGTTTTTCTGTGTGTTGCAAAGTGGCGAAAAAAGGTCTGACGTAGTTTAAATTATATCAGACATAGTTTTTTCTACATTGGACATAGTTTTCCCTACATCAAATGTTGTTTTCCCTGCTTGGGTTTTACGCCATTTGCAGGGGCGTATTGCATACGCCCTTTACGCCACCGCACAAACCGCCTCGCAATCCGCCGCCGCAACATTGCAAAGCGGCGAAATTTGGGCGTATTGCATACGCCCCTACGGCGGCGAAATTCTTTTGCTGACTGTGTTTTACGCTAACATCAGGGCTGCTTGGCATACGCCCTTGGGTGGTGGAGCAAAATCTCCTCCCTCAGCCGGCGGTTGTCAAGGTGCGTGTATATCTCGGTGGTGGCTATGCTTTCGTGCCCGAGCATCTCCTGAATGGCGCGCAGGTTTGCCCCGCCCTCAAGCAGGTGGGTGGCAAACGAGTGGCGGAACGTGTGCGGGCTAATCTCCTTTGTTATGCCGGCGTTTTCGGCAAGCACCTTCACGATGTGGAACACCGTGATGCGCGAGAGCTTCCTGCCGCGCCTGAAACTTACGAACATATAATCCCCGTTGCCCGGACGGATGTTTATGTGGCAGCGGCACTCCTCCCAAAGCGAAAGTTCCTTGAGCGCACGCCCCGAAATCGGCACGAAACGCTCCTTGCGCCCCTTGCCAAGCACCTTGACAAAGCCCTCCTCGCGCCAGATGTCGGAAATGAGCAGGTTGCAGAGTTCGCTAACGCGCAGTCCGCATGAATACAGCATCTCTATGATTGCGCGGTTGCGCTGCCCCTCTTTCTCGGAAAGGTCTATGCACGAAATAATGTTGTCTATCTCCTCCACGGTAAGCACCTCGGGCAGGTGGTCGCCTATCTTGGGCGAAGGCAGAAGCTCGGTGGGGAGCGTGTCTATGCGCCCGTCCATGAGCAGGAACTTGTAGAACGAGCGCACGCCCGAAATAATCCTCGCCTGCGAGCGCGGGGTTATGCCTATGTCGTGAAGTCCGGCGGCGAAGTTTTCAAGGTTGTCGAGCGTAACGGTTTCGGGCGGCAGACCCTCGCCTTGCAGGTAGCGCAGCAGCTTGCCCACATCGTCAGTGTAGGCCTCCACGGTGTTGGCGGTCATGTTTTTTTCCAGCCTCATGTAGTCGCGGTAGAGCGACAACAATTCTTCGCTATGCCTTGCAGCGTCTTGGTTCACGGATTTTTCTTACTTTTGCATTGGTACAAAGTTACAAAATAATCATCAGCAATGAGAATTGAAATAATCAATGGGCCAAACCTCAACCTGCTCGGCGTGCGAGAGCCCGAAATATACGGCCACTCGTCCTTCGACAGCTATCTCGAAGAACTTCGCGGACGCTATCCGGGCGTTGACTTGGGATATTTCCAGAGCAACGTGGAGGGGGAGCTTATCAACCGTATGCAGGAGGTGGGCTTCGCCTATGACGGCATCATACTCAATGCCGGGGCCTACACCCACACGAGCATCGCGCTCCACGATGCAATAAAGTCAATCGCCGCGCCCGTGGTGGAGGTTCACATCTCAAACGTACACCGCCGCGAGGAGTTCCGCCACCACTCCATGATTTCCCCGGCGTGCGCGGGGGTGATTTGCGGGTTCGGGCTCGCCTCATACCGCCTTGCCCTCGAAGCGCTCATTGCAGGCAAAAAGGGCTGATGCAACTCGACGCCTACATAGAAAGCCGCTCCTCTGCCGAAGACGATTACCTCTACCGCCTTTGGCGGGCCACGAACATACACCTTGTGCGCCCGCACATGGTTTCGGGACACGTGGAGGGGCTGCTGCTCAAAATGCTCGTTGGGATGATACGCCCCATGAACGTTCTGGAGATAGGCACATTCACCGGCTACTCGGCCATAGCCATGAGCTACGGGCTGCCGAAAGGCGGACACATTTACACGTTCGACGTGAACGACGAACTGGAGGACTTCGCACGCAATTGGATTGACGGCTCGCGCCGGGCAGCCGACATAACCTACACCATAGGCGACGCGCTCCGCATTCTGCCCGGTTTTGCCGAAAGCCACGGCGGCCTGAGTTTCGACCTCGCCTTTATAGACGGAAACAAAAGGCAGTATGCGGAATATTATGACCTCGCAATGCGCTTTTTGTCGCCGGGCGGGTACATTCTCGCCGACAACACGCTTTGGGACGGACACGTAACCGACCCCACATACGACCGCGACAGCCAGACATTGGGCATACGCAAATTCAACGATCTTCTGGCGGACGACAACACGGTGGAGAAAGTGATACTTCCCATCCGCGACGGCCTTACAATCATCCGCAAAAAACCGGCGGGGGAATAAGCCACACCAACAATGAACACAACAGAAAACATAGCAGTCATACTTGCCGGGGGAACAGGCACACGCGCCGGTTTCCCCATACCCAAGCAGTTCGTGGAGCTTGCCGGGCGCACCATGATTGAACGCACGGTTGACGCATTCCAAGAAAACCCGATGATTACGGGAATTGTCATCGTCAGCAACATAGAGACGCTCGGCGAAATGCGCTCCGTGGCTCTGCAAAACCAATGGGCGAAGCTCACCGCCGTATGCAGCGGCGGCATGAACCGCTTCGCCTCGGGCAACGCGGGACTTGCGCAATGCGCCCCGCCAAACTGCAACGTCCTTATACACGACGGCGCGCGCCCAATGGTGTCGCAGCGAATAATCACCGAAGTTTGCGAAGCCCTCAACACATACGAGGCTGTTGACGTGGCTGTGCCGTCAACCGACAGCATGATAATTTCAGACGGCAGCACCGTGTCGCGCTACCTCGACCGCAAGGAGGTTTGGAACGTGCAGACACCGCAGGGTTTCCGCCTTGGCACAATACGCACGGCATACACAGAAGCTTTGCGCAACGGGGACTTCGGCGCGACAGACGACTGCTCGGTTGTGCGCAAATACCTTCCCGAAACAAAAATAGCCCTTGTGCGCGGCGACGCAGACAACATAAAACTTACTTATCCCGCAGACAAGGAACGAATGGAGCAGCTCATAGCGAAAAAAAAACTGCAAAAGAAATGAACACTCCCGCACCGATAGCCCTTTTCGCCTACAACCGTCCGTTTCACACAAGGATGTGCGTGGAAAGCCTGCTTAAAAACCCGCAGGCAAGCCACACCGACCTTTTTGTGTTTTGCGACGGATGGAAAGACAGCCGTGACAGGGAAAAAGTTGGGGAGACGCGCCGCTTTGCAAAAGGCATCGGCGGGTTCAAGTCGGTTACGGTTCGCGAGGCATCGGAAAACCGGGGGCTGGCAAACTCTGTGATTGCCGGGGTAACAGACGTGGTAAACCGCTATGGGCGTGTAATCGTGGTGGAAGACGATCTTGTTTTCTCGCCATGCTTCCTGAAATTCATGAACACGGCACTCGACATTTTCCAAGACGACGAGCGCGTGGGCAACGTCCACGGACATCTTTTCAAGATGCGTGGGTTGCCCGACACATTCCTGATAAGCCACGCCGACAGTTGGGGCTGGGCCACGTGGAAACGCGCATGGGACAAATTCGAGCCGTCGGGCGAGAAACTGCTCCGCACACTGCGCGAAAAGAACCTCACAAAAACCTTCGACTTCGAGGGAACGTACCCTTTCACACGGATGCTCGAAAGGCAGATTGCCGGGCTGAACAATTCGTGGGCGATACGCTGGAAAGCGTCCCTGTTGGCAAACGGAATGCTCGCCGCAAACGCCGGAAAGTCCCTTGTGGCAAACAACGGCTTTGACGAAACCGGCACAAATTGCGGCGGAGGCGAATTAATCCCAACCGAGCTGTACGGAGGCGAAATCTCGTGCTTCCGCCCCAATGTCATAGAAGAATGCCCTCTGGCGCGGCTCAAGTTCGAGCGGATGTACCGCCGCTACAACAGCAAGCTGCACAAGGCGTGGGTGATGGCGATGTACCATATTAACAAGCTGAAAAAAATATTCCAATAACCATGAACAACCTTACCGACCGCAATTTCTGGAAAGAATACTGGAGCAACTACATATACGAAAAGGTTCCGGCGCATTCGGAGTTTGACAAATATTTCACGCCGTCCATGCACGACGGCAGCGGAAAGGCTTCCATAGAGATTGGCGGCTTTCCCGGCACAATGTCGCTTTACTTCAAGCGGCTCGGCTACAATCCCACGCTTCTCGACTTCTATGTTGACCCGAAAATAATCAACGGACTGGAGGAAAGCAACGGCTTCAGAAAGGGCGATGTGCAATACATCGAAAGCGACTTCTTCGCCTTCGAACCCGAAAAGCAGTACGACCTTGTTTTCTCAATAGGCTTCATAGAGCACTTTGACGACACCGCCGACGTGATACGCCGCCACGCGGATTTGGTGAAGCCCGGCGGCACGCTGTTCATAGCCCTGCCTAACTTCAGGGGGCTGAACGGGTGGGTGCAGCGCACCTTCGACCGCCGCAACTACGACGCCCACAACATAAGCTCGATGATTCCGCAGCGGCTGCGCGGCATACTCGCCCGGCTTCCCCTGAAGAACGTAAAAGTGGAATACACCCGCAAGCCCATGCTGTGGCTCGAACCGCAGAAAGGGCTGAAAAACAAGCTGGCGCGCAAGGTGGTGAAATTGTTCAGCCACGCCATAAAACTTTTCCCCGTACCCTCGCGCCTGTTGTCGCCATACATTGTGCTGACAGCCGAAAAAGAATAGAAATAATAGCAAAGACATAAATTTTATGGACAATTTCCTTTTTTACAGCCCCACCGAGTTCCGTTTCGGGCGCGGCGCGGAAAACGAAGCCGGCAAATGCGCCGCAAGATACGGCGCACGCCGCGTCATGGTTGTTTACGGCGGCGGAAGCGCGGTCAGGAGCGGAGTGCTGGCGCGTGTTGAAGACTCGCTGAAAAAGGCGGGCGTGGAGTTCACGACCCTCGGCGGCATACAGCCAAACCCCACCGACAAGGAGGTTTACGAGGGCATAGGCATGGCACGCAAGTTCAACGCCGGAATGATGCTTGCCGTCGGCGGCGGAAGCGTTATAGACGCGGCTAAGGCCATTGCGGCAGGGGCGATATACGATGGCGACTTCTGGGACTTTTGGGCAGGAAAGAAAACGCTCGAAAAGGCATTGCCGGTTGGCGTTGTGCTTACAATTCCCGCAGCCGGGAGCGAAGGTTCGGGCAACAGCGTGATTACCAAGCTCGACGGCCTGCAAAAAATAAGCCTTAAAACTCCACGCGCCCTGCGCCCCAAATTCGCGCTGATGAACCCGGAGCTTACGTTCACCCTTCCGCCCTATCAGACAGCCGCCGGCGCAACGGACATGATGGCGCATATTCTGGAACGGTACTTCAACAACACTGCCGCCACCGACGTTACCGACAACATATCGGAAGCCCTGCTGCGCACGATAGCCGCGCTCGTCCCCAAAGTGCTTGCCAAGCCCGGCGACTATGACCTGAGGGCGAACCTGATGTGGAGCGGCACGCTTGCACACAACGGCATCTGCGGCACAGGGGTCGTTGAGGACTGGACTTCCCATTTCCTTGAGCACGAACTCAGCGCAATATACGGAGTAACCCATGGGGCGGGACTGGCGGTGGTTTCGCCGGCATACCAGACTTTCATGGCATCGCACAACGCAAGGAAAATAGCAAAGCTGGCGCACACGGTGTGGAACGTGGCAAATTCGGGCGATGAAAAAAAGGACGCGCTCGAGGGCATATCGCGCTTCAAAAAATTCCTCAAGTCAATAGGAATGCCCGTAACGCTCGCGGAGCTCGGAGTGGGCAATCCCGACATCGGCCTGCTCGTAAAGAGCCTCCACGCCCACAAAGGCAACCCGGTTGGGAACTATTGCCCGCTAACCCCCGCCGACACCCGCGAGATTTACGAACTTATGCTTTAATGCCCAAACGCCACAAGCGGAAAACCCCATACGGCGCATTTGGATAGGGAAATGCAAATATGACATAACTCAATGATTTACAAAAAATTGCCCCTATTTGGCATTTTCCTCATAAGCATTTGTTTCTCACGGTATTAGGAGAGGCGAAAATTATGTCTGATGTAGTTTGAATTATGTCAGACATAATTTTTCCTGCATAGGACGTAGTTTTTCCTACGTCCTATGTAGTTTTCATGGTGTTTAGGAAAGTCTTATTAGTTTGGGTTTGGCAATAATTGTAGGGGCGTATGACATACGCCCAAAACACCACCGCCCAAACCGCCTTGCACCCGGCGGCAACAAAAATCCCGCGCCCCAAACTGGGGTGCGGGATTTTCCATACCGGGCTTGTTGCGCCGCCTTTATTTCTTCAGGTCAACGAACAGGCGTTTGATTTCGGGCCCTGTGAGTGCGCGGCTGTACATACGCGCCACGGCAACCTCGCCGTTGAGCAGGAACTCGGCGTAAGTTCCGGCAGGGCTGGCGTCGCCGCCAATGCAGAAATACTTGGCGTTGCCTGTGGGAAGAGTCATCTGGCCTGCAAGCTGTGTTTTGCCGGCAAACTTGCCGTCAACATAGATGCTCATAACCGGGTTTTCCACATCGAGCGTCTGCACAACAAGGGCTATGTGGTAGTAGGTGTTCTTCTGCACGGGATAGTCATACGCGTATGCAGTTGCGTAGCTTCCGCTGAAGTAGCCCCAGCCCTGTATCACCTCTCCCGGCTCTATGCCCACGCCACCGGTCTGCTGCGAGCTGAGCACTGCGGGCAGCGCCGAAAGGTTGTCGTTGTTGACAACGCAAAGGGTTTCGAGCGTGAAGTCGGTGAGCATCGACTCGAGAATTCTGTCATTGTTTTCGTATGGCACACCGAAATAGCACTGGTTGTCATCGCCCGGAAACTTGGCCGCCCAGCGCTTGTAGGTGTCGTTGTAGTATGTCTCCGGAGTGGTCTGACCCACGGTTACGGGAATTTGCTGCTCCGACACGTCGGCAGCCGTGCCGTTCTCGCCGAACTCAATGTTGAACAGGTCGGCAACGGGAGCCTCTTCGGCAATCTCGCCGCTCTCGCCCTGTTCGACAAGGTTCTTTATCACGTCCTTGTAGAGCACATAGTCCTCGTCGCGGGTTATTGCACGCGAGTAGAGGCGCGAAACCAAGAGATAGCCGTTAAGCGGGACGTCGCACTGCACCGCAGCATTGGCCGCCACGTCGCCGCCGGCAACAAGGTAGTGCGACCCCTCGTTGGGGAGTGTCAGAGGCTCTTCGGTTGCAAGCTCGCCTGCGGGATAGCCGTTGAGGTAGAGCTTCATCACCGAACCGTCGTATGTAGCCACAGCGTGGTAGTATTTGCCCGGCTGTATGCTCTTTGTGGAAACAAGGTCGTACCACTGCCCGTTATGTCCGCCGTAGAAGTGGAACTTGCCGCCGCCGTCCATCCAGAAACCGGTGCCGCCGCTGCCCTGCTGCGAACTCATGGGCGACTGTGGTTCGCCTGTAACCTCGCTGCACAGGAAGAACGCCTCCATGGTGAAGCTGCCGGTGAGCGCGTCCTTAATCTTTTCGTTGTTGGAGTAGTCTATTTCGTAATACTGCGAGCGGTCGCGGTTGAACTTCGCACCTGCGAGCTTGTAGTCGCTGTCGTAGAAAGGCACGGGAGTGTTCTCGGAAGTTATTACCGGGTTGGCCATCGGCGACTTGTCGAAGCCCTTGCCCTGCTCGTCAACCGAAAGCTCGAACAAGTCGGCCTCGGGGACTTGCGTGCCCTCTGCCGGCTGGTATTCGCCCTGCTCAAACTCCTCGCTCTCTATCGGTTCGCTTTCGTTACCGTACGGGTCTATCGCTGTAACGCGCACGCGCATCATTCCGTCGCCCTTGATGTCGTTCACAACCACATCGAGGTTTTCGGGCATGTCGCTGCCGAGGTAGAAGCGCGAGCAGCGGTTTGCGGAGGCTACGACCTTGTCCTCGGAGTCGAGTATCTCAACCCTGTAGTAAAGCACCACGTTGTTGGGGTCTCCCTCCCCAATTACGGCTTGCGGGAACGTAACCTTGCGCTGTGTGGGCTGGAGCTGCTCAGCCGTAATGTCGGAGCTTTCGAACATGGGCTTGCTGCCCTTGTAGTTGGCGTAGGCGAAATTTGTGCCGTTGTAGGGCGCGGCAAAGTTAAGCTGCTCGCCAATCTCCTCGTTGCGCGCGCCGTCAATGCGCCTTACGCCAACGTTATTCTCGTCCTCAACGGTTACAATCATGCCTTCCGACAAAGTTTCCGTGCCGGCGGGCATTTCGCCGTCAACGTCTATTCCCTTCTGCACGTAGCAGTTCAGGTTTCCGCCGTCGTTAAGGCTGGTGAAAGTGCCTTGGTGGAACGTCAGCGGGCAGCGTGAGGAAAAATGGGTGTGTCCGCTGAAATCTATTACCTGCGGGTAGTTTTTCAGGATTTCGTAAACTTTTTTCGTGCCCCAGGCTCCATCGTAATCGTTCGAGCCCTGCACTGTGCCGAATGCCGGAATGTGCTGGAAGACAAAGATAGGCTTGCCCGGATATTTGAGGGCGGCGTCCTCAAGGCTCTCGCTGAGGAAACGGAGACTGGCTTCGCTGTAATCCTCCTCGCTGCCGCCCGAAAGACCTATGTAAATGAACGGGTAGCCCTTGATGTCGAAGTATTTGTTGTGCTCCGCGCCCAAAGAGTTGTAGTTGTTCATCGAGCCGTTCCCGTCGCCGGTGTACCATTCGTGGTTGCCCATTATGTAGTAACGCTGCACGTATTCGGGAACTATCTCGGGGTTGTTCACAACCGAAAGCATTTCCTGATACTGTGCCAGGTCGCCGCTGTTGGTAAGGTCGCCGTTGAGGATAAGTGCGTCAACGTCGCTCGTGTTCTCGTATATGGTTTGGAGGCTCTTGCTCACCCTTTCCTTTGCGCCGCCCGCGCCGAAGTGCAGGTCGCTCATCACGATAAATGTGGGGAAGCCCTCGAAATTCTGCTCAACCACCACGTTTTTCACCTTCGAGGCATCGGCGGCGGATGAGATTGTGAGCGTGCCGTAGCGCGTTCCCTGCTGCATTTTTCCGGCTATGAACACATAGTTCTTTGTTCCTGCAACGGGGGTCGCGTCCTTGGGGGTTATCCATTCCGAGCCGGTGAATTTCAGGTCGGTGTTTGCGGTGATATTCACAACCACTCCGGCGTAGATGCCCTTTGTCCTAATAGTGTCGGCAGACACGAAGAAACCGGGGTCTGTGCCGAGCTGCACCACGTTCACCTTCTTCGACTGTCCGTCGGGGGCGGCGAGCGTGAGGATGCCCGTGCGTGTGGCGGCATCGGTGTTCCCGTCAACGCTCACGGTCACTACGTCGCCGCTTACGCTTGCCTTGAACCAACTGTCAGACGTGCGCGGGCTTACAATGGTGTTGGTGGCAATCTTGAAGGTTTTGCTTTCGGGCTTGTTGGCGAAGTATAGCGACGACACTCCGTCCAAAACCGTAAGTTCCGTACTTCCGGCAGCCCCTACCGCCGTCAGAACTCTCTCCTGTGCCTTTGCGGGCAGCACAAGGGTAATTGCTGCAACAAGCAGCGCGAATATATATTTCATCCTTTTCATTGTCGTAGGGTTTAGGTTATCTAACGTTTATCTTGCATGCCTTGCCCTCAACGGTAACTATATATATGCCCTTTTGCAGGGTTGAGGAGGGCGGGAGCACAACGCCGTCGGTTGTGGCTACGGTGAACTTCTTTCCGCCGCCCACCACTACTTTTCCGTTCACCACGCTCACTGCGGGCTTCTGGGCCTTGGCGTCGTTCACGTCAACCACCTCGCCCATCTTGTCGAACGTCCATGCAAAGCTGCTGCCGCTCATCTGCGCGGGGTCGAGCGCCTCCGGCTCTCCGCCCGCGAGGGTGTTGTTCAGATAGCGCACCACGCCGTCTTCGCCCCTTGAGGAAATGGCGAACTCGTAATTACTTATGGCGTTGAGACTCCAGGCCTTGGGGGCAACGCTCCTGCCGTCGGCCTCGGGCAGGTTGTATTTTTCGTCGGCATACAGCGACGTGGATATGCTGTTGCCTGTTGCGCGGTTAATGATGGCCGTCTTTCCCGGGCCCAGGTTTACGAAACGCCACTGCGCCGTCTCGTCGGGGTTGTCGGGGCGTGCCACAATGAAGCGGTACTTCGTGTCAACAACCGACGTGTTGTCGATTATCATGCCGCCGTCCTGCAACGAACTGAAGATGCCATAGTAAGGCACTGTTTCCGCATTCTGGTACTCCGGCTCGCGTATCTCGTCGAAAGGCTCGATTATGAAGAGGCTTCCCTCATCCTGACCTTTTCCGTATTCTTCCCTCACGAGCCACACCATAATCTTGCCCTCCTCGTACTGGTGGGTTGCGGGAAAGCGGTATATCGCGCCTCCGCCAGGGGCGGGGATGTCAGACTCGAACGAAACCGTGTCGCCCTCGTAGTGGTGTATCGTCCATTTTGCGGACGCAACCTCGTGCATCTGCATCGACTCCCAGTTGCTGAACTTTGAGGAAAGCCCCACGTCCATCTGGCGGCCGTCATGCTTGTTGGTGATTGTGTACTTGCCGTCCGCATCGGCGGTGATGCACCACAACTGCTTGGCAAGCTCCTCCCAGTTGCTGAAGTCGGCTTTCGGCTTCGCCACAACTTCCAGGCCATCCGGCTGCAGGCACCAGCCGGTAACTCTCGAACTCCGTATGTAGCACCATTTGACGTTGCCGTCAGTGCTTACGAAGCCGGGCAGTTCGTCGGCAAAGGCATTTAGCCCCGCCAGTACGAAAGCAGCACACATTAGTAGTAACTTTTTCATTGGCAAAAATTGTTTAGCGGTTATAACTGAATGCAAATATAGGCATTAACTGTTACACCGATGTTACAAAATTGTCAAAATGGGGGGGGGTAATTTTTATTAACTGTTGTTATAGAATATTATAGGTTTGCTTTTGCGCAGACAGAACGCGGCACACCAATAGCCCAAACCGGCACAAAGCGCACAACACGCTGAAACACAAATGGTTGGATGCTTCCAAAATTATTTGCATAAGACATTGCAGACCAAGCATTTGCAACGGCGCAAAAAAGGTCTGATGTAGTTTGAATTACATCAGACATAATTTTTCCTACATAGGACATAGAAAAAAATATGTCCTATGTAGTTTTCGGGATGTGCAGGAAAGGCTGTCGATTTTTGGTTTTGCGCCATTTGTAGGGGCGGCGCAAAAACCGCGTCAGCAAAGCCTCCAAAGCCCTTCCTCGCAGGTTACGTGGTGTTCCCTTATGCCGATTTCCTTCATCCACGAGCGCGTCTCCACGGTTTTGAGTATGCCCGTGTTGAAGCCCTTGCCCTGGTCGTTGTTCCACACCCACGACGGCGTGGGCCACAGACAGGCGCGGAACTTCACGGTCTGGTAAAAATGCCTGTCGCAGCCGTTCTGCCCGTGATGCGCCATTTGCAGGTATTCGCAGTTGAGGTCGTCCCTGTAAGGGCCGTTGAGCGCGAGGTTTCCGCACTCAACGCCCGCATCGCCGAGGAACACAATGGTTTTCCTCTTGTCCCACACGCGCATTATCATCGAGGAATTGTTGTAGGCGTTAGCGGTTATCTCGTTGGCCACGCTGAGTATCTTCAGGCTCATGCCGTCGAACGTGTAAACGCCGCCGGGCGTGCGTATGTCGGTAACGGGAATGTCGGTCTTGTCTATTTGGTCGTAGAACTCCTGGCAGCTCGGCGAATAGGCGGCTTCGGCGGCCTGGATCGCCTTGCTTATGCGCGAATGGTAGATGTGCCTGATCTTAATGTCCTGCCTGTTTTTCAGTATTTCGGTGAGCGCGCCCATGTGGTCGTTGTGCGGGTGGGATATGAACCACGCCTCGACCTCGTTGCCCAACGCGCCGATAAATCCGCGCAATGTGTTGGCCTCTTCGGGGAAGCCGCCGTCCATCACAACAACCTTCCCCTTGGCGGTCTGGAACACGTACGAGTTGCCAATGGTGTTGCTGTGGCTGGGTATCTGCCAAAGGGTGAATGCGGGCTTTTTCCTTGAGTTCCATGTCTTGGTTATGTCGCCCGCAGCCTTGGCGTCCGCGCCGTTCAAAGCCGCCGCACCCGCAAGCAGTGCGGAGTATTTCAGAAATTCCCTTCTTGTTGTCATTACAGAGTTTGCTTAAGATTAGTTATATAGTGCAAAGATAAGCCTTTATTTCTTTTGCGCCCTCCCCCGCCCCACTGCATATCGGCGGAATTTGCTACTTTCGCCATAAAAACAGAAATCATGCCCGGTTTGAAGATTTTCAGAGTAATCACACTCCTGCTCCCGCTGCTCGCCCTTGCATACGTGATGTGGCGTTCGTGGCGTATTATGCCGTTCCCCATGGGCGTGAAAACCGCCGCAGTAAGCATAATGTTCCTGCTCTTTGCGCTAATGCCCGTGTGTATGCTTCCCGGAGGCATCGACAGGCTGCCGCTCGCGCTCGGCGCTTTCCTGTACAAAACAAGCCTATCGTGGGTGTTCGTGCTGGTTTACCTGCTGCCCGCCTTCCTGTTGCTTGACCTGCTCGGGGCGTTGCACGTTGTGCCGCAATCCTTCCGCACCCACAGCCTTGCCGGAACGGCGGCAATAGCCGGGACGATAGCCGTCGTGATGCTCGCGGGAAACCTGCACTACCACCACAAGCACCGCGAGAGCATAAACATCGCGACAGCCAAGCCCATTGAAAAGCCGCTGAGGATTGTCATGATGAGCGACATTCACTTGGGCTACCACATAAGGCGCGGCGAATTTGCGAGGTGGGTTGACATAATCAACAGCGAAAAGCCCGACCTTGTGCTCATAGCCGGCGACATAATAGACCGCAGCGTGAGGCCGCTGCTCAAGGAGGGCACAGCGCAGGAGTTCCGCAGGATTTCCGCGCCGGTTTACGCCTGCCCGGGAAACCACGAATATTATTCGGGCATCGGCAAGGCGCAACAGTTCTGCAAGCTCGCCGGAATAACAATGCTGCGCGACACGGCGGTGAGCGTTGCCGGCATAAACATCATAGGGCGCGACGACCGCACAAACGCAAGGCGCAAGCCGCTGGAAAGCCTCGTGGAGGAAGCCGGAAAAGGCAGGTTCACAATCCTGCTCGACCACCAGCCCCACTCGTTGGAGGAGGCGGAGAAAAACGGCATTGACTTCGAGTTTTGCGGACACACCCACCACGGCCAGATATGGCCCATATCGTGGATTACAGACGCCTTGTATGAGGACGCATACGGACCGCTCAAAAAAGGCGGCACGCAATATTACGTAAGTTCCGGCATAGGCATTTGGGGCGGAAAGTTCCGCATCGGCACACGTTCGGAATACGTCGTGGCGGAAATAACACCGGCGCAACGCAACCCCAAGCAATAAAACCCGGCTCTGCGGCGAAGGAAACCGCAAGAACGCCGAAATTGCGCAAACATCGGTTTTGTGAATTATAGCCAATTAAAAGTCGCCCGATACAACGATTTGTTTTTAAGGTGTTTGCAAGCGCGAAAAAAGGTCTGATGTAGTTTGAATTATATCAGACGTAATTTTTACTGCATAGGACATAGTTTTTCTTACATCCGATGTAGCTTTCGGGGTGTTTGGAAAAACCTGGCGGTTTTGCATTTGCGCAATTTGCAGGTGCGTATTGCATACGCCCTGTATGCCACCGCACAAACCACACCGCAAACCTCCGCTCCAAAAACAAGGCGTGCGAGGCATAAAATGTCTCGCACGCCATATTCGCTTTTGCCGCATCAGGCAGCAAGGGTCAGCTTGTTATTTTTCCTCGGGCAGAGGCAGATACCAGCGTGTTCCGCCCACCAAACGACCATACAGGGCTGCGTCGTAGCCGGTGCGCGGGGCCATGCCGCGTGAGGCTATCTTCTTTGCAAGCCATTCGTTGTCGATTGCGCCGCCGCCCTTGTGGCTGGCGAAACGAAGGAGGTCGTAGTAACGGTTGCCCTCGAATGCTGTTTCGAGCGCAAGCTCGTCGATTATCAAGTCCTCAACGGCTGTGATAACCTCATCGTTGGTTATGGTTCCGTCGGCTACCGCCTGCTCTATGCCAACCTTGTTGAGGCTGTCGCAAAGTGCGGTTTCCCACTCCTTGGTCTGGCCGTCCTTGTCAGCACGTGCCGCAGCAATCTTCTGTGCCACGCAAAGGTCGTATGTGTAGAGGCTGTCGCGATAGCCGCGTGTCTCGCCGCAACCAAGACCGTGGATACCCGTGTATCTTGTTGCATCATAGTTGAACTTGCTGTCGGCAAAATCAAGATAGCTCTTGGACTGCGCATTAAGCATTTCGTTAAGGCTTATGTAGTATGCGCCGCCGGCATTTGCCTCTGGCTTCAACAAGTAGGGCACATTCTTAATCGTGTCGATGCTGAGAGTGTCGATCTTGATGTTCTCAAGATCAGTGCTGTCAACATGGATGTCATAATGTACGCTGTCCTTGTATCTGAGTGTAGGATAGTTGTCAGAAAGCACACCGTCCTTCAGAACTGAGAATGCGTGCTCGGGGAAGCCAGCGCGGTTGACTGCCTCTGCAAAGCGGAGGTGTACGAGGGCCTTGCGATATACGGGGATTGCATAGTAGGAAGAATATCCGTTTGCGTAAACCCTGCGGCTGCTCCAATTGAAGTTAATACCGCGGATAGGGGTGCGCTTTGCAATGAAGCGGAAGTCCTCACCGTCGATACGGTAAAGGGGTGCAGAACCATGGAAACGTGCGTCGCCAGCACCCTCATAGAATTCCTGGACTTCAGTACCGCCCGATGTGCGGTAGTTGCAATATGCCTGGGCTGCGTTGAGACCTGTGTAGCTCTCGGACGGCTCAAGCTGGCGGTACTCCTCCTTCGGAGTTATGGTGATAGAGCCGGCGTTGGTACCCAAAGTACGTGAAGAGGTTTGGAAACCATAGATGTTCTGAACCTGTATAAGTACATCTCCCTGGCTCTTTGAAGCGGCACCGGGAATGATGGTTATAAGTTCGGCATCGTTGATTACGCCCAAGTCAACACCAGTCTTGCTTGAGCTGTAAGAAGCGAGACGGCTTGCCCAACTGTTGGTACTGGGGAAATAGCGCGTGCCTTCCTGCGAGATGCTCTCATTGAACGACATTCCGTCATTGGGCACATAAGGAGCCTCCATGCGCATATACTTGTAGTACATCTCGGCAGCCTTGTCGTAGTTGTTCTGGGTAAGATACAAATCAGCCGTAACAAGAGCCACTGGGAAGAAGCAGGACTTTGAAGGAATGCTCACGGAACCGTTGTTGTAATTACCGTATGAAGGATAGCCAAATTCCTCCTGCAACTCGTATGCGCGGTCGAGACCGGCAGCAACGAGAAGGTCGGCGATATTGTCCTTGCTGATTACCTTTCCGCTCTTGATGATTTCCTTGCCCACCGAACTGCTGGCAACTGGTTCGGTGAAGAAAGGCACTGTGCCGTAGTTCTGCACAAGCTGCAAGTATGTCCAGGCACGCATTGCCTGAACCTGCGCCCACTCCTTCTGCATATACTTCACTTCGTCCTTCACGTCTGCCGTATCAACATAGTGGAGATAGAAGTTGCACTGGTTGATGATGTTGTAGTAGTCGGCGCACTGAAGGAAAGCATTGTCGCCGTCTCTCTGCTCGTCAAAGTTGGATATGTGGCTCACGCTGTCGCTGGTGTAGGTGGTGGTGGTAACAAGGTCACCACGCGCCTCGCCGAGAATCACATCGCGTTCAACAATCTTCTGCATACTCTTGAGAATGCCGAGGTATGAATAGAGGGAGTCTCCCGCATTTTTCTCGGTATAGCGCTCAAGGTCGGGCGTGAGCATATCCGAACATGATGTTGACACGCACAACATGCCCGCAAGCAGAACCACTAAACTTAATATAGATTTCTTTTTCATTGTTCCTGGATTTTACAAGTTGAATGTTACACCGAAGTTGCAGCTGAAGCTCTGGGGCAGATAGCCTGCATCAACGCCCTGATAGAGCACAGAGTTGCCACAGGAAACTTCGGGATCTTCGCCTTTATATTTTGTAAGGGTGAAAATGTTGTTGCACTCTCCGAATACGGTGAGACCTTGCAGCCAGCTGAGTGAGAGGGGCAGCTGATATGTGAGGCGCACCTTCTTTAGCTTCAAGTACGAACCGTTATCAATCCAACGGTCGGAGAAACGCTCGTTGTTCACCCATTCTTCGGTGTTGGTGGAACTCATCAGGCGCGGAATGCTTGTTTCCTGACCGCTATAGCGCCAACGGTTCACGAGAGCCTTTGACTGGTTCCAAACGGTGCTGCCCTGTTCGAGCTGCGAACGCTGGTAGTCGTAGATGTCGTTGCCCAAAGAATACTTGAAGTTGATGTCAAGAGTGAAACGCTTCCAATTGAGGGAAGTGAATATGTTACCGTAGATATCGGGATTGGGGTCGCCAATCTTTACCATATCGGCCTCACTAATCCAACCGTCGCCGTTCACGTCAACGAAGTGCACATCGCCGGCCTTGAAATCGCGTGAGGGATCACCCACAACGCCGGTGGGGTATTTCAGATAGCCATACTTGCCGGCTGTGGAAGCCTCGGCGTTGTCCTTGAACACACCCTTGGTCTTGTAGCCGTAGAACACACCAGCGGCATAGTTCTTGGCGGTAAGCACATTGTCCTTGCCATAAACAGAGGTTGTGAAACCGTTGATGGTCTTGTAGATTGTGCTGGTCATACCGTTCTCGTCGATGTTGTAGAGATCAATCTTGTCGGTCGAGGGGAGGTCGGTAATCTTGTTTGAGTAGTGACCCATTGTGAAACCTGCCTGCCACTTCCAATCCTTGCTGTTAACAATAACGCCGCTTACAGACACCTCAACGCCGTTATTGCGGAGTGCGCCTTCGTTGGTCCACATATTTGCGAGACCTGTGAGGTAGCTCACTTCCTTGCGGGTGAGAAGGTTGGTTGTCTTACTGAAATACACCTCAGCACCGAGGCTCAGACGGTTGTCGAAAAGATTTGTCTGAAGTCCGATGTTGAAACGGTGGTTGGTTTCCCACTGGATTTTGGGATTGGCAATGTTTGCAAGCTGAAGACCCGTTGCGGTGTTGAGGAACTTGATGTTCTGGAAATATGTACGGGTTGCATAGTAGTCGATGTTGTCGTTACCGGTCATTTCATACCCTGCGGTGAGCTTGAGAGAGTTCACCCAGTCGGCATTGAACCAGTCTTCTGAAGAGATGAGCCAGCCTGCCTGCAAGGAGGGGAACAGACCCCAACGCACGCCGAAGAGCTTCATGCCGGAATCAGCCTCTTTGCCGAAACGTGAAGAAGACTCCATTGACACCGTACCGTCAACGAAGTAGCGGTTGCGGTAGTTGTAAGAAGCATTGAGATAGTATGCGAGGTTTATCCAAGTGTCGTTTGTGCCTCCGTAGTCGAGGAAGCTCAAGCCGTAAGACAGGTTAGGCAACTTGTCGTTCGTGTTGTTGTATCCCTTAACGTAGGTGTTGCTGTACGTGTAGTTTGAAAGGCGCATGCCAGCCAAAACGTCGAGGAAATGAGCGCCCATCTGCTTTTTCCATTCAGCACGCAGGTCGTTGAACACCGTGGTCTCCTTGCCATACTGCGACTTTACAGAACTGCTTACAGAGCCGAGACCTTCGATGAAGCGGCTCGGAGTTCCGCTGTAAGGCAGATAGTATTTCTCGCTTGTACGGTTGAGGATGTAGCTGAAACGGTCGGAAATCGTGAGATTTCTGTTCACCACATACTTGGGAGTTACGTTGATCATGAACTGGGTCTGCTCCATGTAGTTCTTGTCGTTGCCCTTGCCGTTCTTGAGAATCCAATACGGATTTGCCAATGCGTAGCTGTCATAGTTCTGCGCAAAGAGGAATGGGTTGGGGCTGGCATCGAAATACTTGCCGGCATAAACACGCTTGTCCATGGCAACCTTGTTAACGAGGTTGACGGGATCCCATGTTACAACATAGGAATACGGGCTGAGGAAAGGAGCCTGTATGAGACCGAGAACGTTGGGGGAAGCGATGTTGTCGTTGTTGTAGCTCTCTGCCCAACCGTTATCACGAAGGTTGTAAGTTGAACGGCCGTATGCAAGGTCGAACGAAGCCGAAAGTGCATCGGTGATGGTAATGTCGGTGTTGAAACGCAGATTAAGACGGTCGAAGTTGGTCATGCGTGCCGTAGCGTCTGACTTGGTGTAGCCAAGAGAGAGGTTGTACATAGCCACATTGTCACCACCCTGTACGCCTACCTTGTAGTTCTGCGTGAAAGCCGTGCGGTAAAGGTCCTTGCTCCAGTCGGTGTTGTTGTGATAAAGAGGATAGTAAACAAAGTTGGGATCCTCGTTCAAGAAACCTACGTGGAAATTGCTGCTGTTGTCTTCAGAATCCTTATATGTACCTATAAGTTCGGAGAGATAGCTGCGGTATTGGCCTGCATTCATTACGTCAACATAGTTGGGAGCTGTTTCAAAGCCGCCGTATATGCGGGCGTTGATGCGGGTTGCCTGGCTCTTGCCACGGTTGGTGGTGATTTCAATCACACCATTGGAAGCCTTTGCACCATATAATGCCGTACCGTTCTTCAAAACCTTGATGTCAGCGATATCGTCAACATCGAGCATATTGAGGACGTTGTTGATGAATCCCTGATGAATGGTGGAGCGGTCGTACTGCATATCCCAAACAACTCCGTCAACCACAATCAATGGCTGTGCGTTGGCGTTGAGCGAATTGATACCCTGAATGAACATGGCAGCTCCCTGTGCGGGGACTCCGCCGCGTGAAACGGTGCGCACGGAACCGTTAAGAGTGTTCTCTATGTCGCTCTCCGCCGTAATGGCCGTTGTGTTCGTGGGATGCATCTCGGAAACCGAGAATATGCTTACGCCATCCTTGTACACTGGTTTGAACGCAGAAGAAAGCATCTTTACGTCCTGCGAACTCTCGCCCTTAATGGCGCACTGCATACCGTTGTAGCCGCTCACCTCGAAATAAAGGGAAGTCACAAACTTGGGAACAGAGATTGTATAGGAGCCGTCCTCCTCAGTCATTGCTGTATAGAGTTTGTTGTTGAGAGCCTGTACACGTACACCGCTAAGACCTTCGCCTGTGGCTGCGTCGAGCACCTTGCCGCTCACGCTCTTCATTTCGTAAGTGGGAATCTCCAATTTTTTGGGTTTCTTCTTTACGGCAGCAGAATCTTCTTCGATTACCTCTGCATCGTCAACGTTGTCCTGAGCCACCAGAACCGTAGTTCCTGATAACATGAAAAGACATACGGAGGCACGTAAAGCCCAATGCATAAATTGATTTTTTCTATTATCTTTCATTTGTCTCTTTATTTTTAGTTAACAAGAACCATATTATTTGTCTGATTCATCATCCTTGCTAACGAAGAGGAAGCAGTCGATGTAGAGAGCCGGATCATATATTTTCTTCTGAGCGGCGGTACGTACAACCGATTTGAGCTTCAGTTTCGGATAGCTTGGTGCAACACCACTGAAAGCATATGGGAACTCGAAATCCTTAAAGAGGAGCACGCTGTCAATAACACCGGCACGTGTTTCAAATTCTTTTCCGCCTTCTTCGTTTATCGCATCCTGCGATATGTCGCGACCGTTCTTGTCGTTGTAGTCATAAACGATAGAAGCCGAGAAGTGGTTGCGCTTGGTTTCCTCAATCGTCTGGTTTTTCTTGTCGATGTTGAGCGGAACCATCACTGCATAAATGTCGTATTTGCCAGAAAGGATGCCGGGTATCTTAAAGCTTACAGTAGGCTGTGAAGCCGAACTGGAACCCGGGAAATATGCAAAACTGTTGTTGCTTACAAATCCCTTTACAGAGTCGTTACGGTTAATGGAGGTCAGATATACGGAACTTCCGTAATATGTGCCGTTCTTTTCCGCCGAAGCAAATCCGTTGATATCTTGGTAGAACTGGTATTCTGCCTCAACACGTATGGTTGTATGCCACGACTTGCTCGGAACATAGCCGTAATTGTCAACAGCATAAGCGTAACCGTTGGATACCTCGAAAGGTTCAGCCCCTTCAACTATCTTTGAAAGATAAGGCTGCTTGATGTTGGGGTCGCTAAGCGATGTGGCACCGCCACGCACCAAAGAGTCGGCATTGTCGATAAAGTCCTTGAAATATGACAGGGAAGACTTTGTTGCGTCATATCCTGGCTGTTTTCCAAGGCTTGTAACAATATTGTTAAGAATAACGCTCTTGATGCGCACATCTGCCATGGAATCGGCGTTGATCTTGTTGTAAAGTATCTTAGTAGTGTTGTCCTCTGTGTAGGGATAGCTGCTCTTATACTTGAAGTATTTGCTAACCTTGGCTTTCGTCTCCGCCCACGCCTTGTTTGTGGGGAAAACACCCATGAGCAACGAGTCCTCGTTCTGCCAGAAATTAAGGCTGCCGATAACCTTGTTGCTAATTTGGAACACGGAGTCCACATACTGGATTTCACCGTTGACGGTGGCACCCGGAGTACTCTGACCTTTCATGAACATAAGGGTGTCATCCTCGTGCAGGAAACTGTAGAGAGAATCCAAACCCTCGGTGAACTCAATAGCCTCATAAAGGTTGGAGGCAAATGGAGCAATGCCCTTCAGCTTGTGAAGAGAACCATTTGAAGCCTCGTTCACCGCACCGTCAACAGAAACTTTCTTGAAAGTGTTTTCAAGAAGATTGTATTCATTAATCTTAGAGTTAAGCATAGTAACCTTTATGGTGTCGCCGCCATTGGTGCCCGAGAAGTTGTAACGGGCAATGTGGTTACGCACAAACTGCTTCTCCACCTCGCGGTTCTTGCCCTCATCGAGCATGGCAAGCCACTTGGACGCATTATATGTGCCGTCCTCCGGAGCCCAAACCGTGAAAGTCTGCGAACCTGCGAGCAACTGCGCGTATGTTAATTTGCTTGTCTTCGAATACTCGTCCACAGTGAAAGTGGTGCGCTCCAAAATCTGCCGCAGGGAATCCAACTGGGGGTCTGCAACAATCTGCTGCCACAACGACTGCTGGGGAGTGGAAGAATGAATATCAAAATGATCGTCAGAGCAAGCGTTGAAGCCCACCAAGGCCAACGTGCCAAACAGACCATATTTGAGCCATTTGCAATTTTTGATGTTCATATCTGATTTATTTTATTTCTTAGTTGAATTATTTATATGAGAAAAAGCGGCGGCACAACCGCTGGCGCAAATGCGCCGCCCTGTTTTTTAGTTTCTCGATATAGTTTGCTCCTTTTCCCAAGCCGGATTTTGGTGAAGCAGAGGATTGACTTTCATTTCATTCTCATAAACCGGAGAGTAAAGAGAATTCATGGAAGACAATTTGGCCTTCACCGCATTAGTGTTTGTTGCATACTTTGTAAGCAGCAGATTGAGCATATTGGTTGTCTTACCGTCATACTCCGCAAGGCGCACGAGGTCGAACCAACGCTTGCCCTCTCCGAAGAACTCTCTGCGACGCTCACGCATAACGAGTGAGAATAGCTGTGAAGGAGTTGAATAGTCGTTAAGCTTCAACTTTTCGCTTTCCGAAGTTACAGTAGGATTGGAACGGTAGAGAATCATTGCAACGTTGTTGAACGCGCTTTCAATCTGCTCGTCCGTTGGAGCTTCCAAGCGTGAGATAGCCTCGGCCTTCATAAGAAGGATGTCGCTCAGACGATACACAATCCAATTGGATCTGAAATTGGATGTGTTTGCCCTGCCAGATGTAGCACCCTCGGAGTTGTCGCTCAAGTTTTTGAACAACGGGGCATCCTGAACATATTTTGCGATTTGGAACACGCGCTGACCAGCCTCAGTATAGCGCATATTCTCCCAACGGCGCATATCAGACTGGCTGTAAACACCACTCGTGTTGTCGATAGCCTTTGTAACAGTCTGGAGCGGGGATGCTGCCTGAAGCAAACCTGCATTACCACTTTCCGCACAATAAAGCCCAACTTTGTCTCTATATGAATACAAGGCACTGTTATAGTTGGAAGTCCCATCAAACTGCAATTCAAAAATGCTTTCGCTGCTGTTTCCGTCTATAAAAATCTTCTGATAGATTTCATCTTCCACATTCTTTGTACTACCATTGGAGGAACGCATTCTGATAAGGAAGTAAGGGTTCTCCTGGTTCGAAGCCGAACTCTGAGCGTAATCCGGATTCGCCTCCTTGTAGCGTGTAAGATACATTTCCAAAGCCGCATCGCAAAGGGTTATAACTTTCTGGTAATCCTCCTGCGACTTGTTGCCATACTTGGCTACTGAGTCGGCAGAAGCATTCTTGGCTGCACGCCACAGATACATATCTGCAAGCAGAGTATAAATAGACTCACGTGTGAAGCGTCCCTTGTCCTCAGCCGTTGAAGAATAGCGGCGCATACCGTTGTCTTTCACCCTGTCAACATCGTTGATAATGGAGTCGAGTACAACTTCCGCAGCAATCTGACGGCCAGAGTGAGCCCTTGCCTCGCGGTCGGTACCGATAGACTTAAAATCAAGAGGCACATCACGGAATGTACGCACCAGATAGAACATATTAAGGGCGCGCAAAGCTTTCATTTCAGCCTCAACAGGTTTCCAGTCCTCTGTTGTGAAGCTAGCATCCCTCTCTATAACCTTGGGACCATACTCCAACACTTTGTTGCAGTAATTTACGTCCTTGTAAAAATCCGCCCAGCTGAAGAGCGAGTTGGTTTGAAGCAGGTTGGCGTTCATGAGATCCTTCATGTCGTCCCAGTTTTCGGAGAGGAGGTCGAAGTTGTCAGAGCGGCATTCGCCCCATATAACGAGCTTTGACATGATGCCGCTTCCGATGAATTGCTTGTAGCATCCGCGCACAGCACTCTCCAAGTCGTTACGATCCTCCCAGAACTCCTCCTCCGTAATCTTGTTGGAGGGGTGGATGGTCAGAAAGTCATCACACGAGGTGATGCCGAGCATTACCAAGGCAAAAGCCGATGTGAGCAGACCTTTATATATATTTCTCTTTTTCATCTTTGTTGAAATCTTTAAAATCCTACATTAACGCTGAATGTAAACGAACGCGAACGCGGTGTCTGCGAACTGTCGAAGCAAGGCGAGAAGCCGCTCTGTGAGTGTTCGGGGTCAACACCTGAATATCTTGACCAGAAGATGAGGTTGTTGCCAGAAAGGGCAAAGCGCAAGGCACGGAGACCGTAGCGTTTGAGCTTCTTAGCGTCAAAATCATAAGCAATCTGCATATACTGGAAGCGGATGTAGTCCCCCGGTTCCACATAGCGGTCGCTGCAAAGAGCGTTGTAAGAAGTACCTGCCTCTGCATTCATAGCGCGGGGAATTTCGGTGATATCACCGTTCTTGCGCCAACGCCAACGTGTAGCCGTGCTTTGGTTGCGGTTTGTACGCATATCCTCTGCCTCCATACGTGCAAGGTTCACAATCTTGTTGCCATAACGGAAGTTGAAGCTGGTCTTCAAGCTCCAACGGCCATAGTAAAGGTCTATACCGAAGCCACCGTTCAGCTTAGGATTGGAGCTGCCGAGATAAACCATATCTAGCTCATTGATCTGACCATCGTGGTTGATGTCCTCGTAAATAGCATCACCACCGCCGAATGTGTAGTTTCTGCCACCATAGTTATAGTACATCTGAAGGGGGTTGCCCTTTGCGTCATATATAATATTGCCATTGGCATCGCGTGCCACAGGGCAGGTTGCGTTGAAGCTGCCGTTCAAACCATACTTCTCTGCGTAGGCTGCGGTGCGCTCACCATAGATGGTGTTCTTTGACTGGTCAGCGAAGTATCCGCAGTGGTCGTAGTCGAAACGGTACACACCCTTGTAGCGGAAACCGTAAATGCCGCCGAGTGCATTGCCAATCTGAACGCGGCTCATCCAAGTTTCGTTGTTGTAATTGAAGTCGCCGTTAAGGCTCGAAAGCACGCTCGCGTCCATCTGTGTGATTTCGTTCACGTTCTGGGCGATATTGAACTTGCCCACAACCTGAAACTTAGGAGCTACGCTGATTTTCTTGGTTACGAAGTTGAGTTCCCAACCCTTGTTCTCCATCTTGCCGACGTTAGCCCAAGCAAGAGTGCTGAAACCTACGGATGAAGGGATGCTCACATTCTGCATCAAGAGATCCTTGGTGTATTTGTGGTAAATATTCAAGTCAAACTGGAGAAGGTCCTCAAGCAAGTTGAGGTTGAATCCCATATTCCATGCAGAAGTCTTCTCCCACCTGAGGTCGGTGAGACGGAGGTTCTGGGGAGCAATGGCTGTTCCACCGATATAAGTACCGGTGTTTGAATACGTGTTGTACATAAGTCCTTCCTCACCGGGCTGGTTACCGTTGATACCCCAACCGGGACGGAATGCAAGCATATTGACAATCTTTCTGATAGGCTTCATGAAAAGCTCGTCGCTAATGTTCCAACGTCCCGACACACCGGGGAAGAAGCCCCAACGCTTGTCAGCACCGAAACGTGTGCTTCCGTCAGCACGGAGCGTGAAGTCAGCCACATACTTTGACTTGTAAGAATAGTGCACACTTCCGAGAACGCCAAGGCTGTGTCCCTTGCCCACGCCAGTTGAAGCACCTGTAAGGTAAGCCAACACGCTCGGGTCGGTTATGCCGCCCGCCAAACCATTGGAAGAAATGTTCTGGTTGTCGCTCGTGCTTGTTGACATTTCCATACGACCCATAGCTGTAAGGAAGTGGTCGTCGGTCTTGAATTTCGGAGTATAAACAAGAGTGTGGCGGGTTGTAAAGGTAAGGCTTTTCGACTCGCCGTCGCTCGCGATGTTAATACCACCGCTGTCATACCAGTGACCGCTGGTGAGAGAAGCAGGATAGTAACCCTTGTTGGTGTTGGTGTAAGCCTTCATGTAAACCTCACCCGTATAGTTGAGCTGTGTGGCACTTTCGTCCTTGCCCAAGAATTTGTACTCAATCTGGAACTGCGGGTCAATTGTGTAAGTGCTCTCCTTTACCCACGAACCGTTAGCAATGGCAACAGGATTACCGTTGCTTACCATATCACGGAGATAATAGGAACTCAAACCATCGCGCACTGCACCTGCCCCATCAGCAGCGGGGAACATCTTGAAGTACTCATGAGTGTTGTAGTAGTCTCTTGTCTCGGTGTCGTACTCATAACGGTAAACCGACATATTAGGCATTGCCTTGTATGCGCGCTCCAGAATACCCGTGTAGTTCTTCTTGTTGTTTGTGTAGGTAAGAGAGAAGTTTGACGAGAACTTGATGCGGTCGCTCACGTAGTAGTCAAGAGCCATACGTGTGGAGAAACGGTCGAGAGCCTGCTTGATGATTGTACCGGTTTCGTGGTCGTAGCTGCCCGAAATACGGAACTGTGCCTTTTCACCACCACCAGAGAGCACAACATTATAGTTGTGGGTCTGACCGAACTGAGTAACCTCATCACGCCAATCGGTGTTCTTGTTGAAGTTGCCGAAATACATAGGACGGTTGCGGTCGTATGAAATCTCAACAATGTTTGAAGCAATGTTGCTTTGTGAGGGGTTGAAATAAGCCTCCTTGAGCATCATGGTGTATTCGTCGCCGTTTAGCATCTTCATGCCCTTGGGCTGCCATGCTCCAGAGAAACGGTAAGAGAAGTCAACACGAGCAGGACCACGGTGTCCACGGCGTGTCTTGATTTCAATCACACCGTTAGCACCACGCGCACCCCAAATGGCGGTTGCGGCAGCGTCCTTCAATACGTTGATGCTCTGGATATCCTCCGGGTTCACGGAAAGCAACTGTGCGAACTGTTCGCTGTTGTCCATGTCCTGAAGGTCAATATCGGAACTGTTGTAGTTTTCGAGAATGTTGCCGTCAACCACAATCAAAGGCTCCTGGTTACCATTGATACTGGTAACGCCACGCAGACGCATGGTAGTACCCGAACCAAGGTTACCCGAGTTCATCACGATGTCGAGACCTGCAATCTGTCCCTGCAAAGCCTGATCGGCTGTCTCGAATGAAAGACCCTTCATTTCGTCCATGTTAAGTTCCTGTGATGCCACGGAAACCTCCTTCTTGGGAATGGACAGACCGTTGGTCTTTACGCGCTGCTTGCCGGTTACGGTTACAGTCTTGAGCTGTGTCTTGCTGCGGAGTTCTATACGGAACACCTTAGTGGCTCCAATCACCTGACTGTACTTAGCGTAACCAATATATGAAATCTCAAGGCGGTTCTTACGGTTCTTCACCGGCATGGAGAAGTTACCGTTAACATCCGTCGTGGTGTTCTCAACAATACGGTTGTTTTGATCCACCTCGACTACATTCGCCATCATCACCGGTCCGTCGGCCTTATTCCAAACGTGTCCGGAAATTCGATCCTGCGCTGCCACTGTGGTGAAGCAGAAGCACAGAGCGAAGAGCAATAGATATTTTATTTTATTCATGGTTGTTTATTTTATTTCCGAATACGATATTTAGCGATGAACTTTCTGGCGCTTGCCATGTCTGACCAATCGTTGTCGTAACGGCCATCTTTAAGCTCCTTGAAGTTGAGCACACCGTCAATCTGGTGAACCACTGCATAAGAAGACGTTTCAATAGTGGTGGCGTTCTTTGCCTTTGTATTGAAAGTGTAGTCGCGTGTCATGATGTTCCTCAAGGTTTCATCGCTTGTTACGTGGCGCACCGGGCCTTCTACATCGTGACCGTTTGCATCGGTGCTGTAAACCGAACGCACGTTGAGAGTGCCGTTACCGGTAGAGGAAACCTTAACAGAACGGTAGCGGTTGGTCTCGTCGTTAATGCAGGCGGTCTCATACTTGGTGTCCTCTATGGCGTTGTGGTCAGCAAACACAGAGTTATCCTGGAAGTGATACTTGAGGAAGTTCACAAGGCAGGTGATCATGGCCTGAGCCTTGAACTTATACTTGCGTGTGAGCGCGAGTATCTGATCTTCGCTTGCCCCGGCATCGGTTGCTGCCTGAACCTCGTTCTCGCCGTTCACGATTACCTCGGAAATCTGATCCCATGTGGGGAGCCCCAACTCGATAGCCTCGAGCACAGCCTCGTTTGTGGGAACATAAACTGTATATCTGAACGAGTTGAAGAAACGCACGTTGTCGGTAAGACCGTTCTGCGAGGAAGTGAACACAGTGTATTTCTCTATTTCGGTGTCCTTGTCCTCCTGCTTCTTAACGCTGTCGGCAACACCTGCGCGGGTGAGCAAGTCTGCGTCAATCTGGCAGAGGTTGAAGAACTGGTAGAACGGAGAGGTCTCGCCCTCGCCCTGAAGAACACTGTAAACGGACTTCATAGTGGTCTGGATGGGGCGGTTTATGATATATGTCATACCGTTACCGTAACCTGTGGTCTCTTCGCGGCGGTCGTATGTGCGCTCCACGGTAATCAGAGAGTCATGGTCAATCTGGAAACCGCCCTGTACCTTGAAGCCTGCCTGAGTCTGGTCGAAGTCGCCGGAAAGTGTCCCATCGTCGCGGTTGGAAATCTTGACGGCGCTACCGCCCTTGGTTACATAATACTGGTTGAGCGAACCGAAACCGGTCTTGGACTCTGCATCAGAGTGTACAATGATGTGGGAATCGAGAAGATCCTTCAAACGGTTGTTGATCTGCTGTGCGGAAACAGAGCCGGGAATGGAGCCGCCGATTTCGTTGGTTACGGGGTCCCACTTGTAAGCACGCGCCTTTACAGGTGCGGTTGCGTCGGCACGACGTGTACTGTAGTAGAATGAGAGAACGCGCGGCTGTGTCCACTGGCTTGTTACCTCATCATAATATGTAGAGAGAGCGTCGTCGGTGGGGATGAAGAAGCTGAAGCGTGAGCTCATAGCCAACAGGTAGTATGAGAAGAACGCGTTCAACGGAGCAGAGTTCGGGTTGGTGATATAGGAGTCATCGGCCGAAATTGCCCAGTTGAAAATCTTCATGTCCTTGCCCACAAGTGCAGGAGCGGAAACCGCAGCATATTTTGCGGGAGCGAACACCTGATTCATTATATATACAGCACCGTTGTTTGCAAGAAGCGTGGTGTCGATCGTGGCACGGAAGCCGTCAACGCCGCCCTCGATGTTACCGAACATCGGGTCTTTTGCATCGTTCATGATGGTGATATATTTGCTCGGCACGGAGTTGATGAACGAAGACTTCATGAGGTTCTGCACAAACGGCTGGATGATACGGATAGGTATCTGGTCGGTGTTATACACCAGATTCTCCTTGGTGTTCTCCTTCTTTGCGTATGCCTCCATGAGGAACTCACCGGCGCCGCCGGGAAGGAAGTATTTCTCAAGCACCTCGTCTGAAGGCACGAACATCGCGCCCATGTCGGTGTAGAGCTGCTGTCCCTCGGGATAGTAGCGGTTCCATCCCGGGTCGTAGTCAAGGATAAGGTTCTCGCTCACCTTTGCGCCGTACGGGTCGGTGTCGAGACGGCCGCCCTGCGAGCGTGCGGAATAGTAACGCTTCTCAAACACAGAGTCGCGTATGCCCGTAAGCTGCAAGTGGGAGGATGTGAGCGTTGAGCTGTAGAACGGCGCCGAGAAACGGTCGAGCAGGTGGCTGAAGAGTTTCGTCTTGCCGCTCGTGCGTATCATCTCCGCCATGTTTGACGGAGAAATCAGCACGCGGTCCAACTTGTCAACATAGCCGTTCAGACAGGTCTGGTCCTGCCCCACAACCTTGCTGCCATATATATGCGCGTCGGTCGCTTCGCGGGTTGTGCCCACCAATGTCTCAAAATCGGCGTCAGTGATGTTGGTTTCGCCCATCTGCCCTGCGAGGAAGTGGGTCATCAAAGGAGTGGTTCCGTCGAGGGCGAGCCAGACGCCGCCTTTCTCCTGTGTGCGGAAACGCTTCCAGTAGTCAATCTCAGCAGCCTCCGAATCATCGCTGTTCTCGTTGAAGATTTCGGGGATGTCGCCTCCGTCCCAGGCGAAATAGGGAATGGAGTCGGTTACTGCGGCCGAAGTGGGCTGGCGCAGGCACTGGTTCTTCGAGATTGTAGAGCCCGAGCTGATGTTCGTCATCATCTCAAGAAGATATGCGTTGTCGAGCATGGAGGAGCCCAACAGCAAATTCTTCATCGAGAGGGTGAGATCCTCATACTTCTTCACGCCCCACTGGTTGTTTTGATAAAACTTGGCAAAAGCGTCATCGTCTGCGACGAACAACGTCTTACTGCCTGTACGTTCCAAGACTTCTTGGTAATCCAAATCCTGAATTAGACGCACGGTATTGGTGTAGTTCTTCTGTCCCACCAGATAGTCGTAGATGCTCGCTCCGAGCCAGCTTGGCTTCTTGTCGGGCAAATCGTAATCATCAGAACAGGAGTACGTCAATCCGCACATCGACAGCAGACAAACAGCCATCAGCCATTTTCCGCCTTCTTTGATCAAACGGTTTTTCATACACATCATATTTATACTATTATTTTTATTTGTTTTCATACCTCATTTCCACGGTTTTTGCTCACGAGTAAAGGGGCGCAGCTGTAGCAGCGGAGCCTCCGACGTAACTGAAAGACACTTTTCATGTTTCATAAATGACTATTAAGGGCTTCATACAAAGCCGGTTATTATGGTATTGTTTATTCTAATCTCCTTATATTTATATTCTTAGCTAAGCACGTTAATCTTGCAGATGCAAGTTGCACCTCCAAAAGTACTGTTTTTTTTATTTTTAGCAAACACTTATAGCAGTTTTTTCTGCTTTTTCACTATCCCACCCCTCCGTTTTTACAGAAACCGCAGGACTTTCACCGCGAAAATTACTAAGTTTTTCACACGTGGCGGCATATTGGGAGCATTTTTTATGATTTTAATTTGCACACCGTGATTTTTGCGGTTTTCGAGGCTTTGAATTTAACATTCCAAGGGTGTCTGAACCGGGAAACGCACCCTTGCCGGCATCAAAACCCGCCACGAAAAAAGCCGCCCGAAATTACACTTTCGGACATCATTTCCGCGCCCCACCCGCCGACACATCCTCACGCCGCAATCCCGCCGTACAAAGGGCGGCCCACACTCCGGCGCCGCCGGTTTGCGACGCCGGCATCCCCCTGCCACCCTTGCGCCCTCCCGGCTTCAAAAATTCCGTCCAGACGCCTTTTCATGGCGGGCACGTTTTTCTGATTTCGCTTTTTACAAAATATACAAGATTTTACATTGCGAGTTAACAGATATGTAACAATTAGGGCAAACCTCTTTTTACACAAATTGTCGGATTATCAATTATAAAGACGGCAAAATTAAACATAGATTTAATTTTGCATTTCAAATTAACATATTATCCCCACACGAGCGCACACCGCCACCGAACATAATTTCACAGTATTTGAAACATAATCACTCCATGGGCATATGTTTTGCAAAGAGGTTAGAGCGGCGAAACTCATGGACGCAGTCGCGCTTTTACAAATTTGCAAAACACGGATAGCCAATGGTTTGCGCTTATGCAACACGCCCCTGCAAATGGCAGAAAACCATAATCGCGCATTCTTTCCCAAACTCTGCTAAAACTACATAGGACATGGGAAAAACCATGTCCTATGTAGGAAAAATTATATCAGACATAATTCAAATTACATCAGACCTTTTTCCGGCACTTGCAAACATCTGAAAAACAAAAACTTACAAAACCTTGTCAAGTTCAATTAACTTTGCGGCAACCAATGCGTTATCCAAATCCGCCTTATACGCCCGGACTTTTGCCCCAATACAGACCGCAGCCTTGGCTGTGTTGCCCAAGCTGCGGCCTGTATTGTTTTATGGAGTTTGGCATTTGCGCCAAACTTCCTTTTGCCTTTTTACGCCACCTGAGTCACCATTTGTCTTCGGGCTTTGTGCCGTTGTAAACACTCTTCGGCACCCACTCTATGAAATCAGGACCGAAGTTTGCCGGACCGTTGAGCAGCGACTTCATACGCATATAATATGTAACGCCGGGGCGGCAGTTCTCCGTGGTTACTATATGGCGCAACTTTGCACCGCTCGGTCCGTAGCTGCGTCCGCCCTCGGTTACGTTTGTCGAGTTGAAGCCGAAGCTGTTCGGACACTTCATGAAAGTGTGGTTGCGCATATTCTTGTCGTTCTCGCGGTTCACGTCGGCATCGTCGGGGTCGTCCTTTATCCAGCCTATCACAGATTTGTTTGGCTCTATGCGCGCATCGATGGGAAGCCCCACCGCAGCGAGGTTGTTGGGGTCGGACCCAAAATAGAACTGCACCATACCGCGCCCGCTGTCGTTGCAATACCCGAGGCGCAATTCGTATGTACCCTCGTATGGCACAGGCGGAAGCTGCCACGTTATGTCGTAATATCCTTCAAGCACAAAGTCGTCGGCCTCGTAATTCAGCCAGTTGATGTTGTAGTTGTTTATGGATATGAGCAGTGTCTGGTCAGAGAATTTCACTTTGCGCAAATAGCCGGAGGGAATCATATTGTATATGTTCGTGGGCTGCTGGCGCAGGCCGTTCGTCATAAGCTCGTGCTGCATTGTCTGCGTGTCCCAGCGCATACGCTCGTTGAGCACCTTGTACCTGACAACATCGTCATATACAAGCACGCCGTCAATCATGTGGTAGAAACCGTTCAGTGCCTGGTTGTCGCGTGTGCCGTTGCCCGACTGCACAAGGATTCCCTTTATAGGCACCTCCAGCTCGCGGTAGCTGTCATCGTCATACTCGCTGACATAGCGGTTAATCCTTATCCCCTCGGTCTGCTCGCCGAGCGTGAACTTCAGTATGCGGTGTTCCTTGCCCATAGTCTCATAATACTCGAACTTGTCTATGCCAAGCTGCTCGGGGCGGTTATATGAATAGCCGAGCTGCCCCTTTGTTATGACAATATTGTTATACGCCATGCTCACGTCGATTATATGGTAGCCCACAAACTGGTTCAGGGCGTTCTCCATGCTTTTCGGATCGTCGGACGTTGCGTTCGGGTAATACTCCTTCACCTTCCGGTTTATCACCGGCATCACCTCGTCCCAGTTCACAACGTTGCCGTTCACAATTTCGAGCTTCACGCCCCACTCTGCCTCAAGCAGGCTGTCGGGCTCAACAAACGCCGTGTAGCCCCAATTGTGATGCAGGGGTTCGTTAAGCCTTTCGCTGTACCATATGTGCTTGTAGTCCTGCGGGTGGTCCTGCAGCTCGTACCCGTCATCGCGATACCGCGTCATGCTGTCAGCCCACGAGGTGAGCTCGAGCAGGTGCGAGAAGATGCGCGTGTTGTCCTGCATTCCGAGAAGTCCGGGAAGCGATGTCGAAGCCGGCATCACTACATGGTCAACCACGTGTATCTGCCCGTTCTCCACCTTGTTGTCCGAACTCACAATGCGCGAGAAAGTGTTGATGCGGGTAATCACCCTGCCGCTGTCGTTTGCCTGGAAGTTTATCACTATATAGCGGTCGGCCATGGTCTTCAACTGGAGCACGCCCTCCTGGAAGTCGGTTGACTTGTAAGCCTCGATGTCGCCGTTGTCGATGATGCTGTTGAACACGATGACCTGCGCCATTGAGTCGCTCACCATATTCACGTCGAAATTCTTCCGGTTCTCCACCGAGTCCACAAATTCCTGTATTGCGTCGTTGGTAGGTATGAAGCACGTGTAGTTGCCACGGCTTTCGAGCATATGGTCCATGGTTGATCCGCGTCCCATTCCCGAACGCGCCTTTTTGAGCAGGATGAGGTATTTGCTCAGCTCGGGCTGCTGCCTCACGAAATCCGTAGCGCTCTGGCCCGTGAAAACATAAAGGTTCGACTCGTCTATGTTGTCAGAACACGAACTGACCATAATCCCGGCTATCAGAACCGACACAGCCAGCACAAAACGCGAAAGCCTTTTGGATGTAATGCTATTTATTATTTTCATGGTAACACTCTTTTGTATTTCAATCCCCAAATTTAATGTTTTACCGGCAATGTGCAAAAGAAATATCAGCTTTTTTCACAAAACCGCCAGCTGCCACAGCGTATGCCGCACATTTTGTACCCGAACAGCCACTTCTTTCGCCATGCAGTGCCAGTGTTTGCCAATATGTTTCAAACGTTGGTGTACAGGGCGTATGCAATACGCCCCTACAAATCCCGCAAGACCAATACCGCTAAAACTACATTTGATGTGGGAAAAACTATGTCCTATGTAGAAAAAATTATGTCAGATGTAATTCAAACTACATCAGACATAATTTTTACCATTGCAAACAACTGAAAAACAAGTCGTTATGCCAGCGGCAACAAAACCGCTTATTATTCTGATGACCAATATGTTACACAATTCAAGGCACACGTAAATCCGTCTGATGCGAAACGGTAAAACTTCATGTGCATACACGAAACAAAGCTGCCATGAAGCGCGAAACTTCACGGCAGCCTTGTTGTCATATGCACCAAATGCTTATTTTCCGGCAGCCGCGCCCTTTTTGCGGCGCACCGATACTGCCACCGCCGCCACAAGCGCAAGAAGCATTACGGCAAGAGCCGCATAGGCTACAGTCTCTGTGGTGTGGAGCGACTGCGGGTCAAACTTCATGACAAGCGTGTGCTGCCCTGCGGGAACCCTTAGCGCACGCAGCACATAGTCGGCACGGCCTACTGGAATGTCCTTGCCGTCGAGCGTTGCCGTCCAGCCCGGATAATAAATCTCCGAAAGCACAACCACACCGCCGTTCTGCGAGCCGAGCTTGTATGTCAGCTCGTTCGGCTCGTATGCCGTAAGCGTGATTTTCGCCGTGGTGTCGGCGGCGGCATTCGCATACGCCGCGCCAAGCTCTTTCTCGAACTCCTTGTCGGCAACGGCCTCAACGCGGCGGTTTATCTTTTTGAGCAGGGACATCTCGGCTTTCGCCCCGTCAACGTATGTCAGCTTGCCAACAAACCACGCATTGCCGTAGGCGCACGGGTTCTGAAGGGGAACGGTCTTGCCCTGCTGCAAAGGCAGTATGAAGTATTTGCCGTTGAGCATATTTATCGTGGGGCATACCGAGTCGGCATTGAACTTCGAGAAGTCGCCGCCCGCCTGCGGTATGGCCTTCATCAGCGCCTGCATTTCCGGGGCTATGCAATTGCTTATCAAATCCTGGTAACGCCCGAGCTTGGCGGCATGGTAGCCGCCGATGCTCTTGTGCCAGTAGGAGGTTTCGTTTTCGTTGAAAGTGTCGGACGCAAAGTTAAGCACCCGGTAGTCAAGGCTCCTGTCCTGCAATATCTGCTCATCGGTCTCGGTCTTGGCAAACACCTGCTCCTTTTGCAGCGGGTCAACAAACATTCCGTTGTTGAGGTAGCGGCGGTTAACGCCCCACATATCCACAAGGCAAAGCGCCGTTACGGCCACAACCATCCATGTGGGCTTCAGCTTGCCGCTGCGGTAAACCATAAGTATAATCATGCCAACTGCAATAACCCAGAAACTTCTCCAGGCATCGGCAGAGAGTATGGAGTGGCGTATTGCGGTTATGTCGGCGGAAAAAGAATTTACCGTTTCGGGCGGGATTATCTGGCGCAGCTCATTCAGCACTCGGTGTTCGCTGCCCGTGAGGCAGTCGCCGAAGAACGTTCCGGGCATCACCGCAAACAAAACGCACAACCCCGCCGTTACCCCGAACGATATGTAAAGCGGCAGGGGTTTCCTGCGCAGCAGGTCGTGCTCCGATGCAATGCGCGACAGCGTAAGGGCGGCGAGCAGCGGAATTGCGAACTCGGCTACCACAAGGATTGACGACACGGCGCGGAATTTGTTGTACATCGGGAAATTGTCAATCATCCAGTTTGTGAACGCAGGGAAGTTATGCCCCCACGAAAGCAGCATGGAAAGCACCATGAGCAGCATGAGGCAGCGGCTTACCGCACCCCTTGCATAAAATAACGACAGGACGAAAAGCATGCACACGAAAGCGCCAACATACACAGGGCCTGAAGTTCCCGGCTGTTCGCCCCAGTATTGCGAAAGCCCCGGGGTGCCTCCCCCGAGCTGCGGGTAAAGCTGCTGCAAAGTCTGCATGTATTCGGCATAATGGGAGTTTGCCTGCGCCTTCTCGTTTGCCGTGAGTGCGCCGCTTGCACCTCCCTTTACGTTTGGCACGAGAAGCGAAAAAGTCTCCCCCTTGCCGTAGCTCCACTGCGTGATGTATTCCTTCGAAAGTCCCGACGCGGCTTTCTTGCCCCCCTTGGCGGGAGACGCAAGTTCGCTGCTGCCGCGCATGGTCTGCTTGCTGTACTGGTACGTGTGGTAAAGGTTCGACGAGTTCACCGCCACGCCAACCAGCGAAGCCACTACAAAAACGCCCACGCCCTTTGCAAACCTTGCAAGCTGCCTCTCCCTCACCGCCGTAATAAGGAAGCCGAGAGACATAAGCACCATGGCGAAGATGAAGTAGTATGTCATCTGCAAATGGTTTGACAAAATCTGCCACGCGATGAAGAACATCGTCATCACCCCGCCCCACAGGTATTTTCCGCGATAGCAAAGCACCATTCCCGCCACCGTGGGAGGAATGAATGCAAGCGTAAGCACTTTCCAAAGGTGTCCCGCCCCTATTATTATGAAGAAATATGATGAAAACGCCCATGCCACCGCGCCGAAAACCGCCACGGGAGGGCGTGCGCGGAACGTGCGCATAAGGATGTAGAAGCCCAGAAGAAGGATGAACACATACATTGCGCAGTCGGTCAGACCGAGTTCGTACACCCTTTCAAGTCCTGACAAAACACTGCGCGACTTGTAGCTCGGCGCTATCTGATACGTAGGCATACCGCTGAAGAGGGCGTTCGTCCAACGGGTGTCGTTGCCGGTGCGTTCGAGATATTCCATTCTCTCGCGCCCCGCGCCCACGCCGCCTGTGATGTCGTTGCCCGAAAGCACCAGCCCCTGGGTCATGGGAGTGATGAAATACGCCACAGACACGAGCACAAACAGCACAACAGCCACCGCGTCGGGCGCAATGCGCCTCAGCCACGGGCTGCCCTGCTTTGCCTTTTGGTTTTCGCTGTTCATATTCATTATATATTATATGGCGGAAAACGGAGGCGCGGTGTTGTGCCGCGTCCCCCGCCATTACTTTTTAATATCTGTAGAAATCGGCTTTGTAAGGACCGCCAACATTCACGCCGATATAGTCGGCCTGCTCTTTTGAAAGCGTGCTGAGGTGCGCGCCGACGCTTGCAAGGTGCAGACGCGCCACTTCCTCATCGAGCGACTTGGGAAGGCGGTAAACGCCAACCTCGTATTTTTTGTTGAAAAGCTCTATCTGCGCGAGTGTCTGGTTTGTGAACGAATTGCTCATCACAAAGCTCGGATGCCCGGTGGCGCAGCCAAGGTTCACAAGGCGGCCGTCGGCAAGCAGCGTTATATGGTGTCCGTCGGGGAACAGGTAGCTGTCCACCTGCGGCTTGATGTTCTCATGCTTTATGCCGGGAACCTTCTTCAGCTTCTCAACCTGTATCTCGCTGTCAAAGTGTCCGATGTTGCACACAATAGCCTCGTCGGGCATCTGCTTCATGTGCTCCACCGTTATAACGTCAATGTTGCCCGTTGTGGTAACGAAAATGTTGCCCACCGGCGCGGCCTCCTCCATGGTAACCACCTTGAAGCCCTCCATTGCCGCCTGCAATGCGCAGATCGGGTCAATCTCGGTAACAAGCACGCGTGCGCCATACGAACGCAGGCTCTGGGCGCAGCCCTTGCCCACCTCGCCGTAGCCGGCAACGACAGCCACCTTGCCTGCAACCATCACGTCGGTTGCGCGCTTAATGCCGTCAACCAGCGACTCGCGGCAGCCGTAAAGATTGTCGAACTTGCTCTTGGTAACGCTGTCGTTCACGTTGAAGGCCGGGAAAAGGAGCTCGCCCCTTTCAGCCATTTGGTAAAGGCGGTGCACTCCGGTTGTCGTCTCCTCGCTCACGCCCCGGATTTCCTTTGCGGTCTTCGCCCAGCGTCCGGGGTCGGCAGCAAGAACCTTCTTGAGAATATCCTTGAGTGCAGCCTCGTCCCCGCTGCCGCTCGGAGTGTCGAGCACGGAAGCGTCCTTCTCCGCCTTTGCGCCGAGGTGTATCATCAGGGTTGCGTCGCCGCCGTCGTCAACAATCATGTTGGGCAACTTGCCTCCGGGGAAGTTCATCGCCTGAAGCGTGCACCACCAATAGTCCTCAAGGCTCTCGCCCTTCCATGCGAACACGCCCACGCCCATGTCGGCAATCGCCGCTGCGGCATGGTCCTGTGTGCTGTATATGTTGCACGAACACCAGCGCACTTCCGCCCCGAGAGCCACAAGGGTCTTTATGAGCACGGCGGTCTGTATGGTCATGTGCAGCGAACCCATGACACGCGCCCCCTTCAAAGGCTTCGAACCGCCATATTTTGCCTGCAGAGCCATAAGACCCGGCATTTCGTGTTCTGCTATACGAATTTCCTTGCGGCCGAAATCAGCCAAACCCATATCTGCCACCTTGTAGGGCAGAGCGGAAAACAGTTCTTCCATTCTTATATTATATTGTATATGTTTTCTAATTGGGGACAAAGATAGCTATAAAAAACGAGAAACGGAAAAGGTGGGAAAACACGGCACAAGTCCTCCCGCGCCCGCCCGGCGTTTAGTCTCAAAAAAAAAGCGCATGAACCGTTTCGCACGGGCAAATTCCGCAAGTTTTCACAACAAGCTGTTTCACAGCATTTTACATCCAAACAAACACAATGCTTTAAGTTGCTGTTTTTCAAAAGCTTGGAATTGCGAAAAAAAGGTCTGATGTAGTTTGAATTATATCAGACATAATTTTTTCTACATAGGACATAGTTTTTCCTGCATCAAATATAATTCGCAGGGTGTTTTGAAAAGAGCGATCGTTTTTGGCTATGCGATAACTGTAGGGGCGTATTGCATACGCCCTTTGCACCACCGGCTGAACCGCACCGCAAACCACCGCCAAAACATTGCAAATAGGCGCAATTCAGGGCGTATGCAATACGCCCCTACAGAGCCGCGATGTTTTGATTAACCGATATTTATTACCAGCCTTTACTCAGCGGCGCACAATGCGGTTTATGAACAGCCAGCCTCCGAACACCTGCAGGAGCATTCCGGGAAGCCCTATGCGGAAGTCCTGCACCGCAGCATTGAAAGAGCCTGTCATGGCCCATTCGCCCAATGTGCCTGTCCCCTGATAGCACAAAACCACAAGGGCGAGCAACGGGAGCGAGGCTTTCCTGAAACGCGCCGACGCCATGCCGGCGGCAACGGCGAGCAATGCGGACTTCATGAGTATTGCGGGCAGAACAGCCGGGGCGGGCATTGAGAACAGCGCGGAATTTGCCAGCGGGGAAAGCACGGCAACCATAAGCCCCACGCGCCAGCCGTATTTGTACGCGCCCACAAGGGTGAAGAAATATATCGGCAGCCATGTCGCCCCGCCTTGATGCGCAAGGTGGAACAACTGGGGCAGCACAATGTTTCCCAATGCAAACAACACTGCCGCCAGATAGGCTTTCATGTCGCCATATCCGAGAGAATACAGTTTTACTGTTCTTGATTCCATGATTGTTTTCTAATCGTTTTCAGTTTGTTCTACTTTCTGTTTGTTTCCTTTTTGCGAGTTCCGCGATTGTCTCTTTTATTGCGCAAAGCATTTCCCCGGGCGATTGCAAATCCCTGCACGCCTTTTCCATGGGACACCACCCTGTGCCGTCGCGGTTTATAATGTGGTGCACTTCCCCGGCAAACTCCACCTCCACGCCGTTTTGGCGCAACAGCGCGACGGCGGGCGTGCTTATGGTATGGGCATACACACTCGCCACCTTGCCAAGCGCCATGAGCGCGGCGGCGGCTTTTCCCACCACCTTGTCGGCAATCCTCGCTCCGTCCAATGCCTGCGGCTCTTCGCCCAGCAAGCGGAGCAAATCTTTCACTCCCCTGCCGCCGAAGGTGCGCACCGCGCCGTTCTCGACCACGAGCGAATGGCCGCCTGTCTCCAGCAGTTCCGCGAGTTGGGCGTTTGTCATAGCGTGCCTTGCTTGAGCTGTTCCACAAATTGGTCTATGCGCTGCATTTCCTTGGGTATGTCAATGTTCTGCGGGCAATGCTCCACGCATTTTCTGCACCCTATGCAGTGGTTGGCCTGACGCAGTTTGGGAACGCTGCGGTCGTAGCCCACAAGGAATGCCCTGCGGGCCTCGCGGTAGTTCTCCGCCTGCCGGCTCTCCGGCACATTGCCCTCGTTGACGCACTTGTTGTAGTGGACGAATATGGAGGGGATGTCAAGGCCGTAGGGGCAGGGCATGCAGTATTTGCAGTCGTTGCACGGGATTGTGGGGTACTGCACTATTATTTCGGCGGTGTCGTAAAGGAAGTTCACCTCGTCGTCCGTAAGCGGCTTCAAGGGGCAGTAGGATCGCAGGTTGTCCTGCAAATGCTCCATGTACGTCATGCCGCTAAGCACCGTGAGCACGCCGGGCATTGTGCCGGCATAGCGGAACGCCCACGACGCCACGCTCCTGTCGGGCTCGCGCTGTTTGAGACGCGCCACCACGTGGTCGGGGACTTTGGACAGCCTTCCGCCGAGCAGCGGCTCCATTATCACGGCGGGGATGCTGCGCTTCGCAAGCTCGCCATAAAGATATTCGGCATCGGTGTTGAAAGAGTTGAGTTCCTTGGCGTGCCGCCAGTCAAGGTAGTTGAGCTGTATTTGCACAAAGTCCCACTTGTAGCGGTCGTGCTGCGAAAGCAGGTAGTCAAACACCTTTATGTCGCCGTGGTATGAGAAACCGAGATTGCGTATTCTCCCCGCCTCGCGCTCGGCAAGCAGAAAGTCGAGAACGCCGTTGTCAACATAGCGCGCATTATAATCCTTCATGGCATCGCCGCCCATGCCCACGCCGTGAAGCAGCATATAGTCTATGTAGTCAACCTGCAAATACTTCATCGAGTTGTGGTACATCTCCAAAGACTTTTCGCGGCTCCATGTTGAGGGGTCGAAATTGGAAAGTTTGGTGGCAATGAAAAACTTGTCGCGGGGGTGGCGTTTCAACGCGATGCCCGTAGCCTCTTCTGAATGCCCCTTGCAATAAGCCGGGGACGTGTCGAAATAGTTCACCCCATGCTCTATGGCGTAGTCCACAAGGCGGTTGACAGCCTCCTGATCTATTTTTTCCCCGCCCTCTCTCGCGCTCTCGCCGGTAACTGTGGGCCAGCGCATACAGCCGTAGCCGAGAATCGAAACCTTTTCGCCCGTCTTGGGGCTGGTGCGGTATGTCATCTTGTCCTTTGGAATCTCGCCCTGCGCCTTTGTGGTTTCGCCGCTCACAGGGTTTTTGCCGGAATTGCAGCCCACAAGCACGGCGGAAGTGGAGACCGCAGCGCCTGCGCCGAGCCTTTTCAGAAACTCGCGCCGATCGATATTGTTCTTGCCTTTGGTATTCATAATTCTTTCAAATGGTTTTATGCTGTTCATGCCCTTCAACATATATAGCGCCGAAAGGACGTGCCGGACACAGGTTCTCGCACGCTCCGCAGCCTATGCAGCGTTCCTCATTCACCACGGGAATCTTCGGTGAGTCCTCCTTTTGCGGGTCAGAAGGCACCATTGTTATCGCCCCTGCGGGACAGTGGCGCGCACAATTGCCGCATTCCACCCCATCTGTGAGGGGAACGCAGTTTTTCCGCACCCAAACCGCATGGCCAACCTGTATGGACGATTTTTCGGCAGGAGTGATTTTTATTATTGCGCCGGCAGGGCAAACTTCGGAGCATTTGGTGCATTCGGGACGGCAGTAGCCGCGCTCGTAAGAAGAACGTGGCTTCATCATCTTGCCGGGACGGAGTACGTCGTTGGGACATACGGCGACGCAGAGCTGGCATCCGGTGCAATGATCCTCCAAATGTTTCAGGCCAACCGCTCCCGGGGGAACAATCGGGGTGTTGCGGTTGGGTATCTTCTTGTCGAGAATCACCGCCAAGCCACCGTCAACGGTTTTACCCTGTGCGTTCGCCACCGCCGTGCCGAGAATGATGCCCGCTCCCGTGAGAAAACTGCGGCGCGAAGCGTCGGGAATTTTCTCGGGCGCTTCTGCCGCAGTTTTTGGAGCGGTCTCCTTTTTGCGCAGTTCGAAATGCAGCGCGTCGTGCTTGCAGTTGTCCACACAGTCCATGCAAGCCACGCAGCGGGAATAGTCAATCTTGTGATTCTTGAAGTCAATGCACGAAGCCTTGCAGCCCCGGGCGCAAAGCGAGCAGTTGCGGCATTTCCCAGTGTCGATAATGGGCTTGAAAAGCGAGTGGCGGGAAATAAGACCCAGGAAAGTGCCAACAGGGCATATAGTGTTGCAATAAGTGCGTCCGTTGCGCCACGCCAGCACCACCACCGCCACAAAAGTAACTGCGGCAAGAATTAGCGTGGGAAGGGCGCGAAGCCACACTTCCCTCTCATAAAAGACATAGCTCCCCATACGCTCGGAAATGTACGCGAGCAGGTTGTTGCCCCACGTGTAAAGCGGGGCGAACATTGTCTGGGCAATTCTGCCGTATGCACTGTATGGGTCGAGCAAGCCCGCCAAGCCGGTGAAAGCACCTGCGACAAAGAGAACCAATACCGCATATCGCAGCCACGTCTTTGCCTTTGAATATGAAAAGCGGCGGTTTCTGCCCTTGCGTCTTGCGCTCAGCCATGAAACCACGTCCTGGAAAACGCCGAGCGGACAGATTACCGAACAGTAAACGCGCCCGAAAAGGAATGTGAGCAACAGCACGGCGACAATAACGCCAATGTTGAGAGCCATGACAGCCGGGAAAAACTGGATTTTCGCCAACCAGCCGAACCAGGCATGGATTGTTCCCGTAAAATCAAGAAACAGCAGGCTGACAAGCGCGAAGAACACGATTGCCAGGGTAATTCTTATTTTACTCAGCATAGTAGTATTTTGTTTTCATATATAAATATAATTGTTACGTTATCCTGTTCCTGTGCAAAAATAATAAACATCGCGCTTTTTGCCGCATACATTTTTACTGATTTGCATACCCAAATTACCGCACTCCCGGTTTTTCATTCCCCCGGCTTCAGAGTGCCGGAAAATTACATCTGAAATAAAAAAAACTATGTCTGATGCAGGAAAAACTACGTCAGACGTAGGAAAAATTATATCAGACCTTTTCCCCATCTTTGCAAACCTCTGAAAAACAACTCGTTATAGCAAACATTATTAAAGAGACATCCTTTTGGAAATCAGCATATTATGTTATTCGGGCGGCATTTGCGGTGTCATGGGGAACCGATCAAAGAAAACGCCAGACCACAACATTAAACAGATTACGGATTGCGCTACCCCTATTACGGATTGGCGGATTTCAGAGTTGCCATTACGCATATTATCAATATATTTGCATCAGAAAAAACAAGGACATTATGGCTGAGAATAAGATTAGGAACATTGAGACCATAACAGAATACAACGATATGCTCGGAGTGGAGACAATGCATCCGCTCGTGAGCGTGGTGAACCTGTCAGAGGCAAAGCCCATACGCCACCTGAAGCACACCTTCGGCTTTTACGCCGTTTTCCTGAAAGGAGAGAAACACTGCGACCTCATCTACGGCCGCCAGCGGTACGACTACCAGAAAGGCACGGTGGTTTGCATCGCGCCCGGACAGGTGGCGGGTTCGGAGGACAACGGCGAATTTTTCCAGCCCCGCGGATGGGCGTTGCTTTTCGACCCCGAGCTAATCCGCGGCACGCAGCTCGGCAAGAACATCCGCGAATATTCCTACTTCTCATACGAGGTGAACGAGGCGCTGCACCTTTCAGAGCAGGAGCGGGGCATATTCACCGACTGCCTAAAAAAGATAGAGGCGGAACTCACGCACTCCATCGACAGGCTTAGCAAGAGACTGATCGCAAACAACATCGAGCTGCTGCTCAACTACTGCCTGCGCTTCTACGAACGCCAGTTCATAACCCGCCAAAGCGCAAACAGCGACATCCTCGCACGCTTCGAGACGCTGCTCAACGACTACTTCACCGGCGACAAGCCCAAGCGGAACGGGCTGCCCACCGTAAGGTATTGCGCAGGAGAGCTGTGCCTCTCGCCAAACTACTTCGGCGACCTCATAAAAAAGGAAACCGGCAAATCGGCGCAGGAATACATCCAGCTTGCCGTGATGAACATCGCCAAGGAGCGCATTCTCAACCCCTCGCTCACCATAAGCCAGATTGCCTATGGGCTTGGCTACCAATACCCGCAGCACTTCACGCGGCTGTTCAAGAAAGTTGTTGGGCAGACACCAAACGAATACCGCCGGCAGTCGAAGCCGGCGTGAACGTCACGCCACACAAACGCGCCACATACAGGTAACAAACAAACCACACCGCCGTAGGGTCGTATTGCATACGCCCCTACAAATTGCGAAAGCCAAAACCGCAAGCCTATTTCAAAACACCCCAAAAACTACAACGGAAATTGGAAAAACCGTGTCTGACGTAGAAAAAATTATGTCTGATATAATTCAAATTACATCAGACCTTTTTTCTCCGTCTTCAAACCCCTTAAAGACAAACCCGTTACAAAGGGGTGATTTTATTGCCTCCGGCATGAACTTCCCAAGCCGCCTGTTGTAAAATTGCGCATCGGCAAGGCATTTTGTGCAAAAAACGGACGATTTTCAACCAAAAATTTTGTCATATAAATCAATAGCCTTAATTTTGCAGCCTGATATAACAATATTATTTATCAAATTAGTAAGATCATGTCTGATATCGAATCAAAAGTAAAAGCTATCATTGTTGACAAACTCGGTGTTGATGAAGCCGAAGTAAAGAACGAAGCAAGTTTCGCAAACGATCTGGGCGCTGACTCTCTTGACACTGTAGAGCTCATCATGGAGTTCGAAAAGGAGTTCCAGATTCAGATCCCCGACGACCAGGCTGAGAAAATCTCTACCGTGGGCGACGCTGTAGCATATATCGAGGCGAACGTTAAGTAACCACTTAACGTTCTTCCTTTAACATCTCACGATGGAATTGAAAAGAGTTGTCGTAACCGGCATCGGCGCGATAACTCCGCTTGGCAAGACTGCGCCCGAAACATGGGAGAATGCCAAACGGGGCGTAAGCGGTGCTGCCGAGATTACGCATTTTGATACATCCAAGTTCAAGACCCACTTCGCGTGCGAGGTGAAGGGCTACAACGCCCAGGACTACTTCGACCGCAAGGAAGTGCGCAAGATGGACCTCTACGAGCAGTACGCGATAATAGCTGCCGACGAGGCCATAAAGGACTGCGGATGGGATTTGGAAAAAGTTGACAAGAACGAAATAGGTGTCGTGTTCGGCGTAGGCATCGGCGGCATCCGCACATTCGAAGAGGAGTCCGTCAACTACGCCAAGACAGGCGAGACCCTCGGCCCGCGCTATTCGCCATTCTTCATCCCCAAGATGATTTCCGACATAGCAGCCGGGCAGATTTCCATCAACTACGGTTTCCACGGCCCCAACTTCGCCACAACCTCCGCCTGCGCCTCCTCCACCAACGCCCTTGCCAGCGCGTTCAACCTAATACGTCTGGGCAAGGCAAATGCAATCGTTGCGGGCGGCGCCGAAGCCGCAATCTGGCCCACTGGAGTGGGAGGCTTCAACGCGATGCACGCACTTTCCACACGCAATGACGACCCGCAGCACGCCTCACGTCCGTTCAGCGCATCGCGCGACGGCTTCATCATGGGCGAGGGAGCGGGAGTGCTCATCCTTGAGGAACTTGAACACGCCCTGAAACGCGGCGCACACATATACGCCGAAATTGCGGGCGCGGGAATGTCGGCCGACGCTCACCACATCACAGCCTCCCACCCCGAAGGACTCGGCGCGAAACTCGTGATGACACGCGCACTGCAAGACGCGGAAATGAAGCCCGAAGACATAGATTACATCAATGTTCACGGAACTTCCACACCCGTAGGCGACCGCTCCGAGGCACTCGCCATTAAGGATGTGTTCGGAGACCACGCCTACAAACTCAACATAAGCTCCACAAAGTCCATGACAGGACACCTTCTCGGTGCAGCGGGAGCCGTTGAGGCACTGTTCTCTGTTAAGGCGGTTGAGGAGGACATCGTTCCCCCGACAATCAACCACGAGGAAGGCGATGACGACCCCGAAATTGACTACAACCTGAACTTCACGTTCAACAAGGCGCAGAAGCGCACCGTGCGTGCAGCCCTGAGCAACACATTCGGGTTTGGCGGACACAACGCCTGCATCATCGTAAAGAAATTCGCGAAATAAAAACTTTGGGCTTGACAAGCATTTTCATAAAGTTGACACAAAAACTGAATGATTAATTTCATAGACAAACTAAAGCTCCCTTTCCGCAAGGACAAGGAGCTTTTTTCATCCCTGCACTCCATTCTGGGTTTCTACCCCCACGACATAAACATCTACAAACAGGCTCTGTCGCACAGTTCCAACGCCATGCAGACCGAAGGCGGGCAGCGGCTCAACAACGAACGCCTTGAATTTCTCGGCGACGCGATAATCGAGGCCGTTACAAGCGACATCGTTTACCGCCACTTCAACAAAAAGCGCGAGGGCTTCCTCACAACAACGCGCAGCAAGCTCGTGCAAAGGGACACCCTCAACAAAATGGCGCAGGAAGTGGGCATCGACAAGCTCATCCGCACCAGCGGGCACCAAAGCGGGCACAACAGCTACATAGGCGGCAACGCCTTCGAGGCGATAGTGGGCGCGATATACCTCGACAGGGGCTACAAATACTGTATGTGGTTCCTGAAAAGCCGCATAATAGCCGCCCACCTCAACCTCAACGAGGTGGCAAAAAAAGAGGTGAACTTCAAGAGCAAGCTGCTTGAATGGTCGCAGCGCAACCGCCTGCGGACAGACTTCGCGTCAAACGACCCGGCGAAAGACGCCGCCACAAGCGAAAAGCCGGCTTTCACAGCCACCGTGATGATTGAGGGCGTGGAGTGCGGCAAAGGCAGCGGCTTTTCGAAAAAGGAAAGCCACCAGAACGCTGCACGCGAAACGCTCGTAATCCTCAACAGCAGCAAGCAGAAAATCGCGGAAATCCTGAAGTCAAAGGAACAACGCACGGCAATGGAGGCTGAACTCGTGTGCGTGCCGCCACGTGTGGGCGACGGCAACGGCAAACAGCGCACACGCCCCAAACGCAGGAACTCCGCACCGCAGCGGGCGCAGGGTGAGGCGCAGGAAAATGCGGCTTGCTACGCCGGCACGCCAAAAGCGGACGCACTCAGCCAGAGCGCAAAGGCGTGCGCCAAAAACGCCAGTCTGTCAGAGAACCCGGAATACACCGAAAGCGGGAAAAGCAACCGCAACCGCAAAAACCGTCCGCGCCGCCGCAGGCCGCGCACAAAGCCGGACGGCACACAAAACCAAGACAACGGCAGGGACGCAATAATCGCCGAAGCCGAAAACAAGGCATTCTGCGAATAGCCCAAGCGCCAACAACAGGCGCAAATGCAGAAGACGCGCCCGTTGGCACACCACAAAATTCCGCCGCACGGATTAACGACGCTTGTCCATGCGGCGGAATTTTTTGCATGCGGTGCGGTTCATGCGCTGGTGTACAGGGCGCATACAACAAGCATCACAAACGCGCAAACAGCAATCAACCAAAGAACCGCGCCGCCGTAGGGGCGTATGGCATACGTCCGGAATTGCGCGGTTTTGCAATGTCGCGGCGGCGGTTTGCGGCGCGGCTCGTGCGGCTGTGTGAAGGGCGTATGCCATACGCCCCTACAATTATTGCAAAACCAAAACCGATTGTTCTTTCCCAAATACTCTGAAAACTACATCGGACATAGGAAAAACTACGTCCTATGCAGAAAAAATTATGTCTGATATAATCCAGACTACATCAGACCTTTTTTCGCCAACTTGCAACGTGCTGAAAAACAAACTCTTGCTCTTGTTTGGCAATATTCGTTCAATTTACACTGCATCAGCCGTTTACGCCTTGACGCACAAAAAAACCACGGCAGTCTCCCAAATCGGGGGTTTGCCGTGGCTTTGGTGTGTTATTAATACCGTATCTGCCGGTCGGGATTACCAGATGTGCGCACGCTTGTCGGCGGGCACGAAGAGTTTGTCGCCCTCCTTTATGCCGAACGCCGAATACCACGCGTCAATCATCGGCAGCGCGGCGTTCACGCGCAGACTGTTGGGCGAATGCACGTCGCTGTTCACTATGTAAGCCACGAACTGCGGTGCTATGTTGCTTGCCCACATCCTGCCGTAGGCGAGGAAGAACCGCTGTTCGGGCGTGAAGCCCTCCTTGACGCCGAGCGGATTGTTGAGCATGGAGTTCTTCAATGCCTGGAAAGCGATGTTTATGCCGCCGTTGTCGCCTATGTTCTCGCCGAGGGTTTTCTTTCCGTTAACCTTCAGTCCCGGCTGCATTTCCTTGCTTCCGAACCAGTCCTCAAGCACTTTTCCGCGTGCGTCGAAGTTTTTCTTGTCCTCGTCAGTCCACCAGTTTTTCAAATTTCCGTCCTTGTCATACGCGCAGCCCTGATCGTCGAAACCGTGGCTCATTTCGTGTCCTATCACGCAGCCTATCGCGCCGTAGTTCGCCGCATCATCGGCCTCGGGGTCGAAGAACGGCGGCTGCAGTATAGCCGCAGGGAAGTTTATGCTGTTGAACGTGGGGTTATAGAACGCGTTCACCGTCTGCGGCGTGCAGCCGAGCTGGTGGCGGTCAACGGGCCTGTGCCAGTAATACTCAATCTCGCCCTTGCGCGAAGCCACCGTTATCTGGTCGAGGTTCTCGCGCAGAGACTTGCTCTCGTCCACCTGCACGTATTTCTCCAAACCCTCCCATTTGTCGGGGTATCCCACGTTTATCACCATGCCGTTGAGCTTGTCGAGGGCGTTTTGCTTTGTGGTTTCGCTCATCCATGTGTTGTCCTTAATGCGCTCGGCAAAGGCCGCCTGCAGGTTCTTTATCATCAGGTACACCCTCTGCTTGTTGCTTTCGGGGAAGTATTTCGCCACATACAGCTTGCCTATTGTCTCGCCCAGCATGCGGTCGAGAAATCCCACGGCGCGTTTCCAGCGCGGCTGCTGCTCCTTCAGGCCGTATGTGGTCTTGAGATACTCAAACCTGCGGTTGCCGAAAGCGTCGGAGAGAGTGTTTGCCGCAGACGACACCACCGACACCTCCATATTGGCCTTGATTGCCTCGAGGTCGGCGTTCGCAAGAATGTTCTCCACCTCGTGCAGCGGTTCGGGCTGCTTGACGTTCACGGTGTCGATGTCGGAAGGCCAGCCGTATATGTCGCAGAACGTTTTCCAGTCAATGCCCTTGAAGTCCTGCAACAGCTGCCGCCAACTCATGAGGTGCGTGTTTTCCTTTGGGTTGCGCCTTTTAACCTGGTCGTAGCTCTTTTTTGCCATTTGGGTTTCGAGGGCGAAAACCGCCTGCATCTTTTTCTCGGCAACAGCCTCCTTGTTGCCCACCATTTTAAGATAATCCTTCATGAGGCTTTTGTAAGCCTCCACTACAGCCTTCTGCTGCTCGTTGGGGTTTGTGTAGTATTCAGGATCAAGCCCTATGCCGCTCTGATAGGCGGTGAACATATACTCCCCTGCCTTGTTGGGGTTTATGCCCAGACCGAAACCGAACAGCTCCGTGCCGTAGCCTTTCGCCCCAAGCTCAAACATGAGCCTGACGCACTCCTTGCGGTCCTTCACCTTGCGTATTCTTGCGAGGGTCTTTTTGATTGGCGCGTAGCCCTGTTTGTTGCGCCTCACGCTGTCCATGTACATACGGTAGAGCGCACCGAGCTTCTGCCCGTCAGTGCCCTGCGGCAACTTCTTGGCGGCATATTCCGCCACAAGCCCCTTTATGCGGTCGTTGTTCTGCTCCTCAAGATCGACAAACGCGCCGTTCATGGGGTGCACGGCATCGAGCGGATGGCTTTTCAGCCAGTTTCCCGCTGAATATTCGTAAAAATCGTCTCCGGGCTTTACGTTCAAGTCCATGTTTGCCTTGTCAATGCCGCTCTTCAGTTCCTGCGCCCGGATTGGGGCGGCAATTCCAAACAGTACCACGGCAATCATTACCAATTTGCTTTTCATCTTTGCTTGTATCTTATGAAACCGTTATTTTGTACCAACATTTTGATTTCGGGGTGCAAAGTAAAAAAAAAACTCACTTTCCGCCATTTTCAAGCGTGAATTTTCCGCTGAATTTCAACAATTAGCGGCAAAACGCCATGCCCGCCGCACAAAAGCCGCAACGCAGTGAAAATTGCGCCTTCCCCGCGTCCAAACATACAAACGCAAGACACACGGAAAAAACTACACCCTTTGTAAATTGTGGCGCAATTTTTCGGCGGTGGGGCGCGATGCGGCTCATGCGGTGGTGTACAGGGCGTATGCAATACGCCCCTGCAAATGGCGCAAAACCCAAGCCGCGAAATTTATATTTGATGCAGGAAAAACTATGTCCGATGCAGGAAAAATTACATCAGACATAATTCAAACTACATCAGACCTTTTTTCGGCGGTTGCAAACACCTGAAAAACAAAACCCTACAACTAACATCTGTTAATCAGGCATTGTCTTGTAAACCAACGCTTTATGCAAACCGGGACGTTATTGCAGCTTCTTTGGCGGCAAGCCGGCTGCACAAAACGCCATGAAGAACGCTGAACACCCCGCCTTTTATGATTTCCAGTCCCGGACAGATGTAATTTTTCATAAAGCCGGGGGACAAACGTCCGCAATGTTGAAACTTTCAAGTAAATTTGCGCATTGAATGCCCATTGCATTCTACACAAGCTTATAGATATGAGTTTAACAAGCATAGCAAGACCGTTTTTCATGCCGCGTGTGCGCCAGATAGCGAGATACGCCACGGAAACGGAGGAAATACAGCGCGGCGTGCTGCAACGCCTCGTCTCGCAAGCCGCCCAGACCGAATGGGGCAAGGCACACGGCTACAACAGCATAAGCACATACGGGGACTTTGCCGCACAAGTGCCTGTGGGCACATACGAGGAGGCAAAAGGATACATCGACCGCATGCGCCACGGCGGGAAAGACGTGCTTTGGAAAGGGAGCGTGAAATGGTATGCCAAATCATCGGGCACAACAAACGACAAGAGCAAGTTCATTCCCGTGAGCCGCGAGGGGCTCGGCCGCATACACTATGCCGGCGGGCGCGACGCGGTGGCGCTGTACCTGCGCAACAACCCCGGAAGCCGCATTTTCGACGGCCGCACGCTGATTTTGGGCGGAAGCCACGCGCCAAACTGCAACCTGCCGGGCAGCCTTGTGGGCGACCTTTCGGCAATCCTTATAGAAAACATCAATCCGCTGGTAAACATGATAAGAGTGCCGAAAAAACAGACGGCGCTCCTTTCCGACTTCATGACCAAGCGCGACCTCATAGCCCGCGAGGCAATAAACAAGAACGTTACCAACATTAGCGGCGTGCCGTCGTGGATGCTCTCGGTGCTCGACCGCGTGCTCGAAGTCTCGGGCAAGAGCCACATAAACGAGGTGTGGCCCAACCTTGAGGTGTTCTTCCACGGCGGAGTGGCGTTCACCCCCTACCGCGAACGCTACCGCCAAATCATAACCAGCCCGAAGATGCACTACATGGAGACCTACAACGCCAGCGAGGGGTTCTTCGGGCTTCAGGACGACCCCGCCGACCCCGCGATGCTGCTGATGATCGACTATGACGTGTTCTACGAGTTCATCCCCCTTGAGGAAGTGGGCAGCCCCGGCGCGAAAGCCGTGCCGCTATGGGACGTGGAGACGGGAAAGAACTACGCCATCGTGATTTCAACCTCGTGCGGGCTGTGGAGATACCAGATTGGCGACACGGTGAAGTTCACCTCGAAAAATCCCTACAAGTTCATAATAAGCGGAAGGACAAAGAGCTTCATAAACGCCTTTGGCGAGGAGCTGATGGTTGACAACGCCGAAAAAGGGCTTGCCGAAGCCTGCCGCGAAACAGGCGCACAGGTTGCCGAATACACCGCCGCGCCCGTGTTCATGGACATACACGGAAAATGCCGCCACCAGTGGGTCATCGAATTTGCGAAACGCCCGGAAGACATCGCCGTGTTTGCCGAAAAGCTCGACAAGGCGTTGCAAAGAATCAATTCCGACTACGAGGCGAAACGCTCCAACAACGTAACATTGCAACAGCTCGAAATAACCGAGGCGAAGCCCGGGCTTTTCAACGAATGGCTCGCGAGCAAAGGCAAGCTCGGGGGGCAGCACAAAGTGCCGCGCCTGAGCAACTCGCGCAAGATAATCGACGAAATCCTGACGCTCAACAAACAGTAACGGAAACCCGCATATAAATGACAATCCGAAAACTGCTCACAAACGCAACACTGGCGCTGGCATCGGCATTGGCCTTTTCGTGCGCCAACCCCGGGAGACCCGACGGAGGGCCTTATGACGAAACTCCGCCAAGCGTGGTGGGCGCATCGCCGAAGGAATACACCCTGAACAACAAGCAGCAGAAGATAACCCTGTTTTTCAGCGAATACATCAAACTAAACAACGCCGCAGAAAAGGTGGTTATCTCGCCGCCGCAGATTGACCAGCCCGAAATACGCGCCTCGGGGAAGAAAATCTTCGTGGAGCTGAAAGATTCGCTAATCCCCAACACCACATACACCATAGACTTTTCCGACGCCATACAGGACAACAACGAGGGCAACCCCATGGGAAGCTATGCCTATGTGTTTTCAACCGGCGAGACAATCGACACACTCGAAGTCTCGGGCAAGGTGCTTGACGCGCAGAACCTCGAGCCGGTGAAAGGCATACTCGTGGGACTTCACTCAAACCTCAACGACAGCGCGTTTGTAAAAAGCCCGCTCGAAAAGATTGGGCGCACCGACGGCTCGGGGAAATTCGTGATAAAGGGCGTTGCGCCGGGAAAATACCGCATCTACGCGCTCAACGATGCTGAGAGCGACTTTGAGTTCCACCAAAAAAGCGAGGACATAGCCTTTACAAAAGACATCATAGTGCCGGCGTTTGCGCCGGCAACGCGGCAGGACACCGTTTGGATTGACTCCGTGAGGATTGACACCATAAAGACGGTGAACTACACGCGCTTCATGCCCGATGACATAGTGCTGCGCTCGTTCAAGGAGACACAGACCGTGCACCACCTGCTGAAAAGCGAGCGCAAGTCGCCCTACTCGTTCAGCCTTTACTTCACCGCGCCAACGGAGGAGCTGCCAAAGATAAAAGGAATCAACTTCAATGCCGACAACGCCTTTCTGATCCAAAACAGCGCGGGCAACGACACAATAACATATTGGCTGAAAGACACCGCACTCGTAAGGAAGGACACACTGGAACTGGAGCTGACTTATCCCGACACCAACGATTCCACCGGCATTGACGAAACGCGCAGCGACACACTTGAACTGATTTCGCGCACATCATACGCAAAAATAGCCAAGGACTTCAACGACAAAATGGAGCAGTGGACAAAGCGCAAGGAACGCTCCGAAAAGCGCGGGAAAAAGTTCAACGAACGCCAGCCGAGGCAATGGATACGCATGAGGTACAACGCCATGAACAACCTTGCCCCGAACGAGAACATCACGTTCCTGCTTAACGAGCCGCTGGCAAAGATTGACACCTCGCGCATACACCTCGCGCTCGAAGTTGACAGCCTTTGGGAGGAACGTCCGTTCATAATTTCCCGCGACAGCACGAACCTGCTTTCCTACACAGTGTTCGGCGAATGGCGCAACGGACAGAAATACAAACTGCAAATAGACTCCGCCGCGTTCACAAGCATCTACGGCAACAACAACATAAAAATGGAAATGAGCTTCAGCGTTCCCGCCGCCGAAGCCTACGCCTCGCTTTTCGTAACGCTCAGCAACTACGACAACGGACAGGCATACGTGCAGCTGCTGAAAGGAGACAAGCCATACCGCACCGTGAAAGCCGACGGCGACCATGCCGACTTCTACTACATTACGCCCGGGAAATACTACATGAGAATGTTTGTTGACCAAAACGGCAACGGCAAATGGGACACAGGACTGTTTGCAGAGCAGCTGCAGCCCGAGCCGGTGTATTACTTCCCAACGGAAATCGAACTGCGCGCAAGCTGGGACAGCGAGCAGGAATGGAACGTGCGCTCAACGCCGCTCGAAAAGCAAAAACCCAAGGAAATAACCAAGCAAAGGGCGGAGAAAAAGCGCGAGATACAGCACCGCAACGCCGACAGGTTGCTCAAAAAACAGAAAGAGGAACAGAAAAAACAACGCAACAAGAGATGAAAAGGAACATTCTGCTTATTCTCACAATCAGCCTCGCGTGGATTACGTCCACAGCGCAGTGCCCGATAAAAAACACTGCGTTCAAAAGCGGCGAGACACTGATGTACGACATGTACTTCAACTGGAAATTCGTATGGTTCAAGGTGGGCAACGCATCGCTCACCACAAGCTCCACGTCATATCATGGCAAAGAAGCTTACCGCGTAAGCCTAATCACACGCACATCCTCAAAGGCCGACAAATACTTTGTGATGCGCGACACGCTGAAAAGCTACGTAACCCACGACCTCGTTCCGCTATACTACACAAAGCGCGCCAAGGAAGGCGACCGCTACCGCACAGACGAAGTGTGGTACTCGTACAGAAACGGACGGAGCTACGCGAAAATGCGCCACCGCAACCGCAAGGGCGAGATAAGGGAAAAAAGCGCAAGCAGGGCAAACTGCATATACGATATGCTCAGCATAATGCTCCGCGCCCGCTGCATGAACCTCGACAACGTGAAAAAAGGATTCACCTACAATTTCCAGATGACCGACGCTGGAGAGATTCACAACGAGAAACTGGTGTTCCGGGGGCGTTCCACATTCCAAGTGGAACACACCTCGACAAAATACCGCACGCTCGTGTTCTCGTACATTGAGCAAGACGAAGACACGGGAAAGGATGTGGAACTTGTGAAGTTCTACATAACCGACGACAAAAACCACCTGCCTGTGCGCCTTGACATGAACCTGAAATTCGGCACGGCAAAAGCCTTCCTCATAGGGGCGCACAACATCCTCAATCCGCAGACGGCAAAAATTTCCGGAAAATAGACAATAACACATTCAAACACCCATTCACACTATCATGAAAAAAACAGCAATTCTCACCATTTTCTTCTCGCTAGCCGTTTGCATTGCCACGGGGGCGCAAAAAACAAACCTCAAGCTCCGCAACATCAACGCCGACATCTGCGTTTACGGCGCGACATCGGGCGGAGTGATTGCCGCATACACCGCGCTGAAACAGGGCAAAAGCGTGGTGCTTGTAGAGCAGTCGGGAAGAATTGGCGGCATGACGACAGGCGGGTTAGGGTTCACCGACATCGGACACCTTGGCATAATCCGCGGCTACGCGCTCGACTTCTACCGCCGCGTGGGCAAGGCATACGGCAGCTACCAGCCCGTATTCAAGTTCGAACCTAAAGTCGCGCTCGGCGTTTATGACGAATACGCAAAGGAAACCGCCATGCCCATACTGCGCAACTACAGAATTATAGGCTGCACAAAGAGCGGGGCGACAATCAAGAGCATCGTGCTTGAAAACTCGCTCAACCCCTCGGCAAAGCTCCACAAAATAATTTCGGCAAAGGTGTTCATAGACTGCTCATACGAGGGCGACCTCATGGCAAAGGCGGGAATATCATACACCGTAGGGCGCGAACCCAACTCGCAATACAACGAAACATACAACGGCGTGCAGATAGCCATAAACCACCAGTTCGGCCCGGACATCGACCCCTACAAGGTGAAAGGCAAACCAGAAAGCGGACTTCTGTGGGGCATTTCCGCCGGAAAAATGGGAATACAGGGCAGCGGCGACAACCATGTACAGGCATACAACTACCGCATTGCGCTGACCGAAGACCCCTCCAACCGCATCGACATTCCCAAGCCCGACAATTACGACCCATCCCGCTACGAGCTTATGCTGCGTATGCACGAAGGTTACGAATGGGGAAGCCTCAACGATGTTTTCGCATGGGACCGGATGCCCAACCACAAAACCGACATCAACAACCGTGGCGGCTTTTCCACAGACATGATCGGCGCAAATTGGGAGTATCCCGAGGCTTCCTACGCCAAGCGCGACAGCATTGCCAAAGCCCACCGCGACTACACACTCGGAATGCTCTACTTCGTGGGGCACGACAGCCGCATTCCCGAGAAAATACGCAACGAGATGCTCAAATGGGGGCTGCCCAAGGACGAATATCTTGAAAGCGGACACTTCACCCCGCAGTTATACATTCGCGAGGCGCGGAGAATGAAAGGGCAACTCATAATGACCCAATACCATTGCCAGGGAATTGAAACCGCACCGCAAACCGTGGGCTGGGCGGCATACACGATGGACTCGCACAACAGCGGACGCTTTGTGGTGAACGGCAGGGTTAAAAACGAGGGGAATGTCGAGATGTACGTACCCGGTCCGTACCCTGTGGGATATGGCGCAATTACCCCCAAGCCCGAGGAGGCCGACAATGTTATTGTGCCGGTGTGCCTTTCCGCCTCCCACATAGCATACGGCTCGATAAGAATGGAACCCGTGTTCATGGTTCTCGGAGAAAGCTCCGCGCTCGCCGCCTGCAACGCCATAGACAACCACGAGTCAAAGGTTCAGAAAGCGGACATCACCGCCGTAATGGCAAAATTCAACGAAATAGAAAGGGAACTCGGAAAATAACCTGCAACGGCAGAGGGCGCAACAGCGCGGCGGCATTAAAGCTGTCCGCTCTCCACAAGGCGCACCACCCTTTCAGTGTATTTGTCATCGCCCCCGGGATCGTAGCCCTTTTTAAGGCTGCTGCCGAAAAGCCCCGCGAAAAACTGGTAATACGCCGCCTTGAACGAGCCGAGGAACGCCTGGATAAGTTCGTATGACGACTGGTCGCATTCCCGGTATATAAGTTTTATCAGAAGCTTGCCCTGCGACTTGCTCATGTGTTTCACAATGGGCTTGTACTGCTCCTTAATTCCGTCCTCCACAAGTTGGATGTGCGCCTTGCGCTCCTGTTCGGAATGCAGGGTCTCTATGAAGGCATAGGTTTCCATAAGCGTCTCCCTTGCAAGCTTGGCGTATGGCAGCACCCTCTTCACGTTAGCCACAAGGCGGTTGTAGGCCATTCTCTCCTTTTGGTTGCGGAAAGTCATGGGCGGATAAATGTAAGCCGGCGGAGTAACAATGTCGGGGATGCTGTCGCCCTTATACAGGGTCTTGCCCACCTGCACATACAAAGGCAGGGGCGGCACGCTGTCTATGCCCTCCTTTTTGTCTTGCGCCGACGCCCCTCCGGCGGGGACAAGCAGCAGCAAAGCCAAAACCATCCAGATTGCTTTCATTTCCGCGCAAAAATAATAAGAATTGGGGAAACACCGCGCCTATTTATAATTCTTTTACCCTGCCGTGCCTGACTTTGCCAAAACCGCCCCTGTTTGCGCGAATTTGGCTACCTTTGCATTCAGAACTAAAACGAATACAGAGATATGGGATTACAATGCGGAATAGTGGGATTGCCCAACGTGGGCAAATCAACCCTGTTCAACTGCCTTAGCAGCGCAAAAGCGCAAGCTGCGAACTTCCCCTTTTGCACCATAGAGCCCAACGTGGGAGTTATCACAGTGCCCGACGAACGCCTGAACCGCCTTGCCGAAATCGTGCATCCGGGAAGGATTGTCCCCGCCACGGTGGAGATTGTTGACATTGCGGGCATAGTGAAAGGCGCAAGCAAGGGCGAGGGACTGGGAAACCAGTTTCTCGGCAACATACGCCAGACCGACGCGATAATACACGTCCTGCGCTGCTTTGACGACGGAAACGTGGTGCACGTTGACGGAAGCGTTGATCCCGTGAGGGACAAGGAGGTGATAGACACCGAGCTTCAGCTCAAGGACCTCGAAAGCGTGGAGCAGCACCTGAAGAAGGTTGAGAAAATGGCAAAGGTGGGCGGCGACCAGCAGGCGCAAACCGAATACGCCGTGCTGAAGGCATACCACGCCGCCCTGTCGCAGGGAAAGTCGGCACGCACCGTAAAGTTTGAGAAAAAGGAGGAGATACAGGCGGCGCACGACCTGTTCCTGCTCACGGCAAAGCCCGTGATTTACGTGTGCAACGTTGACGAAGGCTCGGCAGTAAGCGGCAACAAACACGTTGACGCCGTGCGCGGGGCAATTGCCGGCGAGGGGGCGGAGCTGCTCGTTGTGGCGGCGCGCACCGAGGCCGACATAGCCGAGTTCGACAGCGCGGAAGACCGCAAGGAGTTCCTCGCCGCCGCAGGGCTTGAGGAGTCGGGATGCAACCGCCTCATACAGTCGGCATACCACATTCTCAACCTCCAGACATTCATCACCGCCGGCGAAATGGAGGTGAAGGCGTGGACATACCACAAGGGCTGGAAAGCCCCGCAATGCGCCGGAGTGATACACACCGATTTCGAGAAGGGCTTCATACGCGCCGAGGTCATAAAGTATGACGACTACATAAAATACGGCAGCGAGGCGGCCGTGCGCGAAGCCGGGAAACTCAATATCGAGGGCAAGGACTACGAGGTGCAGGACGGCGACATAATGCACTTCCGCTTCAACGTATAGGCCATGACACTCTCCGCACTCATTCCGCAATTCATATACTGGAGCCCCGACCCGGTGGCGTTCACCATATTCTCGCACGAGGTGAGGTGGTACGCTCTGTGCTGGTGCACAGGACTCCTGCTGGGCTACATCGTGATGCAGAAACTCTACGCACGCCAACGCATCCCCGACGACAAGTTCGACCCGCTCTTCTTCCACATATTCTTCGGCGTGATAATAGGCGCAAGGCTCGGCCACTGCCTTTTCTACGAGCCGGGCTACTTCCTCTCCCACCCCGTGGAGATGATCCTCCCCATACAAAAGACCATGGACGGCTGGAGATGCACAGGCTACGCCGGGCTGTCGTCCCACGGCGGCGTGATAGGAATGCTCGTCGCGCTCTACCTCTACGTAAGGAAAACCGGCGTGAACACCATGCGCGTTCTCGACAACATGGGAATATGCGCCCCGCTCACGGCATGCTTCATACGCCTCGGCAACCTGTTCAACTCCGAAATAGTGGGCAAGCCCACCGACCTGCCGTGGGGCTTCATCTTCGCCGCCAACGGCGACACATTCGCCCGGCATCCCGGACAGCTTTACGAGTCGCTCGCATACATCACGATTTTCTTCATAGGGCTGGCAATCTACCGCTCCAACGAAAAAAAGGCCGGCACAGGGTTCTTCTTCGGCTGGTGCCTCACCTCCGTTTTCGTTTTCCGCTTCCTCGTGGAATACGTAAAGGACGTGCAGGAGACCTTCGAGCAGGGAATGCTCTTCGACATGGGGCAAATCCTCAGCGTGCCGTTCATAATAATAGGCATATACTGCCTTGCCGGAGGCAAACTGTGCCGCCGTCTCGGGGAAAAGCGTGCGTAGCGCAAACAGACCGCTGTCTCCCAGCCTTTTACGCGCTGTCCTTATTACTTTATAAGGCATTGCAATCCAGATACTTGGAAAGGCAGAAATTATGTCTGATGTAGTTTGAATTACATCAGACATAGTTTTTCCTACGTCCTATGTAGTTTTCGGAATGTTTGGGAAAGGTCGTCAGCTATGGGTTCTGCGCCATTTGCAGGGGCGTATCGCATACGCCCTGCACGCCGACGCGTGAACCGCACCGCAAACCAACAAACTCATGCAATGCAACCAATCATAGGGATTAATTCACTATATTTGCATTCATTAAACTTACATACCCTTATCATGAAAAAAACTCTACTGCTGCTCACGCTGGCAACCTCATTGTGCGTCTGCTCGTCCGCCCGCACGCGCAAAGCCCTCTACGTAATAATCGACGGAATACCCGCAACCGCGCTCGAACGCCTGCAACCGCCCACAATCATGGAGATTGCCAAAGCCGGAGGTTACTCGCGGGGATACTGCGGAGGCATGGTGGGAAGATACTCGCAGACACCCACAATCTCGGCGATAGGCTACACCAACATAACAACCGGCACATGGATGAACAAGCACAATGTGCAGGGCAACGAAAACATAAAGGCGAACTACAACTACCCCACCATTTTCCGCATTGCCAAGGACCAGAAGCGCGACGTGAAGACCGCACTGTACTCAAGCTGGACCGACAACCGCACAGTGCTTCTTGGCGAGGGCAAGCCCGAAACGCGCAACCTGAAGATTGACTACGTGGTTGACGGCTTCGACCTTGACCATGAAAAGTTCCCCAACAAGCCCGGCGACCTGCACGTGTTCGACTACGACGCCGAAGTGTGCAAAGGCGCTGCAAAGTGCATACGCGAAAACGCGCCCGACCTCAACTGGCTGTACCTGTGGTATTCCGACGACGCATACCACATAAACGGCAACGGCCACATAGGCGACTGGAGCGTCATGGCCGAGGACTCGCTGCTGAAACAGGTGTGGGAGGCAGTGAAGGAACGCCAGAAAAAGCACGGCGAGGACTGGCTCGTGATAGTTACCACCGACCACGGGCGCGGGTACGACGGCAGGAACCACGGCGGGCAGACCGACACCGAGCGAACCGTATGGTTCTCCACAAACCTCAGGCAGCGCAACGGCAAGTTCGGACGCGCCGACCTGTCGCACGTTGACGTGCTGCCCACAATATGCAAATGGATGAACTTCGAGATACCCCAAAAGAACCTCTTCGAGCTCGACGGCTCATCGTTCTACGGACAGGAAGACATCTACGGACTGAAGATTGACCCTTGGGACTCGAAAGTGAACCTGCTCTGGAAATCCACCGGCAAGGACGTTCCCGTTGACATCTACGTATCGACCACCAACAACATAGCCCAAGGCGGCACGGACAAATGGGAGAAAATCGGCTCCACGTCCTCGCGCAAGGAAATCTTCACCGTAGAGAACGAGAAATACTCCAAATGCCCGTTCGTGAAATTCACGGTGAAAACCCAAAACACCACACTCAACGCCTGGTGGAAAATGTAGCGCAACGGCAACACGGCAGGTCTCACAAAAATAATTTTCGTACCTTTGTTTCCCATATACCAAAGCAATTCACATGGGAAGGAACAAGTTCTCGCAAGACGAAATAAAGGAAATATCCAGGCTGCTGAAATTGAAAAATGCCGGCAACAGATACAGGCAAAAGCTCGTCCGCCACGACCTGAGGGTGAAATACGAGTTCAACATTTCAGATTTCAATGTACAGGGCAAGGCTTTTGACGAGGAGGATCTGCAAAAAGCGATTAGGCGCGGGGCAATATCCGTGCTCGACGATGCGACAATAGCCGCCATGAAAGAAAAACGGGCACGCGACAAGGCGCGCGACGAGGCGGCACGCCAGACAGAGACAAAAGAGGGCGGGACAGACTGGAAGGAAGCCATGAAGGAGTGGGAAAAACTTTCAGACGAAGAAAAATCGCAACTGTAAGCACGCCGCAACCCATTTCCCCACAAGTCAGCCAATATATTCAAAAAATCACGCAACACTTTGATTTGCAACAAGATGTCCGCAAAATAAGTCTCCGTCATAACGATTTGTTTTTCAGAGGCTTGAAAATGCGAAAAAAAGGTCTGATGTAGTTTGAATTATATCAGACATAATTTTTTCTACGTCCTATGTAGCTTTTTCTGCATCAAATGTAGTTTTTGGGGAAAGGGAGAGGGAAAGTGTACTAAAAGTGTACTAATTGAAAAAAAGGGTGCAAAGGAATGCAAACGGCTGCAACCAGCGTTTTTCAGAAAACCGTTGTAAACAAGCGTTTTGCATACATTTGCCCACTTTTTCGTGTCTTTTCATTTTAGCGGAAAGTATCTCCACCGGGAATCGAACCCGGATCAGCAGTTTAGGAAACTGCTGTTCTATCCATTGAACTATAGAGACAACAGAGGCGCAATGTTCCATGCACGTCTGCAAAGGTAAGCAAATTATTCCGTTCACGCAAAAACACGACGCTTTTTGCGCACACCACAACCTTTTGCAGGCTCCGGTTCGGGCATTTTTTCATAACTTTGCGCTAATTAACAACCAGCAGATTAGCAACAGAAGGAAATGGGACTGTTTGTTCGCAAACCATTCGACATGCTTTACGCCGAAGCCTCGGAGACAGGAAGCAAGACATTGAAGCGCGTACTGGGGCCGGTGAGCCTTGTGGCGTTCGGGATTGGCGTAATCGTTGGCGCAGGGCTTTTCTCGATAACGGGGACGGTGGCGGCAAACTACACAGGTCCCGGAATTATTCTTTCGTTCATCCTCGCCTCAATAGGCTGCTGCTTCGCCGCCCTGTGCTACTCGGAGTTCGCGTCGATAATACCAGTCTCCGGCAGCGCATACACCTATTCCTACGCCACAATGGGCGAGCTTGTCGCCTGGATTATAGGCTGGGATTTGGTGCTTGAATACACCGTGGCGGCAACCACCGTAAGCATAAGCTGGAGCCGCTATTTCAACGTTTTCCTGCAACACATCGGCATTTTCCTGCCTCCGGAGCTGTGCGCCTGCCCTTGGGACGGCGGCATAATAAACCTTCCGGCGGCGGTGATAGTTGTGGTGATGAGCATATTCCTTATACGCGGCATCGAGGGAAGCTCCATTGTGAACACAATTATCGTAATCCTTAAAATATCGGTAATAGTCATCTTTGTGATACTCGGCTGGAGATATGTGAACGCAGAAAACTTCCATCCGTTTGTCCCCGCCAACACAGGGAAGCTCGGCGAGTTCGGCGTTTCGGGCGTTTTGCGCGGGGCGGCGGTTGTCTCGTTCGCATTCCTGGGCTTCGACGCCGTGAGCACAGCAGCCCAGGAATCCAAGAACCCGCGCCGCGACATGCCAATAGGAATACTGTGCTCGCTGCTCGTGGTAACGATACTCTATATAGCCTTCGGATACGTGATGACAGGTGTTGCGAACTACAAGGAGTTCGGCGGGCTGGAGGGCATCGCGCCTGTGGCGGTGGCAATACAGCATATGGGCGCGGCCGACGCCTCCGGCGTGGTGCATCCCGCATACCCCTGGCTTAACGCCGCAATCACGCTCGCAATACTTATAGGGTACTGCTCGGTGATAATGGTTACGCTCATGGCGCAGAGCCGCGTGTTCCTAAGCATGAGCCGCGACGGACTGCTGCCGCCGTTCTTCTCGAAAATCAGCCCAAAGTTCCGCACCCCCGCCCACAGCAACATTCTTTTCATGGTGTTCGTGGCGGCGCTCGCATCAATCGTCCCCGCCGAAGTTGCAGGCGAAATGACGAGCATAGGCACTCTGCTGGCGTTCACGCTCGTGTGCGCGGCGGTCATAATACTCCGCAAGACGATGCCGGGCGTTGAAAGGGCGTTCAAAGTCCCCCTCGTGCCGCTCATACCCATTCTCGGCATACTAACGTGTCTCGGACTGATGGTTTTCCTGCCCGCCGACACATGGATACGCCTTGTAATTTGGATGATAATAGGCCTCGACATCTACGCAGCCTATGGCATACACCACAGCAAGCTCGAGGAGGGCGTGAAGCTGCGCCGTGGCAACTCGGTGCTCAACGGTCTCGGACTGGGGCTTTCTGTGCTTTGCTTCATAACAGGGCTCTGGCACCAGCAAACCGCAGGGTGGGACTCGGGCAAGGCACTGCTGATAATTGCGTTCGCAATGGGAGCGTCGCACTTTGCATACTATATGGTCAGAATATACCGCCAGACATCCGAAAAGGCAGAGCATGGATCATAAGACAAAACCCTAAACATTCTCATACTTGCAAACAAAAAATAAGAATATCATGAAACGACTGGAATCACTTGACGCGCTCAGGGGCTTTGACATGATTTTCATCATGGGCGGGGCTTCGCTGCTGGCGGCAATTGCCGCACTTTTCCCCGACTCGCACGTGTGGGGCCTCATCGGCGACCAGATGAACCACGCACAGTGGGAGGGACTGAGACACCACGACACCATTTTCCCGCTGTTCCTCTTCATTGCGGGGGTAACGTGGCCTTTCTCGCTGGAAAACCAGATTGAGAAAGGGAAACCAAAACACGCCATATACATAAAGATTGTAAGGAGGGGACTGACGCTCGCCGTCCTCGGGCTGCTCTACAACGGCCTGCTCGGCTTCCACTTCTCCACGCTGCGCTTTTGCAGCGTGCTGTCGAGGATAGGCTTCGCATGGATGTTCGCCGCCCTAATCTTCACCACAATAAAAAGCAACAGGGCACGGGCAATAATAATTGCCGCGACACTCGTAGGCTACTGGCTCGTAATGGGCTTCATCCCCGCGCCCGACGCTCCTGCCGGCGCTGACATCTTCAGCAAGGAAGGCTCAATCGCCTGCTATATAGACAAGGTGATACTCGGCGCACACTCCTACAGGGACAACTACGACCCCGAAGGGCTGCTGTCCACCGTCCCCGCAATCGCAACGGCGTTGATGGGAATGCTGAGCGGATGCTGGGTGAGGAAAGAAAACACGTCAGGCGGCAAAAAAGCCTTGGGACTGCTCGCTGCAGGAATCGCCCTCGCCTTTCTCGGCTGGCTGTGGAGCTTTGTGTTCCCCATAAACAAAGCCCTGTGGTCGAGTTCGTTCACCTGCGCCGTGGCGGGCTATTCGCTCATAATGTTCTCGCTCTTCTACTACGTGATAGACGTGAGGGGCTGGAGGAAATGGGCGAAATTCTTCGTGGTGATAGGTCTGAACTCTATAACAATATACATGGCGCAGCGGTTCTGCCTTCTCGACGGAATACAGCACAAGCTGTTTGACGGCTGCATCGGCCTCGCCCCCGAAAGCCTGCGCCGGGTGGCGGAGGAACTGTCGTGGATTGCCACCTGCTGGCTGTTCCTCTACCTCCTCTACCGCAAGAAAATTTTCCTGAAAGTTTAATTACCGGCATAATGCCGCATAAAACACAAGACGCGGCTGCACAAACAAGGTTTCTTGCAGAAGGGTTTTCACGAAAGCCCTCTCTGTGGGAAACCTTCTCAGATGAATGCGCCGTCTTGCAATGTTGCGTAGGTGGTTTGCTACGCGTTTCGTGCGGTGGCATACAGGGCGTATGCCACACGCCCCTGCAATTTCCGCAAAACCAAAGTTGGCCATATCTTCCCGGACACCGTGAAAACTACATTCGATACAGGAAAAACTACATAGGACACAGGAAAAATTATATCAGACATAATCCAAACTACATCAGACCTTTTTTCTTCCGCTGCAAACATCTGAAAAACAACAACTTGCGAGAAACTTGCAATGACAGGTTAATTCTTTGCCAGTCAGCCGCTTATGGCAATCCGGGCAGTTTCCGTCCGGACTTTCGAAAATTCCGCATCGAAATGCCTTGGGTTTCGCGCAGTTGAATTAACTTTGCACAAACTTGCAATAAAAGTTTTTCAACTTCATTAATGAACTCCAGCGAAATAACCCGGCTTCTGACAGAAACCACCGACAGGCTGTCGCAAACCTCGACGATAAGGAAACTCTATCACCGCCACCGCCATTGCGACGCAATACCCTCCGGGCAGGTGCTTTCGGAAGTCGTTGACCTTTGCCGCGCCGTGCTCTTTCCGGGCTACTACGGCAAGTCCACCATAAACGCCGAGACCATGCTCTACACCATCGGCGTGAACGTGGAGCGGCTTTTCGACCTTCTCTGCCGTCAGGTGGAGGCGGCCCTGTGCTTTTCGGACGAGGGGCAGTGCAGCCGCTGTCTTGACGACATCGACCGCTGCGCCACGGAGATGACGGCAAAGCTCATAGAAAGGCTGCCCGGAATACGCGAGACGCTCGCCACCGACGTTGAGGCCGCCTTTCTCGGCGACCCCGCCGCAGAGAGCTATGCCGAGGTAATAAGCTGCTACCCCGCAATCAAGGCCCTGTCCAACTACCGCGTGGCCCACGCCCTCTACGAGATAGGCGTGCCGCTGCTGCCGAGGATACTCACCGAAATGGCCCACAGCGAAACCGGGATAGACATACACCCCGGGGCGCGGATAGGCAGGGGGTTCATGATCGACCACGGCACGGGTGTCGTGATAGGCGCAACGTGCGTGATAGGCGACAACGTGAAGCTCTACCAGGGCGTTACGCTCGGGGCGCGGAGCTTCCCGCTCGACGCCGAGGGCAATCCCATAAAGCGCATTCCGCGCCACCCCATTCTGGAAGACAACGTGATTGTGTATTCCAACGCCACCATTCTCGGCAGGATAAGGATTGGCAAGGGCGCGGTCATAGGCGGCAACATCTGGATTACGGACGACGTGCCGGCGGGGGCGCACATTTCACAAAAGAAACACACCACTCTGAAATAATTTTAATGGAACAGGAATTCGAACTCATCGCCAAGACCTTCCAGGGAATGGAGGACCTCTTGGTACAGGAGCTTGCCGAAGCAGGCGCGCAAAACATAAAGAAGGGACGGCGCGTGGTTTACTTCACCGGGGACACCGCAATGATGTACCGGGCAAACTACACGCTGCGCACTGCCATACGCATTCTCAAGCCGCTGAAGCACTTCAGCGCGGCAACGGCCGACGAGGTTTACAACACAGTGAGGAACTACGAATGGAAGAACATTCTCGACCTCAAGACAACTTTCGCCGTTGACGCGGTGGTTTACTCCGAAAACTTCAGCTACTCGAAGTTTGTGGCCTACAAGGTGAAGGACGCAATAGTTGACTACTTCCGCGAAAACTGCGGGCAGCGTCCCAACATCAGCGTCTCGAACCCCGACATACGCTTCCACATACACATATCCGATGACGACTGCACCCTTTCGCTCGACTCCTCGGGCGAGAGCCTGCACAAGCGCGGATACCGCAAGGCAAGCGTTGACGCGCCCATAAACGAGGTGCTCGCCGCAGGGCTTATCAAGCTCACGGGCTGGAGCGGGGAATGCGACTTCATCGACCCCATGTGCGGTTCGGGCACAATTCCCATCGAAGCCGGGCTTATAGCCAAGAACGTGGCACCGGGAAAATTCCGCAAGGAGTTCGCCTTCCAGAAATGGCCCGACTACAGCGAAAGCCTCTTCAACGAAATCAAGGAGGAGTGCGGGGCGCAGGAAGTTCCGTTCGACCACAGGATATACGCCTACGACATAGACGCAAACGCCGTAAAGGCTACAAAGGAAAACGTAATAGCCGCGCAGCTTGACGAGGACTTCGTTGTTGACCGCCGCGACTTCCGCGACTTCAAGCAGCCAGCCGCCAAAGCCATAATGGTGATGAACCCGCCATACGGCGTGAGGATAAAGAGCGATTCGGCACTCCCGCAGCTGTACAAGGCTATCGGCGAAAGGCTGAAGCACCAGTTTGTGGGCAACGAGGCGTGGATTATCTGCAACCACGAAGAGCTTTTCCAGAACATAGGCTTGAAGCCGAGCATAAAGATACCCCTGTTCAACGGCTCGCTCGACTGCCAGTTCCAGAAGTACCAGATTTTCGACGGCAAGCTCGACAAGTTCCGCAAGGACGGCAACGACATAAAAACCGACCGCGAACGCCGCGAAATGGCCGACCCCCACAGGTTCAAGCTCCACCGCGACTTCAAAAAGCGCATTGGCGAGGACGAAGAGGAGGACTACGGCGACATTCCCGACTATGTGGTTAGGAAACACCGCGAGTTTGAGGAAAACAACCGCCGCAAGGAACGCAGGCAATCGTATGGCGAACGCCGCGAAAGCCGTGGGGACGGCAGGGAACGCCGTCCGTTCCAGCGCGGAGACCGCAAACCATACGGAGGAGGCGGCAAGAGGTTCGAACACGACGACAGCCGTGGCGGATTTTCGCGCAGCCGCGATGACCGCAAGCCTTTCCCACGCGACCGCAAAGGCTCTGAGCGCGGCGGAGGGCGCGGAGGATTCCGTGGAAAGCGCGACGGCGGATTCCGAAAAGGAGGAGAGAGAAAAGGTTTCAGGGACTGAAGCAAATCCCAAGGCTTAAAACTACAGAAATGACATTAAAAAGAATATTCCTGACAATCCCGTTAATTTGCCTTATGACAATCCCGGCAGCCATGGCGCAGAAAAAACCGTTCACACTCGAAAACCTTCTTTGGGGAGGCGACTCGTACTGGAGCTGCCAGCCAAAAACTTTTTCGGCAACATGGTGGGGCGACAAACTTGTGAGGCAGGGCGTGGACGACTGCAAGCTGCTGACGGACGAAAAGGGACGGAAAACAAAGGAGACCGTACTCTTCACGCTCGAAAACCTTTACGCCTGCAAGGGCATCGACCCCGACGCAAAACCCTACAGCCTGCAAAACGCAAAATTCCCCGACGGCAAAAAAACAGAAGTGCTCATTGAGGCGGCGCACAAGGTTTACCTCATAGACTGGAAGGCAAAAAAAGTTGTGGCAAGCCGCGAAATCCCCGCCGGGGCAAGCAACCGCGACCTTAACCTGAAGAGCGGCAACGAGGCATACGTAAGCAACCGCAATCTGTACGTAATCACCCCGGAGGGAAAGAAACTGCAGATTTCCAAAGACGGCTCGCGCAACCTTGTTTACGGACAAAGCGTCCACCGCGACGAGTTCGGAATACGCAAAGGCACATTCTGGAGTCCCGCCGGCACAAAGCTCGCGTTCTACAAAATGGATCAGAGCATGGTTACCGACTATCCGCAGGTCAACATCACTCCCATTTGCGCCGACAACAACAAGGACAGCGCGGGAGTGTCGCGCATTGCAAAGGTTGAGCCAGACAAATACCCCATGGCGGGAGAGACGAGCCACAAGGTGTATGTAGGCGTGTTTGACGTTGCCAGCGGCAAAACCGTTTACCTGAAGACCGCCGACCCAACCGACAGGTATTTCACCAACATAAGCTGGTCGCCCGACGGGAATACTATCTACATTTTCGAGCTCAACCGCGACCAGAACCATATGCAGCTCATTTCGTACGATGCCGCATCGGGCGGAAAGAAAGACATAATATTCGAGGAACGCAACGACAAATACGTGGAGCCGCAACACCCGCTCGTGTTCCTGCCGTGGGACAACGGCAAATTCCTGTTCCAAAGCCGCCGCGACGGTTACAACCATTTCTACACCTACGACCTTGCCGGCAAAACCACAATCCAGCTCACGAAAGGCAAGTTTGAGGTGCAGGAATTTCTCGGCTTCAACAGCGCGGCAAAAAGCGTTGTTTACACTTCAAACGAGGCAAACCCCATTCAGGAGAACGTTTACGCCGTGGGCGAAAACAGGAAACGCACAGCCCTTGACGACGGCGAAGGCGTTCACAGTGCGGTTCTCTCTGCATCGGGCAAATTTGTTTTCGATCGCGGCGCTTCACCGAGGCTTGCAAGGTACATCTGCGTGGCAAACACTTCCACTGCCGTGCGCACCGAACTGGAAACTCTCGAAAAGCATCCGTGGGAGGAGCAGTTCAACATGCCGCAGATTTCAAGCGGCACCATAAAGGCGGCTGACGGTGCCACAGACCTTTACTACCGGCTGGTGAAACCCGTGAACTTCGACCCGGCAAAAAAATACCCCGCCGTGGTTTACGTTTACGGCGGTCCGCACGCGCACAACATATACGGAAACCATTTCTACGGCCTTCGCGGCTGGGAGGCGTATATGGCGCAAAAAGGCTACGTAATCTTCGTGCTCGACAACCGGGGCTCGGAAAACCGGGGCTTCGAATTTGAGAGCGTAACTTTCCGCCACCTTGGCGATGAGGAGATGAAAGACCAGCTAAAGGGCGTTGAGTTCCTGAAATCGCTGCCCTACGTTGACGGCGACAAGCTAGGGGTTCACGGCTGGAGCTACGGCGGCTTCATGACAACCAACCTCATGTGCACCTACCCCGACGTGTTCAAGGTGGGAGTTGCCGGCGGGCCCGTAATCGACTGGAAATATTACGAGGTGATGTACGGAGAACGCTACATGGACACCCCGCAGGCAAACCCCGAGGGATACAATGGCAGCAACCTGCTGCTGAAGGCTAAAAACCTCAAGGGCCGCCTGCAAATCATCAACGGCTACAACGACCCCACCTGCGTTCCGCAGCACAGCTTCGCATTCCTGCGCGCTTGCGAGGATGCGGGAGTTCAGCTCGACTATTTCACATATCCCAACCAGGGACACAACATGATGGGCAGGGACATGATACACCTTCACGAACGCATAACGCGGTATTTCACCGATTTCCTGAAATAACAAGCCGTTCACAAACATGCCGCGCCGGAAATCAGTTGCATTTTCCGGCGCGTCCGTTTTAAGGCGAACCGCCATGACCATAAAGGGCGACACTAATTTCTCAGACAAGGCTTTGCTGCTGCTGTTCCTCCCCATTGCGGGCGAATTGGCTCTCCACTACACCGTGGGCATCTTCGACTCCATGATGGTTTCGAGCGTCGGCGAGGCTGCCGTGTCGGGCGTGTCGCTCATGGACTTCGTGATTTCCTTTTTCAACAGCCTGCTCACGGCGTTGGCGGTGGGCGGCGGCGTGGTTGTGGGGCAGCATTTGGGCAACTCGCAGCACAAGGAGAGTTCGGGCGCGGCAATGCAGACAATGCTGCTGCTCACCGCCTCCGGGCTTGCACTGTGCGCCATAGCCCTCGCCCTGCAGCCGCTGATAGTCAACAGCCTGTTCGGCAACCTCGCCCCCGAAGTGCGCCGCCACGCCTCGGTGTACTTCCGCATCACTGCCTTTTCCCTGCCCTTTCTCGGCATATACAGTGCCGCTTCCGCCGTGTTCCGCGCCCACGGCAACACAGCCCTGCCGCTGCGCATAATGATTGCCGCCAACCTGCTCAACGTGGCTGGAAACGCATTCACAATATATATAATGAATATGGAGACGCAGGGAGTGGCAATCTCAACCCTTGGGGCGCGTGTGTTATCCGCTGCCCTGATAACCGCGATGCTCCTGCGCCAAACGCCGCGCAGGGAAATGCCCGCCCTCATGCGCCCCTCCCTCCCCACAGCCCGCAGGATAATATGCCTTGGAATACCCTACAGCTTTGAAAACGGAATGTTCTATCTCGGCAGAGTGCTGGTGCTGACAATGGTTGCGTCATTCGGAACGGCATCCATAGCCGCAAACGCCGTGGCACAGGCGATAGTCCTCTTCCAAGTGCTCCCGGGAATGGCGGCTGTTACAGGAATAACAGTCGTAGTGTCGCGCTGCGTGGGGGCGGGGGACTACAGAAAAGCCGAACACTACAACAACAGGATTGCCTGCGGCATATACATCCTCCATTTTGCAAGCTGTCTTATTGTAACGGCGCTCCTCCCCCTCATAATGCACCTCTACAGCCTTTCGCCCGAAGCCACGCGCCTCACGGAGCGCATCGTGATGCTCCACGCCGCCTTCACGGTGGCAGTGTGGCCCGCAAGCTACGCCCTTCCTGCCACATTCCGCGCCGCCGGCGACACGCGCTTCCCAATGGTTGTGAGCGTGAGCTGCATGCTGCTCTGCCGCGTGGGCTTCTCCTACATCCTGGGCATACGCCTCGGAATGGGCGTTGTGGGGATTTGGCTCGGAATGTTCGGCGACTGGGTTGTAAAAGGCGCGATATTCCTCATGCGCTACCGCAGCCGCAAATGGCAAAACTTCCGCCTTGTAAACTAACCCCCAATTTCTTCAGGAAAAACCACATTTGACATAGGAAAAACAATGTCCTATGTAGGAAAAATTATGTCTGATGTAATTCAAATTATATCGGACCTTTTTTCGGCGTTTG